>WNGO01000176.1_pt1 | contig 40759 bp, 41 predicted proteins | sample 5400511 | NCBI WGS metagenome assembly WNGO01 (sample SAMN13153380, study PRJNA577476) | soil metagenome | isolation source: 20 cm soil or saprolite under Garry oak tree replicate 2 | place: USA:California | collected 2016-06-15 | reverse complement strand
GATTCCTGGACGGGAAAGGCAACGTAATAAAAGATTCGGTATGGAAAGAAATCGGTGTCGAAGCTCCATCGATTGCGGATGTGTACAAGACCATCTACGGCAAGCCGCCCTCGGGGCCAGCTTGGGAAGCCGAAAAGGCACTCATTGGCGGGTACTCCCTGACTCGGCTCATGGCTTTTTCTCCGAAGACGCCGCAGCGCGCGTTGCGGAGCTAACGCAGGCGTTTCAGGCAATGGGACGAGATGCGACATTTCTCGCCGATTGGGAAAAGAGTCAGGGAGCGGCGCCACGTTTGATCCGGGGAGATGAGGCTACGAACATCGCCGCGTCTATTCTCAAAGCGCCAAAGGAAGCCGTGAATATTCTCAAGAAACTCGCCACTCCTTAGTTTTTGGATGAGTACTGTGCACAGTCAAAACCGAATCCTTCCTAGTGTGGTGCCGGCAATTGTAATTTTTATACTTGTGCTCAACAGCACTTTCTATGGACTGACATCGGCGTCCGACAAATTGCGAATCGGCTACGGCGCGCCGTCGGTCGCGATGGCGGTGCTGTGGATTACCAAAGAAGGAAAACTGTTCGAGAAGAACGGCTTGGATGTTGAGGTCCTTTATTTGGAGAGCGCCCTGGTGCAGCGGGCGCTGATCGCCGGCAATATAATTTACGGCGAGATGACCGGCTCGTTGATGGCGGCGCCGAAGCTGCAAGGCGCCGATCTAACTATGGTCGCCGGCTTTTTGAATCAGCTTATCTACCGCCTGATCACGCGACCGGAAATCAAAACGATAGCTGATTTGAAGGGAAAACGGGTGGCCGTATCTCGCTTCGGCGCCGGCGCCGATCGGGCGACGAGATTTTTATTGACGAAGCTCGGTTTCAATCCGGAAAAAGACGTTGTGCTTATACAGGTCGGTGGCGCGCCGACGAGATTGGCGGCATTGGCCGCCAAATCCATCGATGCGACCATTGTCGAGCCGCCGGATCACAAGAAAGCGCAAGAAGCGGGTATGAGAGTGTTGGCGAACATGGAGGAAATGGGCATCCCCTTCCAGCACACCGGTCTGGTAACGACGCGCGCGCATTTGGCAAAGTCACCGGACATCGCGCGCCGAGTCATGAAGTCGTTCGTCGAAGGGATTCAACTCGCGACCGTTAACCCGGAGGTCACCAAGCGCGCGTTTCGCAAACATATGCGTCTGCAGCAGGAACGGGATCTCGACGATGCCTACCAGATCCTGCGCGGCTTCATGCCGAGAAAGCCCTACCCGACTCTCGACGGCTTCAAGATGGTTTTCGCCGAACTGGCCGAGCAAATTCCCGCGGCGAAAACCGCCGACCCGAGGGATTTCGTCGACACGCGATTTCTCGAAGAGTTGGATCGTTCCGGCTATATCGATGGGCTCTACCGTTAACTCAGAACATCACTGGATTGAGTGACCGAACGTCGGCCCGTTTGTCATTGCTGACCTTCAACTTAGAGGGTATCTTCAAATCGCTTTCACCAATGGACATCCTTTTCCGCACTATTTAATTATCGCCACCGTAATTGCCTGAGCCGTGTCATAAAATTCGAAGAACTCGCAGATTTTCCCGGCGCGGAATTTATGGAAGTCGGCTTTTACGTTCAACCGTCATGTGAGAACTGTGACGTTTTCGTTTTCATTGGCCATCATACGGTTTCTCCTTAGCTAAATTCAGGTCGGATACTTAGCGGAATCACATCAATACTCTGTGCCGCTTCATACCCCTTTCGCATTAATCGAACCTGACGCGGCGGCCGCGCTGGGCAGGTTGAAGTCAGGTTAGGGGCAATGATGCCGGCGACAATTAAAATAATACAGGCGAGCCGAGAGGAGTCCAAGATTCAGCAAACAAGATGATTCCAATGCGCCGTAGCGCCGGCCGGTGCGTCTCTGGTAACGTCGTCCGCTTCATGTAACATTCGCGCCATGACTCGCAATAAAGCGGAACTCGAAAGGCTCATTCGCAGTGCGATGGGCGAGCTGAAAGCCGATCTCATTATCACCGGGGGTAAATTGATCAACGTTTATTCCGGTGAAATCCTGGAAGGGATCGAAATCGCGGTTCTCGATGGGCGGATTTGTTACGTCGGCGCAAGCGCGAAACATACACGCGGCAACGCAACGGAGATTTTAGACGCGTCGGGAAGTTACGTTTCGCCGGGGTTCATCGACGGTCACACCCACATCGGCCACTACGCTCGGCCGTTTGAAAACCTCCAGTCGTTTACACCGCATGGGACGACGGCAGTCGTGGCGTCGTGCGATGAACTGTCGAGTGTTTTCGGTTTCCGCGGCCACAAGTTATTTCTCGAAGAAATCGAACGCCATCCGCTGCGGGTCTACACGCTTGTTTCGATGGCTGCGCCACAGGACCCGCTGCTGTGCAACACCGCGACGTTTACCGACGCCGAAGTCGCCGAAGCGCTGGCTGATCCGCGGGTATTGGGGATGGGCGAAATCGTATCGTGGTTGCGGCTGACGCAGTGCGACGAAGAAATTCTCGACCGGTTGGCGTTGGCGCACCAGAACGGACAGATCATTCACGGCCACACGGCCGGCGCGCGGGATCAAAAGTTATGCGCCGTTGCTGCGGCGGGAGTTTCTTCTTGTCACGAGCCGATTCGCTTCGAGGACGCGCTGGAGCGTTTGCGCCTCGGTTACTGGACGATGTTGCGCGAGGGATCATTGCGGCAAGACTTGGAATCGACGCTGCCGCCGCTAATTTCCGTGGGGGCGAGCCTTCAACGCTTGATCTTAGTCACTGACAGCATGTCCCCCGATGATGTCGAAGAGCGCGGACACATGGATCACGTCGTCCGGCGCGCTATTTCATTGGGGCTTACGCCGCTGCAAGCAATTCAAGCCGTGACTATAAATCCGGCTACCTATTCCAGTTTGGAGCAGGAAATCGGCGGCATCGCTCCTGGTCGCTTCGCGGATATCGCACTTCTTGACGATCTTGAGCGCTGTCATGTGCGCGAGGTGTTAATCGGCGGCAAAAGGGTGGCGCGAAGCGGTGTGTCGGAAGTAAAACGCGATGCCATGAAGTTGCCGGATAATATCATGCATGCGCTTCGCGTCGGGCTAACGATCTCGCCCGACACGTTCAAGATTGCAGCGCCTAACCCTGCGCCAAGAGTTCGCGTGATGGAACTCGTGAATCAAACCATTACCGCAGAAAGAATTCGCCAATTCAGCGCGTCATCCAATATCGTCGAAGCCAGTCTTGACGATGATATTCTGAAAGTAGCGGTGTTCGACCGGCATCACGGTGCCACTGAAGTCGCGTTCGGTTTTCTCAAGGGACTCGGCACGAAAGTGGGAGCTGTCGGATTAACAACGAATCTTGATGAAAACACTCTGATGATAGTCGGGAGCGACGACGACGACATGGCGCTGTGTGCGAACGTGTTATTGGAAGCGGGTGGCGGCATCGCGATCGTTAACTGCGGCGTAATCTTAGAGCGGCTCGATTTTCCCTGCGGTGGAATTTTCTCGTTACTGCCGTGGCAGAAAGTAGGGCAGAGATTGCGGCTCATCCAAAACCGGGTAAAAGAAATGGGCTCGTCTTTCGACAAGCCCATTTTTGCATTGAGTTTTTTACCTTTCGTTACTCTGCCCGCGCTCCGGATCACCGCGCGCGGGTTGATTAACGTAAAGGAGCGAAGGGTGGTGTCGTTATTCGTGGAATGAGCAGGCTCACAACGCGCTTTCTTTTTTGGGTTCTTGGCGCAGCGGCAGGACTCGGCCTTCGTTCTTCTTCATTGAAACATGACCCTCGAGGATCGCGCCATCGCCGATCACCAGACTCTGCGTCGTGACGTCGCCGATGACGGAACCTGGGGGCTGAACTTCCAGTTTTTTATCCGCGGCCACATCCGCCATGACTTTGCCCTGAACCAAAATCGAAGCGGCGGAAATTTTACCTTTAACCGTTGCTTGCTGTCCGACCGTCACATGACCTTGAGCGACGATCTCACCTTCAATTTCGCCATCAATGGTTGCCTGGCCGTCAAAGTGCAATTTGCCGTTTATCTTCGTCCCGGGTCCGAGATAAGCGCCTAAATCTGCCGCCAATCCGCTGGGTCTATTAGTTTCTGCCATAATGTCCCCTTTCGTCGTACCGATGAATTTAAAACTATAAATCACAATGCAAGTCTTGTCTACATTTTTTGCGCGCGCGTTTTGCCAGCCGATCCAACAAATTGTTTTGCCTTCAACCACTTAGATTGATATAAAATGATTAAAACATTAACGATCAGCCCGATGTTAGCTCATCATCGGCGGACGGGAGTTTATCTCTATGCAAATGGATGACCTCAGGGACTATCTCGATATTCTCGAAGAGTACCGCGAGGTGCAACGAATAGATGCTGAAGTGGATTGGAATCTGGAAATGGGCGCGATTACCCGCCGCGTCTATGATCTTGGCGCGCCGGCGGCCCTGTTTGAAAATGTAAAGGGTTACCCGAAGGGTTTTCGTGCGCTCGGCGCCCCACTTGGGGCGAGCAAACACCCGGGCCACGGGCTATTTGCGCGCACGGCGCTGGCAATGCACATGCCGCCGACATCTTCCGCCAAAGACATTATGTCGACCTACCTGAAGCGTAAAGAAAAACTGATTCCTCCCGTGCTGGTCAAGACTGGGGCGTGTAAGGAGAATATCGATGTCGGCGACGCCGTCGACGTACTCAAGTTTCCGATTCCGTTAATTCATGGAGGAGACGGCGGTCGCTATGTTGGGACGTGGCACACGGTCATTACCAAAGATCCGGAAAGCTCCTGGGTGAACTGGGGCATGTACCGCCTAATGGTTCACGATCGTAACACGCTGGGCTGTTTATTTCCGATGCAGCAGCATATCGGTCAAATGTATCAAAAGTACGAAGCCATGAATAAGCCAATGCCGGTTGCCGTGGCCATCGGTGGGCAGCCGGTTATTCCCTTGGTGAGCTGCGTCATGTTGCCGCCGTACGTCAACGAAGTTGAAGTCGCCGGTGCTTTGCAAGGCGCGCCCATTGCTTTGGTCAAATGCGAAACCGTGGACCTGGAAGTTCCCGCTTCGGCGGAAATCGTTATCGAAGGAGAAGTGTTACCGCATGAGCGGCGTATCGAAGGTCCGTTCGGCGAATACATGGGTTATGAGGCGGGCAAGTCTTCTCCCAAGCCGATTCTGAAGATCAAGGCGATTACCTATCGCAACAACCCGATTTTACCGTTTTCCAATATGGGCATGCCGGTGCACGAAGGGCAGACCGCCACGGCGCTGATCAAGGGCGCTGAGATTTACGCCGAGCTAAAAAAATTTGGCTTGCCTGTCAAAGCTGTGTTCTGTCCGCCGTTTGGCGTCGGTCATATGTGCGTTGTGTCGACTGAAGTGCCGTTCGTCAATTTTGCTCGCCGCGTGGCACATGCGGTGTGGGCGACCAAACCCGGACTATTCGTATATTATATGGTTATCGTCGAACCCGATGTCGATCCGACGAACATGGACGAAGTGCTGCACGCAATGACTACCAAGTGCCACCCTGTCAACGGCATTCACCAGGTGCCGCACATTCCCGGCTTCCCGGTATTGCTGCCATTCTTGCCGCCAAAAGAACGGCTGATCGGCGATGCTGCGGGCGTGATCTTTGATTGCACTTGGCCGAAGGACTGGCCGAGCGAAAGCATTCCGGAAAAGGCGAGTTTCGAAAATCTTTGGCCGGCCGACTTGCAAGAACGCGTGATGAAAAATTGGGAAACCTATGGCTTCAGCAAGCCTGACGGCAAAAACGTTCGCTGAGTAAAGATCCTGCTAAATTCCGCTTTGGGCGAAAGTCATAGAAAAATTTCAACGCGGCAACTACCGCGCGAGCACCTACGCGCCGCGCTGCAATTCCGTTCGAACCGAGAGTAAAGAGTAACAATGCAATATGACCCGCAAAAAGATCTATCGCCGGCGATAAGCAGCGCTCCGGCGAGCGCGCCGACGAGGATGCCGACGAAATCGACCGTGATACTGATTCGCTGGCCCGTAGTGCTGATCAGCAGCGCATTGATTCTGTTTCGCACCAGCATCCTGCCTCTATCGCCGCTGCTCGATGTGTTTGTTGGCCTCTATGCTTTGTCAAATATCTACCTGTATTTCGTCAGCGAATCGCGTTTTCGCGACCTAAAGTTCAATGTTTTGCTGATCGGCGTCGACACGCTCGTGCTCACCGGCTCATTGATGATCAACGGGCGGGTCGAGACCAATTTCTATCTTGCCTATTTTCTACTAATCATCATCTGCTCCATATTCGAAAATCCGCGCATGATCGCAGTAATTTCACTGATGGCACCGTTTGCGTACGCGGGATTTTTTTTGGACGCGACAGACTACAATCCGGGCAGTTACCTCCAGCTCGTTTTTCTCCTCGTCGCCGGACTTTTCTACGGTCATTTTTCTCAGCTGGTGCGCACCCAGCGGGTCTTAACGGAACGGGCCGAGCAGCGCAGCCAGGCCAAGACCGAGCTACTCAATATTCTTTCCCACGAGCTCAAAACGCCGCTCACCGTGATTGCAAGTTACACCCAGGCGCTGAAAAGCGCAGCACTCGGAGAGATCAATAGGGATCAAGATCAAGCGCTGGCGAAGGTTCTGCGCCAGACGGAAAATTTGGAGAATATCGTCAATGTTATCTTGGAATCAGCGAGCGTGGAAACCGGCGCGGTAGCGGTGCATCGCGAGGAGCTTGTGCTCTCGGAGTTTCTTGACGAGCTGAAACAATACTGCGATGGCAATGTGTTGAATTCCAACGTGACTCTTGTCTGGGATTATCCGAGGCCAATGCCGGTGGTCATGTCCGATCCCGGAAAACTCAAGATAATTTTACTGAACTTAATCAATAACGCGATAAAATTTACCGATCAGGGCGAGATCCGCGTCAGCGCGCGTCTTGAGCCTGAGCATCGCAAGATGGTGTTCGGTATATCGGATACGGGGATCGGCATTGCGCCCGAGCAGCTGCCTTTAGTTTTTGATAAATTCTGGCAGCTCGACTCAGCCCGTACACGCACCCAGAGCGGTATCGGTATGGGATTGTATATCGTCAAAGCTTTTACCGAGTTGCTAGGCGGCGGCGTTAGAGTAAGTAGCGTCGAGGGGAGGGGGACGGAATTCACCGTCGCCTTACCGGCTACTTAATCGTCCTCTGAGGACCTTCCAGCAGAAAACCGCCATCAGAATCTGTACATTTCGAGATTAACCAGCCAAGTGATATGGCCGGGGAATTTGTGGTTGGGAATTGGTGTGAACGCTCAGGTGAAAGACTAGCCGGCCTTTGGGGTTGTGTGCTCTTCCTCTTCAACCCATTCCTGAAATCGGCTTTCGAGGATGCGCCATTGACCCCCAACTTTGAACGCGGGAATTTGCCGATTTTGAATCATTCGGTGCAATGTTCGTTTGGAAATTTTTAAAATACTGGCTGCTTCCGCTAGAGTCAAAAGTTTGATGGCCATATCGGTTTTTTTCATAGATTCAGTCTCCTGAAACAACCTAAAGGGGAAAGCAAGCCGTATGCCATCATCCGAGCTATGTGAAGCCACTAAATTTAAAAGCCTTTGGATAATAAAACGATCAAAAAAACTGTATTTTTGGTCAAAAATGGACACCATCGAACTTAGGTGGACAAAAATGGCGAGATGGACAAATTTGGTGACCAATAAAAAAGTAGTGATTCAGTAAAGAAACTCAACGGAAACGGCCCGCTACGATATCGCCGGCAAGAGTGACTCTGACTCAACGAAACAGAAGAAAGCTTTAAGCAGGTGAAAAAAACTCTGAGGCTGAAACAAGTCTTCAGAAATTACCGCAAGTAATAAGATGGTGCGAGGAGCGGGATTTGAACCCGCACGCCGTTTCCGGCACTAGCCCCTCAAACTAGCGCGTCTGCCGATTCCGCCACCCTCGCAATTTGACCATCAAGGCGCAGGCGATTTTCCCGGTTGTGGAGGTGCAGCCGGCGCCGCAGGTTGTGCACTGCCGGACGGAGCGGTTTGTTGCTGCGCGGGTGCCGGCGGTGGTGCCGGCTGATGCGGCTCGGTGACAGGGCTGCGACTATCGAAGATCGTTGCCGTCGGCTTTCGGCCGGCAAAATATCCGAGCGTCAACGAAGTAATCATAAACACGATCGCCATCCCTGTTGTTAACCGGGTCAAGAAATTGCCCGCCCCGCTGCTGCCGAAAATTGTCGAACTTGAGCCGCCAAATACAGCGCCGACTTCCGCGCCCTTCCCAGTTTGTAGCAACACAACCAGGATCAATCCGATGCTGACAAGCACATGCACGAGAGTTATAGCGATTATCATAGACGATTACTTTCTCGAAAAGGCGCGCACGATCGACAAAAAAGAATTCGCCTGCAAGCTCGCGCCGCCGACTAATAGCCCGTCCACTTCATCGATTTGCCCCAGCATTCCGGCGTTCTCGGGCTTGACGCTCCCGCCGTAAAGAATCCTGACACGGCGGCTGGTCGAATCGTCAAAAGAATCTTTTAGAAACCGGCGGATCCGAGTATGAACATCGTGAACTTGCTCGCCAGTCGCATTATGTCCGGTGCCGATCGCCCAAACGGGCTCATAGGCAATTTCGAGTTTTTCTATAACATCTTTCACCAACCCCTTCAACGCGACGCGCAACTGTCGAGTGATGACTTTGGTGGTGAGTTTCTGCTCGCGTTCTTCTAAAGTTTCACCGACACAGAGAATCACCCGCAGGTGCTGAGCAAGCGCGGGCGCGATTTTCTTAGCGACCATCTCGTCATCTTCATGAAACACGTGGCGCCGTTCCGAGTGACCGAGGATTACGAACTCGCAGCCGATCTCCGCCACCATGGACGGACTTATTTCACCGGTGAACGCGCCGCTCTCTTGCCAATGACAGTTTTGCGCCGCTAATTTTATTTGACCACCTTTGATGACTTTGGCCACCGAGGGAAGCGCAGTGAACGGCGGTGCAAGCACGACCTCGACGCGCGCAGATTTTTTACGCAGGTCCTTGGCGATCTGGCGCGCCAACTGCCGGCACTCCGATTGCGTGCCGTTCATCTTCCAATTGCCTACCACCAGGGGCGGCATTACTCACTGTCCTCGAGTGCCTTGATGCCCGGAAGTTCTCGGCCCTCAAGGAATTCAAGGGTTGCTCCGCCGCCGGTCGACAAGTGGGTAATTCTTGACGCGACACCTGCGGCGGTCACAGCAGCGACCGTGTCTCCTCCGGCGATGATGCTAACGACGCGCGGGTAGTTGTCTGCGAGCGCATTGGCGAGCCTTCGACTACCTTGATCATAAGGCGGCACCTCGAATAGTCCGACGGGGCCATTCCACAGGACCAATTGGGCCGTTTTTACTTCTTCAGCAAATAGCGCCGCAGTCTGAGGACCGATGTCAAGTCCCATACGCTCCGCGGATATCTCATTTTCGGTTTCGGGATTTTTCTTGTCCGCATCGCCGGTGACGTGGTCGATCGGAAGAATCATTTTTACACCATGGGCGGCGGCATCGGACATTAGATTAGCGGCGAGGCTTACCTTGTCTGCCTCGACCAACGATTTGCCGATGGCGGCTCCTTTGGCTTTTAAAAAGGTGTAAGCCATGGCGCCGCCTATCAGCAGGGAGCTTACTTTCGGAAGCAGGTTTTTAATGACGCCAATTTTGTCGGAAACTTTTGCGCCGCCTAAAATCGTCACGAATGGTTTTCTGGGGTCAGTAAGGATCGGCGCTAGATAGTCGAGCTCCTTTTGCATCAGGAGCCCTGCTGCTTTGACCTTGAAAAACCCAGTCATTGCGGCGATTGATGCGTGCGCTCGGTGAGCGGCGCCGAAGGCATCATCGACGTACACCTCGGCGAGAGAAGCGAGAGCACGCGAAAAGTCTTTGTCGTTTTTCTCTTCTTCTTTGTGAAAGCGCAAATTCTCCAGCAGAATAACCCGGTATTGGTCGTCACGGACCATCCGCTCGACTTCGGCACCGATGCAATCGGGGGCGAGCATAACTGGCTCATTCAAGGCCTGTTGAAGGTGCTCCCGCACCGGCGCGAGGCTATATTGGGAGATCACTTGCCCATCCGGGCGTCCTAAATGGGAGGCGATCACAATTTTCTTCGCCTTGGCCAAAATGAGACGGATGGTCGGCAACGCGCTGTCGATCCGATGTGGCTCGGTGACCTTGTCGCCGGCGATCGGCACGTTAAAGTCGACGCGCAGGAAAACAGTCTTGCCGCGCAGTTCTAAATCAACCAGTTTCCGAATCATCGTTTTTGTCCCGTTGGACTATATTATGACTATTAATCTGGTTAAACGCCTTTCACAATTGACTAATTACAGGCCTTGTAATACTTTTTCAATTAGCTCCACAGAAACCCGTAATGTTTTCTTTTTGGTCTCTCCAAATATTGCTCCAGGATGGTATCGCAACGACGCAACAGCATAGCGTTCTCGATCTCGTGCGCGACTCGGGGTTGGTCGTCCAAGGGATTCTTTATCTGTTGGTTCTGTTTTCGGTGGTGAGCTGGGGAATCATTGCCCAGAAGTACCGCCAAGTCCACCGCGCCAAACGGGAATCGATAAAATTCATCGAGACCTTTTGGGAGCGGCGCAATCTCTCATCGATCCACGATGCCAGCCGTGAGCTCGCGGCTAGTCCAGTGGGACAGGTATTTCGTTCCGGCTATGAAGAGCTGGTGCGAGTATCTCGGTCCAAAAAAGAATCTTCACCCGGGGATAATTTAACCACGGAATTAGGCGGCGTGGACAACGTCTCCCGCGCCATGCAGCGAGCAACGAGCGTCGAGACTACCAAGTTGGAAAAAAATTGTTCATTTCTCGCCACCGTTGCAAGCTCGGCACCGTTCGTTGGCTTGTTCGGCACGGTTTGGGGCATCATAGACGCGTTCCGAGGGCTCAGTGTCACCCATTCGTCGAGCATTCAAGCGGTCGCTCCCGGCATTGCCGAGGCTTTGGTCGCGACCGCCGCAGGGTTGGCAGCAGCAATCCCGGCCTTGATGGCGTATAATTACTTCGTCCAGCAAATCAAGTTCCTCGCGGTCGAGATGGATAATTTCCAGCATGAATTTCTCAATATCGCCGAACGTCACTTCTTCAAGTAATCAAATAACAGCGTATAATTAGCGTCATGCACGATCTGGTAGGCGCCTTTATCGCAGATTTGGTGGCGATCGGAATCCGGCACGAGTCGGCAAACTGCAATTCCAAAAAGAGAGGTCATTATGGCAGTTGATGCTTCATCTTCGCGTGAGGCGGCGACAATCTCGCAAATCAACGTGACTCCGCTCGTTGACGTCATGTTAGTGTTGCTGGTTATTTTCATGGTCACCGCGCCGATCATACAACAGGGCGTGCAGGTTAATTTGCCGCAAACCAAATCCAGCGCGATCCCAGGCGCCGAAGAGCCGCTAATTGTAACGGTAGCAAAAAACGGTAAGGTTTATCTCAACGACAACGCGGTCACGCTGGCGGAGTTGGGGACTAAGCTTCAGGCGATCAAAAAGCTTCAAGCGGACAAGCAGGTTTATTTGCGTGCCGATCAGGACGTACGTTATGGCCTCGTGATGAAGACCATCGCCGAGATCAAGCAGGCGGGCATCGAAAAATTAGGGATGGTTAGCCGGCCGCCGTCCGACGAGGGATAGCCATTCGTGGCGGAAAAAGCATCACCGACGATTAGTTTGCGCGAACGGTCGCTTGCGTTCCCGAGTTCCGTGGAGCAATTGCCAAAATGGCTTTTGTTTTCATTTGTTCTGCATTTAGGGCTGATCGCGATCCTGTTTTTAGCGCCGATGTTACCCTCCCGTTCCCGTCCACAAGCTCCGGTATACGTTGTCGATCTTGTCGGCGGCGAGAAGATCGGCGGCAACAAGCTCGGGACTGAAATAGCGCCACCTCCCCAGCCAACCGTCAAGACGCCGGAACCGGCGCAAGCCGCGAAAATCCGCGAGCCGAAGAAAGAAACCAAACAAGAGATTCCAGAAAAAAGCAAGCCGAACGAAAAAAAAGCGTCTGAGGAGAAAAAAATCGTCCTCAAAGAAAAGACTAAAAACGAGCCCACAAAAGCGGAGCCTTCCATCGCTAAAAAAGAAAAGGCGAAAGAAATGAAAGAGGAGTCGAAGCCGGATACAGCGTCGGCCGACAGCGTGCGTGAGCGGTTACTGCAGTCCGCCTTGGAGCGCGCCAAAGCGCGTGCCGAAAATCCGCCCAAGCCCGCCAAGGGCGACGCGTTGAGCACCGGGCCGGGCGAAGGTGAAGGTGCGGCGGGGCTCGGACCCGGCGGTCGCGGCGGACCAGGGACCGTCAAGGGTATGGATTTTCTTATTTATCAGAACCGTATGCTGAGCACGATCAAAGATAATTGGGCGTGGGTTGGGCAACGCAGCAATTTAAGAGTGGTGGTTCATTTCGGGATAAAAGAAAACGGGGAAATCGTCGGCTTGAGAATCGTTCAGCCATCGGGCGATCCGTCCTACGACGAGTCAGTGCTCCGCGCTGTAAAAAAATCGAGTCCGTTGGGAGCGCCGCCGGAAAGTTATCGGAGCGACTTTGCCGAAGTTGAGTTGACTTTTCGGCCGCGAGATTTGGGGGCTTAGCACATGCAACTGCGAATTTGGCTAACAATATTGACTTTGCTGACGACCCCTTGGGTGGCGCGGGCGGCGGTTACCGGAGAAATCGTCGGTCAAGGCGGCCAGCGGTTTCCGATCGCTGTGTCGCCGCTAAAAAACCTCGGCGGCGATACCGCCGACGCCGCCCGATTGTCCACCGGGATTGCCGACGCCATGGTACACGATCTTGAACTATCCGGCTGGTTCAAAGTCTTAGATCGTTCGGCTTACCTCGAGAATGCGCAGTCAAGCGGCATTACTCTGGGGACATTTGATTTCAAAAACTGGTCGACCATCGGCGCCGAAGGCTTGGTGAAGGGTGGTTTTTCCGTCCAAGGGGATGAGGTTTCGGTCGAACTTCGTCTGTTCGACGTATATCAGAACAAAGAGCGAATCGGGAAGCGTTACACTGGACGAGTGCGAGACTTTCGGCGCATCGCGCACAAATTCGTCGACGAAATCATCAACCAGTTTACGGGCGTTCCCGGTGTCTTCAATACCAGGATTGCCTACGTCTCTAACAGCGGTGGCCGTTTTAAGGAAATTTTCGTGTCTCATCTGGACGGCAGTGAAAAATTCCAAGTGACTGATAATCATACGATCAATCTATCGCCCGTCTGGAGCCCGGACGGCCGATCCATTCTCTATTCATCGTTTAAGGACCGTAATCAAACTTTATACCTGTTTGAACTTTACAGCGGCAAAGAAATTAAGTTCACGCCGCGGGGCGGCGGCAGGTATTTGAGCGGCAAATTTTCCCCGGATGGCCAATCCATTGCAGCGACCATGGAGTCAGGAGGGAATACCAACCTTTACCTGTTGGATCGTAGCGGTAATGTGATCCGCCGGCTAACCAATAATCCTGGTATTGAAGTTTCACCCTCTTGGTCGCCGGACGGTAAGCAACTAGTATTCGTTTCGGATCGCAGCGGTTCGCCGCAGTTGTACATTATGGATGTGGCGAGCGGCAGCGCGCGCCGGCTCAGCTACAGCGGCAGTTATAACACCTCGCCCGAGTGGTCGCCAAAGGGTGATCGCATTGTCTACACCGGAAGGGTCGGTAATCGCTTCGCGATTTTTACGATTTCGGTGGACGGCGGTGAAGCGCGCAAGCTCACTGCCGAGTCGTCCGACAGCGAGGATCCAACTTGGTCACCCGACGGCAGATTCATTGCGTTTTCATCAAATCGCGCCGGCAAGTATCATCTTTATGTGATGCAAGCGGGCGGAGATAACCAACGTAGATTGACAGGCTCAGGGGGGGATGATACAAAACCCCATTGGTCCCCTCGATTAGACTGATTTTTCAATTCCGCCACGCCCGTTCCGTTTCAATGAGCTCCCTGGTGAATGCAGGAGGATAAGATGACAACTCAATGCAGAATCGCACGGTACATTTGTGGCGCGATCGCCGTGCTCGCTTTAGGGGCATGCGCTCCGACGGCGACCAATAAGCCGGATAGCGCATCGTCGGCGACTCGATCGCCGGATGCAGGTGCCGATCAGCGAGCCGGAGAAGGTCAGCGAGGCGGGACCAAGGAGGCCGAGACCGGCGCTAGCAGCTTGAAACAGATGCAAGAGGGCAAGGATGCCATCACCCCCGCATCCAGTCCGTTGAAAGACGTCTTGTATGATTTTGACCGGTATGAGTTGAGCGCGGACGCGCGCACGACGTTGCGCGGCAACGCCGATTGGCTGAGAAGCAATCCTTCAGCCCGGGTCGAGATCGAAGGACATTGCGATGAGCGCGGCACCAACGAATATAATCTCGCCCTCGGCGCGAAAAGGGCCCAAGCCGCGCGTGAATTCTTGACGACGCTTGGCATCGCAGGCGACCGGCTTTCGACCATCAGCTACGGCGAAGAAATTCCGGTTTGCCGAGAGCATGAAGAATCGTGCTGGAAACAAAACCGGCGAGCGCGCTTTGTCATCGTACAGGGGCGCTCTACTTCATAGTTTGGAGATCGACCGTGATGCGCGCGATTCCTATCGTCAAGTTACTCCCGTGTTTGCTCTTCGTTGCTAGCGGCGCGTTATCATCCTGCGTTAACCCACAACAAGTCGACTTGCTCGAAAGGGAGCAGCGCCGACTACGTACGGATATGAATACTTTGCATTCCGACGTCGACGGCTTTCGTTCAACCCTAGCCGATACGCGGGCAAACATTCAACAGATCCAGCGCGATCTCAGCGCGATTAAGGAAAGAATCGATGAGACCCGCGTTCAAGTAGGTCGGCAAATTGGCCAAACCAGCAAGGAAGGGGACAGCCGAGTAAAAAATCTCGAAGACCGATTAGCGAAACTGGAAGAAGACGCGAAGGCTCAAGCCGAGCTTCTAAAAAGCCGCGAAGCCGATCTTAAGCAGCTCCGCGACTCGGTTCAACAAGCGGCGCAAAAGCCCGAGAACGACATCAGTGGCAGCGTTGATCTGTCCCTTGCCGAGTCGGAAAGCGTGCGCAAGGATTTTGACAATGCCTGGCGCTTGTTCGAGAAAAAAGATTACCGCGCCGCGATCGGCCGATTCAGAGACTTCATCAAGCGAAATCCAAAAAGCAAGTTGGCTCCGAGCGCGCAATACTCGATCGGTGAAAGCCTCTTCGCGCTCAAAGAGTTTGATAAAGCGATCGTTGAATATGATGAGGTGCGAAGAAAGTATGCGCAAAGTGACAAAGTTGCGGGAGCGCTCCTCAGGGAAGGGTCCGCCTTTGCGGAGCTGGGGGAGAAGCTTAACGCGCGTTTGGTTTTGCAAGAGTTGATCGAGAGATTCCCGCAATCTCCCGAAGCGGCGAGAGCAAAGCAGCGACTGAAGGCACTCGAGTCATAAGTCCCAGCTCTCGCGCACTTTTGAATTCTGCTTTTATCCCTGGCACAGATTGAGTCGATGCCGGTGCTGCAATTTTACCGGCAGCGTCGCTTAACGTATGCAGATTTTTCGCCACATCGGTGACCCCGCTCTAGCGCTGGAAAAATCGGTGGTGACCCTGGGAAATTTCGATGGAATACATCTGGGGCACCAGACTTTGATCAACGGCGCGGTCACAGATGCCAAGCAGCTCGGCGTCCCTTCCGTGGTTTTGACTTTCGAGCCGCACCCGCTGAAAATCCTTGCGCCGGAGCGCGCGCCCCGGATGCTGCTTACCCACAAGGACAAAATGCAGATCTTGCAAAATCTCGGCGTTGACGTCGTGATCGTCCAGCATTTCGATTTAGCGTTTGCCAAGCTGGGCGCTGAGCAGTTCGTCCGCGAGTTCGTGGTCGATCGTCTCAAAGCGAGAAAGATCTGGGTTGGCCGGGATCTGCGCTTCGGCCAAGGCAGAAAAGGACAGGTCGAGGATCTCCTTCGTTGGGGGCCCGAACTCGGCTTTGACGTGGCGGCCGTCGACCCCATTCTAGTCAACGGCGCCAGAGTTAGCAGCTCCCGAGTACGTCAATCGATCCATGATGGCCGCGTGAACGAGGCCCAGGCGATGCTCGGGCGCTATCATTTCGTGTCGGGCCGGGTTACCGCCGGTCATCGCCGGGGAAAGGACCTCGGTTTTCCCACGGCCAATATTGCCACGCGTACGGAAGTCCTGCCAATGGACGGAATTTATGCCACGCTATTTCAACTCGGCGAAAAAAACTTGCCAAGTGTCAGCAGCGTGGGGGTTAATCCAACTTTCGGCGAAGGACCCAGAACCGTGGAAAGTTTCATCCTGAATTTCAAGCGGGATATTTATGGCGAAGCTGTAAAGCTTTCCTTCGTGCAGAGAATCCGTGAGGAGAGGAAATTTTCCTCCGTCGAGGAATTGGTCGGGCAGATTCACGAGGACGTTAAATGCGCCGAAACCATTTTCCGCGAGTTACACGTAAACTCGTAAGCGATAAGTCGTTGCGATGACTGCTGAGCAACTGTTTGTGGATCAAGGGTCGGCTGGCACGCGTCTGGATTTATTCTTGGTGCGATATTTTCATCCCGCAGCTCGGTCGGGCGCTGACCTCAGCCGCTCGAACATCCAAAGGTTGATTGCCGAAGGGCAGATTACTTTGAACGGCGGTGCGACGAAACCGAGCGCGCGGCTTAAACTCGACGATCGCATAGACGTGCGCCCGTTGCCGCCGCGGGACACAACGCTTCACGCCGAAGCGCTGCCTCTCAATATCCTCTACGAAGACACGGACTGCATCGTGATTAATAAAGCTCCGGGAATGGTTGTTCATCCCGCCGCGGGTCGATCCCGTGGTACACTCGTCAACGCGCTTTTGCACCATTGTCCCCGTTTAGAAGGTATCGGCGGCGAGCGACGACCGGGCATCGTTCATCGTCTGGACAAAGACACTTCAGGAGTGATGATTGTGGCGAAGAATATGTCGGCCTTTCATCAGTTGGTGGCCCAGTTTAAAAACCGGACGGTCGAGAAAGAATACCTTGCTCTGGTTTGGGGTGCGATGAAATCGAACAAGGGTATCATTGACCGACCGATCGGCCGTCACCGCTCGGACCGAAAACGGATGTCGAGCTTGCAGATGGTCAATCGAGCGAGGGAGGCGATTACGGAGTGGCGCGTGGAAGAACGCTTTGCTTTCAGCGGGAAATCCCTGGCGTCGAGCGCCGTCACCTTGTTGCGCCTACATCCTCGAACAGGACGAACCCACCAGCTTCGGGTGCACCTCGCTGACGCGGGATATCCATTGGTCGGCGATCGAGTTTACGGGCGCAAGCCGAAAGCTGGCGGAACAAGACTGCCGACTCATTCGGTCATCGAGCAATTTTCGCGGCAGGCTCTCCACGCCGAAAAATTGGCCATCGAACTCATGGGCGCTACCGGTCGCAGGGAATTTATTGCACCGCTGCCGGAGGATTTCGCCAATCTGTTGCGGCACCTACGGACAGACGAGTTGCACATTGCGTTGGTTGATGGGGATTGTCGGTTTGGAAAGCGTCGGGGGTTGACAAGCAGCCCCCTTTAAAATATCATTCTTTCTAGGACGATTCATTTCAAAATTTCTTTGAGTCATTTCCCCACGCGAACAACGATTTCACCCGGCGATAAGCGTTCAGAAGTTGATTTTTTTATTAATGGATAAAGAGATTCGGTCTGCGTCGTAGATCCTGTCGCATTGACGTGCCTGTGCCTGAAGCCGCGCCTGAACGTTTCCTTGTTCGGTTGGCGGGACCGAGACTTCGCTCCGCGGGCGTCGCAGTGTAGTAGCGGCGTGATTTGACAGATTCACCAAAACAACTGTGCCCAATGCTATTGCCCCCAGGCACCGCTCTCATGTGATGAAAGGAGATTTATAGTTTATGGTTCGTGGTAGAATTCGAGCCGCCGAGCCGGAGGCCCTTGAAGATAACGGGTTGAATCTAAAAGCCCTCAAAGAGAAAAAGATCGGTGATCTTGCATTGATCGGCAAGAATTTCAACATCGAGGGCGCTGCAAATATGCGCAAGCAGGAACTCATATTTGCCATCCTGCAAGCGCAAACCGAGCAGAATGGCCACATCTACGGCGAAGGAGTTTTAGAAACCCTGCCGGATGGTTTCGGTTTTTTGCGTGCCCCTGATTACAACTATCTGCCGGGTCCTGATGATATTTATGTTTCGCCGAGTCAGATTCGACGCTTCAATTTGCGCACCGGGGATATTATTTCTGGCCACATTCGGCCGCCCAAGGAAGGGGAACGTTACTTCGCGCTCCTTAAAGTCGAAACAATTAATTTTGAGGATCCGGAGAAGGCTCGGGATAAGATTCTCTTCGATAACCTGACGCCGCTTTATCCCAATGAGAGGTTGCTTCTTGAGTGCCAGCCGGACGATTACACGACGCGCATCGTCGACTTATTGACACCGATCGGCAAAGGGCAACGCGGTCTCATCGTGGCGGCCCCTCGGACGGGTAAAACGATGATGCTGCAGCACATCGCCAAAGCGATCGCCTACAATCACAAGGAAGTCATTCTGATTGTATTGTTGATTGACGAGCGGCCGGAAGAGGTAACCGACATGCAGCGTTCGGTGGATGGAGAAGTGGTCAGCTCGACATTTGACGAGCCCGCCACCCGGCACGTGCAAGTTGCTGAGATGGTTATTGAAAAGGCAAAGCGCTTGGTTGAGCACGGCAAGGACGTGGTTATCTTGCTCGACAGCATCACCCGGTTGGCGCGCGCTTATAACACGGTAGTGCCTCCCAGTGGAAAAATCCTTTCCGGCGGCGTGGACTCCAATGCTTTACACAAACCGAAGAAATTCTTCGGCGCAGCGCGCAATATCGAAGACGGCGGCAGTCTCACCATTATTGCAACGGCGCTCATCGATACCGGCAGCCGGATGGACGAAGTCATCTTTGAGGAATTCAAAGGCACTGGCAACATGGAAGTTCATCTGGATCGGCGCTTGATGGACAAGCGGGTTTTCCCAGCCATCGATATCAATAAGTCGGGAACGCGCAAGGAAGAGCTGTTGATCGCGCGCGAGGATCTCAACCGCATCTGGATTTTACGCAAGGTGTTATCGCAGTTGAGCGTGGTCGAGGCCATGGAATTTCTGCTTGATAAAATGCGTGGCACCAAGACCAACAAGGAATTTCTCGAGTCCATGAGCCAATAAATATCCGCATTTTCCGCTCAAACTTGCGTCATCCGCCAAACTCTGTTAAACCGCAAGGTTATCAACGCCTTTAACGTATTTTAGCCGCGGGCGGTGTCGAGGCAGCGCGCCAACGTTGAGCTGCCCGCTTCAGTTAAAATTCACACCCTTTCCGATCCTCATCGTGGTGCCCTTCGGGGTGCGATGGGGAAATGACGAAGGGGGCGGATCAAACCAAAGGAGAGAGACGCATGAGCGATATTTCGATGAAACAGTTACTCGAGGCAGGTGTCCACTTTGGGCACCAAACGAGCCGTTGGAATCCGAAGATGAAGCCTTACATTTTCGGCGCGCGCAACGGCATTCATATTATCGATCTCCAGCAAACCGTAACGATGTTTAAGGATTTGGAAGCCGTGGTGCGAGATTTGGCCGCGTCGGGCGGGCACGTGCTTTTCGTCGGGACGAAAAAACAGGCGCAAGACGCCATCAGAGAAGAGGCGGAGCGCTGTAATATGTACTATGTGCATAATCGCTGGCTCGGCGGCACCCTGACCAACTTCTCGACGATCCGCCAAAGCATCGAGCGCCTGCGCAAAATTGAGGAGATGGAAAACGATCCAAAAATCGTCGATGCCTTGACAAAAAAAGAAATGCTCGGGCTTAAGCGCGAGAGAGCCAAGCTGGAGCAATCGCTCGGCGGCATCAAGTCGATGCGCAAGCTGCCCGACGCTATTTTTGTCATCGACCCCAAACAAGAAGAAATCGCGGTCAAAGAAGCGCGCAAGCTGGGTATCCCGGTCATTTCCGTCATTGACACCAATTGCGATCCCGACATGGTCGATTACAAAGTGCCGGGTAATGACGACGCGATTCGCGCGATCCGGTTGTTTTGCTCGGCCATCGCGGAAGCCATTAATCAAGGCAAGATGCTTTATGAACAATCTCTGGTGAAGAGTAAGGAAGAAGATAAAGCTGCAGCCGAGTCGGCGAGCGCGGCGGGTGAGAGTTCTGCCGCGGCAGGGGTTTAACTTCGATGGAAGTAACCGCGGGCGCTGTGAAAGAGCTTCGGGAAAAAACCGGAGCGGGCATGATGGACTGCAAGAAGGCTCTCGGCGAGGCCGGCGGAGACTTGCAAAAGGCGATCGACTACCTGCGCCAGAAAGGCTTGGCCGCAGCCGCAAAAAAGGCCGATCGAGTGGCGGCGGATGGCGCCGTCGCTGCCTATGTGCATCCCGGCGGTAAAATAGGCGTGCTCGTGGAAGTCAATTGTGAGACTGACTTCGTGGCGCGCACGGCAGAATTCCAAATGTTATTGAAAGATATCGCGATGCAGGTCGCGGCGGCAAACCCCCGCTACGTGCGCCGTGAGCAAGTCCCGGCGGCGGAGTTCGAAAAGGAAAAATCGATTTATCGTCAGCAAGCGGTGGAAGCAGGAAAGGCCGAGAAGTTTGTCGACAAAATCGTCGAAGGAAAAATCGAGCGCTTTTACTCCGAAGCCTGTTTGCTGGAACAAGCGTTCATCAAGGATCCGGACAAGACGGTGACGGACATTGTCAATGAGGCCATTGCGCGGCTCGGCGAGAAAATTCAGATTAGGCGATTCGCGCGTTACCATCTCGGCGAAGCCATTTCGACAGAGTAACCGTGCACCGTAAATGGCATGGATAACAGCGCTCCGAAGTACAAACGCATCATTCTCAAAGTGACCGGCGAAGTGTTCGCCGGTCCTCTCGATTTTGGTATCGACGGCAACACGGTGAAGGCGTTCGCGCAAGAAATCAAGGAAGTCAAAGAGCTCGGTTGCGAGCTCGCCTTGGTCATCGGCGGCGGAAATATTTTCCGCGGCGCGATCGCGAGTGAGATCGGCATGGACCGGGCTAGCGCGGATACCATGGGAATGCTGGCGACCGTGATCAATAGTCTCGCGCTGCAAGATGCTTTGGAAAAGTTGGGGGTTTCAACCCGCGTGCTCTCGGCCATCGAAATGAGGCAAGTCGCCGAACCCTACATTCGGCGTCGCGCCACTCGTCATTTGGAAAAGGGGAGAATTGTTATTTTCGCCGGCGGCACGGGCAACCCCTATTTCACCACCGACACCACTGCCAGCCTGCGGGCGATGGAAGTCGGCGCCGAGGTGATTCTCAAGGCGACCAAGGTCGATGGCGTGTACGATGCTGACCCGTTCAAGACCGAGGGCGCTCGGAAGTTTGATGAGCTCAGTTATATCGAAGTGTTAAACCGCAAGCTCAAGGTGATGGATTCCGCGGCAATTTCTCTCTGCATGGATAACAATTTGCCGATTATCGTGTTCAATCTCATGGAAAAGGGCAACATCAAGCGAGTCGTTTCCGGTGAGTCGATCGGCACTCTGGTCAGCGGAGGAAAGCGATGAATGAAAACGTATTTACACAAATGCAAAAAGAAATGGATGGTTCCGTGGGCGCTCTGCGTAAGGAGTTGTCCAAGCTGCGCACGGGACGGGCATCGACCTCACTGCTTGAGCATATTATGGTCGAATATTATGGCGCCACGACTCCCTTGATTCAGCTCGCGACGCTAAGCGCGCCGGAGCCGCGGCTGCTGGTGATTCAACCCTTTGACCGGAGCGCGATGGGTGAAATTGAAAAGGCGATTCTCAAGTCCGATCTCGGTCTGACGCCGAGCAACGACGGCAAGGTAGTCCGAATTCCGATTCCGCAGCTAACCGAGGAGCGGCGCAAGGAATTGGTAAAGCACGTCAAGAAGATCGCCGAAGAGTATCGAGTGTCCATCCGTAACCACCGGCGGGTCGCTATTGAGCAGCTGAAAGAGGCGGAGAAAAATAAAGAAATTACCGCGGACGACCATAAGCACGGCCAGGATCGCGTGCAAAAGATCACCGATGAGTTCATCGGCCGAGTCGACAAGATCGTTAAAGCCAAAGAAGAAGAGGTGATGGCCGTTTAAACTGCGTTCGCTTAGTGTCACGTTCCTCAATCTCTCCGGTGATTTAATATCGATTCTCCCCGGCATCGTTTGGTTACCCCTTCTATGAAATCGCATCGATCCAGGCAGCGATGGAGCTAGACGGCTTAGATAAGAACCGTTTGCCTCAACATGTCGCCATCATCATGGACGGCAACGGCCGTTGGGCGAAATTGCGCGGCAAAAGCCGGATCGAAGGCCATCGCCGCGGCAAAACTTCAGTTCGTGTGATCGTGGAGATGAGCCGCAAAATCGGCATTCGTTATTTGTCCCTCTACGCATTTTCCACGGAAAACTGGTTTCGGCCGCATGATGAGATCGACGCGCTCATGGGGCTGCTGGAGCATTATTTGGCGGCCGAGCAGATTAAGATGATGCGCTACGGCATTCGCCTCCTCGCGGTAGGAGACAGATCGCGATTGCCCGACAATGTCCGCAACATTTTAGAAAAGGTGATCGAACTGACGCGCGGCAATCGACGCATGACCGTGATTTTGGCGCTGAGTTACAGTGGCCGCGACGAGATCGTGAGGATGGTCAAGGAGCTGGCTTGCCAAGCGCGCGAGCGCGAGTTGGATCCAGCAGAGATCGATGAGCAGACCGTGGCGGCGTGCTTGGATACGAACGGAGTTCCAGATCCCGATCTCTTGATCCGAACCAGCGGCGAAATGCGCATCAGTAATTTTTACCTCTGGCAGATCGCTTACAGCGAGTTATACGTGACGACAACATTGTGGCCGGATTTCCGCGAGCGGGAATATCTCCAAGCTCTGCTCGATTACCAGCGGCGAGGGCGGAGATTCGGCCGTACTGACGAACAGCTCACGGATCTCGTCACCGAGTCGGTGGGGGCTGGTGGACGCCAATCTTAGCTCAAGACTAACAACGGCGGTATTCGCCATACCGCTACTGGTGTCCTTAGTGGGTTGGAGCCCGCCGTGGGTTTTCGCCGCAGTCTTTTTTATCGTGATGATTGGAGCGTTGCACGAATATTTCGCGATGGCGTTCCCGCGCGATCAAAGAAATCAGTGGGTGGGAGTCGTTTTCGGGGTCTGTGTGTCAGGCGCGATTTTTCTCAATGATGATTTCGATGCGCTGGCTTGGCTAAGCACCGTCGTTCTGCTTGGCTTCTCGCTGTTTCTCTTTTTGCCTGGCGAATTGATGGAACGATTGCATCGACTGCTGTTTACATTATTAGGTGGCCTTTACGTGGGGTTCCTTTTCCCGCATTGGGTGATGTTGTTTCGGTACCGCAATGGACGCGCCTGGGTGTTTTGGGTGCTCTGGATCATTATGATCGGTGATACGGTCGCATATTTTGTCGGCCAGCGATTCGGCACGCGAAAGTTGGCTTCCGAATTGAGTCCCGCAAAGACGGTCGAGGGGGCGTGGGGCTACTTGATCGGGGCGGTCATTGCCGGTTTTGTCGGAGCGATAATTTTCCTGCATGAGATTAGCGTAGTGGAAGTTTTTTTCCTTTCCCTGACGCTCGGTATTTTGGGACAGATCGGGGATCTGTTTGAATCATGGCTCAAGCGGGTGTTTGTGGTCAAAGACTCGGGAAATTTGTTGCCAGGACATGGCGGGTTACTTGACCGGCTTGATAGCCTGATCTTTCCGGCGGTGTTTACGACCACGTATCTCAAGGTATTTCATCCGTGAAAACCATCGCTCTCCTCGGTTCCACGGGGTCCATTGGGGTCAGCACGCTGGCCCTGGTGCGCGAATTTCCCGATCGGTTCAAGGTTCACGGCATGGTGGCGGGACGAAATTTGGCTTTGCTTGCGAAACAAGTTCGCGAGTTTTCCCCTCGCTGTGTTGCGATTCAGCACGAACAAGATGTGCCTCGGCTGCGCGCGCTGCTCGGGAAACGCAAAGTGGAAATCCTCCACGGCGAATCGGGCGCGTCCCTTGTGGCGTCGGCAGCGGAAGTGGACGTCGTGCTGGCGGCCATCGTCGGCGGCGCCGGGCTGATGCCGTGTCTCACCGGCTTGCTTGCCGGAAAAGAGATCGCGCTGGCGAATAAAGAAGCGCTAGTCATGGCCGGGGACCTTTTTGTCAAAGCCGCCAAGCAAAAGGGGGTTCGTCTGCTACCGGTGGACAGCGAGCATAGCGCGATCTTTCAGTGCCTACAGGGCAGTCACCGCGCAGAAGTCGATAAGATTATTCTCACCGCTTCCGGGGGGCCGTTTCTCAAGGCGCCATTGCATCGATTGGACAAGGTCAGCGTTGAGCAGGCGTTGAAGCATCCTAACTGGAAAATGGGGCAAAAGATCACCATCGATTCGGCCACGATGATGAACAAAGGGCTCGAAGTAATCGAGGCACGCTGGGAATTTGATATGGAGCCCAGCGGTATCGAGGTTGTGATTCATCCGCAAAGCGTGGTTCACTCCATGGTGCGTTATCAAGATGGCTCGATCCTTGCCCAACTCGGCATCGCGGACATGCGCATCCCTATTGCCTACGCGTTGGCGTATCCGCACCGCCTCAAAGGCAGCTGGCGTCCGCTGGATCTCACCCGACACGGCCAGTTAAACTTTTTGCCGGTCGAAAAGAAGCGTTATCCCGCATTGTCGCTGGCTTATACTGCGCTGCGCGAGGGGGGAACGATGCCCGCGGTGCTGAATGCGGCCAATGAGGTCGCCGTCGACGCGTTTTTGAATCAGCGCATAGGATTTCGCGAAATTCATCGTATAATTAATAAGACCATGCAGAAACATAGCAACCGGTGCGCAAAAGAAGTCGGGGACGTTTTGGAAGTGGATCGTTGGGCGAGGGAAAAGACTGCTTCGCTCATTCATCAATAGTCAGTGCCGAAGGAGATTTGGATGGAAAATGTAGTTTATTCAATTGGGGCCGCCGTCATTGGACTCGGTTTGCTGATCGTGTTCCACGAGTTTGGCCATTTCCTGCTGGCTAAGCTATCGGGTGTGGGAGTCTTGACGTTTTCAGTCGGTTTCGGTCCCAAACTGTGGGTCAGAAAAAAGGGTGAAACCGAATACGCTTTAAGCGCTTTTCCGCTCGGCGGCTACGTCAAGATGGTGGGCGAAGATCCCGATGAAGAAGTGCGCCAGGAAGATATCGAAAAATCCTTTGCCCATAAAAGTCTGCTCAAACGGATCGCGATCGTCGTCGCTGGACCCGGATTCAATCTGCTGCTTGCGATGTTTTTGTTGATGGTGGTTTTTACTTTCTACGGTGTTCCGGTCATGTCGACGCAAGTGAGCGGCGTGGAAAAAGGCTCGCCGGCGGAGCAAGCCGGCATCATCAAAGGAGATCGGATTCAAGCCATCGACGGGAAGCCGGTCAAGGAGTGGGAAGAGCTTTCGCGGGCGATCAAATCGAGCGGCGGCAAAGTGCTCAATCTGCAGGTTAGCCGTGGTGCGGACACCGTTAATGTGAAGGTGCAGCCGACTCAGAAAGAAGGCCGCACAGTTTTCGGCGAACGCAAAGACGATTGGATTATCGGCATCGGCAGTCAAGTTTCCATTGAGAAGGGAAACCCGAGCTTAGCGGTGGGGCGGGCGGTTTATCAAACCTACGACTACGCGAAGCTGACACTGATGGGATTATTTAAAATGGTGACAGGTGACGTTTCGCCACGCAACATCGGCGGTCCTATCCTGATTGCCCAAATGGCGGGGCAACAAGCTCAAGAAGGGCTCGGTAGCTTTCTCGCCTTCTTGGCGGTGCTGAGCATCAATCTCGGCGTACTCAATTTGTTGCCGGTTCCAGTGCTCGACGGTGGTCATTTGCTGTTCTTTTTAGTCGAGGCGGTGATTCGTAAACCCGTCGCCATCAAGTATCGTGAAATGGCTCAACAGGTCGGCATCTGTCTACTGGCGCTTCTCATGATTTACGCGTTTTACAACGACATTGTCAGATTTTTCGAGAAACAGGTCGGCGGATGAGAATTCTCGGGATCGACAGCGCCACCTCCTCAGCCAGTGTGGCACTCGTTGACGATGAAAATTTGCTCGGCGAAGAAATTCGGGATAACCGAGCAGAGGGCAAAAATGGCGCGGCGCGGAGCGCGAAAGGCAATCACGCCGAGATCATTTTGCCGCTTATTCAATCCGTTCTTTCCAGGGCTCAGATGGATGCCGCTGATCTGTCCGGCATCGGTGTGTCGATCGGTCCGGGCTCGTTCACCGGGCTTCGCATTGGACTGGCGACGGTCAAAGGCATCGCTTACGATTGGGGACTTCCCGTCGTCGGTATTTCAACCTTGGAAGCGAACGCGGCAAGAGTGACAGGTTTCAACGGATTAGTTTGTTCAATGCTCGATGCGCGCAAGGGCGAAGTCTACGTGAGCTTGTTCCGCAGCAGCGCTGAAAAGTTTACGCGCCTCACGACCGAGGTGGTTACGTCGATCAATTCGGCGATCGATCTGGTGCAAAATTATTATGGCGCAGCTGAGGGCGCTTCGTTGGCGATTGTTGGCGACGGCGCCCAAGCCTATGAAGAACTACTGTTCAACTCCTTCGGAGTGAAAGTGCTCCTATCCGCCGGCAACGATTATCCGACGGTTGCATCGCAGGTGGCGCGGTTTGCCCGCCAGCGGATCATGACTCGAACACTTGATGATGTTGGCACGTTGGTGCCCGTTTACCTGCGCCGACCGGAGGCCGAAAGTAAAAAAATAATTAATCTAACTTGTTGAAAATCTTAGCGGAAACTTCGTTGACAAAGATAATAGCCTAAGTTAGATTGACTTCCGCCGAAAAATTTTCTGATCTAAAAAGGAGGCCGCCGTATGGAAATGAAAGATGAACACGCGATTGTCTCCCTGCTGGACAAGGATCCAGAACTGAAGAAATTTTATGATGAACACCGGGAGCTCGAAAAGAAGCTCGCGGAGTTTCAACACAAGCATTATCTGACGCCGGAAGAAGAAGTGGAGATGAAAAAAATCCAAAAACTGAAGCTCGTCGGCAAAGACCGCATGATGGAAATCCTCGGGAGGCATCGCCAAGCCGGCGCGCTTCAGTAGGGAGCTTTGAGAATGAAATTGACCGGAGCGGAAATATTTTGTGAGTCGCTCAGACGCGAGGGAGTCAAAACCATTTTTGGTTTGCCCGGCGGAGTGGTTTTAAAAATATTCGACGTCCTCTGCCAGCAAAAAGATCTCGATCTGGTATTAACCCGCCACGAACAGGGCGCAGCTCACATGGCTGAAGGATACGCGAAGGCAACGGGCAAAGCCGGAGTTGTTTTGGTCACGTCTGGGCCGGGTATGACCAACATCGTCACCGGCTTGGCCGATGCGTATATGGATTCCGTTCCGTTGGTTGCATTTACGGGGCAAGTTTCTACCGATCTCATCGGCAACGATGCATTTCAGGAAGCCGATAACGTCGGTATCAGTCGCCCGTGCACAAAGCACAACGTTCTCGTGAAAGACGTGAATGATCTGGCCCAGACGATCAAGGAAGCTTTTTATATCGCGACGAGCGGCAGGCCGGGTCCGGTATTGGTGGATATTCCCAAAGACGTGAGCATGGCAAAGGCCGAATTCAAATATCCGGACAAGGTTAACTTGCGGGGCTACAATCCGACGGTCGGCGGCAACAAAAACCAAATCAAGCAGGCCGCCGACGAGATCATGAAGGCCAAAAAGGCGATAATCTACGTCGGCGGTGGCGCGGTTTTTTCCGATGCTGCCGATGAAATCCGCGAGTTAGCTGAGATCACGCAAATCCCGGTCACAATGACCCTGATGGGATTGGGGAGTTTTCCCGGAACTCATTCCCTGTCGCTCGGCATGCTCGGCATGCATGGCGGCTACTGGACCAACATGGCGATGCACTACTCCGATCTGTTAATCGCGGTCGGAGCGCGCTTTGATGACCGGGTCACCGGCAAGCTTTCGGAATTTTGCCCCGAGGCTCGCGTTATTCACATCGACATCGATCCCACGTCGATCAAAAAAACCTTCCACGCGCACATTCCCATCGTCGGCGACGTGAAAGCCGTTTTGCGCCAGCTCAACGTGATTCTTCGTTCATTGGACGGCAACCCAGCGCAGATCAAGGCGCTCAGAGCGCCGTGGATTCAGCAAATCGACGAATGGAAAAAAGCCCATCCGCTCACCTATAAGCAAGACGATAAAGTCATCAAGCCGCAATTCGTGATCGAGAAACTCTACAAGCTGACCAAACACGAAGCGATCGTCGCGACCGACGTCGGTCAGCATCAGATGTTCGCCGCCCAATACTTCAAAGGAAACCGACCGCGGACGTGGTTGACGTCGGGAGGACTCGGCACCATGGGGTTTGGTTTTCCCGCGGCCATTGGTGCACAGGTGGCGTTTCCCGATCGGCAAGTGATCTGCATCACCAGCGAAGGCAGCTTCCAGATGAATCTACAGGAATTGGTTGTCGCCGCCGAGCGTAAGCTGCCGGTGAAAATAGTTTTGCTCAACAACGGTGTGCACGGCATGGTGCGGCAATGGCAAGATCTCTTCTATGAAGGCCGTTATTCGGCGAGCATCCTGGGTACGATGCCCGACTTCGTGAAACTTGCCGATGCCTACGGCATCGTCGGGCTGCGCGCGGTCAAGCCCAACGAAGTGGAGTCCGTTCTGAAAGAGGGTTTAAAGCACAAGGGGCCGGTGTTGATGGATATTCATACTGACCCCTATGAAAATTGCTACCCGATGATTCCCGCCGGCGGAGCACAGCATGAAATGATGCTTGAAGACCCGCCCGAGCTCAAGATGGCGAAAAAAGGCGGAGCACACAAGAGAAAGGTTGATGAGGGGGAGGGCGTTCTTCCTGCCTGATGATTTTCGCGGATGGAACATATCATATCGGTTCTCGTCGAAAACAAGTTTGGCGTTCTCGCCAGAGTTGCGGGCCTATTCAGTGCCCGAGGCTACAACATCGAAAGTTTGTCCGTTGCGCCGACGTTGGATCCGTCGGCCTCGATGATCACCATCGTCACCGTAGGCGACGATCCAGTCATCGAGCAGATCATGAAGCAACTCAACAAGGTTGTTGAGGTGCTGAAAGTCGTCGATCTGACGGAGACGCATTTCCTCGATCGGGAAACGGCTCTCATCAAAGTCCACACCAAACCCGAACATCGTGACGAAGCGATTCGGCTGGCGGATATTTTTCGCGCCAAGATTGTCGATTCCTCACCGAACACGTACACCATCGAAATCACCGGCGACGTCGATAAGGTCGAAGCGATGATCAACATGCTCAAGCCACTGGGGATTAAGGATCTGGTGCGCACCGGTCGTATTGCTATTTCCCGCGAAACCACGCGCACGGCATCGCCACGCCGCGAGCCGGCTTTGTTAAAAACGTAGCGTTGGCAATCGGCCCAATCCTTCGGCGGTCCATCAAAGATCCCGGAACGTTCAACTTGCATCTATCCTATCGCGTTGTGGTCGAGGACGGCGTCCGGCGCCCCGGCAGAGGATCCTTCGTCCTGATGGGTGTTGTTCAAGCGTCGACTTCGGCACTGCTGCACCATTTCAGTCAATTACAGGCGACATCAGATTCCATCGGCCAGTGCTATGATTTAGCTTGACCTTCATGAAATTTATGCAAAACTATTTGTCAGCATAACTCTCTCCCGCGGAAAAAATGCGGAATGTGGCGCTCTTTGCGTTAAGTTTGTTGATCATCGTCGGATGCTCATCCCAGCGGCCGACCCCTTGATAGCCTTGTTCCTCTAATAAGTCCTTGAGTTACAGATACTTGGGTTGACTTGTTAGCGCTCGACCGGCATATTAGACTCTTCCCAATTCGACAGGAGAAATTTGATGCAAGTTTATTACGATCGAGACGCTGATTTGAGCGTCCTCAAGGGAAAAAAGGTCGCGGTGCTCGGCTATGGTAGCCAAGGTCATGCGCATGCGAATAATCTGCGCGACTCCGGCGTTGAAGTGATGGTTGGCCTAAAGAGCGGCAGCAGTTCGTGGTCCAAGGCTGAGAACGCCGGCCTCAAGGTCGCGGAGACGGCAGAAGCCACCGCTGCGGCCGACATCGTGATGATTTTATTGCCCGACGAGCAGCAAGGTGATGCCTACGAGAAGGAAATCAAACCAGGACTTAAGAACGGCAATTACTTGGCGTTTGGTCATGGTTTCAATATTCACTTCAAGCGAATAGTGCCGCCCGCCGGCGTCAATGTCTTCATGATCGCTCCCAAAGGGCCCGGGCATTTGGTGCGCAGCGAGTATCAAAAAGGCCGCGGTGTGCCATGTTTGTTGGCGGTGCATCAAGATCCGTCGGAAAACACAAAAAACATTGGCTTGGCTTACGGCAGCGCGATCGGTGGCGCGCGAGCCGCCGTGATCGAGACGACGTTTAAAGACGAAACCGAAACCGACCTTTTCGGCGAGCAATCGGTTTTGTGCGGCGGTCTTTGCGCGTTGATTCAGGCCGGTTATGAAACCCTGGTCAATGCAGGTTATCCGCCGGAGATGGCGTACTTTGAATGCGTCCATGAAGTTAAGCTGATCGTCGATTTGATCTACGAAGGTGGCTTGACCAACATGCGCTATTCGATCAGCAACACGGCGGAGTACGGTGACTTGACGCGCGGCAAACGGGTGATCGGGCCCGAGGTGCGCGAGGCGATGCAGCAGATTCTCAAAGACATCCAATCCGGCAAATTCGCCGACGAGTGGATCAACGAATACAAATGCGGTAGTCCGCATTTCACCGAGCTGCGCAAAGAAGCCGCCAATCATCCGCTCGAAAAAGTCGGCGATGGCTTGCGCGCCATGATGCCATGGCTGGCGCAGAATCGTCTCGTGGATAAGAGCCGGAACTAAGCGTCGCCATCTGAACGAGACAGGCTGTGAAAGCGAATGAAAATCGCTCGGGAAGGTTATCCACTCATTGTGACGGCGGCAGTCGTAACTATTTTGCCGTTCGCCCTTGGTTGGGTGGGGATTGGCGTTATACTTGGAGTATGTACAATAGCGATCGCCGGTTTTTTTCGCGATCCGGAGCGAACGATTCCAACGGGCGACGGGCTGATCGTGTCTCCCGCTGACGGCAAAGTGGTGAGCATCGTCGATATTAAAGGCGATCCGAGATTTACCGAGGCTACGGCGCGGGTGAGTATTTTTCTCTCGCCCCTCGACGTTCATATCAATCGGAGTCCGGTTACGGGCAAGATCGAACAGGCAAACTACCAGCGGGGAAAATTCCTCGCCGCCTATAAAGACGAAGCGTCCGCGCGTAACGAACAGAACACCTTGAAGCTCGTCGATGAGCGGGGTCGTAGGCTCGGAGTTGTGCAAGTCGCGGGCGTCGTGGCGCGCCGAATCATTTGTCGGGTTCAGCGCGGCGACAGCGTGAAACGCGGCGACCGGTTTGGCTTGATCATGTTTGGATCGCGCACAGACGCATACTTGCCGCGCGGTTGCCGCATCGAAGTCACCGAAGGACAACGAGTGAAGGGCGGGGAAACGATCTTGGGGAGATTTGTATGAGCGTTATGAATGCTCCGGAACCCAACCCATTGCAGGAGAACGGCAAAGTTCGCCTATTGCGACGGCGCGGTAAACAGCGGGTGTCGCTGCGGCATCGCATGCCCAAGGATAAGCTGCGCCGGGGAGTTTATCTTATCCCGAGCTTGTTCACTGCGGGCAATCTGATGTGCGGGTTTTTCTCCATCATTGCTACTTTTCGCGGCGATTACGTTAACGCCGCACTGCTCATCCTGTTGGCGAATGTATTCGACGGGATCGACGGTTACGCTGCCCGGCTAACCAGAACCACCAGCCAATTCGGGGTGGAGTTCGATTCTTTGGCGGATGTCGTGTCCTTCGGTGTCGCGCCCGCGGTTTTGGTTTACCTTTGGGCATTGGTGCCGTGGGACACCTGGGGGTGGCTGGCGGCGTGCACCTACGTTGTTTGCGGAGCGCTGCGATTGTCCCGTTTTAACGTCCAGGCGCTCGGCGTATCGAAGAGTCATTTTGTCGGCCTGCCGATTCCAGCCGCGGCGCAAATGATCACTTCGACGGTGATTCTTTATTACTACTTGGGCGGAGAAGGGTCGCCGAGTCGGCACTTGACGCTGTTGTTGGTGATTTACGGTTTGGCCGCTTTGATGGTCAGCAATATTCCATATTTCAGCTTGAAAAATAACGATGTCAGAAAGCGCCATCCGATCTGGATGTTGGTTTCCGGGTTTATTTTGATTACACTCATTATCGCCGAGCGGCATCTTATGTTCTTCACGATTGTCTTACTGTATACGTTATCCGGACCTCTGTTATGGTGCTTCACGACCTCCAAGCACCGGCGGGAGAGGAGACGGGAGGCGGCGCAAGCGGTGCCGTGAGATCCTGGCTCTAGTCAAAAAATAGATTGATACTCCCGTTGGCCCTGCCACGGGAGTTTTTGTTTCTGGGCCGAGCCAACGGATCAACCCTCGAGGAGATTATAAAATGGCAAAGGTCGACAACCCCAACGTAGTCCAGATTTTTGACACCACGCTGCGCGACGGCGAGCAATCGCCGGGCGCGAGCATGACCGCAGAACAAAAAGTCATTATCGCTCGCCAATTGGAGAAACTCGGCGTCGATGTGATCGAAGCCGGCTTCGCGGCATCGTCGGACGGCGATTTCGAATCCGTGCGCCGCGTTTGTAAAGAAGTCACGCGCCCGCGCGTCGTCAGTCTCGCGCGGGCCCAGGAGGGCGATATCGAGCGTGCGTTGAAAGCGGTGGAGCATGCGACCCATCCGGGCATTCACACTTTCATCGCCACTTCCGACATTCACTTGAAGCACAAGCTTAAGCTGAGCCGGGAGCAGGTTCTCGAAGCTGCGATCAAGGCGGTCAGCCAGGCCAAGAAATTTACCGACTATATCGAGTTCTCCGCGGAGGACGCGTCGCGCAGCGATCCGGAGTTTTTGATCCAGATATTTCGCGAAGTGATTCGCGCCGGTGCCAAGGTGATCAACGTTCCCGATACGACGGGTTACGCAATTCCTTCGGAGTTCGGCGCCTTGATGGCGAACCTGATCGAACGCACGGCGGGCGGCGATCGGGTGATCTGGAGCGCCCATTGCCACAACGATCTCGGCCTCGCGGTGGCGAACTCGCTGGCCGCGGTGCACAACGGCGCCCGGCAAATCGAATGCACGATCAACGGCATCGGCGAGCGCGCCGGCAATACCTCACTGGAAGAAGTCGTAATGGCGCTGCGGACCCGTAAAAACTATCTCGATCTCGACACCAACATTACCAGCGAACAACTTTATCCGACTTCCCGTTTGGTCTCCCAGGTCACGGGCATCCCGATTCCGATCAACAAACCGGTGGTCGGCGACAACGCCTTTGCCCACGAGGCGGGCATCCATCAAGACGGCGTGCTCAAGCACAAACAGACCTACGAAATCATGACGCCGGAATCGATTGGCATTCCCGGCAACCGGTTGGTCATGGGCAAGCACTCCGGACGGCACGCCTTCGACGAGCGGCTCAAACATTTGGGCTTCAATCTGAGCAAAGAGGACATGAACCGGGCGTTTGTTCGATTCAAGGATCTCGCCGACAGAAAGAAAAACGTTTACGACGAAGATATCGAAGCGATCGTCGCCGAAGAAGTGCTGCGCGTGCCCGGGCGGCCGGATAAATTCGAACTGCTCTATATGAACGTCAACTCGAGCACCGACGGCATCCCGACCGCGACCGTCAAGATGCGCGTCGATGGCGGCGAGAAAATGGATCACGCCTCGGGTGACGGCGTGGTGGACGCTTGTTACAAGGTGATCACCAAGATCAGCGGTTCGCAGTGTCAGCTGGTGCGCTATTCGGTCAACGCCATCACTGGCGGCACCGATGCCCAGGGCGAAGTGTCTTGTTTGCTCGACGACGACGGGATGCGGATTTCGGGCCAAGGTGCGCATACCGACATTATAATGGCGAGCGCGCTGGCGTATATTAACGCGCTCAACAAAATAGAAGAGCGGAAACACTATCGGCAGGTGGTGGAGAAAGAGGGACCATGAACTACAAGATTGCGGTTTTACCTGGAGACCGCATCGGCCCCGAAGTGATGGGTGAGGGAACCGCGGTACTCAATCAAGTGGCGAAACTCTACGGCTTTGGCATCGAGCTGGAGCAGGGAATCGTCGGTGGCGCATCGCTCGACGCTCACGGCAAGCCGCTCATCGACCCGGTGCTCAACTTAGCAAGCAGAGTGACGCGGTTTTGCTCGGCGCGATGGGCGGACCGAAATGGGACGGTGATGTTGGTTTCCGGTTTGATTTTGATTACACTGATCATCGCCGAACGGCATATTATGTTTTTCACGATTGTCTTACTGTACACGTTATCCGGTCCCTTATTATGGTGCTTAACTAAGTTAAAGCACCGGCGGGAGCAGAGACGGGAGGCCGCGAGAGCGTTGCCGTGATATCCTGGCTCTAGTTAAATGTAAACGAAACTCCCGTTGGCCATGCCGCGGGAGTTTTCATTTCTAGGCAGGGCTGGCGGATAACGGCAGAGGAGACATGAAGATGAATTCAATGAATCAAGACAATGTAGTGCAAATTTTCGATACGACGCTGCGCGACGGCGAGCAATCGCCTGGGGCGAGCATGACCGTCGAGCAAAAAGTTGTGATCGCGCGCCAGCTCGAGAAACTCGGCGTCGACGTCATCGAAGCCGGCTTTGCCGCTTCCTCCGAAGGAGATTTTGAATCGGTGCGTCGAGTCGCCCGGGAACTGAGCCGGCCCCGGGTGGTAAGTCTGGCGCGCGCCCTAGAGGGCGATATCAGTCGCGCTTTGAAAGCGGTGGAAGAGGCGAAAAACCCCGGCATCCATATTGTTATCGCGACCTCGGATATTCATCTCAAGCATAAATTGCGCATGAGCCGCGAGCAGGTGATGGAAGCGGCTGTCAAAGCAGTGAGCTTCGCCAAGCAGTTTACCGATTACGTCGAGTTCTCCGCCGAAGATGCTTCGCGCAGCGATCCGGAATTCTTGATCCAGATATTTCGCGAAGTGATCCGTGCCGGCGCCAAAACGATCAATGTCCCGGATACCACGGGCTACGCGATCCCCGCGGAGTTCGGTGCCTTGATCGCCAACTTGATCGAACGCACCGCTGGCGGTGATCGAGTCATCTGGAGCGCCCATTGCCATAACGATCTCGGCTTGGCGGTGGCGAACTCCCTTGCCGCGGTTCACAACGGCGCGCGGCAGATCGAATGCACCATCAACGGCATCGGCGAGCGCGCCGGCAACACTTCTTTGGAAGAAGTGGTAATGGCGCTGCGCACGCGCAAGAATTATCTCGATCTCGACACGAACATTACCAGCGAGCAGCTTTATCCGACTTCCCGCTTGGTCTCCCAGGTTACAGGCATTCCGATTCCAATCAATAAACCGGTGGTCGGCGACAACGCCTTTGCGCATGAAGCCGGCATCCACCAGGACGGCGTGCTCAAATACAAACAAACCTACGAGATCATGACGCCGGAGTCGATCGGTATCCCGGGCAACCGTCTGGTGATGGGCAAGCACTCCGGGCGCCACGCCTTCGACGAGCGCTTGAAGCATCTGGGTTTCAACTTGAGCAAGGAAGACATGAACCGGGCGTTTTTGCGCTTCAAAGAGCTTGCCGACAAAAAGAAGAACGTTTACGACGAGGACATCGAAGTGATCGTTGCCGAAGAGATTCTCCGTGTGCCAGGCAGGCCCGATAAATTCGAATTGCTGTATATGAATGTCAACTCGAGCTCCGACGGCATTCCCTCAGCGACCGTAAAGATGCGTGTCGATGACGCGGAAGTTACCGACCATGCCTCGGGCGACGGCGTCGTCGACGCATGCTATAAGGTGATCACCAAGGTCACGAGGTCGGAATCCCAGCTCGTGCGCTACTCGGTCAACGCGATCACCGGCGGCACCGATGCGCAAGGCGAAGCGTCCTGCGTGCTCGAAGACGACGGCATCCGCGTGTCGGGGCAGGGGGCGCACACCGACATCATCATGGCGAGCGCGCTGGCTTACATCAACGCGCTCAACAAATTGACAGGAAGGAAACGCTATCGGCAGGTGGTGGAGAAAGAGGGTCCATGAACTACAAAATTGCAGTTTTACCGGGAGACGGCATTGGCCCCGAGGTGATGGGCGAAGGCACGCAGGTGCTCGAACAAGTCGCGAAGCTTTACGGCTTCGGGGTGGAGCTGGAGTACGGGATTGTCGGCGGCGCGTCGATCGACGCGCACGGTAAGCCGCTCACCGATCCGGTGCTCAATTTAACCAAAGAGAGCGACGCGGTGTTGCTCGGCGCCATGGGCGGACCCAAGTGGGACGGCCTCGATTACTCGATTCGGCCTGAAAGAGCGCTCTTGGGCTTGCGCCAGGAGCTTGGCTTATTCGCCAACCTTCGGCCGGTAAAATTGTTTTCCGCGCTCGCGTCGGCCTCGACGCTAAAGCGTGAAGTGGTCGAGGGCACGGATTTGCTCGTGGTACGCGAGCTCACCGGCGGCATCTATTTTGGCCAGCCCAAAGGTATCACCAAACTGCCGGACGGCACCGAGCGCGGTGTCAACACGGAAGTGTATACGACACCGGAGATCGAGCGCATCGCTCACGTCGGCTTTCAAGCCGCGCTCAAGCGGCGCAAGAAAGTCACGTCCGTCGATAAAGCTAACGTGCTCGAGGTGACAGAACTTTGGCGCAGGGTGGTGACCCGGATTCACAAGGACGAAGGCTACGCCGGAGTAGAGCTCGAGCATATCCTGGTGGACAATTGCGCCATGCAGTTGATTCGCAATCCCAAACAGTTCGACGTCCTCGTCACGACCAACATGTTCGGCGATATTCTCAGCGACGAGGCGGCGATGCTCACCGGCTCCATTGGCATGCTGCCGTCGGCCAGTCTGGGCGGCAAAGTCGGCATGTACGAACCGGTGCACGGCACGGCGCCGGATATTATGGGGCAAGATAAGGCAAACCCGCTGGCGACGATTTTGAGCGTGGCGATGATGTTGCGTCATTCCTTCGATCAAGGCGCGGCCGCCGATCGGATCGAGAAAGTTGTCGAAGATGTGCTGAACGAAGGTTATCGGACTGCGGACATTCAAGAGCCCGGCTGCAAGCTCGTCGGCTGCAAGCAAATGGGCAAGTTGGTGCGCGATAAGATAGACAAGGCGAAGGGATAATTGGTCGTGAAGAAAGAAAAATACAACGTCGCCGTCGTCGGTGCCACGGGTCTGGTCGGCGAACAGATGCGCGAAGTTTTGGAAGAGCGCGAGTTTCCGGTCGGCGAGCTCCGGCTCCTGGCTTCCGAGCGATCCGCGGGACAATTACTTCCATTCCAAGGCAAGCAGATTCGCGTTGGCCTGCTGCAGGAGGATTCATTCGATAATATCGACATCGGATTGTTTTCCGCCGGCGGCAGCGTCAGCGCCAAATTCGCGCCGCTCGCCGTCGCCGCGGGCGCCGTGGTGGTCGACAATACGTCTACTTTTCGGATGGAGCCGGACATTCCATTGGTCGTTCCCGAAGTGAACGCAATCGAGATTGCCAACTATAAAAATCGCGGCATCGTCGCCAACCCCAATTGTTCTACGATACAAATGGTCGTAGCGCTGAAGCCGATCCACGATGCCGCGCGCATCAAACGGCTTGTGGTGTCGACCTATCAGTCCGTTTCCGGGGCCGGACGCAAGGCGATGGAGGAACTGAGTGAGCAAGTATCGGCGCTTTTCAACGGCAAGGAAATCGAAAAAAACAAGTTTCCGCATCAGATCGCTTTCAATTGTATCCCGCACATCGACGCCTTCTTGGAAAACGGCTACACCAAAGAAGAGATCAAGATGATCGAGGAGACGCGCAAAATTCTCGGCGAGGCGAATCTGCCGGTCACGGTGACCACCGTGCGCGTGCCGGTTTTTTGCGGCCACTCGGAATCCATTAACGTCGAAACCGTGGTGAAACTTTCGGCGACGGAAGCCAAACAAATTCTTCGCGAAGCGCCAGGCGTCATTCTGGCCGACGCCCCGGAAGAAAACAATTATCCGATGGCGATCGATGCAACCGGTAAAGACGCTACTTACGTCGGCAGAGTTCGCGAGGACCATTCGGTCGCCAACGGTCTTAATCTTTGGGTCGTGTCGGACAACCTGCGCAAAGGCGCCGCACTTAATGCCGTCCAGATCGCCGAGATTTTAATTCGCGATTACATTTAGCTTGCCGGCTGATGACGAATGTGATCATGGGAACGATGACCGACGACCGGATTGCTGAACGCTAAATCCGCAACCCAAGACGCGAAACCATTCTTGTGTGAACATCAAGATCACCGTCGAATATGACGGCACCCACTACCACGGCTGGCAGATTCAGTCCCGCGGCGAGACGATTCAAGCTGTTTTGGAGAAAGCGGTTTCGACCTTTCTCAAAACGCCCACGCGTATCACCGGCTCAGGGCGCACCGATGCCGGTGTGCATGCGCTTGGGCAGGTGGCCAATTTCTTCTCAGCCGATATAGATAACCCGCACCGAATCCGCCGCGCGCTCAACGCGCTCACGCCCGACAACATTGCGATCAGGGAAGTCGAGATTGTTCCCGACTCTTTCGACGCGCGGCGCGATGGACGCAGCCGGGTGTACGAATATCACATCCTCAACCGCCCGACGGCGTCGCCCTTTTATCGGCATCGCGCCCACCATCGAAGCGACGGCATTTCTCCGCCATATGGTGCGCAATATCGTCGGCACACTTGTAGAAGTGGGGCGCGGTTCGCGCCCGGCAGAATCGTTCAACGAATTATTGGCAGCGCGCGACCGAACCAAAGCGGGCCCGACCGCGCCGCCGCATGGATTGTATTTAGTTGAAGTCAAATACTGAACACCGATCCAATTGGTCGTGAAAACAAAAGAGTGGAAATTGAGCTTACACGCCGGCTTAGCTCACTAGCTCGGCGTACCGTGCCGCGTTGGGTGCAGCGCTGAGTTAGGCTGTGGGTTCATGAACACATCACGGTTGATCGCCAGGCGGCTGCGCTCCCGGCGGCACTTGCATGGTCCAAGTTGCCTCTTTACCCCAGCTCCAATTACACGTCGCGACATATCGCTCATCGAATAAGACCTTAAAAGTTTCAAGGTGCGTCCACTCAATCCTGACGCTTTTCGGCGTGGAGGCGATCCAAAAATACCGAAACGATGTAACCGGATACTGACCACGTTTCAGGGTGACGATGAAATGGTGCGAGTTAGTAACAGGTACTGGAACTTCGCGTACCGTGATGTCAAATGGCGCTATGCCGGGATTGAACGTAGCCTTAGCAACAATGCTACCTTCACGCCAAATGAAATGACCCACGATGCCGGCTGTGAATATGACTACGCCGATAACGATGACCAGATTTTTCGGATGTCGAAGCTTAACGGCTGGATCAATGAAGGTAAGAGATCCGACAAAGAGCAGAACAAGGGCGACGGTGGAAAGGGTTATCTGGTCAATCGCGAACCCGGGCCAAATGAAACCAATCAAAAACAGCAGCGGCGCTCCGAAAAACCCGGCTTGACGAAGTATCTTTATCTTTAAAGGTGTAGCTTGCGTTGAAGCTGGGTGTTGATCCATCTGCCCTCGCGTGGAGCCTAATGCTGCGTTGAGCGGCGCGCGATGCGTGTTCGAATCAAGCGTATTGTTCGAGCAACCTGTTTACTCGGCGACATCTTCCAGGCGGGTACCTCGACCGGCTTTCAAGCTTTTGCGCGCTTGCTCGATGCGCGCTAGAAAACGAGGGTCGTTTTCAAGCTTGTAATCAAACCAATCGTTCTCGGACTCGAATCCGATCAGGACGCCAGCAGGTTTTCCGTGCCGAGTTATGACAATCTCCCGCTTCTCCGCCTCCCGCAGAAATCGGGAAAGATCATCTTTGATCTCGGACAAAGGAACTACTTTCATTCGGGATTTCCGAACTGCTCCAGCCATATCACAGCCTCCGATTTTGGGACGATAGCCAGGATCTCGACGGACTCGGCCAATACGTCGTAGAATACTCGAATCTCACCAACGCGAAGTCGATATTGCGGTCGGGCTAGACCACGCAACCGCTTGATCCGGCTTCGGCTGGTTTTCATCGGTTCGTAACGAAGATGCGTTTCAAGAGCATCCTGGACCGTCGACCGAACTCCGGCCTTCAACGCCCGCAAGTCTTCGATCGCCTCCGGGGCCAGAACGATCTCAAAACGCATTCTGGCCAGATTATAGCTAAAATTTGTGCCGTTGCAAAGTTAGTATGCTCGAACGCTATGAATGAAGAGCGTTCTTCTCAGCGTCCCTCTTATCCCAATGGTTAGGCGCACGAATTAATGTAGTTTCGTGCTTCGGACATTTCGCCGGTGTCATCTAGTGTGCCTTCAAATGTTAAGATCTTCTCGTACCATTCTCTCGCTCGCGCAGTGGCTCCTGACGACGCGTTTCGAGGAGTGAATATTCCAGCGCGCGGTACGCACGGAACAGCCGCGCCTAGCACTTGCATGAGTCGTTGGATCTTAAAGCGATGCGCGAGGCGATTCCGTGCTTCCTCGGCGAGCATGATTTTTCGTCCTTCCAAGCGGCAGC
>WNGO01000186.1_pt1 | contig 40779 bp, 34 predicted proteins | sample 5400511 | NCBI WGS metagenome assembly WNGO01 (sample SAMN13153380, study PRJNA577476) | soil metagenome | isolation source: 20 cm soil or saprolite under Garry oak tree replicate 2 | place: USA:California | collected 2016-06-15 | reverse complement strand
AAGAGGTCAGGAATGTTCTGGACCGTTCGAGGAGCGAACGCGATCCTGGCTCTACGCTGCTGCCATCTCAACGGCGAGTTTGAAGATTACTGGGAGGCACGTCGGGCGGCTTAAGTTCCACCTGTAAGTCGCGCACCCCCGGCTGTTCCTCCCAGTTCATGCCCGCACCTTCCTTGTTGTACAGTGGTACCAACCGCTCGCTGAACTATTTTTCATTTGCGCGCGTAGTACAAGGTAGCGGAGGTGTGCCATGGCCCAGGACGGCAATCCCAGAAGGGTCTCGCTCGTTTTGCCAATAATCCTCATTACCGTGGGTGCTCTCTTTCTCCTGCACAACTGGCGACCGGCTTTCGATCCCATGCCCATTCTCTGGACCTACTGGCCGCTCATTCTTATTTTTATCGGTGTCGGAAAGATTTGGGATAGCACCTATCGAAGCCGCAACCCCAACGCGCCACAGGGGATTTCCATCGGCGCCACCATTGGGGCGATTGCATTTGTCATCGTTCTGGTTGCCCTTCTCGTTCATGGACGGAGTTTTGCTCACCGCCGCGGTTTCTATTCGGAATCGCAGCACACCGCGCAAACCGTGGACCTGCAGGGAGCGAAGACCGCGCGCGCCAGAGTGGAAATGGGCGCTGGTCAACTCAACGTCAACGGTGGCGCCAGCCACATGCTTGACGCGGACTTCACTTACGACGGTACTTTCGACGCACCCCGCGTCGATTACCACGTCGACGGCGGCGTCGGCCAACTCAGCATTTCCCAGGATTCACACTCCACCCACTTTGGCCGCTCTCAAAATGATTGGATTCTGCGTTTCAGCAAAGATATCCCGCTGGAGCTGAAAGTGGATATGGGCGCAGGCCACGGAAATTTACATTTGCGCGATGTTCCTCTCACCCGCTTGGATCTCCATATGGGGGCGGGGCAGATGGATCTGGACCTCACTGGCGATCGCAAGACCGATTTGACCGCCGACATTGAAGGCGGTGTGGGGCAGGCCAACATCCGTCTTCCGAAAAACGTTGGCGTCATCGCTCACGCTTCCGGCGGCATCGGCTCCATCAACGTGCGTGGCCTGCAGCGCGATGGCGACTCCTACACCAACGACGCCTACGGCAAATCCCCTGCGACGATTCACTTGAAAGTAGAAGGTGGCATCGGCGAGATCACTCTTACCCAGGAGCCGTAGATTCGTCCTTCGCAGATCCGGCCGTTTGCCCCGCTTTGACAGCCGACGTATAATTTGAAGTTTAGGCAGTGCGTTCGAAACGCGCTATCTGAGCTTCCCCTTGGCGACCAAAGAGATTAATCACACAACGACGGACATCCGGCCGGAACAGGAGTCTATCCGCGTCCGGGGCGCGCGCGTCCACAATCTCAAAAACATCAGTGTTGAAGTTCCGCATAACGCCATTACCGTGGTCACCGGCGTCAGTGGCTCCGGCAAATCCTCTCTCGCGTTCGACACCATTTATGCGGAAGGCCAGCGCCGCTACGTCGAATCGCTCTCCGCCTATGCGCGCCAATTCCTAGAGCGCATGGAAAAACCGGATGTCGACGAAATTTCCGGGATCGCGCCCGCCGTAGCGATTCGGCAGAAAAATACCACGCGCAACCCTCGTTCCACCGTGGCGACAGCCACGGAAATTTACGATTACTTGCGGCTCCTTTTTGCGCGCTGCGGGCAGACTTTCTGCATCAAGTGCGGGATCGAAGTTCGCCGGGACAATCCCGACCAAATCGCGTCGCGCATTTTGTCGCTTGCGCCAGGGCGCCGCTTTTACGTTTTGCACCTGTTTCGAATAGCCACGTCCGCGGCGGGCGCGGCCGTTTCGAAACGTGGCGGGAAGAAAACCTCTAGCGCTCCTCCCCCGGAACTCCTTCGTCAGGCGCTGCTCGATCTTCAGAAGCGCGGTTTCAATCGTCTTTACCAGGCTGGTCGCATCCACGAATTTTCTTCGCCGGAAACTTTGCTCGATGTCGATTTTTCCAAACCCGTTTATGTTCTCGTGGATCGCCTCGCCGTTAATCCGGAGTCTCGCGCGCGCCTGGTCGATTCCATCGAAATCTGCTATCGCGAAGGCCAGGGCGAAGCGATTCTCGAATTCATCGCGGACGCCGCGGGAAATCCCGCCGAGCGGCTCACCTTCAGCGAGCGATTCGAATGCAAGAATGACGGCACGCTTTACCAGGAGCCCGAGCCCCGCCTTTTCTCCTTCAACAATCCGTACGGAGCGTGTCCGCGCTGCCAGGGTTTCGGAAATACCATTGACTTCGATTTGAATCTCGTTGTCCCTGATCCCAGCAAGTCACTCGACGATGGCGCCATCGAGCCATGGACGAAGCCACGATACCGCACGCTCTTCCAGGAAGCCAAAGAATGGGCGCGCAGCCGCGGAATTCCCACCAACGTACCGTGGCGTCAACTCACGGCCGAACAACGCCGCCTGATTCTCGAAGGCGATCCCGAAAACGATTACGAAGGCGTCAAAGGCTTTTTCACGTGGCTGGAGCGCAAGAAATATAAGTTGCACGTCCGCGTCTTCCTCAGCCGCTTCCGCGGTTATGCCACCTGCCCGGATTGCGGGGGAACGCGTCTGCGCGCCGAAGCCCGGGCCGTCCGTGTTGCCGGGAAAGCCATCACCGAGGTTTGCCGACAAAATTCTTGAAGAGATTCGCACGCGCTTGCAGTTTCTAGACGAGGTGGGCCTCGATTACCTCACGCTCGACCGTCTTACCTCTACGCTCTCCGGCGGAGAGTCGCAGCGGATTCAGCTCGCAACATCGCTGGGCTCGCATCTTGTTGGCGCCCTCTACGTGCTTGATGAACCTTCCATCGGCCTCCATCCCCGCGACACGCAGCGGCTCATCGACATTCTGAAATCGCTCCGTGACCTGGGAAACACAGTCCTGGTTGTCGAGCATGATCCCGACACCATCCAGGCCGCCGATTGCGTCGTCGACCTCGGTCCCGGCGCAGGCGAACTCGGCGGCAAGCTGCTCTTTGCCGGTTCTTACTCAGCGATGCTCGAGGAACATAAATCGCTTACTGGCCGCTACCTGAGCGGAGAATTGCGCATTCCTGTCCCCAACGTGCGCCATAAACCCGCGGGCAGATTCCTCCGCCTCTACGGCGCCAGCATGCACAATCTCCAGGACCTGGACTTGATGATTCCGCTCGGAACCCTCACAGTCGTCACCGGCGTCAGCGGCTCCGGCAAGTCCACGCTTGTTCATGACGTGCTGTACAAAGCTCTCAGCGCCCAGCGTGTCGGCGGAAGTGTCAAGGAATTCTGCGACCGGTTAGAAGGCGATTCGAATGTTCGCGAAGTCGTCATTGTCGATCAGTCGCCCATCGGCCGAACACCGCGTTCGAATCCCGCCACCTATCTCAAAGCTTTCGACGCGATTCGAGAAGTTTTTGCCGATACACCCGATGCGAGGCGCCGCGGCTACGCCGCCGGGCATTTTTCCTTCAACGTGCCGGGAGGTCGTTGCGAAACCTGTCAGGGCGACGGCACCGTCACGGTGGAGATGCAGTTTCTCGCCGACGTCGAACTCATCTGCGAGGAATGCCGTGGCACGCGCTTCAAAAGCGGCGTTCTGGAAGTCCGCTATCACGGAAAGAATATCCACGAAGTCTTGCAGTTGACGGTGCGCGAAGCCCTGGCATTTTTCGTCAATGTTCCCAAGGTTGTTTCCAAACTCCGCGTCCTGAACGAAATCGGCCTCGGCTATCTGCGCCTCGGGCAATCCGCGACAACCCTCTCCGGCGGCGAAGCGCAGCGACTGAAGCTCGCCGCTCATCTTAGCCGGACCGACAATGAAGGCATCCTCTACATTCTCGACGAGCCAACCACCGGCCTGCATTTCGATGATATCGCCAAGCTTCTCAGCGCGTTCCGCAAGCTGCTGGAAGGCGGCGCCTCGCTGCTGGTCATCGAGCACAACCTCGACGTCATCAAATCCGCGGATTGGCTGATCGACCTCGGCCCCGAAGGCGGCGACCAGGGCGGCAAAATCATCTCCACCGGAACGCCGGAGCAGGTGGCGCGCAACACCCAATCGCACACCGGCCGCTACCTCGCGCGCGTCCTCAATGGAAACGGCCAGGCAAAGCGCCTCGCGAACGGTGCATCCAAACCGGTAGGCCCTGCGCCTGGAATTCCCAACGGAGCTAAGATTCCACGGGCCGAACCATGAAGCTCGCTCATCTCCGTTCGAATGCGATTCGGACTCGACTATTCGTCTTTTGCGCCGCATTTTTTTTCTTTGCAGGGGCGCACCAAGCTGTGCCCCTGCTCGGCAACCAATCCTCAAATAACGCCCAGTCCTCCTCAAAGCCCGCTGTCCAATCAAGAACGCAAAAAGTCGCCAACCCACTCAACGATTTGCTGGAAGAAGCGCAGCGCGACATCGACAAAAATAATTTCGAGTCTGCGATCGCTCCCCTGCAAAAAGTCATCGCCGACCAGCCCGAATTTGCCTACGCGCACTTTCAACTCGCCTACGTCTACACGGCGCTAAAAAGAACCGACGAAGCCCGCGCCGAATACACACGCACCATCGCCATCGACTCCAAAATGTCCGAGGCGTATCTCAATCTAGGCACGCTGCTCCTCGACAAAAAGGAGAACGCCGCCGCCGTAACGCCGCTGCGCAAAGCCGTTGACCTGCTCCCCGCGCAAAGCCATCCCCGATATCTCCTGGCAGTCGCGCTGGACCGCTCAGGCGATCATGCCGGTGCGGCCGAGGCCTTCGAGGCGCTCCACCATTTGGATCCCAACAACGTTACAGCCATCAATTACTTGGGCTGGGCCGCACTTCGCAATGGAAGGCCTGCTGCGGCGGAAGCCAGATTCCGGCGCGCAGTGGAAATTCAGCCCAAAGAGCCTGAGGGGCACAAGGGGCTTGCGGAAAGCCTCGACGCGCAGAAAAAGTCCGAAGCCGCTGCCACCTACCGTGATTATCTTGAACTGATGCCCAATGATGCCGAAGCCCGGGCCCGGCTGGTCCATCTTCTTCTTGACCAAAGCCAGAGTGACGCGGCTCTTGCGGAACTTGATCGCCTGGACGCCGGCAAGCAGCCCACCATCGAATCACTCAAGCTCCGCGCAGACGTTCAGATCGCCGGGAAGAAATGGGATGATTCAATCGTTACGCTTCAGCAAGCGCTCGCCCTGGCTCCCAATGACGCGCAACTCCACGGCGGCCTTGGACGCATCTTTCTTCAGAAGCGCGACTTCGCTGCCGCAGAGAAAGAGTTACGAATCGCCCTGCGTCTCGATAGTAAGAATCTTGGTTATTGGAAAGATCTCAGCACCACGTTTTTTCTGGGCGGTAATTATCCCGCTGCGCTCGCAACGCTGGACGAGATAGCCAAAATGGAACAACCCGGCGCGGGCGTCTGGTTTATTCGCGCCATTTGCTACGATAAACTGAACCAGCCGAAGCTTGCTCTGGAGGCTTACCAAAAGTTTCTCGCGCTCGATCAGGACAAAAATCCCGATCAAGTCTGGCAAGCCAGGGAGCGCAGCAAGGTGCTACAACGCATGCTGGATCGGAAAAGGTAGTTGGATGAGGGCCATCGGCGCGTCCCTGGGTGTGGTCTCCGGCCTGCTTGTTTTCCTTTCGATTCTGCCCCCGGGTGCGGCGGAGAGTTTGGCCGAACTTCAGGCGCGCTTCGATCGCGAAACAAGCGGGGTTCGCAAGGCCAAGTTAATGGAAAAGCTGGGCGAAGCGCAGTTTGAAGAAGCACGCCGCGCCGGTAAAGCCGGTGAATATGATTCGTTGGGCCTGACCCTTGAAAAATACCGCGACAATGTTCGCGTCGCTGTCGACGCCTTGAAAAAACAGCATCCCGACGCGGAAAGGCAATCCAATGGCTACCGGCAATTGGAAATGCACTTGCGCAAGGGGATTCGCGAGCTTGACGAAACAATCTTGGTATCTCCAGAAGGCTACAAGCCGCCGCTCCAGATTGTCCGCCAGGATTTGATTGGCATGGACGACGAGTTGCTGAAAAGTCTTTTTCCGCGCCGGCCCGTGGAACAGCGTGGTACTGCGCCTCCCGCAGAAAAGCCCGCGCCTGCTCCGGAGAAACAACCATGAAAGCAATGATTTGTTTTCTCCTCCTGAGTTCTTTCATCCCGGCTGTAGCGCCGCCGTTGCGCGCCGCGGCGCTTCTGCAGAAGGACTATCTCACTGCCGTCGAAGCGGACAAGATTCGCGATGCGGAGAACAACACCAACGAGCGCATCCGCCTTTTTCTCTCCTTCGCCGAAGACCGTCTGAAGAAGTTCCAATACGAATTGGAGCATCCTTCGACGAACCGCCACACCGACATGCTGAATTCACTTCTGAACGCGTACGTCGGGTGCGTCGACGATGCCGCGGACCTCATTCAACTGGGGCTTGAGAAGCAGGACAACATCCGCAAGGGAATCGACTTGATGATTTCCCGCACGAAGGAATTTCTGGTTGTGCTCGAAAAACTGTCCGCGGAAGGCCCCGAAAAGGAACTCTATAAGGACAATCTCGACGACGCCATCGAGGGCACTCGCGACGCCATGAATGACGCAGAAAAAGCGAAGAAAAAAGTGGCGCCTCCGCCCATTCGCCGGAAGAATTAGAGCTTGAGGAATGCTGTCGACACGATGAAAACGAGCCGCCGCAAGACTTCGCTGGTTCCGGGAGGCGCGCCTCTTTTTCAGCGCATGTTCACGCGTCTGGGCTGCGAAGGCCGTCCGCCGCGTTTCCGCGTGGAGTTTTATCCCTATTCCAGCCTGGCGCTGACCATTCGGCGGCGTGAGGATGCCGTTTACGTTCGTTTCTCCGACCTCTTGCGGCGTTCGCCGCTAGCCGTTCTGGAAGGTGCAGCCGCTCTGCTGCTGGCGCGTATGTATCGCCGCAAACCTTCCCGCGAACTCACCGAACCCTATTTGGATTATGCGCGGTCGGATCGCACGCGCTCCCGCATGAACCGCATGCGCAGCGGGCGCGTTCGCCTGGCCACGACGAACGCGCGCGGGAACCATTTCGATCTGAACCGGCTCTTCGATGACCTGAATCGAAAATATTTTGCCGGCCAGTTACAGCGCCCGCACATTGGCTGGAGCGCGCGAAGCTGGCGGCGGCAATTTGGCTGTTACGATCCCGGCCCAAATCAAATTCTTCTGAATCGCCGCATGGATCGTCCCAGCGTTCCGGCGTGCGCTGTAGAATACGTTTTGTTCCACGAGATGCTGCACGTCAAGCATCCCACTCGCCGCTCCGGTTGCACCATGGTTTCCCATTCCCGCGAATTTCGCGAAGAAGAAAAGCGCTTCGCGGAATTCGAACGCGCCCGCCACATCCTCGACCGGATGGCGCGGTGAGCGAATTTGAGAGCGCGGCCATCGTCATCTAAGGCAACGACGTCACCGGGTGCTCTGTCCGTTTTACGAAAGACAGCCATTCCTTAGCAACTCGATAATTGGGTAGCCAACCGGCGGCAATCATGTCGTCCGGAGGAGCTGATCCTGAGTGCCGTATTTTTGCATCACTCACCGCCCAGGTTTTCCCACCCCAATCATCCTTTGTCTCCGTTTCGCGCGTCGCGATGAACGCACTCCAGCCTCGTTTAGTATCAACGCGTCGAAGTGCGCCGCTAGACGGTTGCCTTTCTTCAAGCATTGCCTGAAGCCAGAGGAGAATCAGTTTCTTCGCGTTAATAATGCAGCAGTGTGGGGTTTTGTTCTGAATAACGAATGTCCAGGGCGCTCCTTTGTCGAAGTATTTGCGGAAATACTCGTAGGGTCGCTTGGTGCCTGAAACATGATCGGTGCCACCCGCGAGAATCAATTGAGGGGTTTCCTGGGCCTCAGGGGAAAGATTTACAGTGTCGATTCCCAGCGGATCAAATTGGGATGGATCCGCGGGAATTGAGGCGATCACACGGTCTGGCGCATAAGCGGCTAGCCTTGCCACAAGAGAACCGGCGCCTGAGAAGCCCAATAGGATCAACTTGACTGAGGCCAGCTCGTGGTGACCCGAAGATTGCGAGAGTTGAGAGAGCGCCGCAAACAGAGCTCGTCCCATCCCCTTGGAAGCGTCAACGTCCATGTCTTCGTAGCCTTTTCCACGACAGTGGAATGGAAACAAGAGCGCCAAATCCCTCTGATACGCAAAGGCTTGAACTTCAGGGTCTCCGTAGTAGCGAAGCATGTCGCGGCCTCTATCGAAGATTACCCACACAGCCAGAATTGGCTTTGCAGGATTTGGGATCGTGATCTCGTAGCGGCAATCGGCAAGGATGTCTTCCTCGGGTTTGGGAACGACAGATGTCTGAAAAACGACACCCTGCGCAGTGACATTGGAAGCCGAGAGGAGCATTACAGCCAGGAATAATTTCATTTCACGCCTCTCTCAGACTAGACGCCATATCCCACAGGCAGGTTCACACAATTCTTTGAAGGGGTGGAACCTAGAACTAACGAACGAATTGGAGCACTACTATTCCTTCTTTTCCTTTGCAACTTCTTTCCAGAGTTTTTCGATTCTCTTCTGCACTTTGTCGTCGTCTTCCGCATGCGGGTATAAGTCCAGATAGCGCTGATACGATTTGATGGCTTGCTTCTTCAAGCCTTTTTTTTCCTGTGCTTCACCCAGATACTTGAAAGGGACCGCATAACCTGGTTTCGCCACGGTCGCATCCTGAAAACGGTCGATGGCGGCGTCCAAGTCTCCCTTCTTCATGTAGTACTGGCCAACTTCGAGATCTTTCTCCGCGCGCAGCGGGTCCCATGCAGGTTGGTCGGGCGCATTTTTCGTCGCGGTGTCTTTCTTTTGCTTGGCGGTAGATTTTGGCTTCGTGTCGTCGTCGTTGGGTGGGCTGGCCGGTTTGGAAGAGGACTCCGGTTGTGGTTCTTGCGCGTGGACCGGCAACGCGGCAAACAGCAGGAAAATCGCCGAAAGAATGGGAATCGTTTTGCCGAATCGCATGCCCGTCACGGAGGTCTCCCTGTACTCCGATTCCGTCTAGTATGATGGAAGTTGTCTGCTGATTGTAAAGTTGTGTGTTGAAGCCTCCATGGAACCCCGCGAAAAAGCCGCGCAGCTTCCCGAAAGTCCGGGCGTCTATCTCTTCAAGGATGCGGGCGAGAAGATCCTTTATGTTGGCAAGGCGCGCAACCTGCGCAGCCGCGTGCGTTCCTACTTCCTCGAATCGCGCTGGATTGATGCCAAGACCGGCTCGCTGGCGCGGGAGATCGCCGACCTCGAAACCATCGTCGTAGGCAACGAACGGGAAGCCTTGGCGCTCGAGCATAACCTCATCAAGCAGTATCGCCCGAAATTCAACGTCGTGCTTCGTGACGACAAGACGTACCCTTACATAAAATTTACAGCGGCGGAGAAATATCCTCGCGTGTATTTCACGCGGCGCATCAAGAAAGATGGCTCGCTCTATTTCGGTCCCTATTTTCCCGCGAGCCTGGCGCGCCGCATTCTGCACTTCGTTCACAAGCGGTTCCTCGTTCCTTCCTGCACCGTGGATTTGACGCGCAGCCATCCCCGCCCTTGCTTGCAGTACTACATCAAACGGTGTCTCGGGCCTTGCGTGGCCGGGCTCACCACAGACGAGCGTTACGCGGAAGCCGCGCGCGATGTGCGGCTGTTTCTGGAAGGGCGCCGCCACGATTTGATTAAGAGTCTTGAAGAACGCATGACCGCAGCGGCAGAGAAAGAATTATTCGAGCAGGCCGCCGCTTACCGCGATTTGTTGCGAACTCTCGAAGACATCGAAGAACGTCAGCGCATCGCCGCGGCGCAGGGAGATGATACCGACGTTCTTGCCTATTACGCCGAGCCGCCGCTCGTCGCGGCCAACCTTTTCCACTTGCGTGGTGGGCGCGCCGTCGATCGCCGCGAATTCTATTGGGAAGATCTGGAAGAATTTGATCCGCAGGAGTTCGTGCCTTCTCTCTTGAAACAGCTTTACCTGGAAGCGGAGTATCTGCCGAAAGCGATTCATGTTTCCGCGGATTTTGAGGATCGCGACTTGCTCGAGACCACGCTGACGGAGCGCGCCGGGCACAAAGTGGAAATCTTCACGCCCCGGCGGGGAACCAAGCGCGCGTTCCTCGATCTCGTCGAAAACAACGCCAAGCATTCCTTTGAACAGCGCTTCCGCGTTTTGAAGCCAACGTCGAAAGCGATTGGTGAGGCCCTGCAGAATGCGCTCAATCTTGCGGAAGAACCGCAGCGCATTGAGAGTTTTGACATTTCCCATATCCAGGGAACGGACACCGTCGCGTCCATGGTCGTGTGGGAAAAAGGCCGCACGAAAAAATCGGACTATCGGAAATTTATCATTCGTGGCGAAGAGGGATCCAACGGAAATCCGCTGCGGCAAAACGACGATTTTGCCAGCATGCGCGAGGCGGTTACTCGGCGTTATCGCCGCCTGCAAGTAGAAAAGAAAGAACTGCCCGGATTAATCTTGATTGACGGCGGAATCGGACAGCTTCACGCCGCGGCGCAGGCGCTCGAATCGCTGCAAATCATCAATCAGCCGGTCGTCAGCATCGCGAAGAAAGAGGAGATTCTCTACGTTCTGGGTCAGGAAGACGAACCGATTGTTTTGGAGCGGCATTCTCCCGTGCTGCACCTGATTCAGCAAATTCGTGATGAGACTCACCGATTTGCGGTTACGTTTCACCGCCAGCGCCGCGGCAAACGCCAAACCCAAACCGCTCTAAACGAAATCCCCGGCGTGGGTGCGAAGACGGCGCAGAAATTATTAAAAGAATTCGGGAGCGTTGCCAATATTCAGAGGGCCGGCCTGGAAAAATTGAGCCGCGTAATTTCGCGAAAAAGCGCGGAGAGAATTCTGAGCCTGCTCGGCGATTCGAAAGCTAAATAACCGCATTCGAACACATATAGCGGTTAGCACGCATTGCGCGGCCATTAGTGCTATGCTACGGTTTCCCTGGAGGTTGTTATGGCGGACAATGTGGGTTCGAAGGTGACGTATTTCATGGTAGGAATGGGGATTGGGGCGCTCGTAGGGATTTTGTTTGCACCGAAATCCGGTGAAGAAACTCGCGATTTTCTCTCGAAGAAAGCGGACGAGGGCAAGGATTACGCCCAAAAGAAAGCCCGCGAATTGCGCGAACGCGCCGATGAATTGATTGAGCGCAGTAAGGAAATTGCGGTAAGCAAAAAAGATTCGATCTCGGCGGCAGTGGAAGCCGGACGCGAAGCGTATCTGCGCCAATCGAAGTCCTGAAGTTTCGGTAGGACGGTAGCACGGGGTTCCGTCCCTCAGTGGGGCGCGCGGGGCAGCTATGCAATTCTGGCTTGAAGTGTTCAGCATCATCGCGGCCATCGCTCTGGTGGTCCAGGTGGTGATATTGACGTTGCTGTTCTTCCAACTGAGACGCACGTCGGAGAACACCAATCGCCTGGTCACGGATTTGCAGTCGCGCGTGGGGCCGATCTTGACGCGCGTGCAGATTCTGCTGGACGACACGCAGCCGAAAATCTCCAACATGGTGAACGACGCGTCGCACATTGTCTATTTGGCGCGCGGGCAGGCACAGAAAATTGACCGCGTGTTTACGGACGCTGCGGACCGGCTGCGCGGACAGTTGGTACATGCGGACCGCATCCTGACTGGGACGCTCGAGGCCGTGGAAGACGCAGGGTCAAAGTTCAGTCACAGTTTCTGGAAGCCGGTGCAAAAAGCTTCGGCCCTGGTGCAGGGAATTAAAGTGGGCCTCGATCTCCTGCGGTCGCGCCGCCGTCGTCGCAGCAGCGATGAACCGCGCGAACAACAGGAAGAAGAACTTTTTATTTAGCGAAGTTACCGCTTGAAAGTTGAACCCCTTTCTTTCTCTTTTTTCTTGCTGCTAGAAAATCTAAAACTCATTAGCGAATCCACCCGCCGCCGAGGACGATGTCGCCGTCGTAGAAGACGGCGGCTTGGCCGGGCGTGATGGCGCGCTGCGGCGCGTCGAACGTGACGCGCGCGGTGGCGGCGCCGAGCGGCTCGATGGTAGCTGCAGCGGCCTCGTGCTTGTGGCGGATTTTGGCGAACACGCGAAGCGGACCGGGCGCCTGATCGCAGGAAATCCAGTTCACGCCTTCGACTTCGCAAACTGTTTTGCGGAGTACATCGTCTTCGCCGACGACGACTCGGTTCCTCTCCGGATCGATCGAGAGAACGTAGAGCGGCTTTCCGGCAGCGAAGCCGAGCCTCTTGCGCTGGCCGATCGTAAAATTGTGGACGCCATCGTGGCGGCCAATCACGTCGCCATTCTCGTTGACGATTTCGCCTTCGCCATTCTGCAAAGAGATTCCACGCTCTCGTGAATAAGCCTGGATAAACTGGACGTAGTTGCCGGTGGGCACGAAGCACAGCTCCATGCTTTCCGGCTTTTCCGCGACCGGCAAATTCGCGCGGCGAGCCAGTGCGCGGACTTCTTCCTTGGTCAGTTCGCCGAGAGGGAAGTCGCTGCGCGAAAGCTGCTGTTGCGAGAGGCCCCAGAGAAAGTAAGACTGGTCCTTCGTTTCGTCGCGCGCGCGCAGCAATTCCCAACGGCCGGTTGCGTCGTTCCTGCGAATTCGAGCGTAGTGGCCTGTGGCAAGACGCTCCGCGCCAATCTGGCGCGCCATGCGCAGGAGCGGCTCAAACTTTACGTCCGTGTTGCAATTGGTGCAGGCGATGGGTGTGCGGCCGGCGAGATACTGATCGACGAAAGGACGCACCACGCGCTCCTCAAATTGTTCCTCGAAATTCACGACGTAGTGCGGGAAATTCAGATGTTGCGCCACGGCCTTGGCGTCATAAACATCGTCGAGCGAGCAGCAGCAGTGCTGCGCGGGACCATCGCCTTGAAGTTCTGGAAGGCGGCGCTGATTCCAGAGTTGCATGGTGAGGCCAACGACGGCGCGGCCCTGCTGCTGCAGAAGAGCAGCAACGGCGGAAGAGTCGACGCCGCCGGACATGGCGACGGCGACGAGCCCACGCTGGGTTTCAGCGCGCTCGGGCAGGGTGTCGAATTGGACGGCTGCATTCATGCTGATTCGATTATATCGGCCTGGTGTACTTACATTGCGACATTCGGGGCGCAGCATGCTGCGCCCCCACAAAGTCTGGAACAATGAGAGGCGTTTGCGTCATGAGTGAGCCGTGGCCTCTTTGTGGTAAGTGGGAGAGAGCTCGCGGAGCTGGGCGACGGCGGCGGGGACGACGTTCAACGCGAAATCAATGTCGGCGGGAGTGGTGTGGCGGCCGAGGCTGAAGCGCAGGCTGGCGCGAGCTTCTTCCGGCGGCAAGCCAATGGCGGTCAGCACGTGCGATGGCTCGACGGCGCCGGAGGAGCAAGCGGCGCCTGTCGAACAGGCGAGACCCTTCAAGTCCAGGGCAATGAGAAGGGCTTCGCCTTCGACGCCGGGGAAAACAAGATTGGTAGTGTTCGGCGTGCGCGGCGCAGCGCCAGCGTTTACACGCGAATGAGGAACAAGTCGGAGCAGACCTTGCTGCAATTTGTCGCGGAGCGCGGAGATACGTTGCGCGTCTTCGGCGAGAGACTTGCGCGCGATTTCCGCGGCCTTGCCAAGGCCCACGATGCCAGCGACATTTTCCGTGCCGGGACGGAAACCTCGCTGGTGATGTCCGCCATAGAGAAGCTGACGCAAACGCGTTCCACCGCGGACATAGAGCGCGCCGATTCCCTTGGGCGCATACAATTTGTGGCCGGAAATCGAGAGCAGATCCACCCGGAGCGTGCTGACGTCGATAGGGATTTTTCCCGCGGATTGCACGGCGTCGGTGTGGAAGTAGACGTCGGTCTCTTTGGCGATGCGGCCAATTTCTTCGAGCGGCTGGACGGCGCCAAGCTCGTTATTGGCGTGCATGATGGTGATGAGAACTGTTTCCGGGCGAATGGCACGGCGCAAATCTTCGAGGTCCATCAATCCTTCGCGATCCGTCGGTAGATAAGTGACATGCGCGCCCTGCTTTTCTAGCGCCTGGCAAGCGTTGAGGACGGCTTCATGTTCTATGGCGGTAGTCACGAGGTGAGGAGAATTGACATCCCCTGAAGAGGAGACAGGCAAGAATGCCTGTCCCACAATCCCAAAGATGGCGTGATTGTCGGACTCGGTGCCGCCGCTGGTGAAGACGATTTCTTGGGGGCGCGCGCCGATGAGCGCGGCGACTAGTTCGCGAGCGGTCTCGACGGCGGCGCGGGCGCGCTGGCCGGGAGTGTGAATGGAGGCAGCATTAGCGAATTCAGCAGAGAAATAGGGCAGCATGGCGTCGAGCACTTCCGGCTCGACGGGCGTTGTGGCGTTGAAATCGAGGTAGACGCGGTTCATAAGGCTACCCATTAGAATACTACCTGCACGCGAAATTGCGAGGGGCGACTAGATACAAGACACGCTGAGGGGATACCTGTGATCTTTCAAGACGTTGGTCCATTCGACCGGAACCAGAGAAGCTGCAGATGAGGCGCAGGGGTACTGCAGGAGGCAGAAGGGACACCGGCTGGGCGAACCTTGTGGGCAGCACGCTACTTTCCTAAAAGGGTCGGAATATACGGTCCCGATAGGATCGGGATCTTCGATCACAAAGGCCGTGGCGGACAGACGGAAGGATCGTGCCAAATTGACGAAACCATTATAGCATGATGGTACCGTTAGTCAAGGATTACTATAAATGGTTTGTTTGCTAGGGGATAGTGAGGCGTGTTCTCGGGTTGACGCGGGGGAAGGGTAGAAACGCAAGCGCACATTCTTCAGAAGACAGAATGTCATCACGAGGTCCGAGCGACGGTCGCGGATGTCGGGCCGGCGGTTGGCGTGAGGTTGCCTGTAAACCCGTATGCGGCTCGACCCGATCGCTGTAATCGTCACAGACGTATGCGGCTCCCAGCAGTTGGACCAGAAGAAACTCGCTACCGTGGTTTGGGGCCGGGGACAAGGGCTGCTTTCCTGAAGCGTTCTAGGCGCCTTTGTAATTCGGGGTTTTTTTGATCCGCGCTGACTGCACGGTCTTCGGTCCTAAGTGCTTCCCCGGCCTGGCCGTTCAATAGCAGAGCCTCGGCAAGGGTGTCAAGGTAGGCGGCGGATTCTTCGCTTGATGGAACGGGCGGCACCTGCAGGAGATTCACAGCGTGCTGAGCGTGCGACAAAGCCGCCTGCGGATCGCGGAGCTTGGGATCCGGCGCCGTAGCGTAGATCCAGGCAAGCTCATTTTCTGCCGAGCGAATGTCGGGGTTAAGTTCGAGGGCTCGTCTAAGCTCTGGAACGGCCGACGCCGGATCGTTCTTTAACACGAGCGCATGCCCCAGATTTGCGTGAGCAAATGCATGCTCTGGATTCTTTGCGATGAACTGCTTGAATTCAGCAATGGCCTCTTCAAAATTTCCCTTGCGGCCGAGTGTGATTCCAAGCAGCGCGTGGGCGGTTGGCTCTTCCGGATTCAGGTCGAGGGCCGCGCGATATTCCGCAATTGCACCCTCGAAGTCGAGCTTGTGCATCAGAGACATTCCCAGGTTTTTGTGAGCCACCGACATTTCGGGCTGGTACTGAAGAGCTTGCCGGTATTGCTCCACCGATTCGTTGAGCTTGTTTTGCTTAGAGAGAACGATGCCGTAATCGTTGTGGACGCCGGCGTCTTGGGGGCGGTAACGCAACATTTCGAGGTATTGGGCCGCCGCGGCGTCGAATTGCCCGTCGTAATAGAGGACTTCCGCGAGGCGGTAGGCTTCCGCCCAGGTCTGCTCCATGTGAGTGGAGTTATCTACACCAACGGATGTGGCCTTGAGAAAACGCCGGAGCTCTTCAATGGCGAGAGGGCGGTATTCTTGTCCGAGATAGATGTCAACAAGCATAACGCTCGCCATCGAATCGGTTGGATAGAGAGCGAGGAGACTCTTAAACTCTGATACGGCTTCTGGCAAACGACCAAGTTCCTCAAAGGTTCTTGCAAGAGCAAGCCGATGAGGACGGCCGTTCGGTTCGGCGCGGACGGCTTCGCGAAGCGCGGCGATCTGAGACTCCACGTCTCCAGCATTGCGGTAGAAGTCCGAAAGCGAGGAGTGAAGTTGCGCATTGTCTGGTTCGAGGAGCAATGCTTTGCGCATTTCCACTAACGCACGGTCCTGCTGCCCGCGGGATTGATAGAAGCTCGCCGCCAGAACATGGGTAGGGGCGAAGTCGGATTCGATCGTAAGAAGACTCTGGATCGCGGAGTCCGGAGATTCATTTGGCCGGAACACGAAGCCCAGAGAAAACGATCCATCACTTTCAGCAGTGGAGAGGGGATCGAGGTTGCCACGTTCCGAATCCAGCGCGGATGCGCACTGTAATTCTGCAAGGAGTTCCGGGCCGGGTTGGAGAGTCACTGCCAAGTCGTTGCCGGCTTCTGGGAGATTCGGGGCCAACGCAACAGCGCGGCGGGCCAGTTCGGGGGTGTCGGATGGTTTTACCTCTTCCTGTTGAATCGCGCGAAGGGTAGCGAGAAGAGGCCAAGGGCTGGCGGGATTCTCATCTATGGCAGCGCGGCAAACGGTTTCGGCTTCGCTAACGGAGCCCAATTGAAGCAACTCGGCGCATCGAGCCAGGTGTTCGAAAGGCGGATCGTCGTTGAACGGAGAGCCGTTCGAGGTCCTGGCGTTGGCCTCCGAAAGGCGTTGGAAAAGGATTCCGTTTCCGCCTGCGCGGCTAATCAGGGAGAGGTAATGCGCATCGGAACTGAAATTGACTCCGCGAGTTTTGACGAGATGGGCGATATAGCTGCGGGAGGCTCCCGCGGCCAGGCGGCCGAGGATTTCGGCGTGATTCAGGGGCGCGTTCGTGGTCTGGCAGAGGATTACCCCCGGCATGACGGCAAAGGACAAAATGGCCAGAGTGAGCTTCTGCTTCATTGGCTACTTTCTTGGACACCGCGGGGCACATAGAGTGCCTTCCCCGGGGAACAGACCAATCGCAAGAGAATGACTCAACCAGTAAAGGGCCGACGGCAGTAACCGTCAATGAAACTTCAGTCCTATAAGAGGCGAAAAGCCAGATGGAGAATTCAGGGGGTTGGGGGCAAGAATGGGGAGTGATTATTCGGTTCGCTTTTTAGGGCGCCAGTTGACAAGGTTGCTGGTGTAGAGGGCGATGCACAGAAGATTGGCGGGGACAAATCCGAATTGGGCGGTGCGTACGCCGATGACACAGACGACGGCGCTATTGACGGCGGCGACGACCCAGCCTTGCCAGAGCTTCTTGCCGATAAGCACGGTGGCAAGAACAGTCAGAATACAGGACAGATAATCAAGCCGGATGAAATGAAGGACGTTTTGCATGTTGGGCAGCATGTCGGTCGATGAGCCAGCGGCAACTGAAACGAACCATTTGCTGGCGTAAGTTACGTTTGCACGTTCCTCCTTCTAAAGTGGCGAAGCCTGGTGCCGAAGAATGATCCAACGATTCCCGGGGATTTCGGCGAATGAGCGCACATGTGACGCGTGAACAGACGCCTTCCAGCCATAAGAAGTGCAATTGCAATGCCAACTGAGTGGGGGGCACTTAGCTGAAAACCGGTGTGCGGATGTCCGTAACTCCCAGCAAATACAGCGTTTAGAACATGTCAGAGGAGAGGTCAAAATCAAGTGGGCGATACGCTGACGGCGAATTTGCTCATTCTGAGACAGATTGTGTCAGCGTGAAACTCTTGCGCGTGAGAATGCGAATAACATTGAACACGAGACTGTAGGCTTACAGGCGAAATTCGCACACACGACTGCGGAAAGGTTAGGAACGGCGAGCATCTCGGTAATCGGCCCTGCAGAGGCGAGACACAAACGGGTTCGTGTTACAGTTTGCGGCTACAGGAGAGCACGGTGGCATACGCTGACTTGCGGGAGTTCGTGCGGAAGTTGGAGAAGGAAGGGGAATTAAGGCGGATTCGAACGGAAGTCGATCCGGCGCTGGAGATCACCGAGGTGGTGCAACGGATCAGCCGCGAGGCGCAACGAGGAGCAATTCCTCAGGGGTTAAAGCCCCGTTCTTGCCCTGGAGCAAATGTGGGAGCTCCCGACCGCGTGGGGACAGACGCCGCTCCGACCCACAATTCCAACGCTCCGGAACCGGCGTTTGAAGCTCCGAGGCATAATCCGAGCGGTTTGGGGCCGGCTCTTTTGTTTGAGAAGCCGAAGGGATCGCGGCACCCGTTGTTGATCAATGCGTTTGGAAGCGTGCGACGGATGGCGCTGGCGTTTGAAGTGAACGAATTGCATGAGGTCGCAGAGCGCATCCAAGGATTTTTGAAGATGGAGACTCCGCACGGATTTTTTGACAAGGTCAAGATGCTGCCGAAGCTGGCGGAGCTGGGGTCGTTTTTCCCGAAGAGCGTTAAAACGGGAGCGTGCAAGGAAGTTGTGCAGAAGGGAAGCGACGTCAACCTTTTTGATTTCCCCATTTTGAAATGTTGGCCGCAGGATGGCGGGCGGTTCATTACGTTTCCGCTGGTATTTACGAGGAATCCGGAGACCGGAAAGCGGAACGTGGGGATGTACCGCATGCAGATTTACGACGAGCGGACAACGGGCATGCACTGGCAGACGCAGAAGCATGGAGCGGAGCACTTTCGGCGCGCGAGGGCGAAGAATCCCGAAGGCAGAATTCCTGTGAGCGTGGCAATTGGCGCCGATCCGGCGACGGCGCTTTCGGGGATGCTGCCGATTCCGCCGGACCTGGACGAAATGATGTTCGCCGGTTTCCTGCGGCGGGAACCGGTCGAGATGGTGACCTGCGAGACCAACGATCTGGAAGTGCCAGCCAATGCGGAGATTGTGCTGGAGGGCTACGTTAATCTGAATGAGATGCGCACAGAAGGCCCCTTCGGGGACCATACGGGGTTTTACTCGCTGGAAGGCGAATTCCCGGTCTTTCATGTGGAGTGCGTTACACGCCGCAAAGAACCGATTTATTTGACAACCGTCGTGGGACCGCCGCCGCAGGAAGACTTCTACATGGGATACGCGGTCGAGCGTGTATTTCTGCCGGTGATGAAGATGCAGTATCCGGAAATCGTGGACGTGGCGATGCCGGCCGAAGGGATTTTTCACAACTTGATGATCGTGGCGATTCGAAAGTCCTATCCCGGGCATGCGCGGAAGATCATGAATGCGATTTGGTCGCTGGGGCAAGCGATGTTTACGAAAGTGATTGTGGTGGTGGACCACGACGTGAACATTCACAGCTACAGTGAGGTGGTTTGGAAGACGCTCTGCGCGCTGGATCCCGAGCGCGACGTGCAATTCTCGCTGGGGCCAATGGATACACTGGATCACGCGGCGCGAATGCAAGACTTCGGATCGAAGATGGGAATCGATGCGACGCGCAAGTGGGCGTCAGAAGGGTTCACGCGACCGTGGCCGGACGAAATATTGATGGATGAAGAGACGAAGAAGCGGGTCGATGTGCTGTGGAAGTCGTTGTCGCTGAATAAATTGTAATAAAAATTGATGCAGGCATGCGACGCAAGCGTGGCGTACGCGCAGCGATTGCACTGAACGATATAAAAATAACGAAAGAAAATTCCTGCGCGACCTGAAAGCACGAGTAGTACTCTCCCGTGAAACAGTACTGATTGCAAAGGATAACCGTCCCTGAGGACAGGGAGCGGAGAACTCGAAACCACAAGTAATTGTGGGAATGGCAGGCATAACCCCCAACCTGGGTAGGTACCACCGGCGAATACCCCCCGAATTGCCTAGAACTACCCGTATTGTTAGGACAACAGCCCTATAGATTCCCTTGACGGTCGGAGTGGTAGAATGTCATAAAGCTTCCACGGGTTGTGCCCTCCAACCTTCGCAGTGCAGGTCGGCGCAACTCACGGTCGTTTAAATTTTGTGGTTCATCTGGATGCCGGGGTGGCGTTCCTCGTGAGCGAATCGCGCGAAGTGATGAATGTGCGGCAGGCGTCGCAGTATCTGGGCATCTCCCCGGATACCCTGTACCGTTACATCACGGAAGGCGAAATCCCCGCGTTTAAACTTGGCAACCGTTGGAAACTGCGTAAAACGATCCTGGACCGCTGGATGGAACGGAAAATGAGCCAGGCAACCGCGAGACGCCGTTAGTCTGGCGCGGGAACAGGAACGCCGGCGAGAAAAGGGGCCGCGAAATGCTTGGAATCGGGAAAAAGAGCCGACAGCTGGTGGGACTGGACATCGGGTCCAGTTCGATTAAGGCCGTGGAACTGAAATCGGCAAAGTCCGGCTATGAGCTCGTGAGCTTTGGGATGGAAACGCTGGCACCGGACACGGTGGTGGACGGCGCCATCATGGACGCACCGCAGGTTGCAAATGCCATCAGCAAGATTTTCGACGCACAGCGCATAAAGACGAAAAACGTGGCGACATCCGTATCAGGGCACTCGGTGATCGTCAAGCGTGTTCCACTGCCGCTGATGACTGAGGAAGAACTTTACGACCGTATTCCCTCGGAGGCCAGCCAGCACATTCCATTCGATATTGCGGACGTGAACCTGAGCTATCAACTGCTGGAGTCGATGGACTCGCAGATGGACGTTCTGCTAGTGGCAGTAAAGAAAGACAAGATTCTGAATCACACTAACGTATTGGCACAGGCAGGAAAGACGCCAGTGGTGGTGGATATCGATGCCTTCGGCTTGCAGAACTGCTTCGAAATAAACTACGAACCGGATGCGGGGCAGACCGTGGCGCTGCTGAATATCGGCGCGAGCGTCATGAACATTAACATCGTGCGCGGGGGCGTGCCGCTGTTCACGCGCGACGTGAGCGTGGGCGGCAACCAGTATACAGACGCGCTGCAGAAGGAACTGGACCTCAGCTTCGAGGATGCGGAACGGCTGAAGAGAGGTGATTCGCTGCCGAGCGTCACGGACGAGCAGAAGCAACAGATACTGCGCAGCGTTTCCGATATTCTGACGTTGGAAATTCAAAAGACTTTCGACTTCTTCCGGGCAACCGCCAGCGGCGAAAACATTCAGCGAATCGTGGTGGCAGGCGGAACGGCGCGCGTTCCGGGCCTGGTGGATTTGCTGCGGGAGGAATTCGCGATGCCGGTGGAGGAGTTGAATCCGTTTCGCAAAGTGATGATCGATCCCGGCAAGCACAGTGATGACCAGATACGCGAAATGGCGCCGCGGCTGGCCATTGCCGTTGGTCTGGCGCTGAGGAGCTTCGACTAGCCATGATCCGCATAAACCTTCTTGGACAAATTAGGCCGAAGGCCTCACGGCGTGCCGTTTCGGCGGTAGATACGGGCGGGGCGCTTCCAGTGGTGTTCATCGGCGCGGGGCTGGTTCTCGGCGCCCTGGTTCTAGGATTCTTCTACTACACCTGGCAGCAGCAGCTGAACAGGGAAAACGCGGAAATCAAGAGACTCACGGCGCAGAAGACCGAATTGGAGCAGACCAAGCTGCAAGTCGAAGCGTTCGAAAAACAGAAGGTAGTCCTCCAGCAGCGAGTTTCGACTATCGAGCAGTTGCAACGTGACCGCACGGGCGGGCAGGAACTGCTGGACATGGTTGCCAACACTGTGTCGCGGACCGAGAACCTATGGCTCACCGAGATGGTGCGCAAGGGGAGCGTGCTTTCGATGGAAGGCTCGTCCGCATCCGTCAACGCAGTGGCGAACTTCATCACCGCGTTGAAGCGCTCCGGTTATTTCCAGAAAGTCGAAATCAAGGAAACGAAGCAGGATGAGAAAAACTCGGCCCTGCAAACCTTTGTGTTCCAAATTTCAGCTGAAATCACTCCGCCCCCCGCAGTGCAGGCACGGCCGGCCAATACGCCGGCTTCCCCTGCGGCTGCGAAGGCGCCGGCAAAGAAAGGATAAGGGGGCGCCATGGCCAATCCGTTTCGAGACATGTCCGTGATTATGCAGGCTCTGGTGGCCGCGGCAGTTGCCGTTGTGCTGGTCCTGGTGGGGGTTTACGTGCCGGGGTCGCCGATTGCGCGCGAGCGTGACGAGGTCGATCAAGCTGTGCAGCAACGCACCAAGCTTAACCAGGAAGTAACCCAGTTACAGGTTTACAAGCAGCGGTACGGAGAATTGAAGCAGCAGATGGATGCGCTTTCCAAACAATTGGACACGCTGAAAACCATCGTGCCCGAAGAAAAAGAGACGGATGAGTTTATCCGGCTGTTGCAGGGGGCGGCGAGCGCGTCCAACGTGCAAATCCGGCGTTTGACGGCCCAGGCCGTCGTTCCGAAGGAATATCACTATGAAATGCCTTTTGAGGTACAGGCCGATGGCCCGTACTTCAACGTCCTGGACTTCTTCGGGAGACTGGGCCGTTTGTCGCGGATCATTAATGTAGGAGACCTGACGTTTGATGATCCGGAGAAGTCGAAGGGCGCGAAGTACCCGACGCGCCCGGGAACGACAGTTTCTGGAATTTTTGTGGCAACAACATTCTTTACCAAGCCCGCCGATACGGGTGCGGTTCCGGCAGCCGGAGCCAAGCCTGGAGCCGGTGCGGCTGGGAAACCCTGAGCGGGAATGAGCGAACTATGCGTTCAGCGATAACTCTCGGACTAGGGATTTTGGTTGCGACAGCGGGGCCCGGATCGTGGGCGCAGGCGAAGCCGTCCACATCCAGCAGTGCGAAGTCCGCACAGCAGGATGCCGGCAAGCCGGCGCAGCAAGCGGCCAAGCCTGCAGCACCAACCGCAACCAAGCCCGCACCGCAAGCGGCCAAACCGGCAGCCCAAGCGGCGAAGCCGGCCGGCAATGCTGCAGCCAAGACTGGAGCCAGGCCAGCCACGAAGGCGGCGGGCAAGGCCAAAGCCGCAAAACCAGCGCGCCGGGTGGTTGAGAAAGCTTCCACTCCGGGTTCCGCACCTGCGGCTGCTGCGAGCGAGATCAAACAGGCTCGGCGTGATCCATTCGAATCCTTGGTCGGCAGGCAGAACAAGGGGGGCGGGCCGAATCTGCCGCCGGGGAAACTAGGTTTGCAGGTTAGCACGCTGCGACTTGACGGAATCGTGCGTTCCCCGAACGGGATGATCGCGGTGGTTTCAAATCCGCAAGCGCGCACGTATTTCCTGCGCGAAGGCGACCGTCTATATGACGGCAGCGTGGAAAAAATTTCGATGGATAGCGTTTCCTTCCATGAAGAAGGAAAAGACGCCTTTGGAAAGCCCGTCGAACGGCAAGTGAACAAACGAATTTACTCCAGTCCAGGAGAACTGCAATGAAGACGAATTGGCCGGCCCTTCGGCATGGCTACCTGATCCTTGCGAGTATGGCACTGGCCACCTGCCCGGTGCTTGCGCAGACGCAAGCGCCAGCTGGCGCGACGGCGGCCGGCGCTGTCATCTCCAGCGTTGCCATCACCCAAGTACCGGAACGGTCGGCTGTACGCGTGGAGGGCGAGGGACGTCTCGACGTTCACGCCGGCCGCATGCAGAACCCGGATCGCCTGGTGCTGGATTTTGCCGGGGCCAGGCTGGCCGTGCAGAAAACCGTTATCCCGGGGATTTCCGCTCCTGTTCGCGGAGTGCGAATCGGGCAATATCGGCCGGATGTCGCGCGTGTGGTGGTTGATCTTACGACGGCGACGCCGTACCGGGTTACGCGCGATGGCGGAGCCGTGGTCATCTACTTTGAGAATCCGTCAACGACTCCAGTGCATCCGGTTTCCAGCGCGGCGACTTTGACCTTGCAGCAAAATGAGAAGCCGCTGCCAGGGTTGGGCGTTGCGGAAACGTCCACAAAGGATTTGAAGGTTTCTGCTCCTCGCTTCGCTTTGCCCAGCGAACTGACCCAGCCCTCAGTCACTCTGGCATCTTTCAGCGAGAAAAAGGAACCGGTTCGTCCGGATTCCACGACGCAACAAGCGGCTCAGCAAGCGGTGCAGCAGGCAAACACGGCGGCTACCACGATGGCGGCGCAAGCCCCGGCGGCGGCAACGGCTACTCCAACCGGCAAGTACACAGGCGAGCCGATTTCCGTGAACCTGAAGGACGTGGATCTGAAGGACTTCTTCCGGCTGATTCACGAAATCAGCGGGCTGAACGTGGTTCTGGATCCTGCGGTCAAGGGAAGCCTCACCATCGTCCTGGATGAAGTGCCATGGGATCAGGCGCTGGATATCGTGCTGCAGAACAACAGCCTCGACAAGCAATTGAACGGCAACGTGCTACGCATTGCGACACGCGCTACTCTGAAGACGGAAGCCGAAACGCAGCGGGATCTGGAGAAAGCGCAAGCGGAAGCAGTCACTCCGGTCACTGTGACCCGGGTACTTAGTTACGCCAAGGCGGCTACGATGGCGCCGACGCTGAAGAAGTTCCTCAGTTCGCGCGGCGATATTCTGTACGATGACCGTTCGAACCAAGTCATTATCCGGGACATTCCGTCCGTGATTCCAATCATTGATAACCTGATCCGTCAACTGGACCGCAAGTCGCAGCAGGTGGAAATCGAGGCGCGAGTAGTTTCGGCGTCGCGTTCCTTCGCGCGGGACATCGGCACGCAGCTTGCATTTGCCACGTCCAGCGGCGCCAATATCATTGGCGGTAATTCGGCCGTAGGCGCCAGCCCGATCTTTCGGACGATACTCCCTGGGTTCTCCACTTCGCCAGCACTCACTTTCGGCACGCCACCGGTACCAGCGCCGGTGACCCCTGGTACGCTGCCCACACCGGCGAACGTTCAGATGCCCTTGGTGACGAACCTCGGTGCGTCCGCTCCGACCAGCGGCTTAAGCTATCTTTTTACATCGCCGAACTTTGCCATAGATTTCATGATTAGCGCGGCAGAAGCCAAGGGGGTTGGCAAGCTGCTGTCGAAGCCAAAGGTCATTACGCAGAACAACGAGAGGGCGACAGTAAAGCAGGGAACCAAAATTCCCATTCAAACCACGATCAATAATACGATCTCTGTCCAGTTCATCGATGCCGTGCTGAAACTGGAAGTCACTCCACAGATCACCGCCGAAGGCACCGTGTTTATGGACGTGGTCGTTGAAAACACGCAGATTGACACCGGTATTCCACGAGTTCAGGGAGTTCCCGCGTTAGATACGCAGTCCGCGGAAACCAAAGTGACGGTGGCGGATGGTGGCACCGTGGTAATTGGCGGGATCATCGTGTCCACGCAACGCACGGACATCTCCCAAGTTCCGCTCGCGGGCAGCCTGCCGCTGATCGGGCACCTCTTCAGGCGTACTAATGTCTCGACATCAGCGCAGGAACTGCTGTTCTTCCTAACGCCGCGAATCATTCCCGGGTAACTTGGGGAATAGCCCTTTCTAATGAGGATCGAAACGGGGAGACTTCAGTCTCCTCGTTTCATTTATGAGAACACTTTTGCATCGGCGACGCCACGACCTCAGCTTAGGTTTTCGTGACGCGAAAATCGACGCCCTGCTGATAACCAGCCCCGCTAACTGGTATTACCTCACATCGTTTACAGGGGAGTACGGTGCCCTCGTTGTGTCGCGGAACGGCACTACCCTCATCACGGACGGAAGATTCATGGTGCAGGGCCGGGACGAAATGTCCGGAGTCCGCATCTTCCAGCAGAAACGTTCGCTGTTTGAATCCGCCGGTGAGTTTTTGCGGGATTCCAGGCTTCATCGAGTGGGGTTCGATCCCACACAGGTAACGGTCGGGCAATTTCGGACTCTTCGCAAGGCTGCGGGCGCACAGGTGCAGTGGATCGCAACTCCAGGCAAAGTGGAGAACCTGCGGATGCGCAAAGACCCCGCAGAACTGGCGCAAATGCGACGGGCGGCCATTCTGGCTAGTGAAGTGGTCCAATCCGCCGTCGGCCTGCTGAAACCCGGGATACGAGAATCAGAGGTGGCAGGCGAGATCGAATACCAGATGAGAAAGAGAGGAGCATCGGGACCGGCCTTTGAAACGATTGTCGCGTTCGGAGCGAGGTCGGCATTGCCGCATGCGCGTCCCACGGCCAAGCGACTGGGGAAAAATGAGTTGGTCGTGCTGGACCTGGGTGTTATACTCGGCCACTATTGCAGCGACATAACACGCACAGTGCACATGGGGCGGGTTCCGAAACGCATCCGGCTGTGGTACCAGGCGGTTTTGGAGGCCCAGACGGCAGCGATCGCAGCGGCAAAGAGCGGGACGGCGTGCGGGTACGTCGATGCAGCGGCAAGGCAAGTCCTGGCCGGCTATCACCTGGACCATCTCTTTGTTCACAGCACGGGCCACGGGCTTGGACTGGAAGTGCATGAAGATCCCAGGGTGGCGCGAGGGCAGAAGAAGCGCCTGGAGCCGGGAAACGTCATCACAATTGAACCCGGCGTGTATTCGGCAGGAATCGGCGGGATACGCATCGAGGATGATGTAGCCGTTCACGCCGGCCGTACGGAAGTACTGACCCGCGCACCGCGGGATCTCATTGAGATCTAAAAAAAGGCATGAAACGCAAAAAGCCGAGCAAATCCAGTCCGTCGTTTGGCAATCCGGAAATCCAGCAGATCGAACAGCTCTTTCAGTTCATGACGGAGCACAATCTCGAAGAGTTCGAATATACGAGGGGTGACCTAAGCATCAGGCTGCGCAAGCCTTCGGCTGGGGTCATGGTTGCGTCTCCGCGAGGGGCCCCTGCGCCCGAGATTATCGTTCCAGGATCGCTGGAGGCTCCTCAGGCGTCGCCCGATGGAGCCTCGGCCCCGGCTCCCGAGGCGCGTTCGTCGGAGGAGCTGCACCTGGTCAAATCTCCTATCGTCGGGACGTACTATGAGTCTCCCAGCCCCGGGACGGAAGCTTTCGTAAAGGTAGGGACGTACGTGGAGGCGGGAAAAGTCCTCTGCGTTGTGGAAGCCATGAAGCTGATGAACGAGATCGAATCCGACGTCTCCGGCGAAGTTATGCGCATCTTCGTGGAAAACGGGCAACCGGTTGAATATGGACAGCCTCTCTTTGGCATTCGTCCGAGCCGGAAAAAGTAGCCGGCACGCCAGACCATGTTCCAGAAAATCCTAGTTGCCAATCGCGGGGAAATCGCCCTGCGGGTCATCTGCGCCTGCAAGGAACTGGGCATATCCACGGTTGCGGTCTATTCCGAAGCGGACCGTAATTCCCTCCATGTTCGATTTGCGGATGAGGCGGTTTGCATCGGGCCGGCACGCAGCAGCGAAAGCTATCTGAATATCCCCCAGGTGATCAGCGCCGCCGAAATTACGAATGTGGATGCCATTCACCCGGGTTACGGGTTCCTCTCCGAAAACGCCAACTTCGCCAAGGTCTGCGAAGCATCGGAAATTACCTTCATCGGGCCGAGGCCGGAAATAATCGAAATGATGGGTGAAAAAGACCGCGCGCGGCGGGAAGTGAAGACCGCCGGTCTGCCGACGATTCCGGGAAGCGAGGGCGTTGTTGAGGGGGAAGAGCAGCTTGCGAAAGAAGCGGCGCGCATTGGATATCCGCTCATTCTCAAGGCCTCCGCAGGCGGAGGCGGCCGCGGCATGCGTGTGGTGCGCAAACAGGACGAGCTTCTGTCTGCTTACCAGACGGCGCGCAGCGAAGCGCAGCAGGCCTTTGGCACGCCGGACGTTTACGCGGAAAAATTCCTGGAACATCCCCGCCACATCGAGTTTCAGGTCTTAGGCGACCAACACGGGAAAGTGGTCCATCTGGGTGAGCGTGAATGCAGCATCCAGCGGCGGCACCAGAAACTGGTCGAGGAATCGCCTTCGCCTGTCATGGATCCTAGACAGCGCAAGGAACTCGGCACCAAAGTGGTGAAGGCGCTCGAAAAAATAGGCTATACCAATGCCGGGACTGTCGAGTTCCTGATGGATCAAGACGGCGCGCTGTATTTCATCGAGATGAATACCCGCATTCAAGTCGAGCATCCAGTGACGGAACTGGTAACCGGAGTGGATTTAATCAAAGCCCAGATTCGCATCGCTGCCGGAGAGAAAATGGAAGATGCCACCGGAGCGATTATGCCCTCCGGCCATGCCATTGAGTGCCGGATTAACGCCGAAGATCCGGTGACCTTCGTACCGTCCGCCGGGCGCATCACAACGTTTCAGGCGCCGGGAGGGACAGGCGTGCGTGTGGATTCCGCCGCTTATGCCGACGCGGTCATTCCCCCTTACTACGATTCGATGATTGCAAAACTCATCGTGAAGGGACGCGACCGGACGGAAGCAATAGGGCGCATGAAGCGGGCGCTCGAGATGTTCGTCATCGAAGGGATCAAGACGTCGATTCCGCTGCACCGCCGGATTTTGGCCGATCCAGATTTTGCCTCCGGGAAGTTCGATACTCACTTCATCGAAAGATTGCTCGGGACGAACGGAAAATAAAACGTTGAAGCGTCTTGTTCTACCGCGCCTGTATGTGATATTAGACGCAGCATTGCTCACCGTTCCCGAAACAGAGCGCGCTCAAGAGCTTGTTGCCGCCGGTGTCCGGCTGTTCCAGTACCGGAATAAGGGGGCGTCCGCGCGCGAGCTTTTCGAATCCTCAAAAAAACTGGTTTCACTCCTTTCATCACAAAGAGTTTCTTTGGTCGTGAATGACCGCCCTGACGTCGCGGCCCTTGCGGGAGCAAATGGGGTGCACGTTGGGCAGCAAGATTTGGGCGTGGAGGAAGCGCGGCGCGTGGTTGGAACGGAGAAACTTGTCGGAGTGTCCACGCACAATCTCGAGCAGTTCGAGCGCGCCGCTGCATCTTCCGCGGATTACATCGCCGTCGGACCCATCTTTGCGACCGGCACAAAGTCGAACCCCGATCCTGTCGTTGGCACGGAATTCGTCCGGAGGGTCAGGCCGCTAACTGATAAACCAATCGTGGCTATTGGAGGCATCACGTTGCAGCGTGCGCCTGAGATAATCGAGTCAGGGGCTGATTCCGTGGCGGTTATCAGCGATATCCTGGGCGCTCCTGAGCCTGGGGTGCGCGCCAGGCAATATATCGACTTGCTGGGATCCGCTAACCACACGGCGACAGGCTGAGGGATTCGGCGAAATGGCGGACACAACACATCCTCTCGCGGACACCAGGGCAAAATCGGAGCCTGGCTTTGTGCGCGCGATCGGGTTGTTCGACGGCACGATGATCGTCGTGGGCTCGATGATCGGATCGGGCATCTTCATTGTGGCCGCGGATATTTCGCGGCAAACGGGCTCCGCAGGCGGACTGCTGTTCACCTGGATTCTCACCGGACTGCTGACCATTTCCGCGGCGCTTTCTTATGGTGAACTGGCGGCATTGTTTCCTCACGCAGGCGGTCAGTACGTTTATTTGCGCGAGGCTTACTCTCCGCTGTGGGGATTTCTTTACGGTTGGACGCTTTTCCTGGTGATTCAGACGGGAACCATCGCGGCCGTGGCCGTTGGATTCGCGCGCTATTTGGGTGTCTTGTGGCCGGCGATATCACCGAACGCGTGGATCGTTCACCCTATCGCGTTCGGCTCGAAGTATGCCATCAGCCTGTCGGTTCAGCAGTTTGTGGGCGTTCTGATGATCGTGTTTCTAACGTTCATCAATACGCTGGGAGTGCGGCTTGGGAAGCTGATCCAAAACGTGTTTACGAGCGCGAAGACGCTATCACTCGTGGGATTGATTTTCCTCGGCATCTTTGTGGGGAGAAATGCCGGGGCGATCACCGAGAATTTCAGTCACTTCTGGACAATTCGCAATGCGCAGCCCATCGAGCCGGGCGCCAATTTCTTGAAGAACCTTGTGCCTACTGTCACCGCTGCAAGCGGCGCTTTTGGGCTGTTTGTGGCGTACGGAGTGGCGCAAGTCGGCTCGCTGTTTTCGGCGGACGCCTGGAACAACATCGGCTTTACAGCCGCTGAAGTGAAGAACCCAAAGCGCGACGTGGCGCTTTCGATGGCTTTCGGCACGATCATCGTGATCACCCTGTATTGCCTTGCGAATCTGGCTTATCTTTGTACGCTGCCGCTGGTGCAGATTCAGACCGCTCCTGACGACCGCGTGGCCAGCGCTGCATTGAACGCCATCTTCGGACCCGCGGGTGCGATGCTAATGGCAGGGGCGATTATTATCTCGACGTTTGGCTGCAACAATGGGTTGATTTTGGCCGGCGCGCGTGTCACTTATGCCATGGCAAAAGATGGCCTTTTTTTCAAATCTACTAGCGCGCTTAACAGGAAAGGCGTCCCCGGCACGGCGTTGATTTATCAAGGTGTTTGGATCGCCATCCTGATCCTACTGAGAACGCGGCGCGTGGACGCGGCCGGCGCGGTTACCTACGGCAATCTTTATAGCGACCTGCTCAATTACGTTGTTTTTGCCGCGTTGCTCTTTTACGTGCTGACGATCATCGGGATTTTTGTGCTGCGCGCAAAGCGGCCAGACGCCGAGCGGCCATATCGCGCGTTCGGCTACCCGATTGTTCCCGCGCTCTATATCTTTGCGGCCGTCGCAATTATGTTGGTGCTCTTGCTTTACCAGACGCAAACTTCGGGAAAGGGCCTGGAGATCGTTTTACTTGGGGTTCCCGTCTATCTGCTTTGGTCGTGGTGGTCGCGGCGGAATGTTAAGGCTGGATCAGCACAATAGTCGAATTTTCTTGTAGGGGTGCGGTGTGCTGCGCCCCTACAATGCCTAAGGCCAAATTGGCAGTGTCATGAGGAAGCGGGGCCATCCCGCCAAAGGAGGAGTTGCATGGGCAACCCCTTGTTCGCAACCAAGTCGCTCGACACATTGATGAAGGAGGCGGGCGACACTGGAGAGCACAGCCTAAAGCGCGCACTGGGACCCGTAAACCTGGTCACTCTGGGGATCGGGGCCATTATCGGCGCAGGCATCTTTGTGCTGACTGGCTCGGCGGCCGCACTTTATGCCGGCCCAGCCATCATGCTCTCTTATGTACTTGCGGGGACTGGCTGCGTGTTCGCTGGTCTATGTTATGCCGAATTCGCTTCGATGATTCCCATCGCCGGCTCTGCCTATACGTACGGCTATGCCACGCTCGGCGAGCTTATCGCCTGGATCATCGGCTGGGATTTGATCCTGGAATACGCGTTTGGCGCGGCAACCGTAGCCAGCGGCTGGAGCAGCACGCTGGTGGCGTTCCTACAAGACTACGGCATCAACTTGCCGCCGCAGATATGCGACGTGCCGGGAGCTCTTTGGGTCATGGTCGATGGCCGGTGGGGGCCGGCGACGACGTTCAATCTGCCTGCTGAACAGCTGGCGGCGCTGCCGCACGCCACCGCCAGCTTCAACCTGATTGCGTTCCTGGCCATTCTTGCCGTCACGACCATCCTAATTGTGGGGATTAAGGAGTCAGCAAATTTCAATACCGGCGTCGTTTTTGTGAAGTTGGCCGCCGTCTTGACTTTTATTGCTGTTGCGCTGCCCTTCGTTCTAAAGCACCCCGACATTGCTCACGCGAACTGGAAGGTGTTTCTGCCCCCCAACACGGGCACCTTTGGTTCCTTCGGATGGTCCGGAGTCTTGCGAGGCGCGGGAGTGGTTTTCTTTGCCTATATAGGTTTCGATGCTGTTTCGACGGCGGCGCAGGAGGCGCGCAAGCCGCAAAAGGACATGCCGATCGGCATTCTTGGTTCGCTCATCGTCTGCACGTTTTTGTACATCGTGGTGTCCGGGCTACTCACCGCGACGGTGCACTACTCGCGGCTTAACATTGGTGCGCCAGTATCGCTGGCCATTCGTGAGACCGGCGTGAAATGGGGCAGTTACGTAGTGAACGCAGGAGCGCTGGCAGGGTTGAGCACAGTAATGCTGGTGATGCTGCTAGGGCAATCCCGAGTGTTTTACTCGATGGCACACGATGGTTTGCTCTGGAAGTGGGCGGGCGATATTCACCCGCGCTTTCGCACTCCCTGGAAATCCACCGCGGTTGTTGGCCTGGCTGTGGCGATCGTGGGCTCGCTGGTGCCCATCGGCAGCCTAGGTCAAATGGTTAGCATCGGCACGCTTCTTGCCTTTGTGATCGTTTGCGCCGCGGTTTGGATCTTGCGCATCAGGCGGCCCGATCTGGAGCGGCCCTTCCGGACACCTTGGGTTCCATTCGTGCCGATCATGGGAATTATCGTTTCGCTGGGCCTAATGGCAGGTCTGAACGGTGTCACGTGGCTGCGTCTTATTGTTTGGCTTATCATTGGGCTGATCATTTACTTCACCTATGGTGTGAAACACAGCAAAGTCCGCAATGGTCTGAAGTAACTCTTGGAACTCGGCGCCGACGACGCCTGGCCTGTTTTGCTCCACTCGATGCTCCCACTGCTTTCGCTACGGCGATTCAGGTAAAGTATTGTTTCCGAATGACGGCGCGATGACACCCTTCCGCTCCAGCCTAAAAGAAGTCTGGAACCGCCTCACGTGGCCCGATCTGGTTTCCACTGCGGTGGCGGCCGGAGGATTGTTGGCCGCCATCTTTGGCTTTCAAGGCGGTATCTTCAGTTTCTTGAAATACCTGGCGGTACTTGCGGGAGTCTATCTTCTGTTCCGGCTATTCGCCTGGTGGAGAGACCGGCTGCTGTGGAGCCTCCGCAACCGGCTGATTGTTGGCTACCTGTTTATTGCGGTCGTTCCAATTTTGTCGATCGTGACGTTGGCTGTTCTTGCGGGCCGCATTCTATATTCTCAGCTTGGCGCCTACCTGTTGCACGAAGATCTGCAGCAGCGCATCGCCATGATCGCAGACATATCGGAGCACATCGCCGCCGCGCACGCGACCCTGCCAAAGGGCATAAGCGAGGAGGAGTCCGAGGGGGTACTGGCGGCGCAGTCTCACTCTGTGCACGACCGCGAGCTTCCGAAACTGGGCATCGCGTTCTCCAATGATGCAAACTTGCTGGGGAAGGTGGCCGGGCCGGGGGCGATGTCCTTTGCGGGTATCGTGCAGGAAGGCGAACAGCTTTCGTTAATGAGCATACGAGCGATGCCGGAGCACGGCCGCATCCGGCTGGTGACCTTGCGCGTGCCGGTCACGGCTGACTTTCTCAGTGGAATTGCGCCGGATCTCGGTGCGATCCAACTTAGCTTGACGGAGAAATACGTGCCCGGAGCGCGCGAGGGAATAATTTATCCCACAGCCAACGGTCAGTACATTACGGCTGACCGCATCGTGGCGAAAAATCGGACGCTGCAGCCGGCCATGATCTGGATTGACGTGCCGGTGGAAGTGGTGTCGCGGCTGGACTCGGTTTATGTGGGGAAGGATGGAACTGTTGAACCACTCCGGCCTGTCTTGGCCGTGTTTAATGCCCGTCCCTCTCAGTTAAACGCGCGAATGTTCACCTCATTTGGCGAGCTGCGCGATACCTACCGGCGGATGGCGATCGGGCTGTTCGCTCTTTTTGTTCTCATCGGAATGGCGGCGCTGATTCCAGGCATTGTGCTGACCCGCCGTATCACGAATGCCGTTGCAGACCTCTATCAAGCTACGCAGTTTGTTAAGGCGGGAGACTTTTCCCACCGGATATCGATGAAGCAACAAGACCAACTAGGTGAACTGGCCGAGTCATTCAACACCATGACCGCTTCCATCGGCGAGCTCGTGGAGGTAGAAAATAAGCGGCAGCGTCTGGAGAACGAGATTTCCATCGCGCGGGAAGTGCAAAACCAGCTTTTTCCGAGCACTCTGCCGTCGGTGCCTGGCGTCGAAATCGAAGCCATCTGTAAGGCTGCGCGCTCCGTCAGCGGCGACTACTACGACTTTATTCAGCTCAGCCCGACGCATATCGCCATTGCCATTGCCGATATTTCTGGGAAGGGGATTTCGGCGGCGCTGCTAATGGCCAGTCTGCAAGCGGCGCTGCGCAGCCAGATGCTTACGGAAGGCAGCGAACGCTTGAACATGTCCGAACTGGTGTCCAGGCTAAACAAGCATCTCGTGCGCAACACCGGCGACGACCGATTCGCGACATTCTTCATTGCAACTTACGATAGCGCCACACGAACGCTGCGCTATACAAACGCAGGACACCTGCCGGCATTTCTAATCTGCAAAGACGGTTCGGAGCTATTGGACAAAGGTGGCATGGTGCTGGGAGTGGTGGAAGATTACGCGTATGAGGAAGGGGCGCTGACAGTCGGTCCCGACGCGCTCCTCATCGGATATAGTGACGGCCTGATTGAGCCGGAAAACGTCTACGGCGAAGAATTTGGAATTCGCCGTTTGCAAGAAGCGGCGGAGCGCCTGCAGGGTGCCGCGCCGCTCATGGTCGCGGAGTCGCTCATGGCCGCGGCCGAGGAGTGGGCCGGAACTCCTGAACAGGCCGACGATATGACAGTGATCGTCGCCCGGCTTCGGTAGTCCGTCTGCGTTGGCTGGGCTATACTGAAAATCCTTCCAAGAGATTTTGCCGGGGAGATAAATGTCCCTTCGTAATCGTGTGGCGCTGGTGACAGGTGGGAGCAGGGGAATCGGCCGCGGGCTTGCCCTGCGGCTGGCGCAGGATGGCGCGCGCATGGCCATCGCCTATCGCTCTAACAAAGTCGCGGCGCAGCAGACGTTGCGGCAGTTGCAGGCCAATGGAGTCGATTGTGTCGCGGTGGAGACGGACATCACCGACGCGGGGCGCTGCGACCAGTTGATCAAGACAGTGGTCGATCGCTTCGGCCGCCTCGACGTCATTGTCAACAACGTAGGAGATTTTCGCTGGGGCACGCTGGCGGAATCATCGCTTCAGGACTGGCAAAGCATCTTCACATCGAACCTGCTTACCGTTTTGTATATGTGCCGGGCCGCGTTGCCGCATATGCGTAGGGCGCGCTGGGGCAGGATTATTAACATGGGAGCTGTCGGCGCGGAGCGCGCGTTTGGCCAGGCGAAAATCTCGGCCTATGCCGCGGCCAAAGCTGCAGTAGTGGCATTGTCACGTTCCCTGGCGCTTGAGGAGGCCAAGAACGGCATCACCGTGAACGTCGTGAACCCTTCCAGCATCGATGAAAACGAGCTGACGCTGGAAGAGGCTCGCAAGATTCGTGACGCTCGGTTCCCCATCGGCCGCCCGCCGACGGTCGAAGATGTCGCCGCCACGGTGGCCTTTTTCGCATCCGAGGAAGCCGAGTACGTTACGGGCCAGGTCGTCAATGTCAGCGGCGGCTGGATGCTGTGATTTCGCCATGAACCTTCCATGAAAGCGCTCACTGCAGCCGAGATGCGCGAAGTCGATCGACTCACCACCGAGCGCTACGGCATCCCCAGCCTGCAATTGATGGAAAACGCTGGCCGCAAAGTGGCTGATGCAATTTGGCGAGTCATTGCTGGACGGGATAACGTCCGCGTCTGCGTGTTGTGCGGGAAGGGCAACAACGGAGGAGACGGATTTGTTGCCGCACGATACTTGAAAGAGGCCGGCCTGACGACACGCGTTCTCTTGTTTGGCAAGCCAGAAGACGTGATTGGGGACGTTGCAACGAATCTCGCTCGCTGGCGCGACGCGGGGAATAATGTCGAACCCATCGCCAGCGAGGAAGACTGGGATCGAGTACTACCCGAGGTTGGCTCGGCGACCGTCATCGTCGACGCCTTGTTGGGAACAGGGCTGCGCGGCGCAGCCGGCGGCGTTGTTGCTCGTGCCATCTCGGACATTAACCGGGTGTCGCGCAATGCCACCTTGCCGCGGCCCGCGCTCATTCTTTCCGTGGATACACCCTCAGGTCTGCCCGCTGACGGCGACCAGCCTTCCCGCCCCGTTTTGTTCGCTCACCGTACCGTTACCTTCACAGCGCCAAAGATCGGCCAATTGATTTCGCACAACGCGGAGAGTTGCGGAACTCTGGAAGTCGTCCGAATTGGCTCTCCTACACACTTGATTGAAGAGCTAGGAAAAGGCGAGTTGCGCTGGCTTGGTCCGGACGAATTTGTGTCCCTGCCGCTAGTCCGGGGCGCGGATGGGCACAAGGGAAAGTTTGGACACGTGTTGTTAGTGGCCGGCTCGGCCGGAAAGTCGGGTGCCGCGGCGCTCAGCGGGCTCGGCGCGTTGCGTGCCGGCGCCGGGCTCGTCACCATCGCTGTTCCTGCGCAGGCTCAAATTTCCGTGACCGCGTCCCACGCCGAGTACATGACCGAAGTTCTGGAAAGCACTGCAGACGGCGCAATCTCGAAGAACAATTTAGATAGTGGCAGCTTGGCGCGGATTGCTGCGGGCAAAACCGTGCTGGCGGTCGGGCCCGGTCTCGGGACTCACCCAGAGACGCAAGAGTTCATCGCCCGCTTAACCGCTGAATCCGACTTGCCCGTGATTCTCGACGCGGACGGACTCAATGCATTCGCGGGCCGGCCTGAATTGCTGCGCCAGCGAAAGACTTCATTCCTTGCCATTACGCCGCATCCCGGCGAAATGGCGCGCCTGCTCGGCACGACCACCGCCAGGGTGCAGGAGGATCGCGTTGCCGCTGCCTTGGATTCGGCCAGAAAGTGGAACGCTCACGTAATTCTTAAAGGCTTCCGGACGCTCATCGTGTCACCAGACGGGAAGCTGTTTGTAAACACCTCTGGAAATCCCGGCCTCTCCAAAGGCGGCTCAGGCGACGTGCTCACGGGAATTCTCGCTGCGCTGACGGCACAATTCGGCACCGCAGATTGGGTTCGCGTTCTGGCTTTGGGAGTCTATCTACATGGCGTCGCTGCAGATCTGTTAGCCGCTGAAGGTGAGGAAGTCTCTGGCATGTTGGCGAGCGAAGTCGCCGGCGCTGTTCCCGGGGCTCGCGAGTGGTTGCTAAGGGAGATTCGCTTCGGTGCCTGAAGAAGTCATTACGCATTCAGCCGAGGAAACCATCCACTGGGGCAGGGAATTTTCCAAGCGCCTCAAGGCTCCTGTGCTGGTTCTTTTGGCCGGCGACCTGGGCACGGGAAAGACCACGCTCACAAAAGGCATCGTTTCAGGCCTTGGGGCGGCCAAAAAAGACGACGTCACCAGCCCGACGTTCACCCTCGTTCATGTCTATGGCAAGCCTGCCAAGGTCTACCACGCCGATTTATACCGGATTGAGAGTTTCCACGATTTTGAGACTCTTGGCATGGAGGATATGTTCCTAACCCCCTCCGTGGCGATTCTGGAGTGGTCCGAGCGTTTCCCCCTACAGTCCCCCTGGCCACAGGTTCAGGTCCGGCTGGAGCATCTTGGGGGCGACGCCCGACGGATTACCGTCCTGTAGCCCATCGGTAATCCACCTCACTAACTCTCTGGTTACGGACGACACGGGATTTCTTGCTCGGTCCCCCTGCCGCTGTTAACGTAAAAATAGCCGATTCTGGCCAACTTGATGCTTAACGAACTCCTAGCGCCCGGCCCAACCGAGCAGGCCCGGCCTGAACTCAAGAGCTATAGTGTCACGATTCCTATGGAGTCGCTGGCGATTGGCGTCGATAACATCCACCACGACGTTTTCTTGAGCCCCAGATTCGTCCAAACCGCCCGCGACTATCTTTTTGACGTGATTCGCCAAAGCACCAGCAACACGTATCTTGCAGGCGTCGAGCTGCGTGCTTCACGGTCACCGGACGGCACGGGCTTTCGCAAGCTGCTCTCCGAAGTGCTGCAAAGCTCCCTGACCCAGGCCAAGTATCACAAAAATATAGAAATAGACCTGCTCTTCCGGTTGGGTTTGCTCAAATTTCTCACCTTCGAGATTGGCAATCAATTTGCCAACTTGATCCTTGAAGGCAAGGAATGGATTCGCAAGCGCGGTGAGCATTTCGAGCGCAGCCAGCAGGCGCACGTCATCAAAGCGCGTTTGTCAGAGCTGCAATCCGCCAGGAGGAGTGTCGTTCGCCGCGTGGGCCAGCAAGTGGCGCAGATTGTGATCGATGTGGAAGACAACGTCATCGCAAAAGCGCGCCGCGCTCTCTTTGGCGAGGATTTCGCTCCCTATTACGAGCTTTGCAAGAACCGCCTGATTTTTCTCGACGGCGGCAAAGACGACGTTTTTTTCCTCGAGCATTACATCCTGCTGGGCAACTATGCCCGTGACCCCGATCGCTTTGAGGCCATGGACGAACTCTTCCAGGAATTCCTCCGCGAGGCCGGCGTTACCTTCAGCCATGATCCCGCCCACACGGAAGCGATCCAAGCCCATACCGGGCTGTTGGAAACCGTACAGGCGATTCAGTCTGAAATCGCCAATCTCGAAGAACAGCGGGAGAATATCCGTAAGCGTCTCGAACGCAACGATGGCTTCTTCACTAAATTCTTGAATTCCGGCGATCCCGCCGACCTGAAGGCATCGCTGAACGATTTGGAAGCCCGCCTCAAACACCAGGAATGCAAGCTGGAAGAGTTGGGCCCGCAGATTGACGCTGCCAGGCAGAAGCTCGATTTCTTCGTAAAGGATCATGCCGGGAGGCTCGGCGAATATCTGAATGAGCCGGAGAACGCCAAGCGCCTTTTTGATGTGAGTTCCGCCGGAGAGGAGCAGGCGCCGGTGCGCGCGCGCTTGCTCTCCCAGCTCCTCGATCGTCTCGAACTTCAGGAAGTCCTGTACCACATTCTGGCAAGCTATGAAATTCAGCCCGTCGCTTCGGATTACTGCCCGCCGGTGCACTTGCAGCAGCTCCGCAAGGCGCTTGTTTCGAAGGAGGAGCTGAAGCAAGTCGAACAGGTTATCAAGCATGTGCCCGCGAAGAAACTGTCGCTCAAGGCCATCGAGGAGCTTTCCAGGAAAATACGCCGCTATTCCCGCGACGAAAAACTGGCGTTCGTGTTGCGGTTTGCCGGCGACTTCCTGCGCCTGCGAAGGGATCTGCGTGACGCCGAGCATCTGACTACCTGCATGGAGCGCATCAACCTGGTAACCACGGAAAAGGCGCGCGAACTCTCCCGCTTGAACAATCGGCTGTACGAGTGCGTGCTTCCGGAGGAAGCCAGGCCGGATCAGGATCAGGTGATCTCGCACGTGATCATCAAGTCGGACGTCCGCGGCTCTACACGTATGACTCAGGACTTGCTCTCGCGCGGGCTAAACCCCGCTTCGCATTTCAGCCTGAACTTGCACGAGCCGGTCAAGAAGCTTCTGGATCGCTATTCGGCGAAGAAAGTATTCATCGAAGGCGACGCGATCATTCTGGCCATTTTCGAAACGGAATCTACCGTGGCTTATGCGAGGCCGGTCGCCAAGGCGTGCATCCTTTCGCGCCAGATTCTGGCCGTTTGCAACTCGTACAACGAGCGCGCATCGGACAGCAATCTTCCAGCGCTCGAACTCGGCCTAGGAGTCGCTTTCCAGGGTTCCGCGCCCACGTATTGGACCGACGGCGATTCGCGCATCATGATTTCGAAGGCGCTGAATCTTTCCGACCGTCTTTCCGGCTGCGCCAAACTGGCGAAACGCATGCTCACTGGACAGAAAAGTCACTTTTCGGTTTTTCAGTTTCTGAACACCATGGAAGGCGCATCGGCGGAAGAGCTAGACGAATTCCTGGTCCGCTACAACCATAATGGCATCGAGCTTAATGAGGAAGGCTTTCAAAAACTTTCCGAGGAAATTTCACTCGACACCATTGAAACGAAGCTTGATATGCCATGGGGCAAGCAAAACGTCACCTTGTTTTATGGAGAAGTGCCGCTCGGCGAGTCCGTGGAACTGCTTGTTTTACGAAAGGCCTTCGCGCGACAATTGCTTCCTGATGGAAAAGTCGGCGGGGCCACTTCGCATCCCTATTATGAAGTCTGCACCGCTCCGGCACTCTACGACCTCGTCGCCGCTTTGATCCGCACTCAGCAGACCGCCACCCTCGCTTCCCAGCGCGCCTGACGTTCCTTGAGAGTCTGCGAACTGCTCACTATACTGTTCGCGGAGGCGAAAAGCGTCCGGTGACGTTCACGGCCTTCAAAGCCGGCGATTCGGTCCTTCGCGGGTCGAATGGTGGGTTCGACTCCCACACGCTTCCGCCAAGTCCTTTCTTTACGTCGTTTTAGCTGCTGAAGTTGACTCCAATTCGGAGTCTGACTCCAATTGAGTGATGTTCTGCCCGATCCGCTGAGAGAACTTCTCAGACGCAAGCCGCTCGGCATCGCCAACAATGTGCGCGTAGTGCTCTGGCCTGACGTTTGAGTCAGCATGGCGCATAAGCCGGGTGACGAGATGAATCGGGGTTCCGGATTCCAGTAACTATTTCCCCAAACGCCGTTCTGCCCCCTCCTTAGGCGCTGGGCTTCCCCTACGGCTGCACCGGCTCGGGCCGTTCGGTGAGCATCGTTTGGGCGGCAGGCCTAACCACAAGGGAACTATGTTCGTCATTATACGTACTCGCCTTTGAGAACGGCGATGTTGCGAGCCCTGCGACCTTGAGAGGTGAACATGCAATCGCTTTTGGCGGATTTGCGATACGCAGGGCGCGAACTGCGCAGGCGCCCGGGATTTGCGCTCACGGCGGTCCTTTCGCTGACGCTGGGCATCGGCGCCACGAGCGCTGTGTTCAGCGTTATCTACGCCATCCTGATTGATCCTTTTCCCTACCCAGGTGCTGACCGCATCATGGAGATGCGCCTGGTCGACAAGGCTGGCAAAGACAGCTACGTGGGGCCCAGCGGGCCTCAAGCCGACCTGATCCGCCAGGCAAAAACGATCGAAGACGTCACGCTCATGGATTGGTGGAACCTGACCACCACCGATGGGGACCTGCCCGAAGATGTGCAAGCCAACTATATCGACCCCAATGCGCCGAATCACTGGGGCATTCGCGCGCTAAAGGGGCGCTGGCTGATTGCCTCGGACGCGCCGCCGGGCCGAGCGCCGCAACGTGTGGTGGTGATGAGCTATCAGTTTTGGCAACGCTACTACATCGGCGATCCCAACGTA
>WNGO01000612.1_pt1 | contig 40840 bp, 40 predicted proteins | sample 5400511 | NCBI WGS metagenome assembly WNGO01 (sample SAMN13153380, study PRJNA577476) | soil metagenome | isolation source: 20 cm soil or saprolite under Garry oak tree replicate 2 | place: USA:California | collected 2016-06-15 | reverse complement strand
CCGAGCAGCTGCAGATAGGTCTCGCCGCCGGGCGAGCGCTCGCGGCGGTTCACGCTCAAGGCGAGGGCCACCGACTCGCGGTCGATCTCCGTCCCGCCCACGCGATAGGCGCTGCGGATCTCGAACCGGAATGACGGCGACGCCGCAGTGACCGCCGGTTTGGGATCGTACACGAGCCGCAGCGTGTCCACGACCGCGGTGTCGGGGTTCGCATCGACCGGGAAGGTGCCGATCGAATCGGCCTTGCTCGCGGTGATGTACGAGACGGCGAGGTAATCGCTTTGATCGAGCCGGTTCGCCAAGGCGAACCATGTGCCGGTGGGATCGACGTAGTAGTCCTTGCCTTCCTGCAGGATCTCCCACTCGAAGGGGCCCTCGCGCTGAATCGCGCAATCCACCGCGCGGCTCCCCGGCGCGCACGCCACGGCGCGCACGCCGCCCACGTTCTGGTTGCCGCTCGAGCTCGGCGCGATCGCGCGGCGGCGGTACACGCGCAGCGCGCCGACGGTCAGCGAATCGGGACGCGCCAGCTGATCGAGCTGGAGAATGTCGATCGCGGGATAGCCCGGCAGCGCGCCCGGATCGATGACGAAGAAAAACCGGCCGGCCTCGTAATCGAGGTCGCGCGACTCCCGATCGATCGGCTGGCTCGTGACGTCGCCGACGCTGTAGAACCGGTCTTTCACGACATTGCCCTTCTGCTGCGCCAGGATGCCGCGGAACTCCAGCGCCCCCAGCTGGGCGATCGCCTGCACGCCGAAATTGTTGGCAGGGACCGCGGCGGTGATGAACCGCGACGGGGGCGCCTGGAACGTCACGTTGCCGGCCTCGACCCGCCGCAGGATTTCGTCCTCCAGGCCCTCGTACCAGACGTGGAGGTTGTTGTTGGCGTCGAACTCGCGCTGGCTGTCGAAGTCGACGTCGACGTGCAGCCGCTGCCCCACGACACCGGCGGTGCGGATCGCGTACTGCGGATTGGGACTGATCGTGGGGAAGCCGCCGCTGCATCCCGACAGCGAAAACTGCCGCTCCTGCGACGTGCAGCGCAGATTGCGGAACTGATCGGCTTTCAGCTCGAAGCGCAGGTTGAGCTGCATGCCGAGATCGGCATACTGGCCAAGGACGCCGCGATGCTCGCCGGGACCGATGCCCTGATAGCTCGGCGGAGCTTCGGGGGACGCGGGAGGGGAGACGGGGGACGGGGCGAGTGCCATCGGTCCGGCTCCGAACACCGGAAACCGGTGAGCGAGAACCGACTGCGCCCATTCACGCGCGAGCAGCGCGGCCGGGACGCGCGCGCCGAGGCGGCCGCCCGGCGCCAGTGCCGGATGGCGCGGCGCAACGAGCGGCGGCACGCCAAACGTGTACACAGGAGCCTGCGCATGAACCCGGGGTACGACGAGCGTGAAGGCGAGCAAAACTAGCTGGGCGAGACGCCGCATCCCTTGTAGAGACTTGGGCCGGCGAATATAATGGCGCGACCGACCGTGCGCATCCTGAGCCGTTACATCCTGCGGCAACACCTCCCTCCACTCGGATACGCGTTGGCGGCGCTCACGTTCGCGATGCTCGTCAATCAGATCGCGAAACAGTTCGGCAATTTCGTGGGCAAAGGCCTCCCGTGGACCGCCATCGTCGAAGTGTTCGCGTTGTCGATCCCGTTCATCGTCGCCATGACGCTGCCGATGGCGGTGCTCGTCGCGGTGCTGTACACGTTCAGCCACCTCGCCGCCGACAACGAGGTCACGGCGATGAAGGCGAGCGGCATCAGCGTGCGGCGCCTGCTCGCACCGGTGATCGGCGGCGCGACGGTCGTGGCCCTGATCTCGCTGTTCTGGAATGACCAGATCCTGCCGCGCTCCAATCACCAGCTGCGGACGCTCCTCGTCGACATCCAACGCAAGAAGCCGACGTTTCAGTTGAAGGAACAGGTGATCAATGAAGTCGTGGCCGGGCAATTCTTCCTGCGCGCCGCCCGCATCGACCCCGCCGCGAACACACTGAATGATGTGACGATTTACGATCTGGGGGACCCCGAGCGGCGCCGTATCATCCTGGCCGACTCCGGTCGCATGGCTTATACCCCCGGCGGCACCGATTTGTACCTCACGTTGCGCGACGGCGAGGTACACGAAGTGAAGCGGGCCGATACGGAGCACTTCAACCGGACCTTCTACGCCGTCAACCGGATCAAGGTGGCGGGCGTCAGCAACACGTTCGAGCAGACGCAGAACGACGAGTACCGCGGCGACCGTGAGATGACGATCTGCGCGATGCAGGAGGTCGTGGCGCGCGCGCGCCAGGACATGGACCGCGTGCGGCGCGAGACGCTCGCGTCCGTGACGGCCGAGCTGCGGCGGATCGGCAAGTTGCACCCGCTGACGCCGCCTCCGGCCGATACCACAGCACCGCCGCCGACCGCCTACTGCCGGTTCCTCGGCTCGATCAAGCGGCTGGTCGCTCCCCGCGCGGCCCAAGCCGCACAGACCCCCGTGCGGCTGAAACGCCCTCCTGTCTCCCCCCGGTTGCCGCCGCCCAACCTCTCGTACGTTGGGCAGCAATCCGCCAGCCCCAGCGCGTACGCGCAGCGGTTGCGCGCGGCCCGCCAGCGCGCCGCGATCTACGAAGTCGAAATTCAGAAGAAGCTGGCGATCGCGGCCGCGTGCCTGATCTTCGCGCTGCTCGGCATGCCGCTCGCCATTCGCTTCCCCCGCGGTGGCGTCGGGCTGGTGATCGGAACGAGCCTCGCGGTTTTTTCCGTCTACTATGTCGGATTGATCGGCGGTGAAGAGCTGGGCGACCGGCTGATCGTGCCGCCGTTCCTGGCGATGTGGACGCCGAATCTCATCTTCCTGACGCTCTCGATCCCGCTGCTGTGGACCGTGCGGCGCGCCGGCAGCACCGCGCACGGGGGGGATTGGGATGAGCTCAAGGAGCAGCTGTTTGGCTGGGTGGGGCGAATTCGAAATGCGAAATGGGGAATGCGAAATTGAGGACGAAATTCCATTTCCCATTTCGACTTCCGCATTTCGCATTCCGAACGCTCGACCGCTACTTGGTGCGCGACTGGCTGCGCGTGTTTCTGGTCACGCTGCTCGGCTTTCCCATTCTCGTCATCGTGATCGATCTGACGGACAAGCTCGACCGCTACATGGGCCGCGGCATCGCGCCGCAGGTGGTCGCGTACTCGTACGTGTTCGACCTGCCGGAAAAAATGTTCCTCGTCCTGCCGGTCGCGGTGCTGTTCGCGACCGTCTTCACCGTCGGTGCGCTGGGGAGGCATTCGGAGCTGACGGCGGCGAAGGCGTCGGGGATTTCGTTTCACCGCCTCGTGCGGCCGCTGTTCATCGCCGCCGGGACGGCGTTCGTCGCGGGGCTGCTGCTGGGGGAGATCGCACCGGCGGCGACGGCGCACCGGATGGAGATGCTCGGCGAGAAGGCGCAGCGGGCCACCAGCTCGCGCTACAACTTCGTCTATCGCGCCGATCGCGGGTGGGTGTATGCGATCCGGTCGCTGGAGCTGCGGACCAAAGAGATGACGGACCTCGTGCTGGAGCGCGAAGGGACCAGCGCCACCTATCCGACGATCGTGCTGGCGGCGCAGCGCGCGGTGTACAGCGACACCGGCCCGGCGGCGCTGACCAAGTCGCCGCGCTGGCGGCTGCATCGCGGCGCGCTGCGCTACCTCGCGGGCAGCGAGCCGACCGGGGAAGTTGCGTTCGAGTTCGATTCGCTCGAGTCGCGGACGCTGCTGGAGCGGCCGGTGGATCTGCTCGCCGAGCCGAAGACGCCGGAGGAGATGCGGTACGCGGAGCTGCGACGCTACATCGACGCGCTGGCGCGCAGCGGCTCGAACGCGAAGAAGCTGCAGGTCGATCTCGCGCTCAAGATCGCGATTCCCTTCATTTGTCTGTTGATCGCGCTGTTCGGCGCGCCGCTCGCCATCTCGACCCCCAAGAGCGGCGCGGCGTGGGGCGTCGCGGCCAGCCTCGCCACCACGTTCATCGTGCTGCTGATGTTCCAACTGGCGAAAGCCATCGGCGCGGGTGGCGTACTGCCGCCGCTGCTCGCGGCGTGGGCCCCGAACATTCTCGTTGCGGTCGCGGCTGTGTATCTGCTCCGTAAAGCCCCCACCTAGCGTCCTTGACGGGGTCCCCAGCGCGGACCACTTTCTCCCCCGTCGAATGTTTTCCCGGTACGTTGCTTCCAGTCCTTCTGAAGAGAGGTCCATTCATGCGTTGGATCGTTCGCTCAGGCCGCGTCATCGTGGCCGCGTTGGTCTTTTCAGTGTTCGGTACCGGGGCGGTGCATGCCCAGGGCGTCACCACCGGCGCCGTCGCCGGGATCGCCATCGACTCGGCAAGCCGCGCTCCACTGGACGGCGCACGCGTCGTCGCGGTGCACGTGCCGTCCGGGACCACGTACGCGGCGGCGACGCGCGCCGACGGCCGGTTCACGATCCCGGGGATGCGCGTCGGCGGCCCGTATCGCGTGACCGTGTCGTTGGTGGGGTACCGGCCGGAAGTCCAGAACGGCATTGGCGTGACGCTCGGCGTCACGAGCGACCTCCGATTCGCGCTCAGACAGGTGAGCGTCGAGCTGGAGCCGATCACGGTGACCGCGACCACCGGCACCGTGTTCAGCTCGCAGCGGACCGGGGCGGCGACGACTCTACCAACCGAAGCGCTCGCCCACCTGCCGACGATCAGCCGCCGAGTGGAGGATCTGCTCCGGCTCAGCCCGCAATACAGCCCGATGTCGCTCGGATTCTCGTTCGCGGGGCAGGACAACCGGCTGAACAACATGACGATCGACGGATCGTACTTCAACAACTCGTTCGGCCTGGGTGGACAGCCCGGCGACCGGACGAGCGTGACGCCGATCTCGCTCGACGCGCTCGAGCAGGTGCAGGTGAACGTCGCGCCGTATGACGTGCGCCAGGGCAACTTCGTGGGCGCCGGCATTAACATGGTGACCAAGAGCGGCAGCAACGAGTACACTGGCTCAGTCTTTTACAATACGCGCAACAACGACTTCGTCGGGACGCAGGCCGGGACGAACAAATTCAATCCAGGCACATTCCAGTACCGCGATATCGGTGTCGCGTTGGGCGGACCGATCATCCGCAACAAGTTGTTCTTTTTCACGACCTTTGAGGACGATCGCCAGACCAATCCGGGCACGACGTTCAAGGCGTGGTCAGGACTAGCGAGCGACAGTGGGCCAAACGTGACACGCGTGCTCGCTTCCGACCTCGACTCGCTCAGTAGTTACCTCCGAAACAGCTTCAATTATGAAACAGGTCCGTATCAGGGATACGACTTTAAGACTCCGTCGACGCGGTTCATCGCGCGCGCCGATTACAACCTGAACGACCACAACAAGTTCAGCCTGCGCTATAATCTGCTGAACTCGACCGCCGACATCTTGGTCTCGAACTCGGCATCGGACGGATTGGGCTTCCGGCGCAGTACGAAGCAATCGCTGAACTTCGCCAACTCGAACTACGCCATCCTGGAGAACATTCGATCCATTGTGGGCGAATGGAACTCGACGATTGGCCGCAACAAGTCCAATAATCTGATCGTCGGTTACAACTCGAGCAACGAAAGCCGCAAGAACGTCGCAGGGCCGTGGTTCCCCGAGGTGGAGATTCTCTCTGGCCCAAACAACTACACGACGTTTGGATTCGAGCCCTTCACCCCGGACAACAAGCTGTTTTACCACAGCTATCAACTACAGGACAACTTCACGCTCTACATGCCGAAGCACTCGCTGACGCTCGGGGTGAGCGTCGAAAAGTATCATTCGACGAACGTGTTCTTCGACGCCGCGCAAAGCATCTATGTCTACAACTCGCTGGCGGATTTCTACACCGACGCCAACGACTACCTGGCGAACCCCGGCCGGACCGTTTCGCCAGTGCGGCTGCGGCGCTTCCAGGTGCGCTATGCCAACATTGTCGGACAGAGCGAGCCGGTTCAGCCGCTCGATGTGCTGTATTCGGGAGCCTATGTGCAGGACGAGTGGCGGCCTACACGCAACTTGACACTGACGGCCGGCTTGCGGATCGATGCCCCGAAATTCAAGAACACGGCGTATGACAACGCGGTCGCCGACACAATGACCTTCCGCGACGCGAGTGGCGCGCCGATCCGGTACAACAGCGGTGCGCTGCCCGGCGTGAACTTGCTGTTCTCACCGCGCTTCGGCTTCAATTATGACGTGGGCGGGGAGCAGCAGACGCAGATTCGCGGTGGGACCGGTATCTTCACGGGCCGGCCCGCGTACGTCTGGATCTCGAACCAGATTGGCAACACCGGCGTGATTACCGGCTTCATTCAGGCCGACACCACGTTCGCGTATCCGTTCAACCCCGATCCCGACCACTACAAGCCAGCGGCCACGGGTGCACCCGCAGCCAATTTCCGCCTGGCGCTCACCGATCCAGGATTCCAGTTCCCGCAGCTGTGGCGCAGCAACATCGCGATCGATCAGCGGCTGCCTTGGGGACTGACGGGAACTGTCGAGTACATGTACTCGAAGGACGTCAACGGGATCGCTTACATCAACGCGAACTTGCCCGCGCCGCAGTCGGCGTTCACGGGCCCCGATGGTCGTCCGAGGTGGACCTCGAACAAGATTTACGGCAACGTTACCGATGCTATTGTGCTGACGAACCAAGGCCGTGGCTATTCGTGGAATGCGGCCGGCTCGCTCGAGCGCGCGTTCCAGAACGGACTATTCGCCAAGGTCGGGTACAGCTACGGCGCCAGCAAGAACACCGTCGATGCCGGCTCGATCGCGTCGGGTTCGTGGACGGGGAACCAGATCGGCATCGATCCCAACAATCCGATCGCCGCCAATTCCCAGTTCTATCCGGGCGGACGGATCTTTGCCGCGGTGTCGTATTCGCGCGACTTCTTTAAGGCCGGAGAAACGAGCGTCAGCGTGTATTTCGACGGTCACAGCGCTGGGACCGACAGTTACATCTTCTCGAACGACATGAACGGCGACGGTGCGACGAACGATCTGATTTACATTCCGCGCAACATCGGCGAAATGAACTTCGCGACGTTGACCGTAGGTACCGCTCCCGGCCCCACGCAGACCTTCACCCCCGCCCAGCAGGTCGCGGCGTGGGAAGCGTACATCAACCAGGATCCCTATCTCCGCCAGCATCGCGGCGAGTACGCGGGACGCAATGCCGCGCGGCGGCCGTGGGTATACCGCGCCGACCTGAGTTTTTCCCAGGCTGTGGGCACGAGTATCGCCGGTCGCCCGAACAACCTGCAGGTCCGGCTGGACATTCTGAACTTTACGAACCTGTTGAACAAGGATTGGGGCATCGGTCAGACCATCATCAACAACCGTCCGCTGGCCTCCGCCGGTGTGGACGCTACCGGGGCATCGCTGTACCGGCTCGCCACGCTGGGCTCGGCGCCAAACGCGACTCTGATTTCCAAGACATATCAGAAGCTCGCCACCACCAATGACGTCTGGCGGTTGCAGCTGGGCCTGCGCTACATGTTCAACTGGTAACGGACGGCCTGACGGCCGATCGGAGGAAACCAGTAGGGGCGCAGCATGCTGCGCCCCTACGTTTTTCTAGCGGACTGAAATCGCGGGCGGTGGCGCGCGACGCTGGTAGCGGCGGATGGCGAGGTACACCGGCACACCGGTCGCGATGATGCCAATGTCGACCGCAAACTTCACCGTTTCCGAGACCAGGTAGTTCCCCAACACGAACAGCGCCGCCACGAGAAAGACGAGCGGCACGAAGGGATAGCCCCACGTCAGGTACGGCCGCTCGAGGCCCGGCCGCGTGCGGCGCAACACGAACACCCCCGCCACCGCCAGCGCATAGAACGGCCAGATCCCGATGATGAATTGCTCCGCCAAGTCGTTGAACGTCCGGACCAAAATGAAGATGACGCCCATCGCCATCATCAGCAGCACGGCCGCCGTGGGGGACGACGTGCGAGGATCGATTCGGGCGATGGCCTGCGGCAGCACGCGATCCTCGGCGGCCGCGAAGAAGATCCGCGGCGCCGTCATCATCGACCCGTTCAACGTCCCGAACGTGCTGACGGCGATCACCGCGGAAATCGCGACGACTCCCGCCGGGCCGACCAGGAGGCGCGCGACATCCGCCGCGACGAGCTCGGCCTGCTTCATGCCCTGCATCGGAATGAGGTGCAGGTACACGAGATTGGCGCCGAGGTACAGCACCACGACGCTCGCGGTGCCGATCAGCAGCGCGCGCGGCAGCGTCTGCTGCGGCTCGCGCACTTCCCCGCCCACGAAGGCGAGATCCGCCCAGCCGTCGTACGCCCAGAGAATCGCCACCATGGCGAGCAGGAACGGCGACAAACCTACGTGCGCCCGTTGCGCCATCATGTCGGGAACCGTGGCCGCAGTGGCGCCGCCCAGCAGCAGGCCGGCAAGAATCAACACGGCCAGCGCGCCGGCCTTGAGCAGCGTGCTCAGGTTTTGCAGCACCGCGCCCCGATGAATGCCGAAGTAGTTGACGATCCCAACGAGCACGATGTAGACGGCGCCGAGCCCCTGCTCGGCGCTGATGGTCAAGGGGCCGGCGTGCGCCAGCACCGCCGCGGGATCGTAACCCAGGGTGCGGAGCGTGTACGCCGATGCGGTGATGCCGATCGCGCCGTAGGCGCCGGGGCGAATTACGAGCAGCTCCGCCCAGGTGAAGAGAAACGCCGGCAGCGGGCCGAACGATTCGCGCACGAAGACGTACACGCCGCCGGAGCGGGGAAAGGCGGCGGCCAGCTCCGAGTACGTCAGCGCGCCGCACAACACGACCGCCGCACCCACGACCCAGGCGAGCAGGAACAGCGGCACGTCGTCGACGAGCCGCGCCACGCCCGCGGGCGTGCGGAAGATGCCGCTGCCGATCGTCGATCCGACGAGGACCGCGACCGCGCTCCACAGGCCGAGCCGGCGGGTGAGGCGCTCGCCCCAACGGTCGGCAGGCATCAAGGGTGCAGACATGGGTCACGCAATATATGCCGCGCCCTGAGAGGGCGCGCTCGGCAATCAGTGCGCCCTTACAGGGCGCACACACGCCGAGCCCGGGCTCTCAGCCCGGGTTCTTCCTCCACCGTTAGATTTCGCGCCCTATGATGACGCGCTTTAGAACCCTCGCCTGGGCCGCCGCGGTCTGTACCTACCTCCTCATCGTCCTCGGCGCCATCGTGCGCATCACCGGTTCCGGACTGGGCTGCGGTGATCACTGGCCGCTGTGCAACGGCCACCTCTTTCCCCCGACGGGCGACATCGGCACGGTCATCGAATGGAGCCACCGGCTGGTGGCGGCGCTGGTGTCGGTATTGGTGCTCGCACTTGCAGTGGTGGACTGGCGGCGATCGATGGTCGCGGTCGGCCTGCTCGTGCTGCAAGTGGGGCTCGGCGCCATCACCGTGAAGCTCGAGCTGCCTCCTTGGAGCGTCGTGTTGCATCTCGGCACGGCGATGCTGCTGCTCGCGACGTTGCTGGTGGCGGTGCGGGGTGTGGGGGCGCAGCATGCTGCGCCCCTACAACTGTCTCTCCCGGTCCTCGCGTTTGTCACCGTGCTCTTCGGTGCGCTCACCGCGAATCTTGGCGCCGCGGCCGCGTGTGGTGGATTTCCGTTGTGTAATGGCCAGATCTGGATCACCGCCGGGCCGCTCGCGGTGATCCAGTGGATCCACCGGCTGCTCGCCTACTCGCTCGCGATCGCGGTCGCCGTCTGGGCGATACGTTCGCCGGGACGCGGGCCAAGGCTCGTCGTCGGGTTGGTCGTGCTGCAGATCGCGATCGGCGCGGCGACGGTCTTGCTGGGATTGCCGCGGGGACTCCAGGCGGCACACGTCGCGGTAGGCGCGGCGCTGTGGGCTGGAGTGATTCTTGCTACCCGAGAGCCACAAAAGGCCCCGAGTGCAGCTTCGGGGCCTTTCGGTGCGAGCCGTCCCGGTCGAGCTACGGCAGGCGGATGATATCCACGAAATAATTCGCTGATGGCGTGCCGTCGTAGTTCTCGATGACGAACCACCAGGTTCCCGGGCCGTACTTCCTATTGTTCGTGATCTGCGGCTTCGCTCCCGTGGCTCCTCCGAATCCCTCAAACGCGCAGGGATCGCCGGTGTTGGGGTCGAAGTTCGCAACTGTCGAGTCCGAGCACACCGTCAGATCGACATCCGGTGCTGAGGCGGTGCCGGTCCAATTCACACGGAACCGAACGCGCGTCGAGTCGGCGAGCGTGAATTTGATGATGGAGCAGGGTCCCGCGGAACCGAAGGCGAGCAACACTTCGGGACATACCGCGCTGTTCCCGGCAATGGTCGTCACGATGGCGTGCGTCGTGTCACTCGCTGTTGCTGGGATCAGACTCGTAAAATCCGGCGCGGTCTGCCACGAGTCGACACCAGGCCACTGATTGCCCGACTGCGTGATCGTGTTCGTCGTCGGAAGCGAGACGATGAGACCGGGCACGTAACTGACGGCGACGCCGTTGATCGTCGCCACCCCGTTCGCACCGAACGGCACGAGGACCTTGACGCTCTCCGCTGTTGTCGACACTAGCGTCGCGGGCCGGCCACCCACCGTCACAGAGACCGTCGCCACGTTGAACTTCAGGAGATTGGTGGAAGAGATCTTCAGGGTGTCGCCGCCCGCCAGCGTACTCGCCGAAAAGGCACCGCTGAATCCCTGCGGCAGTACTGCAACTGCGATTGTGTCTGTGACGCCTCCGGAGGAGGCGGTCACGCACGTGGGCGCGGCCGATACCGCAGTGACGATCATCCGGTCCGACGTATGAGGGATCGGATGATAGCTCGTGTCCTTGACGACGGTCACATCCCCAGTGCAGGCCGCGAACGTAATGGGAACGTCCAGCGGTGTTGTGCGCGCATCCAGGACGGACGACGTCACAGCGGCCGTTGTTCCTATCGGCATCTGCAAATAGGAGAAGTTGCTCACCACCTGCGCCGGCGTCCCGTCGGAATCGGAGAGCGGATCGCTCTTGCAACCCCCGACGGGAAGCGCGGCAACGGCCAGGACGCCGAAGGCTCCGAAAAGACGACGATTCATGCGACCCTCTCTTGATGTTTTCCCATGTGGTTAAAACCGCTGGACGTCCTGCACACCTTCCGGGCCGAGCAACGACTGCCAGTTAGGCCGGCTCGGCTCGCGGCGGTCATCCGTCCAGATCAGCGCGTAATTTCCAAACTGCGTCAAATCCATGAACACGTACTTGAGCAGTCGCCCCGACGAATACTTCCAGACTTCGTACGGCAACGTGTTGCCCGCCTGCGGCCGCTGCATGACTTCCTGCGGTGGCCCGTACTTGATGAAAATCCGTCCCCGATCCGTTCGCCATCCCGGGATCTCGGCGGCGCCGCCCTCGCGGTAGCGGCGGTTCGCTTCGCCGATCCGGCCGTAGAACGCGGCCTGCAGCTCGTTGGCCGGCGTTCCCGCGGATGGGTCCCGCTTCGTCCAGAAGCGCCGCAGGAACGCGCGCTTCCCTTCGACCGTCAGCGAGCTGTAGATCCCCGTCTCGTCCGACGTCATCAAATAGATCAGCGGCGCGTACAGCGTATCGAGCGTCGCCTCGCTCTTGCCCTCGAACACATCGGGCGGCGGGGGAGGCTCCACCAGCGCGACCGACTCGAGCCCGCCCATGCGGAACGGCGCGCGCCGCGCGGCCGTCGTATCCCTGCCCTGCACCACCACCTCGAACCCGTACTCGCCGGGTGGGAGTCCCGCCAGATCGATCATCGCTCGCGTGACGCCGCCGCCCGCCCCAAACGGCACCTGCTGCGCGGGCGTCGCCACGACGGGCGTTCCGTCCGCCCGCAGAATGCGCACACTCACGGCCGCCGTCTCCGCCGCCTGTCCTACTCGGCCCCCCCCGTACCATTCGAGGTAGTAGCCGACCTGCGCCTGCTGCGGCGTGAGCAGAGGTCGCACCGCCGCTTGCACGATGGCGCTCCCTTTGCGCAGCTCTCCCGAGGCGAGCGTCGTATCGCCACCCACCGCCGCGCGCATTGCCGTGGCGAGCAGCAGATCGGACGCCGCCGGTTTGGCCGCGAACGCGGTGAGCGGGACCTGCTCCCGCGTCACGCGCCCCGACGCCGAATCATGCACGGACACTTCGACCGTGTACGTCCCGGGACTCGCCGCGAACATGAAGTGCTCGAGCGTCGATCCCCGCGCGGTGCCGAGCATGCGGGCCGGAAGACTCCGCGTCCACGACTGCTCGACCAATTGGAGATTCGCGCTGTCGCGCACCGAGATCGCGACGCGATACGCCGCCACGCCATTCGGGCCGCGCGTGAGTGTATCCAGCGCCGTAAACGGAATCCTGGCAAACCCGTCCACGACCGTCTGGCCTCCCGCGCTCCGGTAAGAGCGCGTCAGCCCGATCTCGAGACTCTGGGCGGCAGCGCCGCCGGCCCGCTGCGCCGCCAGCGCTGCCAGCACCAGAAGCATTTTTCCCAGCTTCATCTACGTCTCAACGCCGATATAACGGCTCCCCTCCCTCGCTCCTACCAGCCGACGCTGAAGCTGAGGAAGTTCACGGAGCCGAGTGTGCCGAGGCTCTTCCACGCGTAATCGAAGCCCAGACGTGTCTGGCCGCGCGCGTATTCGAGCCCGCCGCCCAGTGACAGCCCGTCCGCGGTGAACGTGCCGCTGCTCTCCTTGGTCGGTATCCCGATGACCAGGTCGTTGACCTGGTTATCGGGCTGAATCGTATAGCTGCCGCGCGCCGCGACCGAGAAGCCGCGTTGCCCGATGTTCTGCATCGCCCACTCGAAGCCGGCGCCGGCGCCGGGCTTCGTGTTGTTGGGCTGCGTGAATTCCGACAGCACGGTCAGGTGGTTGGAGCCCTGCGCCACGAGATCGAGGGCCACGCCCACCCGGAACAGCACGGGCAGGGTCCAGGAGCTCGTCGACAGCGCCGCTGACTGCGGCTCCTGCGGCACGTCGACGGTGCCGAGCGGCGGCTGCCGCGTGACACCGACGATGAGGTCTTCGCCGCTGTGCTGCAGGTTCGTGCCGAGGTTCTGGATCACGAACGACGCGCGAATCGGCCGCGCGCCCACCGAGGCGTGGAAGTTCGTTCCGAAATCGACGGCCACGCCGTTGGCCTTGGCGGTGCCGAGCCGATCGTTGATGAACTTGAGTGTGACGCCGGCGGAGAAACGATCCGAGAAGTTCTGCGCGAGCGTTCCCGAGATGAAGGTCTGCCGCACCGAGTACGTGCGGCCATTCCCATCGGGATCGGTAAGCGTGTAAATCGGCTGGTCGCTGAACCCGAACGAGCCGAGGCTGAGGCCCACCGAGCGCACGCCGCCCGCCATTGGGAAGGCGATGCCGGCCCACGCGTACTTGGTGTCCGCGATGTACTGGCTCGTCGACAGCATCACGCCGGGACGGGCGAGCTGCGCCAGCCCGGCGGGGTTGTAGTACATCGCGGTGACGTCGGTCGAGAGCGCCGCGTACGCGCCGCCCAGCGCCGTGCCGCGGGCGCCCGCTCCGAGGAGCAGGAACTCCCCGGAGGCGCCGCCGTAGGCCGTGTTATCCTGGGTGCCCTGCTGTGCTGCTGCCGGAGTGACCAGCACCGCCGCGAGCATCATCGCGCCGCAGGCACGCCACAAATGATTCGTCATGTTGTATCTCCTCATGGCGCGAAGTTGACGACGGTGAACCGGCCGACTTTCGTCTTGCCGTCCGGCGCCTCGACGTGATAGAAGTACACGCCCGACGCGACGAACTGATTGTTCCGGTTCCGGAGGTTCCACGTCAGCAACCCGCCACCGCTGGGATCATTGTGCGTCAGCACGTTCACGAGCACGCCGCTGACCGAGTAGATCCGCACGATCGCCTGCGCCGGCAGGTTCACGAACTCGAGAACCTTGTTGTTGGCGTTCGTTTCCAGCGCGTTCGACACGTAGTACGGATCGGGCACCGTGTGAATTCGGTTCAAGTTCGCCGCGGTCGTTGCCTGCGGATTGAGCGTGGCACCCGTGTAGATCACCCGCACCGTCAAGCCGGGCACAGCCGGTGGCCGGACGTCCGGGGTAAACGCGAAGCTGCCGGGCGTCCCGGTGATCACGCCCGAGTAGTATCGCGCGTGCCACACGGTGCCGGCGGCCGGCAGGCTGGCCATCTGCATGAGGAAGAAATGGCCGGCGAGGTAGAAGATGAAGCCGTTCCCGGTGGTCGTGTACGCCGCGGCCGCCGTCTGCGCGAAGCTCGACGCGGTGTCGCGGATCGCGATGGGGCTCAGCGTGGCAACCTGCTTCAGCTTAGCCGGGACCTGTGCTCCGGCGCCGCAATCGATCTTCGTCGTATCCTGGGGATTGGCCAGGAACTCCGGCATCGGATCGACGCAGAAGATGTCGGACCACGTGAGCAGGCCGTTCTTCGCGTCCCGCGTCAGACTCTGATTTACTACGCCAGTGAACGACGCTTGGGTCAGGATCCCCCAGCTCGGCCCGACGATGCTGTCGAACGGCACCGGCACGCCGTGGGTGTCATCCCATACCGTATCGATCGCTCCCGCCGTGCCCCAGACGACATGGAAATCCGCCGCCCGAGTCACCGTAGCCAACGCCCCGTCGAGAATTCGTTTCGGAGAGTTGGCCACCGTATAGTAGGCCTCGATGTTCGCCAGCGTCACGCCGGTCAGCTGACCCGCCGTGTTGGTGATATTCGGAACCTTGACGGTGCCGGCGCACGAGCCGCTCGCCGGAGCGCAGTTGCCGCCGTTGGGATTGGCGGGTGGCGTCGCACCGCTCCACCACCGCGGGCCGTTGAACGAAGAGTTGGAAGGCTCTGCGTTCGCCTCGGCGCGTCCCCACAAATTCGTCCGGAACACGCCCGCCAACGTCACGCTGGTCGTGCCGAACAGTGAGTACGTCTGATCGCCGCCAAACCGCGAGGATTTCGAGGAATCGAGCTGTGTGGCTTCGAACGACGCTCTGGCCGTCGTATCCTCGATGGAGCCGGCGAATACTGCCGCCGGCTGAATCGGAAGAATGAACTGCACGGGTGCCCCCGCGCCCTGACCGGTCATATAGTAGACCGCATCACGCGCGTGGCCGGCGAGCACGTCCATCTCCTGCATGCCGACATGGAGAGAGTCAATCCTGACCGTCAGAGAGCCATTCCCCAGGACCTGCGGGAACAGCGAGGCCAGGCTGACCTGAATGCCGTTCGTGGGCGGAATAGGCGCCGTAAAGTTGCCCGTCGTCGCGTCGACTGTGTATGCGCCCGTGGTACTCAACGTAGACCCATTCGCCGCCAACAGCTCCTGGGTCAGGGTACCCGCAACCTCCTGGCCGGACGGGGCGCGTGGCGTCACCGGTTTGGTAATACGCGTGGACTCGAGCGAGCTCGGGCCCGACTTCACGGAGTTCACGTCGAACGCCGTGACCGTGTACTGGTAGGTGAAGCCGTTCCGGACGTCGTTGTCCGTAAACGCGAACGTGATGCCGGTGTTCGTGAGCCCGGGGAAACCATGTCCCCCGCCCGTGACCGCCGTATCCGCCGTGAGGTTGAGGACGTCACCGTTGGCCAGCGCCACCCGGTCGCCCGCCTTGACCTGGATGATGTTGCCGGCGAGGGGCGTGGCGAAGTTGGTCGTTTTCACCCACGACGTGTCGAACGTGACCGGGCAGCTCGCCTGGATTCCGAGCTCCGGCGCGCACCGCACGCCGGACGAGATTGCGCCGGTATAGTCGATGATCGTCGTGCCGGCGTAATCGAACTGAGCCAGCAGCGTCAACTCGCTCGAGGTGCGGCCCCGATAGATGCGGTACCCTTCCACGTCGAATTGCCGGAAGTTCGGGTCGTACAGCGCATTGTGCGTGCTGTCGATGCTGATGATCACGCCGAGCGCGTCTCTCGTCGTGTCGACGTTGTACGGCCTGCTCGCGATGTTGTAATACAGATCGCCACCGCACACGCCGCTGGCCGGCGGTGCACCAATGCAGGGGGTTTCCAGCTCGGTCTCAGTGCGCTGCCAGACGACCGTCGCCGCATTGTCGCCCGGCACCAGGAAGAATTGCGGGGCCGTGGGCGCGTTGGGGAGCAGGAACTTGGCATCGAACACGGCTTGTGCGACCAGCGCCTTGTTCAGCAGCGAGCGCGGCGTCGTCACGACTTCTTTCTGCTCGATGATCTGGTTGCCGTTCGCGTCCCGCTGCGTCACCCACCCGGCGACGCGATCGATGAGCCGGATCCTCGTCGTATCGGCAAAAATCGAGTCGCCGGTGAACGGGATCCCCGGCGTGATGTCGCCGCCCGGGGAGACGCCCGGAACCTTCACCGGCGCGGCCTGAATGTATGCGACAACGATCGTCGTGGATGCTCCCGGCGGCAGATCAAACGGCCCCGACGCCTGATAGAAGCGCGCGTCGGCCTGCGTCTGCACCAAGGCGCACAAGTGCCGCGCGCGCGCGACCGCCGCATTCGTGAACGGGGTGCACTGAATATCGCCAGCTCCCAAGAAGCCGGACAATCTGCGATAGAGCAGATGATCACCGACCGCGTCCGGGAAGGTGCCCCCGTTGGTCGTATTCGAGAACAACGTCAGCCCGACCTGCACCCCCGGTGAAGACTCCGGCGACTTGAGGTATTTCACGCCGATGAATCCCGGACCGGCGAAGAACGGATCGCCGAAGATGTCGTTCGGGAAGCGCCAACCGACTTCCGGCAGGAACGTCCCCGAGTATTCCGACCCGATGTTGAACGGCAGGAACGCCGTCGCGTAGTTCTGCGAGAACACGGCGACGTCCGCGTCCATGCCGAATGCGGCGTAGAGGTTCTTGATCGTGTAGCCGCCGTCGGGAATCTGGATCCCGAACTTCGTCTCGTTCTGGTCCTGGAACTGCGCGCCGACGGCCGCCACCTCGGCCTGAATCGCGGGATCGAGGGCGGCATAGGCGGCGGGATTCCGCGCCGTCACGTTATAGAACGTGAACACGAAGTACAGAATGTCTTCGTTGCCGGACGGGAAGTTCCACGACATCGAACGCTGCTCGACCATGATCCCCATCGGGTGCGTGCGGCCGCCCAGGTTGACCGGACTGCCTTCCCAATACCGCACCCACGAATCGCCGTCGGAGATCTTTTTCTGACCAATCAGGTTGGCGTCGTAAATGGCCGGGTCGCGCACGATCGCGCCGTTCGGCCAGTCCTGCAGATCCAAGGGATCGAGCGAGTTGTAGACCTGACCCAGCGGATCGCCCGCGATCTGATCGCCGCGGGGATCGAAGAAGAACGCGCCGGCGGTGTCACCTTCCCAGGAAAACCCGGCCGCGGGGTCCACGATGCCGGCCAGCTGCAGGCCGGAGTTGAAGATGTATTGATCCGGCGTGCCCTTCGGCCAGAAGCCGCCGCCGCCGACCGGCGAGCCGGAGAACGCGACGCACACCTGGCCGATGTTGTCGATGCCGCACGCGATGCGATTGGCTTCGAGCAGCAGGCCGGAGGTCGCGAACAGGTTGAGTGCGCGTCGTCCCGGCCGCGGCGCCGGCTTCGCGACAGCGACGGAAGCCAGCCCGAAGGCCGCGAGCGACAGCAGCGCGCTCGTGCGCACGAAGCGATTCCACACAGTTGAACGCATGATCACCCCTCAAGTTCAGAGACTAGGCGGGCGGTGCCGGAAGCAACCCGGCACCGCCCGAAGTAATCCTTAGAATTTCAGCTCAAATCCCAACCGCACTTGACGAGCCGGCGCGTAGAACCGCCACGAGCCGAAGAAGGAATCGTAGAACGTGTTGAATGCCCGCTGCTGCTCGGACAGCGTGTACAGCCCGTCCCCGTTTCCGAACCGGGCTTCCACCCGTTGCAGCGACAGGCAGTTCAGCTGGCTTGCCCACGCGCCGCAGCTCGTGAGATCCACCGACTTATCTGCCCCCAACGCTCCCGCGTCTCTCGCTTCGCCCCAGAGCGAGGCGTATTCGCCCGAAACCTTCTCGGGTGAGCCGATCGTCTTTTCCCGATGGAAATCGTTACGAACATCTCCGGTTTCGGCGAACAGATTCACGATGTTGCGGAAGTTGAACAGGTTGCGGACATCCGCATAGAGCGTGGCATCGAGGCGCCCAATCCGAACACCCTTGTTCAAGCGCAGATCCACGTTCTTGGTCCACGGCATCTCAAAGGAGTTCAAGCGTTCTCCCGACGGCGTGCGCCCGCCCAATCCGAAGTTCAGGTGCGAAGCGGTTTGCCCGTCCCCGTTATTCACGAGCCGGGTGTACGGCAACCCGCTCTGCACGCGGAACGTCGCAAAGACGCCCACGTCCCGCAGGATCGCGCCGATCGTCGTGCCCTTGCGGTAATCCGGCGGTAGCTGCAGCGCGACCGAGCCCGCCAGGTTATGCGTCCGGTCGTCGTTCGTCCGCTGCGCGGCTTCTGCCGGCGGCGTGCGATCGCCCAGGCCTGAGACCTGCCGGGCGAAGGTGTTCAGGTACGAGAACGGATCGGACCCGGTGTTCTTCGACACCTGGAAGGTGTAGGCCACCGAGGTGCTGAGGTTGGTGCCGACCCGCCAGTCGAACTTGGTGTCGATACCGCGCGCGTTCCCGAAGTCGCGGTTCGTGAGCACGTTGATGCTCCCGATCTTCGTCGAGTCGCGCGGATCGGGGAACGGCAACACGCGGGCCGCGTAGTCGGAGACCTTGTCCTTGTTGTACGCCGACACGTCGAGCACCAGGTCCTGACTGAAGGCGTGGCGCACGCCGAACTCGAACAGGATCGACTTGCCGAAGTCCAAGTCCCGACCGGCGACGTCGTTCGTATTGGTGAACGACAGGTCGTTGTTGATGCCGGTCATCAAAGTCGTGAACTCCGGCGACTGCACCTGATGCGCGTACGACAGGCGGAAGCCCGTGTGCTCGGTGATCGGGAACGACACCCGCAGCCGCGGCGAAATCGCGTGGTGACCGACTGCCGGTGTGAACGTGCGCGCGATCGAGTTGGCGTATGCCGTGTCGTTCGTCGCGCTCGCCGGGTTCCAGTTGGCCGCGCCGGCGGACGAGATGTACAGCGGCGTATTCGAGAAGAGCGCCTTGCTGTCGTAGTAGTCATACCGCGCGCCCAACTCGAGCACGACGTCGCCGAGGTCGAGTCGATCGGCGGCGAACATGCCGTATTGAACCGGATGCACGAGGTAGGCATCCATGAAGATCTGGCGCGCCAGGTTGCTGCTCCAGTAGGCCAGGTCGGTTTTCTTGGCGTCGCCACCCAGCGTAAAGCGGTGATAGCGGTTCGCCTGCCAGTCAACCACCACGCGTCCCGTGAGACGCGTCTCCTGCATCGTGGTCGCCCCGGTGGCGAAGCCGTCCGTCGGCCAGAGGTTCCCGGTCGACATGCCGTACGGATTGCGACGCCCGTGCTGCAGAACGTCCGGTGCCGTCTCGGGCGTCAGCGGAATGCCCCGCGAACCGGAGTTGCTGCGCAGGTCGCGGATCGTCTGGTCGTTGATCGGGAACGGGAAATTGTCCATCCCCGAGAATCTCAGCGAGCCGAACATCATGCCCAACGCGGGATTGCGCGAGTCCGCCTCCGACCTCGGATCGAGCGGCCCATCGAGGGCGCGATCACGTGCCCACGAAAGATTCGCGTTGATTGCAAGCGAACGCTCGGCGCTGCGGCTGACCTGGTGATTCAAATTCAGAATCGCCATGCGCTCCCAGGTATGCGTGCCGCGATAAATCGATGGGTCATTCAGATTGCGGCCGGGATTTGTCCGGTTCTGATCGCCGTTCGCAATTCCGGTCAGCGACAGGCTGGAGCCGCTGCCGTACGTGTACTGCAGCTTGCTCTGCAGCTGCATCGAGGTGGACCAGTCCATCGCCCGGCGAATGCCCTGGCACTCGACGCCGTAGTTATTGCGGATCTCCTGCGCCACCGCAGTGGCCGCCGAGCCGAATGAGCCGCAATTGCCGCTGTACTGCGCGTAGCGCGGCAGCGCGATCGTCGAAACGCTGCCATTCGGTTCGGTCTGGGGCACGAGCGTATCGACGCCGGCCAGTGCGAATATCGGTTGGTTCTCGGCGCCCATGCCGCGGGGGGTGCCCGCACCATTATCGATGCCGGGCACGTGGTTGCCCGATAGCGTGCCAAAGAGGACGGCTGATCCGAAGAAGCGCAGGTTCGTCACGCCGGGGACCGGCCCGCCGACCGAGCCTTCAAACCGGTTGAGACCCTCGGGGTTCGACGACGCGTTGTCCGTCTCCCACGAGCCGGACCCCTGCAGCGTGTTGCCGCCGGCTCGCGTCGTGTACGAAATCACGCCCGACTGCGCGTCGGAGAACTCGACGCCGAGCGCGCCCGTCGTGACGGACGCCTCTTCGATGGCGTTCGTCCCGAGGTTGACGCGCGACGCGCCGCTATTTGTTCCACGCACGGGCGCGCCATCAATGTAGACGTTGGCCTCACCCGGCCGGCCACCGCGAATCGACACGCCCGCCGTTTGGTCGGACTCGACGACGCCCGGCGTCAGCGAGATGACCGACCGCACGTCATCGATCGGCAGATGATCGACCAGATCACCAGCGATGATGCCCTTCGAGGTCACCTGGTCCCGCGGCACGATCGGATTCGCCGCGGCGGTGACCGTGATGCCCGTCAGCACGACGGCCGAGGACTGCATCTTGACGTCCTGGGTGATCGTCTGCCCGCCAAGCACACGAACGTTGCGCACTTCCGACGGCGCGAAGCCGATGAATTGCGCGCGCAACGAATAGGTGCCGACCGGCACGTTGTTGACGAAGTAGTAGCCCTTTTCGTTGGTGACTGCGCCAAACGAGGTGCCGACGACGAACACTTGCGCGTTCGCTACGGCTGCGCCCGCCTGGTCGGAAACCGTGCCTTCGATCTTTCCCGTCGTTTGCTGGGCCGCGAGCGGCGCTGCGACGACCGCGATCGCGAAAACGGCACCGACAACGAGGAATCGACCGACGACATTCCTCAGACGATGCATCATGGATGCGTCCTCCAATTGCGTGAATGCGCGTGGACTACCGGACAGAATTGTGACGCCGGACACGTCACCTCCCTTCGGTGTAAGCCGAAAAGACGGCATGACTAAGCATGTTGGGTAAGCTCGCCGGGCATTTCAGAACCGTCAAGACATTGTCACGTCAACGTCTAGCGTTCGTATCGCCCCGGGCGCGTGTCCATTTGGGTGGACAGGGCTCATCCAACGGCGGGCGAACATGCGCCCGATTCACCCACCCCGCAAGAGGCCCCCAGGCACCCGACGGCTAGACCAAAAACAGCTCCCGCTGCGGCTCGGCGGGCGTCACGAGCGGCCCCGTTTCCTCCACGAAGACGTTGATTTCGGTGCGCATGCCGAAGCGGCCCGGCAGGTAAATGCCCGGTTCGACCGAAAACCCGACCCCCGCGATGACGGTGCGCTCGTCCGCCGTCTCGAAGTTGTCGAGGTGCGGGCCGGAGCCGTGCAGGTCGCGATCGATCGAATGCCCGGTGCGGTGCACGAAATACTCGCCGAATCCGGCCTTCGTAATGACGGCTCGCGCCGCGTCATCGAGCGCGGCGCCGGTCACCGGGTCCTTGTGCTTCCACCGTTCTCGCAGCAAAGCAACCGCTGCATCCCGGGCATCACGCACGACGCACCACGCACGACACACGTCTTCACTCGGCTCCCGTCCCGCGAACGCCATCCACGTCTGATCGGCGAAGACGCTACCGGGTGCGACGCCGGCCCAGAGATCGAGCAACAGCACATCGCCGCGCGCGAGGCGCCGATCCGCACCCGCCTTGGGCTCGTAATGCGGATTCGCGGAGTTCGCTTGAAAGCCGACGATGGGCGGATGATCGGTGACGAGCCCCGCGCCGGCATAGGCGTCCATCACGCGGGCCTGCACCGTCGTTTCACGCACTTCGGCGCCGCGTGCCAGCTCGCTGCCGGCCCAGCGCAGGGCTTCCGCCGCGATGCCGGCGATCGCCTGCGCCGCGCGCCGATGACCCGCCAGCTCGTTCGCCGACCAGCGCGCCGCGCCGGCGAGACTTCCATCGCGACGGTCTTGCCGGCGACGATCGCGCGCAGCTTGTCGTGGAGCTCGCGCCACGCCGCGTACGGGCGCACCTCGCCAGGGAATCCGTCGAACGAGGCGAGCTCGATGCGGTGCGCCAACGCGATGGGCTTGCCGTCGCGCGGCAACAGCACGAAAAAGCGGCGCGTCCCCATGCCGTTGATGCCGAGCACGCGCGTCGCGGCGGGATTGATGCCGTGAAAGTCGTACAACAGCCAACCGTCGGCGCCCATGTCGCCGAGCAGCTCGCGCAGCGCGGGGAAATCGAACTTGTCGAGGAGGCTCATTGGTGCCGGGGATCGGGGCCGGCGGCGCGCCACTCGCATCCCGCGCCGCCGCGCGCGCGGCAGTCGACATGCACCATCGCGCCCTCGTAGCCGACGAGCAGCCGCAGCAGCTCGACCAGGCCCGCGCCGTAAAACCCGCAGGCCGCACCGTCGGGTGTCGCCTGAATCGCGATCGGATCACTCACCCGCGCGACCGGCAGCCGCTGCTCGCGCAGCAGCTCCGCGCCGAGCACCGTGCGTGCCGCGCGGCGCGCCGCGCTGTGGCCGAAGAGGCGCGACACCCACGACATCCGTTTCACCGCGCGGCGCGCCGCGCGGCGGCCCGCGTCGGCGAATACCAGATCGGCGTCGGGCCGCCGGCCGACGAGCCGCAGCAACGCCTCCACGTGCGACGGCTCGACGCGCGCGTCGCGGCGTACCAGCTGCTCGAACTCGGCCAGCTGCATGGCGACGGTGGGCGAAAGGCCGAGGCGCTTGACCAGCAGTTCTTCGGCGAACTCGGTGAGCCCATCCTCGACGGGAGTATCGAGATTCTTGACCGCCTCGAGGACGGCGAGCGGGACGATGCTGTGCACCACGGAGCGCGAAACCTACCACGGGGCTGCCTATTGCGGAACTCGCGACGCTCCACGAGCCTTCACCCAGAGCGATGCCCAACCCTTCCCCAGAGGTGTCTCCGCCAATCGACGAGAAGCGCGCCAGCTTCGAGCGCGAAGCGCTGGTGCATCTCGACGTGCTCTACCGCGTGGCCCTGCGCCTCACGGCCAATCCCTCGGACGCCGACGACCTGGTGCAGGAGACGATGCTCAAGGCGTACCGCGCCTGGGACCAGTACGAGAAGGGAACCAATGCGAAGGCGTGGCTGCTCACCATTCTGAGGCACGCGTTCATTAATGAGTACCGCCGCCGCAGCCGGCATCCGGAGACGGTGGACGTAGACACCATCGAGCCGTATGCCGTGTTCTCGGAGGTGCAGGACGACGACCCGCAGGGCGCGTTTTTCGATCGCATCGTGGACGATCAGGTGCTGCGCGCCATCGACCAGCTGCCGGTGGCGTTCCGGGAGACACTCGTGCTGAGCGATGTCGAGGGGATGTCCTATCAGGAGATTGCCGGCATTCTCCAGGTGCCCGTGGGCACCGTGAAGTCGCGGCTGTTCCGTGCCCGCCAGCTGCTGCAGGGCAAGCTGTACGATTACGCCGTCGAGATGGGATACATCAAAGGAAGTCCCGCATGAATTGCCGCGAGTGCGTCGAGCATCTGTACGAATTCCTGGACCGCGAGCTGACGCCGGAGCTCGAGCGGGAGATCCGGGCGCATCTGGAAGACTGCCCGCCGTGCGGTGAGCAGTTCGATTTTGAGGAGCTGTTCTTGAAGTTCCTGCGGGCGCGCTGCCGCGCGCAGGGCGCTCCGCAGGAGCTCAAGAAGCGCGTGCTCCGCGAGCTGTTTGGCGAGTGAGCTGGCTGACTCGACGCGGCGCGGCGGCGGCGCTCGCGGTCGGTCTGGCGACGATATATGGATTCGGGTGGCGAGGCTTGTTGCTGCTCCTCGCCTTTTTTGTGTCTGGAAGTCTGTTATCGAAAACAAAAACCAGAAACGAACGCCAGGTGCTCGCGAATGGCGGCGTGGCAGCGCTCGCGGCGCTCGCTGGGAGTTGGCTCGCGTTCGCGGGGTCGTTAGCTGCTGCGACCGCGGACACCTGGGCCGGCGAAATCGGCAGACACTCGCGCACGCCGCCGCGGCTGATCACCAACGGCATTCGCGTCCCCGCCGGGACCGACGGGGGGATGACGCTTCTGGGCACGGCCGGCGGCATCGCAGGCGCGGCGTTTGTTGCGGGGCTGTCCTACCTAGTGGGACAGCGCGCCACACTGGCCGTCGCTGTCGCGGGAGTGGTGGGTATGCTGGTGGACTCGCTACTCGGCGCCACGGTGCAAGGAAAGGTCCGATGGATGGACAACGACGCCGTGAATCTGGCTGCTACGCTGACGGGCGCCGCGTGCGCGGGACTCGTTGCGTGAGTACGCCTGCGCCCCGCTGGGATGTGGTGGTCGTCGGCGCCGGCCCGGCGGGATCGGCCACCGCCTTGCTGCTCGCGCGCGCGGGCACGCGCGTCCTGCTGCTCGACCGCGCCCGGTTTCCGCGCGAGAAGCCGTGCTCCGAGTACCTGAGCCCCGAATCGACCCGCGTGCTCGAACGCCTCGGCACAGACGTGTTACACGCCGTCGCCGCCGCTGCACCGGCACAATTGACCGGCATGAAGGTCGTCGCGCCGAGCGGCGCGGGCGTCGTGGGCCGGTTCGAGACATTCAGTTTCGCGCTGCCACGGACGCGCTTCGACACGATTTTACGCGACGCCGCCGCCCGTGCCGGTGTCGCCGTGCAGGAGCAGGTGAAGGTCGAGGAGTTGGTCTACGTTGATGGCGCCGTCGGGGGCGTGATTGCTCGGGACGTGGGACGGGGGACGCGGGACGTGTATCCCGCGCGCGTGGTCGTCGGCGCCGACGGATTGCGATCGATCGTCGCGCGGCGGCTCGGTCGGGTGTTCGGCTCGGCGCCGCGGCGCATCGCGTTCACGGCACACGTGTCCGATGCCCGCGGCGTGAACGATCTTGGCGAGATGCACGTGGGGCGGCCGGGGTACGTGGGCCTCGGGCCCATCGGCGACGGGGTGACGACGGTGGCGCTGGTACTGCCGCTCCGCGACGCGCGCCGCGGTGAGCGGTTCTTTGCGGAGCTCGAGCGCTTCCCCGGCGTCGCCGGCCGCTTCGACGCACGGCGCGTGGTGCGCCGGGTGCTCGCGACCGGCCCCTTCGCGCGCTGGTCACGCCGCCCGGTCGCGCGGGGCGGCGGCGCGCTTCTGGTCGGTGACGCAGCCGATTTCTTCGATCCGTTCACCGGCCAAGGCATCTACAGCGCGTTGCGCGGGGCGGAGCTGGCCGCGGCGGCCATCATCGAGACGCTGGTGAGCGGCGCGAGCCTGGACGGCTACGCGCGCGCGCGGCGGCGCGAGTTCGCGGGAAAATGGCTGCTCGAGCGGATCATCGGCCTCGCCGTGGGCTGGCCGGCACTGATCGAGCGCGTGGTCGGGCGCATGGCGCGGCGGCCGGAGCTGGCCGACCTGCTCGTGCGCGCGACCGGCAACTGCGTGCCCGCGCGCTCGGCCCTGACACCTCGCGTCCTGGCCGGGCTGCTGCTGTGACCACGCGCGGCGTCGAGCCGCCGCAGTTCCGCCAATTGCTCGGCCGTTTCGCCACCGGCGTCTCAGTGCTGACGAGCCGGACACCCAAGGGCGAGCCCATCGGCATGACGGCCAGCTCCGTGGCGTCCGTTTCGCTCGACCCGCCGCTCGTGCTCGTTTCGGTCGACACGGCCCACGAGATGCATGCGGCGCTGGAACGTGGCACGCACTTCGTGCTCAACGTTTTGTCCTCCGAGCAGGAAGCATTGTCGCGCCGTTTTGCGGGGGACGAGAGCGACCGGTTTCGGGGGGTGAGTTACCGCCCGAACGAACGTGGTATTGCCGTGCTCGACGGCGTCGTCGCCCATATCGAGTGCGAGAAGCGCAGCGCCGTCCCCGCAGGCGATCACACGGTGTTCATCGGGCTGGTGATCGGGGGCGACGCCACCGATCGGCGCCCTCTCCTCTATTATAGAGGAGGCTACGCAGGCCTCAGCCGCTGATGCGCACCGTCGATCGCATTCGTGTTCACGCGCCGTTCGCGAGGGTATTCGCGGCCGCCAGCTCGGTGGCGCGCTGGCCGTCGATCCTGCCTCACTATCGCTGGGTCCGCGTGCTCCAGGACGGCCTCGTGGAAATGGCGGCGTGGCGTCCATTCGGCGGCGGCCTCCTCAAGTACCCGACGTGGTGGGTCTCGCAGATGACGATCGACCGCCCAGCGGGTGAAATCCGATACCAGCATGTGCGGGGTATCACGCGCGGCATGCAGGTGGTGTGGAGGCTGGTGGAGGTTGGTGAAGGTTCTGACGCAGGCGTTGATGCCGAGATCGTCCATACCTGGGATGGACCACGCTGGCCCCTCGTCGGGAAGTTGGCCGCCAACCTCGTGATCGGGCCCGTCTTCATCCACGGAATTGCATCGCGGACGCTGGCCGGAATCAAGCGAGCCGCAGAAGGGAAAGAACACGCATGACTGATTCGCGTCGGGTCGTGATCACCGGTATTGGCGTAGTCACACCGATCGGGACCGCGGCTGCCGGCCTGTGGGCGGGTCTCGAGTCCCGCACGTCGGCCGTGCGCACCATCACCCGGTTCGATCCCGCGCCGTTCCGCAGCCACATGGCGGCGGAGATTCCCGATTTCCGTCCTCAGGACCATCTCGATGCCAAGCGCGCCAAACGGCTCGATCGTTTTTCGCAGCTCGCCGTGACGAGCGCGCGCCTGGCGCTCGCCGATGCGGAGATCTCCCCGAGCCAAGAGGATCCCGACCGGATCGGCACGATGATGGGTTCGGCGCTCGGCGGCGTGGCGTTCGGCGAATCCCAGGTGCCGCGGTATCTCGCCGAGGGGCCGCGGGGGCTCGATCCGTCCCTCGCGCTCGCGGTGTTCTGCGGCGCCGCGAGCTGCAACATCGCGATCGAGTTCGGATTCACCGGCCCCAACGCCACGAACGCGATGAGCTGCGCCTCGGGGACGATCGCCGTCGGCGAGGCGTTCCACGTCGTGCGCGACGGGCGCGCGGACGTGATGCTCGCGGGCGGCGCGGAGGCACCGCTGGCGCCGCTCACGTTCGCGGCCTTCAGCATCATCCGGGCGATGAGCACGCGCAACGACGATCCCGCCCGCGCCTCCCGGCCGTTCGATGCCGGCCGCGACGGCTTCGTCATGGGCGAGGGAGCGGCGGTGCTCGTCCTCGAGGAGCGCGGCCGGGCGGTGGCACGCGGCGCCAGGATCTACGCCGAAGTCGTCGGGCACGCCTACACGAACGACGCCTATCACATGACGGCGCCGCGACCGGACGGTCGCCAGGCTGCGCGCGCGATGCAGCTCGCCCTGGCGGACGGCGCTGTGACACCCGCCGAGGTCGGCTACATCAATGCGCACGGCTCCTCCACGCCGCTCAATGATTCGACCGAGACGAAGGCGATCAAGCAGGTGTTCGGGGACCACGCCTACCGGCTGAGCGTCAGCGGCACCAAGGGCTACTACGGGCACGCGCTCGGCGCGAGCGGCGCGATCGAAGCCGCGATCTGCGCGCTCGCCCTCGAGCGCGGCTGGCTGCCTCCGACCATCAACCTCGAGCGGCCCGACCCCAACTGCGATCTCGACTGTCTTCCGGGATCGGGAGGCGGCCGGACGGCGTCACCCGCCGCCGTCGTTTCAAATTCGTTCGGGTTCGGAGGGATCAACGCGGCGCTGGTGTTGCGGCCCGACACCGGCCTTCGGTAGATTGGCGCGGCTTTCAACCCGAGGTCACACGTGAATTACCGATCTCTCCGGGCTCCCGTCGCGGAATTCGTCGGAACGCTGCTCTTCGTGCTCGTCGGGGCAGGCAGTGTCGCCAGCCAGGTCGGCGGTATCGGCGGCAATCTCGGCGTTGCGCTCGCCAACGGATTGGGCCTGGCGATCGCCGTTACCATCATGATGCCCATCTCCGGCGGTCACCTCAATCCGGCCGTCAGCGTCGCGCTGTGGATCGGCAACCAGATCGACGCCAAGACGCTGGGACGCTACGTGGCCGCGCAGCTGCTCGGGGCGATCACCGCCGCGCTGCTGATCAAGGCTGTCTTCCCGGCGTCGATGGGGCGCATCACGTCACTCGGCACGCCTTCCATGTCCGGCGCCATGGGCCTGTTCGACGGCATCGTGCTGGAAGCGCTATTCACGTTTTTCCTGGTGAGTGCCGTGTACGGCACGGCCGTTTCGCCTCAGGCGCAACGCGTCGGCGGATTCGCGATCGGGTTGACGGTCGTCGTATGCGCGCTGGGCGGAGGTGCGCTGACGGGGGCTGCGCTGAATCCGGCGCGGGCGTTCGGCCCGGCGCTGGTGTCGTGGGACTGGCACGGTCAAGCGGTCTACTGGATCGGTCCCCTGCTCGGTGCGGCCGCAGCTGGTGCGTTGTGGAAGTACCTGCTATTGCCGCGGAGCGCGACGGACCTGACCTGACACAGTAGGGCGCAGCATGCTGCGCCCCTACAATTGTTTTGGCCTCCTACAGTTGTTCAGCCAGTGTCGGTGCGAAGTATGTCAGTATGATATCCGCACCGGCCCGCCGGATCGCCGTGACCGATTCCCACATCGCGCGGGTTTCGTCCAGCATGCCCCGCTCCGCCGCCGCCTTGATCATCGCGTACTCGCCGCTCACCTGATACGCGCCGAGCGGAGCGCCGAAGCGTTCCTTGGCTCGGCGGATGAGGTCGAGGCAGGGACCCGCCGGCTTTACCATCACGATGTCCGCTCCTTCGTCCAGATCGAGCTGAATCTCTTTCATCGCTTCATCACCGTTGGGTACCGCCATCTGATATGACTGGCGGTCCCCGAATTGCGGCGTGGAGCCGGCCGCCTCGCGGAACGGTCCGTAGAACGCGGATGCGAACTTCGCGGCGTACGACATGATCGGCACGTGCGAGAAGCCGCCGCCATCGAGCGCCTTGCGGATGCCGGCCACACGGCCATCCATCATGTCGCTGGGCGCCACGAGGTCCGCGCCCGCGCGCGCCTGGATGACGGCAATTTTGCCAAGCAGGTAGACGGACGAATCGTTGTCGACTTCGCCGTCCCGAAGCACGCCGCAATGCCCATGATCGGTGTATTCGCACAGACAGACGTCGCCGGCGACGAGCAGCTGCGGAACGGCGCGCTTCACTGCGCGGATCGCCTGCTGCACGATTCCCTGCTCGTCGTGCGCTTCCGAGCCGGTGGCGTCTTTCGCGGCCGGAATGCCGAACAGGATGATGCCGCCGAGCCCCAGCGCCGCCGCGCGCTCGGCCTCCTGCACCAGGACATCGACGGACAGCTGGGCGACACCGGGCATCGCCTCGACCGGGCGCCGCAGGCCTTCACCGTGCGTGACAAAGAGGGGCCAGATCAGCTGCGACGGAACGACGTGCGTTTCCTGCACCAGACGGCGCAGCGCCGGCGTGCGGCGCAGCCGCCGCATGCGACGGATGGGGAATTGTGCGCTCATCGGACGAGTAAGGTGGCCGCGCCCTCAGCCAGGAGCAAGCGCGCGACGATTTCGCCGGCAGCACCGGGGCGTTTCGGAACGAGATCCGCAGACGCTGTAAGCTGGGACGCACCGTCCCGCTCTGTGACGCGTCCGTAGAGACGATTGCCGTCCACCCACGCAGCTACCGGCGCCTGGCAGCCTCCGCCGAGCTCAGCGAGCAGCGTGCGCTCTGCCCCGACCGCAGCGGCGCTGACCGGATCATGCAGCGCTTGCAAAGCTTTTCGCGTCGTCTTGTCATCGTCCCGAATTTCTATCCCGAGGGCGCCCTGCCCCGGCGCCGGCATCACCTCCAGCGGATCGATCGGCGTTCCCTTGTCCCCGAGACCGAGCCGCTCGAGTCCCGCGACCGCGAGCAGCGCCGCGTCCAGGCCGTCGTGCGTTTCGACCTTGCGAACTCGTGTCGGCACGTTGCCACGGAGCGGAACGACCTCGAGATCGGGCCGCAGAAACCGGACCTGGGCGATGCGCCTGAGGCTGGATGTGCCGACCCGCGTGCCGGCCGGGAGATCCGCGAGCGATCGGCCGTTCACGAGGGCCTCGCGAGGATCGTGGCGCGCCGGGATCGCGCCCAGCGCCAACCCCTTGGGCAACGTGGTGGGCAGATCCTTGAGGGAGTGCACCGCGACGTCGATACGACCGTCGAGCAGCGCGTCTTCGATCTCTTTCGTGAAAAAGCCTTTGCCCTCGAGCTCGTGGAGCGGCCGGTCTACTTCCGCGTCGCCGCGCGTCTTGATGATCACGATCTCCGCGCGCACGCCGTGTTTGGCCAGGCGGGCGCTCACCCAGTCCGCCTGCCAGCGCGCGAGCTGGCTGCCGCGCGTGCCGATCCTCACGGGAACCGCCGCGCGAGCGATTCCACGAGGCCGGGAACGGTGTGCGGCTCGGCTTCGATGATTTCCCGCAAACCCAGCTCTCGGGCGGTACCCGCCGTGACGGGGCCGATCGTCGCGGCGACGAATCGTCCCGAGGTTGCGGCGGCTCGCCCCACGAGGTCGACGAAGCAGCGCACCGTGGATGACGACGTGAACGTGACGGCATCGATGCGGCCGCGCGTGATCTCGGCCGCGAGCGCGCTGAGGTCGGTGTGCAGCGGCACGGTGCGATACACGGCGATGGTCTCGACCTCGGCGCCGTGCGCCCGCAAGCCGGCCGCGAGCGCCTCGCGCGCATCCTCGGCAGCGGGAATCAGCACGCGGGCGCCGACGAGCGAGCCGCCGCTGCGCTGAAGCAGCGCGTCTGCCAATGCCTCCGCGACGAATTCATCGGGCACGAGGGCTGGCGCGAGACCCCGCACCGCGAGTGCGTCCGCCGTGACGGACCCAATGGCGGCTACGCTGGTGGATGAGAAGACGCGGGGGGGGAGTCCCCAGGCGACGAGACGATCGAGGACCACTTGCACGGCGTTCTGGCTGGTGAACACGACCCAGCGATACGCCGAAAGGCCGGTGAGCGCGGCGCGCAGCGCGCCGAGATTCTCGAGCGGCTGAATGCGGATCACGGGCGCCAGCACCGGCTCGGCGCCACGCGCTTCCAGCGCCCGCGCCAGCTCGCCGGCTTGCTCGCGCGCGCGCGTGACCACGATGCGGCGCCCTTGCAACGATGCCATGCGCCGTTGCAATCTCACCGTGGCTCTCCCCATTATCAAGCAATGCTCCGGTCACTTCGCGCTGCGCTGGCCCGCTTTTGCGCGCGCCGCGCCGCCGCCTGCCAGCGCGATGCCCCGCACCGCGCCCTTGCCTGGCTCCGGCTCGGCTGCAAGCTCGCGCCCAGCTTCGCCGACACCTTTCCCGCGCTCGTGCACCTGTCGCGCGCGCTCGATGACCGGTGGGGCGCGGTCGAGGCCGCACGCGCCGCCAGCGTTCGCTTCCCCGACCATGCCGATGCCTGGATGTTGCTGGGCGAGGCGCTGCAGATGGTGTTCCGGCAGGATGAGGCGCTCGGCGCGTTCGAGCAGGCGCTCGCGCTGGAGGAACGCGCCGATGCCGCCATGGCTGCCGGCACGCTCTACCAGCGCGTGGGGCACTTTCCCGAGGCGGCGGCCCGGTTCGCGCGCGCCTACGCCGCGGGTGGCGGAGCCACGGCGCTGTGGAACAACGCGCAGGCGCTCTACGATGCGGGAGATCACGGCGCGGCCGACGAGGCGCTCAATCTGTGGGCAACACAAGTGCCGGATGGGCACGAGCGCCTGCCCCAGGCGCGCGCCGAGTTACGGGCGAAGGCTGCGGCGCGCGCGCAGGTACAGTGACAGCGCGTAGCCTACGATGATCACGGCGGCGACCACGTACGCCGCGATCATGTAGCCGCCGTTCTCAGGCATGTCCTTGTTCCCCCGCGCCCGCCGCTTCCAACTGCTCACCCAAATAACTCAGCGCGTACCGCTGGACCACGAAACCCACGTATAGCAGCGTGAACACGCCGACCGAAAACAGCGATGTGACGACCATGCTCCCGGGCATCGATGGAGCACTCGGCTTCAGCATGATCGGCATCGGGTGCAGCGTAGGAAACAGGTAGACGCTGAAGTGAATGAAGGGCACCAAGCACATGCCGCAGATGCCGAGCACCGCCGCGTAGCGAGCTCTGGTAGCCGGATCCCCAACCGCGCTGCGGAGCAGCAAGTACCCGATATAAAGAAGGAAAAGGAACAGCATAGACGTCAGCCGCGCATCCCACGTCCACCAGGTTCCCCAAATCGGCTTCCCCCAGATCGGGCCGGTAGTGAGCACGACACCCGCAAAGACGATTCCGACTTCGGCCGACGCCGCAGCGAAGCGGTCCAGCCGAGGATCTTTCAGGAAGAGATAGAACACACTGGCGATGCCGACGAGCACTATCGCCGTTTCCGTCCAGATCGCTGCAGGGACGTGAAGGTAATAGATCTTCTGCGCGAGTCCCTGCAGCCGCTCGACCGGTGTGAACACCAGCGCGCGTACGTAGACCCCAACCAGTAACAGCAAGGCGATGCCCGTAATCCATCGCCCGACCCGCAGCATTCTCATTCGTTCACCGTGGCGGGAAACAGCAGCAGCGCGATCGTAACGAACACGACGTCATAGACCGCCAGCATGTTAAGCCAGCCCGCCACCTCGCTCAAGGGACGGCCCGCGAGCAGGCGTCCGGTCGCGAGCACCGCCCACCACAGCGGCAGAATCATGAACGGCAACAACAACACGGGCAGCAGCAGCTCGGCAAAGCGCGTGCGCACGGTCATCGCGCTGAACAACGTGCCGACGGCGACGAATCCCACAGTTGCGAGCGCGATGGTCGCGGCGAGCGGCCCGAGAAATGGCAGCACCGGCACATTGAAGAAGAGCGCCAGCAACGGGAGCCCAATCAGCTCGATCGTCGCCACGAAGGCCAGATTCGCGATCAGCTTGCCGAGATAGATGCTGCCGCGGCCGATTGGCGCCAACAACAGCCCTTCGAGCGCCTGGTTCTCGAGCTCTAGTTGAAAGGCCCGGTTCAAAGCCAGAATCGCCGCAAAGGTGAAGGTCACCCATAAGATGCTTGGCGCCAGGTCGAAGTTGGAAACCGCAGTCGGGTCGTGGCCGAATTGGAACACCACGAACACGAGCACGACGAAGACGGCCACCGAGACAATCGCCGTGCGCGAGCGGAACTCCACCAGCAGGTCCTTCGACGCGACGGCCCAGGCGTGGCGGAGCAGGTCAGGCGATCGCATTGCGATAATCCTCGGCCACCTGCGCCGGCCCGCGCGCGCCGCGTGGCGCGAAATGCACGAAGCGGCCGGCGCGCATGAATGCGACCTGGGTCGCGAGTCCCGTTCCTTCTTCCACGTTGTGGGTCACCAGCACCGACGCGCGGCCCGCGGCGGCATGCTGGGCGAGCAGGCGGCTGAACGCTTCCGCCGCGCTGCGATCCAGTCCGGTGAACGGCTCGTCCAGCAGCAGGACGGCCGGGTCATGCACCAGTGCGCGCGCGATCGCGACGCGCTGGATGAGACCGCGCGACAGGGCGCGCACCGGCCGGTCGGCGTGCTCGGCGAGACCCAGCCGGGAGAGCAGATCGTGGGGCGGTTGCACGTCGTAGAGCGAAGCCCAGAACCGCAGATTTTCGCGAACGGTAAGCTGGGCGTAGAGCTGGGGCTGATGGCCGATCCAGCCGATGGCGCGCCGGCCGCCGTCCACTTGTGCACGGCCGCCCTGCGGCTGGATGAGGCCGGCGAGTACTTTGAGGAGCGTGGTCTTCCCGGCCCCGTTGGGACCGAAGACCGCGAGCGTCTCGCCGGGCTGTACGCTGAAGGAGACGTCGTCGAGGGCCGTGACGGCACCGAAGCGATGCCGCAGCCGCTCAGCCAGCAGCATCGATGGCGGCCGCGAGCTCGCTCAGTTCGTAGGGTTTGACGAGATAGCGGCTGTGCCCAAGGTCGAGCACGTTCATCAGCGGCTCCATGCTCACGTAGGCAGTCGTCACGACGACCGGCAGGGTTGGCCACGTCTCGCGAATGCGTTGCAGCAGCGCGATCCCGTCGGTGTCCGGGAGCCGCATGTCGAGGACCAGGACGTCCGGCTCGAAATTGTCGAGCTGGCGCAGCGCCTCGGCGCCGTTGGGCGCATAGGCCATGGCGTACTTGCCCTGGAAAAACCGCTCATAGGAGTATTGCAGAGCGGCTTCATCTTCGACGAAAAGGACCTTCCGCGGCGGCATCGCGCCAATCTAACGTCAGGAAACGCCAGTCTCCAATTCGAACAGGTCGTCCAGCTTGGTGAGCACAAGAAGGAAACGCAGCTCTTCGTTGGCGCCCCGCAGGCACACCGTCTGGCGGCGCTCGGCGGCCTTGCGCTGGATCAGCATCAGCGCACCAAGACCGGCGCTGTCGACCGAGCGCGTCCCCGACAGATCGATCACCAGGCGGCCGGCCCCCTCAGCAAGCAGGTCCAGCACCTCCCCGGCACCGCGGCGAAACGCGGTGCGGGACTCGAGATCGAGCCGCTCCGGGGCCGCGATAGTCTTCTCCATCGGGCGCGTCGACATCAGTGTGTTCTCCACGGGCATTGGTGACATAGCTCCTCCGCTGCCTGCTTATGCCACTCCAATGCCATGTCTGCTAAGACGCGCTGCATCAATTGGTTGGCACAAACAGGTGAGCGCGCTCACCCTCACTTTTTGCCGCAATGCGAGCGGCGGGGTGCAACTTGCTAGAGTCCCCCTCTTCATTAATATCCCGAATCATGGCGACTGACCGGATTGAAACCCTGCTCGACGAGCAGCGACGCTTCCCCCCCCCCGACAGCTTCAAGACCCAGGCTCATGTGCGCGACCTCACACCCTATGAGCGCGCCCGGCGGGACCCGGAAGGATATTGGGCGGATTGGGCGAAGCAACTCGAATGGAGCCATCCGTGGACCCAGGTGCTCGACTGGAAGCCACCCCACGCAAAGTGGTTCCTCGGCGGCAAGCTCAACGCCTCGGTGAATTGTCTCGACCGGCACGTGCGCGCCGGCCGAGGCGGGCGGGTCGCCCTCATCTGGGAGGGCGAGCCGCCCGGTGAGGTGCGGCGCATCACCTACGGCGAGCTGCACGCCGACGTCAACAAGTTCGCGAACGTCCTGAAGGGACTGGGCGTGGCGCGCGGCGATCGCGTCGCGATCTATCTGCCGATGGTCCCCGAGGTCGCGGTCGCGATGCTCGCCTGCGCGCGCATCGGCGCCGTCCACACGGTGGTATTCGGCGGATTCTCCGCCGAGTCGCTGCGCGACCGGATCAACGATGCCGGCGCGAAGCTGCTGATCACCGCGGACGGAGGCTACCGCCGCGGCGCGATCGTACCCCTGAAACAGAATGCCGATGACGCAGTTGCCGGCACGCCGAGCATCGAGCATGTGATCGTGCTGCGTCGCACCGGCCAAACCGTCACGTTCAAGACCGGACGCGATCTCTGGTGGTCGGAGCTGATGGCGGAGGCGGCGCGCGATTGCCCGCCCGAAGCGATGGATGCGGAAGATCCGTTGTACATCCTCTATACGTCGGGCACGACGGGGAAGCCGAAAGGGATACTGCATACGACCGGCGGCTATCTGACGCACGTGTACGCGACGACCAAATGGGTGCGGACGTGTTCTGGTGCACCGCGGACGTCGGTTGGGTCACTGGGCACTCGTACGTCGTCTACGGGCCGCTCGCGCTCGGCGTTACGGAGGTCATGTATGAAGGCGCACCGGACCATCCCGGCAAGGACCGCTTCTGGGCGATCTGCGCGCGGCACGGCGTCACCGTTTTCTACACGGCGCCGACCGCGATCCGCGCATTCATGAAATGGGGGACGGAGCTCCCCGCGCGTCACGACCTTTCGAAGCTACGGCTGCTCGGCACGGTTGGTGAGCCGATCAATCCGGAAGCGTGGATGTGGTATCAGGAACACATCGGCGGCAAGCGCTGTCCGATCGTCGACACGTGGTGGCAGACGGAGACCGGCGGCATCATGATCACGCCGTTGCCGGGTGTCACCGCGACAAAACCGGGCTCCACGACGGTGCCCTTCCCCGGCATCGAAGCGGTCCTGCTCGACGGCGAGGGCAAAGAGGTGAAGGTCGGCGGCGGCTATCTCGCGATTCCCAAACCCTGGCCCGGCATGTTGCGCACCATCTGGGGCGACGACGAACGCTACCGCCAGGTCTACTGGAGCAAATGGAAGAACAGGTACTTTCCCGGCGACGGCGCGAAGCGGGACGAGGACGGCTACTTCTGGATTCTGGGTCGAGTGGACGACGTGCTGAACGTTGCCGGTCACCGCATCGGCACGATGGAAGTCGAGAGCGCGCTGGTGGACCACTCCGCGGTCGCCGAAGCGGCCGTCGTGGGACGCGCGCACGATCTGAAGGGCCAGGCGCTCGCGGCGTTCGTCACGCTAAAAGAAGGACGTCAACCGAGCGATGCGTTGCGCGAAGAGCTGAAGCAGCACGTCTCCAAGAAAATCGGCGCGCTCGCCAAGCCCGATGACATTCTGTTTTCGGCGGACCTGCCGAAGACCCGCAGCGGCAAAATCATGCGGCGCCTGCTGAAGGACATTGCCGAAGGCCGAGCCCTCGGTGATACGACTACACTCGCGGATCCAGCCGTGGTTGCGAAGCTGCGGGATCAATACGAGGCGCAGGAGTCCTGAGCGACAGCAGCGAGACGATCCAGATCGCCGCAATGATCACCGCGCTGCCGACACACCAGCGGCAGATCGCGTGGATCACGAACAGCTCGAGATACGTGAGATATGCGGTAAAGAGCACGCCCACCGTCGCGAGACTCACCAGCATCACGTTCCAGTTGCTCTGCGGGAGCGCGGCCGGTCGCAGCGCCGCCAGGGCGACAATCAGGATCGCCAGGTAACCGGCGACGCCGTACAGCGCGACTGGCAGGCCGAGGAAGACGGCCCATTGGCTGGTCTGCACGGTCTCGCACCCGCCCGCTGCGCCGCACTTGATCGCGCCACCGAAGCCGAGCGCGTGGAGCCAGAGGTAGAGGGCGACGAACAGGCCGACGAGCGCGAGCAGCGCGATCGCCTGGCGGTAGCGCATCAGTGCCGAACGGCGGCGATGCTGTCCACGAGAGCTTTGAAGTCGTCGGAGTTCGGCAGGCGCCGGAAATTCGTGAACAACTTGGTGCCGTTCGCGTAGAACGTCGGCGTACCATCCACCAACCGCTGCTCACCTTCCTGGCGGCTGAACTCGACGCGGGCGGCAAACTGGCCTTTCTCCATGCACGAGTCGTAGGCAGTCAGATCGACGGCCGAGGCCCGCGCGAAATCGCGAAACAGCGCCGCGGGATCCTTGCCGGTCTGCGCCCACTGATGGTGGTAGAAGAGCTGATCCTGCATCTCGAAGAACTTTCCCTGCGCGCCTGCGCATTGCGCCGCATGGGCGGCATAGCGCGAATACTTGTGAATCGGCAGTGGGTAGTCGCGGAAGCGCCAGCGCACGCGCCCCGTATTGATCAGCTGCTCCTTGATCGTCGGTATCTGGATGGTGGCGAATGTGGCGCACACGGGACACTCGTAATCGAGGTACTCCGTGATTTCGACCGGTGCCGTGTTCGACCCCAGCGTGTAGCCGCGGAAGCCGTCATCGACGACGGTCGGCGGCGGACCGGCTGCGGCCGCCGACGCGCCGCCGCCCGTCTTCAGCAGCGCGAACAGCGCGGCCGCCAGCACGACGGCCAGCACTCCCACCACGACATAGAATCGATTCATGCCTGCGGATCCCTTCGCCACGGCTCATCGTCGTCCGGCTCGTCCAGCGACAGCTCGCCCCTCGCGTCCTCGACGATGCGGCGGCTCTCCGCGACGTCCGGCGTGTCGTACGTGCTGCGCACTTCGTAGTGAAACAACTCGCTGCGCGCATTCCCCAGCAGCTTCTGCAGCTCCGGTGCCGCCTCGAGCAGCCGGCCCGTCCGGTCCAGCTCTTGTATGCGCTCGGCTAAACTCCGAAGCAGCGCGACGAGACGCTGCGCGCGCTCGGGCCCGTAAACTTCTTCGCTCATTGCTTCCTCCCGGAACACGGGAACCCGCGCTCCTGCGGTGGCATTATACCACACAACCGATTATCTTGCGGCGCCGTTTCCCGGACGTTCAGACGTCTTCATCCGAAAGGAAGTCCCCTGCATGGCCAAAAAGCGTGGTGAGCCCCGGAAGTACGCGATCCCGACGAGCTTCGAACAGGCACGCGACGAGTTGTTCTCCCACATTCTCCGCTGTGGAGTGTTGGAAGCCACACCTGAGCATCAAAAGGAATGGTTCGACGACACGTTGCTGTATCTCGCGGATCGCTTCACCGACCTGACCGAGACCGAGCTGAACGAGCTGCGCGTGCTGGGCGAGCGCTATTGCCGCCCCGTCTTGGCGCGCACCGCCCCCGTGGGCGCGGACGCCTAGGCTAGCCTAGTCTCCGCGCCACCACGGCGGGAAGCGGCGCATCCGCCAGCCCAGCGCAGCGCGGACGCCGCCCGCAAGCCCCAGCTCCGCATACCACCCCTGCCGTCGTCCCGGCATCTGTTCGACTCCCAACAGCACCGCCAAAAACCCCTGTCCCGGTGAGCCGCGTCGCGCCGTGCATGCCGCTCCCACGCCGGCATACATCCCCAATCCCGAGCGCGCGGCGGGATTGACGAGCAACTGCAGCGTCAGCTGCGCCCGTGCGGCCGCGCGGCTCGCGATCGTGCCGCCCGCGAGATCGAGACTGAGGCGGCTTTCGGCGCTGGGCCGATGCGCCACGCCGAGCTCCGCGCCGGCGAATGTCTGCCGCGCCATCGCCGCCGCGCCGCCCAGGCTCAGCTCCGTCGCCGTCAACTCTTGTGCATGTGCGATGAGGGGGAGGCACGTCGCCAGGCCGGCGAGCGCGACGCTACGCAATGGCGACGTCGTAACTGATCGCGATGTCGGGCGCGAGCGACGCCACGACGGAGCAGTACTTCGCGAGCGAGAGATCGACGGCACGCCGCACCTTCACGTCGTCGGCGCCCGCGCCGCGCACGGCGACATGCAACGCGATGGCCGTGAACCGCCGCGGCTCCGTCTCGCGGCGCGTGCCGTGCACCGACACGTCCAGGGCCTCGAGCTTGACCCGCTGTTTCTGGAGAATGATCACGACGTCCGATGCGGTGCACGTGGCGGCGGCGAGGAGCAGCAGCTCGACGGGCGACGTGGCGGCCGTTGCATCGCCGTCCACCAGAATCGCCGGACGGCCGACGCCACTGCCTTCAAACTGCAGGTTGCGCAGCCAGCGCATCGTTACCTCGGCCGTCCGCGTCATGCTAGTTGCCCCGCCGCGTCGTGAGTCCGATGAAGAAGCGGTGCCGGCGCAACCGGTCCATGCCGTGGTACTCGAGGACCCAGTTGAACGTCGAGCGGTAGCGCAGCTCGAAACCGAATGCCGTGTTGAGCCAGAGCCCCGGGCAGCCCGGATCGGCCCCGCATCCGTCGCGACCCGCCAGGCCGAGGCCCGCCCCGATGTACGGCGTCGCGACCTCTTCATCGTTGGTGAACCGCCACAACAATTCGAAATTCCCGACGTAGGTATTGGGCCCATTGAACACGCCGATCTCCGCCGAGGGGCGGAGCCGGAGGCGATTCGAGAACAGATCGCCGATGTCCAGTGTCGAGCCCAGCACCAGCTGGCCGGAGCGGCGGACGTCCACGCCCCCGCGTACGCCGAAGCCGAACAGTCCGATGCGCGTGCCCCCATGCCCGCCGTTCTTCGGCGGCTGAAACTGCTGCGCCGCTGCCGCATGCGTGGCGAGTACACCGATGAGCGCGAGCACCACGATTCGCATGCCTGTCCCCGCTCCCCGATTCAGTGTGAGGCCCCCGAGGCTGTCTTACGCGCCGCCGTGCGCCCATAATCCCAGATTGCGTACACTGCAATGGCCGCGGTGGCCCACGCGAGATGCCGAACGTAGGCGGATTCGGCGATCGCCGCGACCAGCGTGAGCAACTGGGCGATGGTCACCGCCTTGCCGCCGGCGCGCGCCGGCAGCGCGACCGGCCGCCGCAGCCGCCACGTGGCCACGAATCCCAGTACTGCCAGGATATCGCGCAGCAACACGCCTGCCAATTCGTACCACTCGAGCAGCCCGCGCCGCGCCACGGTGATGAACGCCACCGCCATGAAGGCCTTGTCCGCGATGGGATCGAGCACGGTGCCCGCGCGAGAGGTCCCGAAGCGCCGCGCCAGCAGGCCGTCGGCCACGTCGCTCGCCGCCGCCGCCGCGACGATCGCGAGCTGCCACGCCGGCGAGCGGACGAACGGAAACAGCGCCGCGAGCGGAAAACGCAGCGCTGTGAGGGCATCAGCTACCGCGAAACGCGGTTTCACCGTACCTTAGCCTCCGTGGACGTCAAGCTGCTGAAACAGGCGGCCATCTTCCAGGATCTGGATGACGGCGAGTTGGCCCGCGTGACGGAAGTCTGCCGCGAGCAGAAGTTCACCATCGGCCAATACGTGTTCAAGGAAGGCGAGCCGGGCAACCGTCTCTTCCTCATCGCCGAAGGGGAAGTCCGGATTTCCCGGACGATTCCCGGCTCCGGCGAAGAAGCCCTCGCCGTGCTCAAGCCGGGATCGTGTTTCGGGGAAATGTCGATCTTCGATCGGTCCGAGCGGTCCACCGACGCCATCGCGAATACCGCCTGCACGCTGATCACGATCTCCCGCTCCGACTTCGAGCTGCTCCTCGACTTCAACCGCGACGTGGCGTACAAGATTCTGTGGTCGGTCGTGCGGCTCCTCTCCGCCCGGCTGCGCGTGACGAACGACAATCTGCGGTCGTTCCTCGCGATGTCCATGTT
>WNGO01000602.1_pt1 | contig 40868 bp, 38 predicted proteins | sample 5400511 | NCBI WGS metagenome assembly WNGO01 (sample SAMN13153380, study PRJNA577476) | soil metagenome | isolation source: 20 cm soil or saprolite under Garry oak tree replicate 2 | place: USA:California | collected 2016-06-15 | reverse complement strand
AACCTGATCGCTTTTCTCGCCTACATCCTGCAGATCATGTTCGCCGTGATGATGGCGCTGATGATGGTGATCTTCCTCCCGCGCGCCGCCGCCAGCGCGGTGCGGCTCGAAGCCGTCCTCCAGACGCAACCCGCAATTCGCGACCCGGAGCAACCGATCGAGCCCGAAGCCAAGACGGGTGCCGTCGAATTCCGCGACGTCACCTTCGGCTACCCGGGTGGGGAGAAGCCGGTGCTGCACGGGCTGTCATTCCAACTTCGACCGGGCGCGACCACGGCGATCATCGGCGGCACGGGCTCGGGCAAGACGACGCTGGTGAACTTGATTCCCCGGTTCTTCGACGTGACGGAGGGCGCGGTGCGCGTCAACGATGTCGACGTCCGCCAGCAGCCGCTGGAGACCCTCTGGAGTTCGATCGGACTGGTTCCCCAGCAGGCCTACCTCTTCCGGGGCACAGTCGCGGACAACCTGCGGTTCGGCAAGGATGACGCCACCGAGGACGAGCTCTGGCACGCGCTCGAGGTGGCCCAGGCGCGCGACTTCGTCGCCGCGATGCCGGAGAAGCTCGAGGCGCCGGTGGACCAGGGTGGCACCAACCTCTCGGGAGGCCAGCGTCAGCGGCTTGCGATCGCGCGGGCGCTCGTCAAGCGACCGCGCCTCTACCTGTTCGACGATTGCTTCTCGGCACTCGATGCCGGCACCGATGCCCGGCTGCGCTCAGCGCTCAAGCCCGAAGCGCGCGACGCCGCCGTCGTGATCGTGGCGCAGCGGGTCAGCACCATCCTCGCCGCCGACCAGATCATCGTGCTCGACGCGGGCCGGATCGTCGGCGTCGGCACCCATCAAGCGTTGCTGTCCAGCACCGAGGCCTACCGCGAGATCGTCGCCTCGCAGCTGGGCGAGGAGGCGGTCGCATGATGGCGCGTAACGCGGGCGGGCGGCCGCCGGCGCGCGGACCAATGGGCGGCGGCGGGTTCGGCGGGATGCTGCCACCGCAGAAGACCAAAGACCTGGGCAAGACGCTGCGCCAGTTGCTGGCGCACCTCCGGCCGGAGCGGACTCGCATCATCATCTCCGCCATCCTCGCGCTGGGCAGCGTGGCCGGCACCGTGATCGGACCCAAGATCATCGGCAACGCGACCAACGTCATCTTCGACGGCATCATCGGCAAGAGCCTGCCCGCCGGCATCAGCAAGGCACAGGCAGTCGCCGGCCTCCGAGCGCAGGGGCACGGCCGAATCGCCGATCTGGTTTCGGGTTCCAACGTAGTGCCGGGCCATGGGATCGACTTCACCCGGCTCGGCCAGATCCTGGCGCTGGCCGCGCTTGTCTATCTGTTGGCCTCCGGACTCACCTGGTTGCTCTCCTACATCATGGCCGGGGTGGCGCAACGCACGGTCTACGGGTTGCGCCGCGACGCCGACGCCAAGCTGGCCCGCCTCCCGTTGAAGTACTTCGACAGCCACGCCCACGGTGACGTGCTCAGCCGCGTGACCAACGACATCGACAACATCGCCACCACGCTCCAGCAGGGCTTGAGCCAATTCCTCACTTCGACGCTCACCATCGTGGGGGTGCTGGCCGTGATGGTCTGGATCAGCCCCTTGCTCGCTGCGGTCGCGCTGGTCACGGTCCCGCTATCGATCGTCGTCACATTGCTGGTCGCTCGCCGCTCGCAGCGGCATTTCGCCGCGCAGTGGGCGCGCACCGGCGTCCTCAACGGCCAGGTCGAGCAGGTTCACACCGGACACGCGTTGGTCCAGGTCTTCGGACGCCGCCGGAAGGCGATCGAGGAGTTCAGCCAAACCAATCAGGCTCTATACGAGGCCAGCTTTCGCGCGCAGTTCCTGAGCGGCATCATCATGCCGGCGATGGCCTTCCTGGGCAATGTGAACTATGTCGTGATTGCGGCGGTCGGCGGATACCGGGTGGCGACCGGCTCGATCACGTTGGGCGACGTACAAGCCTTCATCCAGTACTCGCGCCAGTTCACCATGCCGATCACGCAGCTCGCCGGCCAGTTGAACTTGCTGCAGTCTGGCCTGGCGTCCGCCGAGCGCGTCTTCGAGTTTCTCGACTCCGACGAGGAGGCGCCGGATCAGGCCCGGGGCCAGCTGCGCGAGCCGCAAGGCGAGGTCGCCCTGGAGCACGTCTCGTTTCGCTACGAGCCGGAGAAGCCGCTCATCACCGACTTCAACCTCGAGGTGCGACCGGGCCAGACGATTGCGATCGTCGGGCCGACCGGCGCCGGCAAGACGACGATCGTGAACTTGCTGATGCGCTTCTACGAGATCGACGACGGCCGCATCTGCCTCGACCGCGTCAACACGCGCGACCTCCGCCGCGACGATGTCCGCCGCGTCTTCGGCATGGTGCTTCAGGACACCTGGATCTTCACCGGCACCATCCGCGACAACATCGGGTACGGGAAAATCGGCGCGACCACCGAGGAGATCGTGGCCGCCGCGCAGGCCGCCTACGTCGACCCGTTCGTGCGGACGCTGCCAGAGGGGTACGACACCGTGCTGACCGACGACGCCTCGAACATCTCGGCCGGGCAGAAACAGCTGCTGACCATCGCCCGCGCCTTCCTGGCCGATCCGACCGTCCTGATCCTCGACGAGGCAACAAGCAGCGTTGACACCCGAACCGAGGTCCTGATCCAGCACGCGATGGCGCGGCTCCGGCAGAACCGGACCAGCTTCGTCATCGCGCACCGGCTGTCGACCATCCGCAATGCGGACAGCATCGTGGTTATGGACCAGGGTCGCATCATCGAGCAGGGGAGCCATCCCGAGCTGCTCCGTCGGGGCGGTTTCTACTACACCCTCTACAACAGCCAGTTCACCGAGGTCTTAGAAGCGAAGGCCAGCTAGGCGAGGCGGGACCACGCCATGGGAGAATGGAGCCGACGAGCTTACCGACGGGAGGGGACTCGGATGGCAGTCATGACGCGCAGACAACGCCGCTGGTTCGCTGCGCTGGGTGGATCGGTCGTCGTTGGTGCCCTCTTCGCCTGGCTGCCGCTGCAAGCAGCGGCGGCTGATCTCCGACAGGGTCCCAGGGTCACGGTCGGCACCGGCCAAACGATCAACGACGACATCTATGCGGCGGGCGGCACGATCAGCATCGACGGGAACGTGAACGGCAGCGTGATCGCGGCCGGCGGCACCATCACGGTCTCCGGCACCGTCACCCGTGACGTGATGGTTGCCGGCGGCACCATCAACGTGACCGGCAAGGTGGGCGGCAGCGTCCGCGCGGTGGGCGGCAACCTTACCTTGAACGGTCCGGTGGAGCAAGACGTCGTGGTGACCGGTGGGACCGTCGACATCGCGTCGGGCGGGACCATCGGGCGCGACCTCGTGATCGCCAGCGGGACGGCCACGGTCGCGGCGCCGGTCGCTCGCCGGGTGACCATGGGCTCCGGCGACCTGACGCTGCGCGGTCGGGTCGGCGGCGACGTGCGTGGCCGCGTCGACCACTTGCGCCTCGACGGCGCCCAGATCGGTGGCAACCTCGACTACACCAGTGATAACTCGGTGGTGCTGACCAACGGGGCTCGCGTCGCCGGGACCACGACCCGCCATACCCCAACGGACCGCGGCCCCCGGGGCGCGGCCGATGGATTCCTGCGTTGGCTGCGAGGGCTGATCGGGATCTTCGCCCTTGGTGTCCTGCTGCTCTTGCTGCTGCCTCGGTTCAGCACCCGGAGCATCGACACCTTGCGGGCCGAGCCGTGGGCAAGCCTGGGAATTGGTGCGGCCATCCTGGTGGTGACGCCGATCGTCGCGCTGATCGTGTTTATCGTCGGCTTGCTCGTCGGTGGCTGGTGGCTCGGTCTGCTGCTAGTCCCGCTCTGGATCCTGGCGCTGGCCATCGGCTACGTCGTGTCCGGTTTTCTGCTGGGCCGTCTGATCTTCGCCCGGCTCGGTTGGGGTCGGTACCACGATGTCCTTGCGCTGCTCGGCGGCCTGTTCGTGCTGACCGTGGTCGGATTGGTCCCCCTGATCGGCTGGCTGGTCAGCCTCGCGGCGTTCGTCGCCGGTGCCGGCGCGGTGGCGCTCGTGGTCGGCCGGCGGGCCCAGGTGCGACCCGCGGCGGCGTAGTTCCGGCTTCCGGCTCGGGCTTACGACGCGGCTGGCCGTGGGAGGACACCGAGCAGCTCGAATCCGTAGTCGAGCGCCTTCGGCATCTCTGCATACGCGGTACCATTTGGCGCCCCGAGCATGACCGCCAGCACCCGGTGACCGCCGCGCTTCGATGTCGTGATCAGGCAACCCAGCGCCGCCTCGGTCCAACCGGTTTTCAATCCGTAGGCGCCCGGATAGGTCCGCAGCAGCTTGTTGATGTTGATGAGCGCGAACGCCTTGTGCGTCGTGGTGGCGGGGATGGTGAATGCCGGGGTGGCCGCGATCGCGACCAGCGCCGAATAGTGCGACTCGAGATATGTCGCCGCCAGCGCCAGGTCAAAGGCCGACGAGTAATGGCCCGGGGCATCGAGGCCGGTGGGATTAGTTGAGGTCGACAGCAACCATGGCGGTAAAGATTTTGGTGAGGCTTGCCGGTGCCCGCGCGGCCCGGGCGTTGGATTGCCAGAGAAAGCGGCCGGTGTCGAGGTTGACGAGCGTCACCTCCTGGGCCGCGATGACCGGCACCGGGAGCGGCCGCAACGTGGCAGCGGGCCGCGGCATCCTCGTCGGCAGCGGCGTAACCGTCCGTACCGGCGACGGCACGGGTGTGGGCGTGGAGACGGGCACCCGATCCGGTCGAGGGCCCAGCGTGATCTCGGGTATGGCGGCGGTCAGCCCCGTCGGCGGTTCGCTCGCGCTCGCCTGGTAGGGCGGGGCGGCCGAGCCCAGCGCGCTGCTGAGCGCGCCAATCGCGACCAGGACCGCCGTCAGGTGAAGAATGGATCGTCGCATTGCAGGTCAGGCAGCCTACCGCAGGCTGCGCTGGAAAGCAAGACCCGGTCCCTACAATGTTGCTCGCGCCGGGATGACGGAATAGGTAGACGTTGGCGACTTAAAATCGCCTGCCCGTAAGGGCGTCAGGGTTCGAGTCCCTGTCCCGGCACCAGCCTCGGCCGGCGGTAGTATGGCGTCCATGCTCCGGGCGCCCGAAGTCATCCTCGGGATCATCGTTGTCGTTTACATCCTCAACGACGTCTTTCAGAGCGTCGTGGTCCCGCGGCCAACGCCGGCGCGTTACCGCCTGACCCGCTGGATCGTGCGGCCCGGCTGGCGGGCCTGGCGAACGATCGGGTTGCGGGCCCGCTCAACGGCGGACCGAGAGCGTGTTCTGGGTGTCTTTGCCCCGCTCGTGGTGGTGGTCTTGCTCGTCCTGTGGCTGTTCGGGCTCGTGCTCGGTTTCGGCTTGATCTTCTACGGACTGCGGGCGCAGCTACACCCGCTCGTGCAGGACTTCCCGACGGCGCTGTATTTTGGCGGCACCTCGGTGCTGACCATCGGGTTTGGCGACTTTGTCGCGACCTCCGGACTGGCTCGCGTGCTGGCCCTGATTGCCGGCGGGACCGGCCTCGGCACGATCGCCCTGGCGATCAGCTTCCTGTTCTCGCTCTATGGATCCTTCCAGCGGCGCGAGATCCTGATCGTGACACTCGACGCCCGGGCCGGCGCGCCGCCGTCCGGGGTCAACTTGCTCGAGACGATGGCGAGGCTTGGAATGGTCGACGACTTGCCGCGGCTATTTGCCGACTGGGAGAAATGGGCAGCCGAGGTGCTGGATAGTCATCTGGCCTACCCCGTTCTCGCCTACTTCCGGTCGTCGCACGACAACGAATCGTGGGTGAGCGCGCTGGGCGCCGTGCTGGACGCGACCACCCTCATCCTGACAACCGTCGTGGATGGTCCGCGCGGCCCGGCGAAGATGGTGTTTGCGATGGGTACGCACCTGGTCGAAGATCTGAGCCGGTTCTTCCGAATCGCCAAAGACCACGATCCCGGGGTGGAGCGTTACGAGTTTGACCAGGCTCGGGAACGGTTGGCCGCGGCCGGTTGGGAGTTGCTGGGAGCGGACGAGTCGTGGGTCGCATTCTCGCGGTTACGGACCCAGTACGCGGTCCAGCTCAACAACATGGCGAAATGGTGGGCGGCGCCACCGACGCAATGGATCGGCGATCGCTCTTACGTGCGCTTTCCGCTGCAACGACACCAGGAACAGCCGGCTCGCGCCGCCTCACGTTAAACAAAACCGAAAGTCTTGATCACGCGGCGGCAAAAGCGTGCGGTGGGTTCCCGCTCAGCCGCAGGTAAAACGCCGTGGCCAGTGCGTAAGGCAACAACAAGCGGACTTCGAAGTCCGCTGGTCGGCGGGCGATGCCGGCGAACAGATCGGGCAACAGCCGCCGCTCCATGGCCTCCGAGATCCGCTGGATGGTGAAGGCGTCGGATGCCCGCACCCGAGCACTGGCGCCGTCCCAGATCGTCTTGCCATCTTCGAGCTGGCGCCACTCCGCGAGGAGCACCCCCTGGGTGGCGCTGAGCGCCAGCGCCTGGTTGAGGCCGTTCTGCCCTTCCGGCAGCAGCTCAACGCCGCGCGCCCGCGCCAGGTCCAGGCTCTTGCGGACGGCGGCCTCGACATGCGGCCACGACTCGGCATCGGCGGCCGCGTGGGGCAGCAGGTCCGGGGCTTCGATGATCCGCTTGGTGCGGCCCAGCGCAAGGCCGTCGAGCTGGCTGCGAAGGCCCGCCTTCAGCTGCAGGTGCGCGAGCGGTGGCGTCCGAGAGGTAAAGAGCTCGACCACGGGCTCGGCGAACGCGATCACCGGGTCATCGGTCGGCGTCGGGAGTTCCTGATGCTGAACGGTCGGCCGCCAGCCGGTGGCCCGCGCGCCTTTCTTGCGGACCGTAAACAGGCCGGCCTGGTGGCGACCGACCAGCACCGCCGCCGTGACGCCGATCACCATGACCAGGATCGTGAGCGGGATGCCAAAGCGCGCCAGGGCCACGACGGAAAGCACAAGCGTGACGCCGAGGACAACCGGACGGCGGTAAGGGCGCGACATGCCTCCCAGTACAACGCTGGTCGACGCCATCCCCGCCGGGAAGGAGCGATCTTGAGTCGATCTAGGGCTTGGGGACGATGGGCGCGCCCCACCCGTCGTAGTCGCCTTTCAGGGCGTGTGCGACCGCCTCCATTCGGGCCCGCATCTCGGCGATGTTCTGTGGCGTCGGTATCACGACCACCACCGCTTTTACGCACCAATCCCGCCCTTTCGCCCCGGGTGCGACATCGACCGTGTTGCTGGAGGTCCGCAGCCGGTCAGCCGCGAGCCGGGCCGTGGTTTCATCAGGAAAATAAAGGAAGTTGTCCACCTCGTGAGGCTGCCCGAGGTCGGAGCCCGCCTTATGGAGTTGCCCGAGCACCATGGAGTCCATGGCCGCCGTTCCCGAGGCTGCGGGCTTCTTCCGAAACAGCCACCCCATTGACGCGCCTAGTTCAGGTTGCGGAAGAGGGTGGCGATCCCCTGGCCGCCGCCGATGCACATGGTGACGATGCCCCACTCCGCCTGGCGGCGCTTGAGCTCATATGCCAGCTTGACGGTCAGGATGGCGCCGGTGGCGCCCACCGGGTGGCCGAGCGCGATGGCGCCGCCATTCGGATTGACCTTCTCGGGATCGATCTCCAGCTCGCGGATCACGGCGACCGCCTGCGCGGCGAAAGCCTCATTGAGTTCCATCAGGTCGATATCGTTGATCGTCATGCCGGCCTTCTTGAGCAGGTTCTGGACGGCAAAGATGGGCGCGACCCCCATGATTTCGGGGGCGATGCCCGCCACCGCGTCGGCGACCCATTCGAGCTGCGGCGTGACACCGAGCTCCTGCGCCCTGGCGCCGGTCATCACCACCAGCGCCGCGCCGGCGTCGTTGATGCCTGAGGAGTTGCCCGCCGTCACGCTGCCGCCGTCTCGAAAAGCCGGCTTGAGCCGGGCGAGCGACTCGCCGGTGGTGCCCGGTCGCGGATGCTCGTCGACGTCGGCGACCAGCGGGTCGCCCTTGCGCTGTGGAATGGCGATCGGCACGATCTGCTCCTTGAAGCGGCCCTCGGCGATGGCGACGGCCGCCCGGCGCTGGCTTTCGGCGGCGAATGTATCCTGCGCCTCCCGCGAGACGCCGTAGCGGTCGGCGACCTTCTCGGCGGTGCAGCCCATCTGATAGCGGCCGAATGGGTCGGTCACCAGCGACAGGGTCCCGTCGATCAACGCCGCTTCGCCCAGCCGCCAGCCGACCTGGGACCGAGGAAGCAGGTACGGCTGGATCGACATGTTCTCATTGCCACCGGCGACGACCACCTGCGCCTCGCCAGTGCGCAGCTCCTGGACGGCGCTGTTGATGGCCTGCAACCCGGATCCGCACAGCCGGTTCACGTTGAACGCCGTTGTCGTCTCGGGAAGGCCGGCCTTCAGCGTTGCCAGGCGGGCGTTGAAGGCATCCTCGCCAACCTGGCCGACGCAGCCCAGGATGACCTCGTCAACGACGCCCGGGGGAATCCCTGCGCGATCCACCGCCGTCCGGATCGCGGTCGCCCCCAGGTCGGACGTCGGGGTGTCCTTGAATGCGCCGGCAAACTTGCCAATGGCGGTACGGACCCCTCCTGCGACGACGATGCCCCCTCCGTTCAGTGCCACTGAATAATTCTATGTCGCGACGCCAGGGCGATTAGACCCCCGGGCTCGGTGCGCTCCCGCTGCCCGTCCCCGCCGATCCGCCATACGCGGTGGCGCTGCCGCCGCCGGAGTCGCTGCCCCGCTTGGTGATCTTCTGGGCTTGCTGCTGGGCCTTCGAAATCCCGCGCTCGACCTGTGGCCGCGCGGAATCCACGACGCCTTGCGCCTGGTCAAGCACCGGTTGCATCTGGCCGCGGACCTGGTCGAGGCGCTCCGAAAGGTCGGCGCGCATGTCGCGTCCGGGCTTGGGTGCGTAGAGCAGCGCGACGGCGCCGCCGATGATCATCCCGTGCACCACGCCTCTCAAATATCCCATCGTGTCCTCCCTTGTGGCGGCTCACCCGACCCGACCCGTCCATTCGGCTGGCGGATTTCGCGCGTGGCGCCTATCTTACCATCTCGGCGGGAGATCTTGATAGTGACGATATCAGAATATTGGCGCCCTGCACTGCGCGAGCGCCGAGCATCAGCGCCCGAACCGCCAGGTCGAGTCCGGCCCGAACCAGCACCGCACTCACACAGCAGAAGCTGTAGAGGAATACCTCCGGAATCCGGGCGCGCAGGAAGGGGACCCCCACGGCGAGCCCGGCAATCAGGATGGCGGCGGCGCACAACGACGCGCCCAGCTCGACGGCGCGGGCCCGCAACCACTCGGTGACACTCATCTACAGGAAATGATATAGGCCCAGTGTCAAAAGTCAACACAATCACCATTCTTCTTCGCGACCGGGGGGTGCCGTGTCCGATCATGTCGGCATCGCCGTGATCGATGCCGGGCTGCGGCGGCGCATGGGCCGCGTGCGGGTCGGCCATTTCGCGACCACCGACGGACGGGAGCCGGCGCTGGTGCCGGTCTGTTTCGTCGTGCTGGGCGACACGCTCTACCACGCCATCGATGCCAAGCCGAAGTCGACGCCGCCCAGCGGACTGCGGCGCGTCCGCAATGTGCGGGCTAACCCGTCGGCGGCGTTCCTGATCGACCACTACGAAGAGGACTGGGGCCGGCTGTGGTACGCGCTCTTACGCGGCCGGGCGAGCGTGCTCGATCACGGACCGGAACGGCAGCGCGCCATTGCCGCGCTCAAACGGAAATATCCGCAGTATCGGACCACGGTGCCGCTGGCTGGCGACGCGCTGGTCATCGCGCTAGCTGTACGGCGGATATCGCATTGGCGAGCCAGTTCGCCCGTCCGTCGACGCGCATCGCGACGGGGTCCGGCACCATGAAGGTGCGAATCGACAGGATGCCGGTCGCTGGATCGCCATAGCGGGCATTGAAGCTGACCACGTCGCCGAACCAGGGATCATCGATCACCAGCCCACCGCTCAACGTGTATCCGGTCAGGAGGACGAAATGCTGGTTGCCGCCGAGCTGCACCTCCGCGATCACGAGGCGTCCGGCATCGAGCTCGGGTGAGATCACGTTCGGATCCGGACCAAACCAGCCGGAGAACGCAACCCGTCCGCCCGAGTAGCGGGTCACCGCATCCCAGATCAGCTCGTCGTCGAACGCATAGCCGCCGTTGGCAGTGAGCCAGGCGTTGAAGGTGCCGGGATCGGTGTTGATGCCGGAGTGACGCAGCATCATCGTGACCGCCGTGATGGCGCAACCGGCCGAGCCGATCGTTTCGGTCGGAGAGGTGCCCAGCCGTGCCCCGGCCCAGGCGCCGTTCTGCTGGCTCATCGGGGCGATCTCCATGGTGGTCTCGGCCGACGCACCCAGCGGGTTCGCCAACGCCATCGTCAGGGCGATGGCCGCCACGAAAATGGCCGGGCGCAGGCCGACGGTCGGGCGGGGAAATTTCAAGGGCCGGGGAGCCTCGCGATGCCAGGCGGACAAACGCGGCCCATCTTGCGGTGCGCTCCGGGCGCAAGCAAACGCTCGCGATGACCCAAGGTGGCAGGGTGCAGGGGTGCTAAATGCTTGGGCCGGCCGTGGGCCGTAAAAGCTGGCCCTCGCCCAGCGTGCCGCGACCCGTGTAACGGTTTTTAGCCGCTAGGACGCGAGCGGTATTGAGGACGAGTAACGGTTCAAAGCAGAGCGTTGCGCGAAGCCCCCACCCGCTGTGGGCGGTTTTCCGTCGGGCGCGCTACGCCGCCTGCTTCTGGGGGGCGGCCCGCCGCGCTTTGGCGCGCTCGATGCGCTTTTCTTTTGCGCCGCGACCGCGTCGGACGTGGGGCTTCATCACCGGTACAACTGTGCGAGAGCGCACCCACTTGCTGTGTAAATCGCCTGCGGATCGATTCGCGGCCCGATTGTCAGCGACGCGTCGCTGCGCTTCAATTGAATTAGGGATTGTTAAGATGGCTGCCAATGAGTGACCCACGCCCCATCGGCGTGTTCGACTCGGGCGTGGGCGGCCTCACCGTTCTTCGGGAGCTGCAGGGTCAGCTGCCCAACGAGTCCACCATCTACTTCGCCGACCTCGGGCACTTTCCCTACGGGCCGCGCTACCAGGCGCAGGTCCGGCACTTCGCCCTGAACATCATTCGTTTCCTCGAAAAGCTCGACGTCAAGCTGGTGGTGATCGCCTGCAACACGGCGACGGCCGCCGCCCTGAACACCGCTCGCGAAGTCTTCGACATCCCGATCATCGGTGTCATCACGCCTGGGGCTGAGGCGGCCGTTGCGGCCACCCGCAACAAACGCGTCGGCGTGATTTCAACTGAAGGCACGCTGCAAAGCCAGGAATACCTGCACGCCATCCGCGAAGCCAATCCGACCATCGGTGTGCTGCCGAAGGCCGCGCCCGAGCTCGTCGACCTCGTGGAGGCCGGCAAATCAGAAGCCCCGGAAACCGAGGTCGTGCTACGAGCGGCGCTCCAGGACATCGTGCATTACGACGCCGACACGCTGATCCTGGGTTGCACCCACTATCCACTGCTGAGGCCGCTGATTCGAAAGATCACCGGCGACACCATGACGGTGGTCGATTCGGCCGAGACGACCGCCGCCCGGGTCAAGCGGGTCCTCGCCCGCAACGGCCTGGAGTCCGCCGAACCCGGCGCCGCTCGGCACCAGATCTACGTGACCGGCTCGCCGGAGCGGTTCACGGATGTGGCCCGCATTCTCTTCGGCCAGGACCTGCCACCCATCACGACCGTCCGCCTCGAGCTGGTTGAAGCGATGAGCGGCCGGGAGGGAGCGGCGTGACGGCGACCATGACCGGGACGGACTTCATTGCGCCCATCCGAGCCGAATTGGAGGATTTCGAAGATCGCCTGCATAAGACGGTCCGCGCCGATCTCGGGCCGGTGGCGGAGGCGATGGAGCAGATCCTGGAAGCCGGCGGGAAGCGCCTGCGGCCTTCGCTGGTTTTCCTCGCCGCCGGACTCGGCCACCCCAGGCGGATTGACGACGTGCACCGGGCGGCGATGGCCATCGAATTCATTCACAATGCCACCTTGATCCACGACGACCTGATCGATGGCGCACCGACACGCCGCGGCTTGCGCACCATCCATGAATCGCTGGGGGCAAACCCGGCGATCATCATTGGCGACTACTACTTCGCGAAAGGTGCCAACCTGATGTCACAGATCGGGAATACCAGCATCGACGCGCTGCTGTCGCAGACGGTGATGACGATCTGCTTCGGCGAGATGCTGCAGCTCACCAGCCAGCGGCGCTACGACCAGTCCCTCGATGAGTACTACGCGAAGATCGAGCGGAAAACGGCAGTGCTGCTCGCGGCGTCGACCTTCTGCGGCGCCGTTCTTGGGGAGCTGCCGGAACCCGAGGTGGAAGCCATCCGCCGCTTCGGCCGCCTGCTCGGGATGTCATTCCAGATTGCCGACGACGTCCTCGACTATCTCGCCTCCGAGGAGGAGGTCGGGAAGCCGGTTGGCAATGACCTGAAGCAGGGCACGGTCACGCTCCCCCTGATGCTCGCCCGGCATGACCCCTCCCTTGACGGCCAGCTTGACGCCATCCTGGGGAAGCCGCTCCTGCAGGACGCCGATTATGCCGAGGTGGTCCGGATTGTGCGCGGCTCGCGTGGCATCGACGAGTCGTACGAGTACGCCCGGACGTTTGGTGAGCGGGCCCGGGCGGAGCTCCACGCGTTTGACCCCTCGCCGCACCGCGATGCCCTCGAGTCGTTGACCTACTACGTGGTGGGCCGCCGGAACTAGCCTGGCCACCTTCCGGCTCGCGACCCGCGGCAGCAGCCTCGCCATGATCCAGGCGCAACTTGCGGCCGATGCGCTGGCTCGCCGATATCCAGAGCACGAATTCGTTCTGGTGCCGCTGGCAACGCATGGCGACCGTCACCCGACACTGCGCCTGACCGACTCCGCACGTGAGGGGGTCTTCGTCAAGGAGCTCGAGCAGGCGCTGCTCGACCAGCGGGCGGAGCTGGCGGTTCACTCGGCGAAGGACCTTCCGACGCTGCCGACGCCGGGGCTTACACTGGCCGCCTTTCTGAAGAGGGCGGACGCCCGCGACGTGCTCATCGCCCGGGCACCGTCGACGCTCGCGCGGCTGCCGTCCGGATCGCGCGTCGGCACGGGGAGTCCACGCCGGGCCGCCCAGATCGCGGCGATCCGTCCGGACCTGCGGGCGGTCGAGATCCGCGGCAACGTCGACACCCGGTTGCGACGGCTGACGGAGGGTAGCGTCGATGCCCTGATCCTGGCCTCGGCCGGGCTCGAGCGGCTCGGCCGGCTGGGCGAGGCCCATGAGGTGCTGCCCTTCGAGGTGATGCTGCCGGCGCCGGGTCAGGGAGCCCTCGCCATCCAGGCGGTCGAAGGCAGTCAGGCGGCGGAGCTGGCGGCCGGCATCGACCACGCTGATACCAGCCGTGCCGTCCGGGCCGAGCGCCTCCTCCTTCGCAGCCTCGGAGGCGGCTGCCTGTCGGCGGTAGGCGCGTACGCCAGCGTCGCCGGTGACGAGCTCGTTCTGGAGGCCGTCGTCCTTGGCGATGGGGGAGGGCAGGTGCTTCGGGCGCGGGCGCGGGGCGTCGACGACGCCGAGGTGGTCCGCCAGATTACGGCGCGGCTCGAGGGCGAGGGCTCGGCTCGGCTCCTGCGACCGGGCCCGTCGGGCGGACCGCTCGCCGGATTGCGAATCATGGTGACGCGCGCGGACGATCAGGCGCAAAGTCTCACGCGGGCTCTTGAAGCCGAGGGGGCCACCGCCATCGCCTGCCCGGTTATTGCCATCGAGCCGATCGAGGTGGAGGCCGAGCGGCTCGCGGCGCTCGATGGATACGAGTGGGCGGTGTTCACCAGCGCGAACGGCGTCGACCGGCTGCTCGCCCAGCTGCAGGCCGCGGGTCGCGTTTTCCCGACACATATAAAGGTTGCGGCGATCGGCCCGCAGACGGCAGCCCGGCTGCGCGATCGTGGCCTCCGTCCGGCCCTGATGCCCAGCCGCTTTATCGCCGAGGACCTGGCCGATGCGCTGGCCGCGGCGATGACGCCGCGGGCGCGAATCCTGGTGGCGCGAGCCGCCGGCGCCCGAGACGTCCTCCCCGACCGGCTGCGCGCCGCCGGGGCTCGGGTTGACGTGCTCGAGCTGTATCGCGCCGTCCCGCCGCCCGGCCTGCGTCAGCGGCTGGCGCAAAACCTTGATCGGGTGGACATGGTCACCTTCACCAGTTCCTCGACGGTTGCGCATTTTGCCCAGGCAATCGACGGGCCACTGCCCGACGTCGTCGCCGTCGCCTGCATCGGTCCGATCACGGCGCAGACCGCCCGCGATCTGGCGATGCGGGTTGATATCATCGCCCAGGAGTACACGACCCGCGGCCTGGTCGAGGCCATCGTGCGCAGCCGGACTCCAATTTCAGCATGAGCTTTCCCACGCAACGTCCCCGCCGTTTGCGGGGGAACCCCACGCTCCGCCGGCTGGCGCGCGAAACGCGGATCGCCCCCCAGGACCTGATCTACCCGCTTTTCGTCCGTGATGCCATCGAGGAGCCGCAACCGATCGAGTCGATGCCGGGCCAGGTTCAGCACACGCTCGAATCCCTGACCCGTGAGGCCGAAACCGCGCTCAAGCTGGGCGTACGGAGCCTCGTGCTCTTCGGCATCCCGGGCGGTAAGGATCCGCAGGGGTCGGGTGCCTGGATCGACGACGGAATCGTGCAGCGCGCGTTGCGGCAGCTGCGCGACGCTTTCGGGAGCGACGCCCTGTTGATCGCCGATCTCTGCCTCTGCGAGTACACGGATCACGGCCACTGCGGCGTCCTCGACGGGGAGCGGGTGGACAATGACCGGACGCTCGAGATCTACCAGCGGATCGCCACCTCTCAGGCGGCGGCCGGCGCCGACGTGATCGCCCCGTCCGGCATGATGGACGGCCAGGTCGCCGCGATTCGCTCGGCGCTGGATCAGGCCGGATTCACCGATCGCGCCATCCTCGCCTACGCCGCCAAGTACGCATCGGCGTTCTATGGGCCGTTCCGCGAGGCCGCCGGCTCCGCACCACGCTTCGGCGACCGGCGAGGTTACCAAATGGATGCGGGAAACGTGCGCGAGGCCGTCAGGGAGGCCCGGATCGATGTCGACGAAGGCGCGGACATGGTCATGGTGAAGCCCGCCCTGGCGTTCCTCGACGTGATTCGTGCGGTCGCCGAGTCGACTGAGGTTCCAGTGGCTGCCTACAACGTCAGTGGCGAGTACGCGATGGTGAAAGCGGCCGCCTTACGTGGCTGGATCGACGAGCGCCGGGTGCTGCGCGAAATCCTGCTGGGCATCCGTCGCGCGGGCGCCCAGATGATCCTGACCTACCACGCCAGGGAGGTGGCGGCGGACATCCCTTGCTGGGACGAGATGGGATGAGCCAGACGCCGCGGCGACTGCCGCAGATGGTTGCGACGCTGGCCATCCTTGCCGGCGCTATACTCGCGTTCACCATCTATGTTGGACGCAATGCCGGCGGCAGCCCTGGCACCCTGCCCACCCCGAGCCCAACCTCCAGCCCAACCTCCAGCGTGACGGCGTCCTGCGGTTCATTGAACTTCGGTGCGGCGCTCTCGCCGACCGCCGGCAACGCCGGCAAGAAAAGTTTCAGCGCCGCGCCACCGATGACCATCAATGCCGCCCACCATTTGCTGGTGACAATCAAGACCGCCAAGGGCGACATCGTGCTCTGCCTCGACCCCAAGCTGGCCCCGAACACCGTCAACAACTTCGTCTTCCTGGCCCGCAACCAGTTCTACGACGGCCTCAAGTTTCACCGGGTCGAGCCCAACTTCGTGATTCAGGGCGGCGACCCCAAGGGCGACGGCACGGGCGGGCCCGGCTACAAGTTCAACGACGAACCGGTGGCCAGCGAGTACACGGCCGGGGCGGTGGCGATGGCCAATTCGGGCCCCAACACCAATGGCAGCCAGTTTTTCATCTGCACCGTTGACGACACCAAGAAGCTGCAGAAGCTTTACAGCCTGTTCGGCTACGTTCAGCGCGGCATCGACGTCGTGCTCAAGATCGCGGCCGGCGATGTCATGACGTCTGTCACCGTTCAGGAAGAGACTGGTTAAGGTCTCAGCCGAAGTTAAGGAGTCCGCTGAAGGCGGGCGTATAATGGGGGCCGCCAAGGAGCCCACATGCCATTCCTGAATCACTGGTACATCCTTCTGCTGATCCTGATCATCGTGCTGATCATCTACGGTCCCGGGAAGCTCCCGGAGGTCGGCGGCGCAATCGGCAAGGCGATGCGAGAGTTCCGCCGGGCGACCAGCGACCTGCAGGACGAGTTCAAGAAGAGCGCCTCGGAGCCCAACCGGGATTCCGCGACGCCGACGGATCAGCCGGCCACCGACGTCAAGTCGACCACTGATACCAAGGCCTGACCCTTAGGCGGCCGCCGAGCGGGAGCCATGGCCAAACCGCTGGTCGTTTCCGACGACGAAGAGCGCCGGATGACCGTGATCGAGCATCTCGAGGAGCTGCGGCGCGTGCTCATCATCTCGCTGATCGCCTGGGGGGTGGCGACGGTGATCGGCTTCCTGGTCTCGGGCTGGGTCCTGTCGGTTGTGCTTGGGCCGGTGCATCAGGTGATCGGCGCGGGCAAGCCGATTTATTTCACCGGTCCCGTCGACAAGTTCTTCCTCTATTTCAAGGTCGGGATGTTTACCGGCTTCATTCTCGCCAGCCCGGTCATCCTCTGGCAGGTGTGGACCTTCGTCGCGCCCGGACTGCATCGAAACGAACGACGCTTCGCCCTGGGGTTCGTCACGTCCGCGGTGCTCCTGTTTGCCATCGGGATCGGCTTTGCCTTCTTCGCCATGCCGATTGCCCTGCGGTTCCTCATCGGATTTGGGACGAGCGAGATCCAGTACTTGCCACTGGCCAGCAGCTACATCAACTTTGTCTTGATCCTCATCGCGATTTTCGGGGTCACCTTCGAGCTGCCCCTGGCCATGACCATGCTCGGCCTGGCCGGCATCGTCAGCGCCAGGACCCTTTCCAGCCAGCGATTCAAGTTCTGGATCGGCATCTTTGCCGGGGCCGCCATGGTGACGCCGGGTGTTGACCCGGTCACGCCCACCCTGCTGGCGGTTCCGCTGATCATCCTGTTCGAGATCAGCATCCTCGTGATCCGCGCTCTGCGAAGATAGACGGCGTTGGCTCAGACGCGACCCGACGGCCGGAAACCGGACGAGATCCGGCCGGTGAAGATCGAAACCGCCGTGAACCTTTACGCCGAGGGGTCGGCCCTGATCAACATGGGCGACACCCGGGTGCTGTGCACGGCCAGCTGGGACGACAAGCCGCCACCGCACAAGAAGGGTACGGGGGAAGGGTGGGTAACCGCCGAGTACTCGATGCTGCCCCGGGCAACCCAGACGCGGACCGCGCGCGAAGCCCGCACGGGTCGGATCGATGGCCGCACCCAGGAGATCCAGCGGCTGATCGGTCGCGCGCTCCGCGCCGCCATCAATATGCCCCTGATGGGCGAGCGCACCATCATGGTCGACTGTGACGTCCTGCAGGCCGACGGCGGTACGCGGACTGCGTCGATCACCGGTGGATTCGTCGCGCTCCACCTCGCCTTGCAGAAGGCCGTCGAGCGCAACCTGCTGCGGGTGCTGCCCATCAAGCATTTCGTTTCGGCGGTGAGCGTCGGCATCGTGCAGGGGCAGCCCCGGCTTGACCTCAACTATCTCGAGGATTTCGCCGCCCAGACGGACATGAATTGCGTGCTCGCGGAGGACGGACGTTTCATCGAGATCCAGGGAACCGCCGAGCAGGAACCATTCAAGCCGGAAGAGATGGAGCAGATGCTCAAGCTGGCGGTGAAGGGCGCCGCAGAGCTGGTCGAGTCGCAGAAGAAGGCGCTGAAGCTGCACTGAACCGGCTGCTGCTCGCCACGACGAACGAGGGCAAGCTCCGCGAGATCCGGTCGATCCTCGCCGACCTGCCGATGGAGCTCGTGACCCCAAATGAAATCGGAATCCGGTTCGAGGTTTCCGAGGATGGCGCGACCTATCGGGACAACGCGAAGAAGAAGGCCGAGGCGGGAAGGCGGCTGAGCAGGCTGCCGACGCTGGCGGACGACTCCGGGCTGGAGGTGCCGCTGCTCGGCGGCCGGCCCGGCGTCCAATCCGCATATTTCGCCGGCCGGGAACACTACGGCGACAGCCCGGCCCTGGTTCGGGCCCTGATCGCCGCCCTCGGCGACGCAGCCGGCAGCTCGCCACCGGCGTCCTTTCGCTGCATCGCAGTCCTGGCCCTGCCGGACGGTCGGATCTTCGAGGGCGAGGGTGTGCTCACCGGCCGCATCGCGGCCGACCCGCGCGGCACGTACGGCTTCGGCTTCGACCCGGTGTTCCAGCTCGCCGATGGACGGCGCCTGGCGGAGCTGACCACTGAAGAGAAGAACCTGTTGAGCCACCGGGCCCGGGCGCTGAACGCGCTGGAGGTGCACGGCGCCTTCGATGCCGCACTCAGCCCCCTCCCCGACCCTCCCTCGCAAGCGGGGGAGGGAGATACGAGCCGCGGCTGACGTGCTGCGCGCGTCGTTTCTCTATCTCTCGCACCGGCGAGGCCTCCAACGCTTTGTCACCCGACAGCGGCTGACCGCTGCCCTTGCCTACCGCTTCGTCGCCGGCGACCGGCTGGATGACGCGGTTCGTGTGGTGACCGACCTGAATCGCCGTGGCTTCACCGCCAGCCTCGATCATCTCGGCGAGAACGTGAATGAAGAGAAGGCGGCCCGTGCGGCGGCCGACGACTACCTGGCGGCCTTCGAACGGATCGCGACCGACCGCTTGAATGCCAACGTCTCGGTCAAGCTCACCCAGCTGGGCCTCGACATCTCGTCCGACCTGTGCCGCGACCTGCTGACCCGGATCCTCCAGCGAGCTCAACAGCTGGACAATTTCGTCCGGATCGACATGGAAGGCTCCGCCTACACGCAGCGGACGCTCGAGCTCGTGCTCGAGCTCCATCGAGAGTATCCGAACTGTGGCGTCGTCCTGCAAAGCTATCTGTATCGGACGATCGACGACATCGGGCGCGTAAATGCCGCCCGAGTTCGGGTACGGCTGGTCAAGGGTGCCTACGATGAACCGGCATCGGTCGCCTTTCCCAAGAAGGTCGACGTCGACGCGAAGTTCGAGGCGGAGATGCAGCAACTCCTCCTCGAAGGCAGCTACCCGGCGATCGCCACCCATGACGACCGGCTCATCGAGGCGACCAGGCGATTCGCTCGCGCGCGCAACATCGCGCCCGATCGTTTCGAGTTTCAAATGCTGTACGGCATCCGGCGCGATCTGCAGGACCGCCTGCTGCGGGAAGGCTATCGCGTGAGGATTTACGTGCCCTACGGGACGGAATGGTATCCGTACCTGATGCGGCGGCTGGCCGAGCGCCCCGCCAACCTACTGTTTATCGTTCGCAGCCTGATCCGGGAGCGGCGCGCCGCCTGACCCTGGCGGTTCCGGCTCTCCGGAACGGGTCGCGAACTCGACCTTTGCCTGGGGCGGCGGCGGAACCCGGTGGCCGAAGATGCCGCCGAACCACATCAGAAAACCGAACGCGAGACCGCGAAATTCGCTTTTTCGCCAGGCGTCGGTATACCGATAGCGTTCGAACCAGCGGAAGGCGAGCAGGACCAGCACGCTGATGGCGACGATGATGACGAGGACCGGGAGCATGATGCAACCTTAACGCGATATCGGGGACACCGGACACGCACGCATCAAGCCGTCTTCGAGTCGGACGAGACCGCGTTCGATGCCGCGAGCAGGCCGCCGCGTTACAGGCGATGCGATCGAGCAGCTTTGGAGACCACTGGCCGCGACAGCGACCCTAGAATGAGGGTCGTTCCCATCAATACTCGCAGGGGAGGAACCTCCAATGAAGGACACGCAGAAGTCCGCCAAGCGCACCGTCGCGAAATTCACGGACGAGGAACGAGGCGCGATGAAGGACCGGGTCCAAGAGCTGAAGGCGGCCGCGGACAAGGCGGACGGGGAGAACGACGTGCTCGCGAAGATCGCCGAGCTGCCGGCACCGGATCGCGCCATGGCCAAGCGCCTCCATGCGATCATCAAAGCCAGCGCGCCAGCCCTCGCGCCGAGAACCTGGTACGGGATGCCCGCGTATGCCAAGGACGGCAACATCGTCTGCCACTTCCAACCCGCGCAGAAGTTCAAAACGAGGTATGCGACCTTGGGCTTCAGCGACAAGGCGAACCTCGACGAAGGCACCATGTGGCCGAACGCCTTCGCTCTGACGAAGTTGACCGCCGACGACGAGGCAAGGATCGGCGCGCTCGTGAAGAAAGCGGCGAGCTGAGGACCTTTGGTCGGGGCGGCGGGATTCGAACCCGCGGCCTCCTGCTCCCAAAGCAGGCGCGCTAACCAGGCTGCGCTACGCCCCGCGTGCTGGATTCTACGTTGCCGGTGATCGCCGGAGCGAGCGTCGTAAACGTGCGATAGAGCCGCTCATACTGCGCGGACCGCCCGGGATCGGGTTCGATCAGCTTGCCGGGTTGGATCGTGTGCCGGGCCGCGTCCGCCACGCTGGCATACCGTCCGCAGGCGACCCCGGCCAGCAGCGCCGCACCCATAGCCGGGGTGGCCGTCGCCGCCATGGACGCGACCGGCACACCGAAGATGTCGGCCTGCAGCTGGCGCCACAACCAGGCGCCCCCGCTGCGCCTGGGGGTTCGAACCTGGCGCACCTCGATACCGAGCTCGCCCAGGCGATCCAGGCCGTCCCGGAGGCTGAAAATGACGCCTTCCATCACGGCGCGCGTCAGGTCGGCCCGGGTGTGATGCGCCCGGAGCCCGGCGAACGCGCCACGCCCGCCCGCGCCGTCGGGCGTGGTGGACGCGCTCTCGCAATGCGGAAGGAAGAACAACCCATTTGACCCCACGGGTGCGGATGCGGCCAGCTGATAAAGATCGTCCCGAGTGAAGTGCCCGCCCAGGATGCCACCCCACCAGTGCAGGGCCGCCCCGGCTGCGGCGGCGCGGGCGCGCAGGCGGTAGCGCTGCGGAAGGGCATGGCAGCCGGCATCGAGCCGGCCGGTCGGGTCGATGATGACGTGGTTGGCCGGCGCGAAGAGCACGGCGTCCCGCCGAATCGACGAGCTGATCAGCCCGCTCTCCACGATGCCGCAGCCGACCGCGGCAGCCGCCTCGGCGCTGGCGCCGGCGGCGATGGGAAGGCGCGCCGGCAGCCCGAGCTCACCGGCCATCGACGGGCGCAGCCCACCCGAGATCGCCGCGCTCTCCTGGACATCCGGCAACCACGCTGGCGGAATCTCGAGCGCATCCAGGATCTCCCCTGACCAGGTTCGCCGCCGCAGATCGAGCAGCGTCGTGCCGGATGCGTCGGTGACATCGGTCACCGCCTCACCGGTCAGCATCAGCCGGACGTAATCCTTCGGCGCCAGCACGCGGCGGGTGTGGCGGAACTGGACCGGTTCGACATCACGAACCCAGAGCAGGGTGGAGGCCAGGCCGTCGGACGCCACGGCGTTACCGGTGATCTCGAGAAGGCGGTCGCGACCGACGCGTTCAGTGATTGCTACCGATTGCGGCAGGGCGCGCCGATCGCCGGCGACGATGGCGGGGCGCACGACGATCCCCCGGGCGTCCATAAAAACAGCGCCGGCCGTCTGGCCGGTGAGGCCAATCCCGACAACCTCGCCACCGGCCGTGGCCGCCACCTCCGCCAGCGCCCGTTGCGACGCGCGCCACCACTCGGAGGCATCTCGCTCGAGCCCGCCGGATGCCTTGCCGTCCGCGGGGTACTCGGCGGAGGCCGACGCCTGGACGGCGCCCGTCTCATCGATGGCGACCGCCGTGGCCCGTATCGCCCCGACGTCGAGCCCGACGAGCACTAGCCCGCGGAGGTTGGCGGGATCGCCAATTGTTCCGACCAGTGATACCCGCCGTCGGTGGTGGCATCGATCACGTAGTCGCCGCCGCCATTCCGGGTCAACACCCACCCCGTCGTCACGCTGACGAAGGCCGCCGCGAACGTCTCGGCGGCGTTCTGGATCGCGCCCGTCCGCCGGAGTGTGGTCCCGCCGGCGCTGGCAATGACGCATTGGGCGACATTGGTGGCCGGGCCGTCGCCGACGAAGACGGCGTCGCCGGGATCGACCGCGCTAAAGCTCGGGGGATAGCTGTCGGGGCCTGCCGGCACGCCAGGTTGGTGCATCGCCATCGGTTCATTCAGGACGGCCCGCCAGCTGGAGCCGTCCGTGGTCGCGTAGGCGATGTAGGGACTGTGGCTCATGGCGGCGCCCCCTCCCAGAAAGAGTACCCAGAGGGCGTGTGGCCCAGCGCATTGGATGAGGGTGGTCGCCGCCACGCCGGCTGACGCCTGGTCGGGCCGTTGCAGCGCCAGGCTCCAGCTCTGCCCCTGGGCGATGTTTTGATAGCGGTAGACCCCGTCGCGCTGCGTGCCAACCCAGCCCTGCATCGAATCGCTGAAGCATACGGTCTGGGGGTTGGGCGGGCCGCCGAGCGAGGTCCAGGTCACCCCACCATCCCGCGTCGTCACCAGGGTGGCGCCCTCTTTAGGTACCAGCCATCCGTGGATCGCCTGGGGGTCGGTACCGCCAGCGATCCCCCAGCCCTGGCTGGGGCTCACGAAATTGACCGAACGGATCGGCCTGTCCGGCTCGCCCAGCTGATGCCAGGTCCGCCCGCCGTCGCTGGTGCCGAGCAAGCTGCGGGCCCCGACCGCCCAGCCGGTGGTGACGCTGATGAAGTCGACACCGACGAATTCTTCCGTTGACGCAAACTGCTTCGTCCAGTGCGCGCCATCACCGGTGGCATAGATCGCGTGCGCTCCAACAGCCCAGCCAAAGCGCGGCCCAACCATCTGGATCGCGGCGAGGGCGGGCACGAAGGTGGGATCCGCGCTCTCCGGCGTGGGCGTCGGACTTGGCGGTGCGGACGGCGATGGTGTCGCCACCGGCGAGTCGCCCGGCGACGTCGTGGGGTGCAGGCTGGACGCCGGCGTGCCCGTTGCTGTGGACGTGCAGCTCGTCAGGACGACGGCCAGCGTGGCCGCGCAGCGAAGGGCTAGCCGGCGGCGCATGGTTCTGCAACGCGGAACCGGCATGTCTCGTGCGATCCAAAACGTGCTATCATGCGCTCAAAGCATATGAAATACGCTCAGAGCGAAATCGCGAACTCAGTTCGGACCGCCCTCGGTGGCTTGCTCCGGCAGCGGCGCGACGAGGCCGAGCGATCGCTGGTCGAGGTTGCCGCGTCGGCGGGCCTGTCGGCCGCCTACCTTTCGGAAGTCGAGCGGGGCCTCAAGGACATCTCAACCGAGAAGTTGATCGCGCTTTCGACCGCGCTGGAGCTCTCGGCCGCCGACCTCTACCTGAACCTGGCCCGGCAACTCGGCAGCCGGGAGGCGATGCAGCAGCAGCGCAGCTGGCCGGACGACCCCCGGATGCAGTTGCGTCTCGCCACCGCCAGCCTGCGTCCGCACGCGCTGCGGAGTGTCGCCGACTTCAGCGTGTATCTCGCCGCCACCCAGGCGACACCGCCGCGGCGCCGCATCGGATTCATGGTGGACCGCTAAGGAGGACAATCCAATGGCACTCATCCCCAATGTCATCGAGACCACGGCCCGCGGCGAGCGGGCCTACGACATCTACTCGAGGCTGCTGCGCGACCGGATCATCTTCGTTGGCAGCCAGATCGATGACGATATTGCGAATCTCGTCATTGCCCAGCTGCTCTTTCTCGACAGTGAGGACCCGGACAAGGAGATCAGCATCTACATCAACAGCCCTGGCGGCTCGCTCTCGGCTGGACTGGCGATCTACGACACCATGCGCTATGTCCATCCGCCGGTCAGCACGCTTTGCACCGGGATGGCCGCCAGCGCCGCCTCGCTGATCCTGGCCGGTGGTACAACCGGCAAGCGCTTCTCGCTGCCCCACTGCCAGATCGTGCTCCACCAGCCAAGCGGTGGCATCCAGGGGGCGCAAGCGACCGACATCGAGATCCACGCCCGCGAGATCCTGCGTCTGCGAGACATCGTGATCGGCATCTACGCCCAGCACACGGGCCGTCCCAAAGAGCAGGTCGAGCGCGACATTGAGCGGGACTTCTTCATGACGCCCGCCCAGGCGAAGGACTACGGTCTGATCGACGCCATCATCGAGCCTTCAGTCAAAACCCTGATCGCCGGTCGCTCACCGAACGGTCACATCTCGACGCCCGCAACGTAACGCCTGGCCGGATTGAAAGTCGTCAGCTAGGATGGCCGGCAGTGTCTTCCGGCCAGTGGTGGCGCGATGGCGTCATCTACCAGATCTATGTGCGTTCGTTCCAGGACTCGAACGGCGACGGCATCGGCGATCTCCCGGGTGTCATCCGCCGGCTCGATTATCTTCAATGGCTCGGTGTCGATGCCATCTGGCTGAGCCCGATCACGGTTTCGCCCGACGCCGACTACGGTTACGACGTCGCCGACTACTGCAACGTCCAGCCGGCTTTCGGTGACCTGGGCGACGTCGACCGGCTGATTCGCGAGGCGGCAGAGCGCGGCATCAGGGTCATCCTCGACATCGTTCCCAACCACAGCAGCGATCGCCATCCCTGGTTTACCGATGCCCGCTCTGGACGCGGTGCCCGTCATCGGGACTGGTACGTATGGGCCGACCCAAAAGCCGATGGCGGCTACCCGAATAACTGGGTCAGCGCCTTCGGTGGGCCGGCCTGGACCCGCGACGAGCACACCGGCCAGTATTACCTGCACAACTTCCTCGCCCAGCAGCCGGATTTCAACTGGTGGAATTCGGAGGTTGCGGATGCCTTCGACGAGATCTATCGATTCTGGTTCGATCGGGGGGTGGCCGGCTTCCGGATCGACGTCGCACACGGCATCGTCAAAGACCGGGAGCTCAGGGACAATCCGCTGGCGACCAAGGACGATCCACCGGACGTGCGAGCGCTCGGCCAGCGTATGGTCTACAACATCGACCGGCCCGAGGTCCACGATGTCCTGCGACATTGGCGCACGCTGGCCGATCGGTACCAGCCCCCACGGATCCTGCTCGGCGAAACCTATGTGATCGACGTTCGAACCATGGGCCGGTTCTACGGCATCGGCGATGAACTCAACCTCGCCTTCAATTTCACGTTCGTGCATGCGCCGTTGCAGGCGGCGGCGCTCGCCGAAGTCGTAGCCGAAACCGAGCTGATCATTCCGGAGGTTGGCTGGCCAGTCTGGACCGTTTCGAATCATGACGTTTCCCGGGTGATGTCGCGCTGGTGCGAGGGCGACGAGCGCAAGCTGCGAACCGCCCTGCTCAGCCTGCTGACCCTGAGGGGAACGCCGGTGCTCTATTACGGCGATGAAATCGGGATGCCAGATACTCCGATTCGAAAGGCGGAGCTGCGGGACCCGATGGGCAAGCGGCACTGGCCGGCGCCGCGCGGCCGAGATCCGGAACGCACGCCGATGCAATGGCACAACGAGACAGGTGGCGGCTTTACGAATGCCGCCTTGGAGCCCTGGCTACCGATCGGGGATACGGCGCGCAACGTCGAGGACCAGCAAGCGGATCCCGGCTCAATCCTCAGCTTTGTGCGCGACCTGATCGCGCTTCGGCGAACATCGCCTGACCTGCAGGCCGGCCAGTATCGACAGCTGACATCGCCGGGCGACACCTGGGCATGGCAACGCGGCGATGCAACCGTCGTCGCCGTCAACCTGTCCGGGCGCCGGCTTTTCGTCCCGGACCTCGCCGGTCGCGTCCTGATCTCGACCACGCGCTCGCGCGATGGCGAGCGTCTTCACGACGGCATCGTGCTCGGTCCCTGGGAGGGGGCCATATGTTTCTCGGCATCGACCTCGGCACCAGTTCGCTAAAAGCGCTCGTCCTCGACGTCGACGGCGCGATCGTCGGCCGCGCCGCGGCATCCTACTCGATGTCGGCCCCGCAGCCCGGATGGTCGGAGTCCGACCCGCAGGACTGGTGGCAGGCGGCCGGCATCGCCGCGAGGCAGGCCGCCGGCGATCACGCCGCCGAGATCGCGGCCATCGGACTTTCGGGCCAGATGCATGGTGTCGTCCTCAGCGATGACATGGGACAACCGCTGCGTCCCGCCATTCTCTGGCCGGACGTACGAACCCGTCGCCAGCTGGACGCCTACCGGGAACTCGGCCAGGACATGCGGCGCAAGCTGGCCAATCCGCCCGCCACCGGTATGGCGGGGCCGACCCTGCTCTGGCTGCGCGACCACGAGCGGCCGCACTATCGGGCCGCGCAGTGGGCGCTCCAAGCGAAGGACTGGCTTCGCCTCCGCCTGATCCATGAAGCGGCCACCGAGCCGAGCGACGCCTCGGGCACGCTGCTCTACGACCTGACTACGGATTACTGGGCCAAAGACGTCCTCGACGCGCTCGATCTACGGCTCGACTTGCTGGCACCGATTCGTGAGTCGGCCGAGATTTGTGGCGTCCTCAGTCGAGATGCCGCCGAGCACCTTGGCGTGCGGCCCAACCTCCCGGTGGTGGGCGGCGCCGCCGACACCGCGGCGGCGGCCATCGCCGGAGGCCTGCTCGATCCCGGGCCGGTTCAGCTCACCATCGGCAGCGGGGCGCAGGTGGTCGCCCCGCGCGACCGGCTGGCGATGGATTCGACCGCCCGCACCCACCTGTATCGGGCCGCCGCGCCCGACCGCTGGTACGCGATGGCGGCCGCACCACGCTCGCGGCATCCTGGGCTGAGGTCTATGAAGAAGCCTTCGCCGTCCCAGCCGGTGCGCAGGGGCTGATCTTCCTGCCATACCTCACGGGCGAGCGAACGCCGCATTTCGATCCGACGGCGAAGGGAGCCTGGATCGGGTTGGGCCTGGCTCACGGTCGCGGTCACCTGCTGCGGGCGGCGCTCGAGGGCATTGCGTTTGCCGTCCGGCAGGGGCTGGAGGCATTGCTCGCCACCGGCGTTCGGAGCACCGACTTGCGTCTGGCGGGCGGCGGGTCCCTCGATCCCCGCTGGCGTCAGTTGCTGGCCGACGTGCTGGAGCGGCCCTTGCTGGCGACGCCGGTCAGTGACGCATCCGTGCTCGGCGCCGCGCTCCTCGCCGGCGTCGGCTTCGGCGCCTGGCCGGACGTGCAGCGGGTGGCCGCAATGGCGGCCCCGCCAGAGCTGGTCGCGACCCCCGGTCCGGACACCCAGGCGTATCGCGAGCCATACCTTCGATATCGCCAGCTGTATCTGCCGATCGCGGCGGCGCTCTCGTAACGCAAGGTCGTCAGGCTGGTTCGAGATGCGCAATAAGATGGAGCCATGCAGCTCTCCAGGGTGAGCGTGGACGCCACCGCGCGATTGCGGTTGGCTCTCGCTCTCACGGCGATCGTGCTCGTCGTCGAAGTGATCGGTGGTCTCTGGGCGCACAGCCTCGCGCTTCTGAGCGATGCGGGCCACGTGGTGACCGACCTGGTGGTGCTCGCCCTCTCGACGTTTGCTCTTCGCCAGGTGCAGCGGCCCGCCAGCCCGAGGCGGACCTTCGGCTATCAGCGCGTCGGCATCCTGGTTGCCTTGCTGAACGCGCTGCTGCTCGGCGCCATTTCGCTGCAACCGATGGAGGGTGACCTGACGGTGCGAAGCGCGTTGATGCATATCTGGGGCGATGCGTGGGCGTCGGCCGGCATCATCGTGGCGGGACTGCTGATCGCGTTCTCCGGCTGGCTCGCCATCGATCCGCTGCTCAGCCTTGGCATCGCGGCGCTGATCGCGTGGAGTGCCTGGCGGGTGCTGGCCGCGGCGATCGACATCCTGCTCGAGTCGACACCCTCAGACCTGCGGACGGATACGGTGGTGACCGCTGTCAAACGCGTCCCCGGAGTCCGCGACTTGCACGACCTGCACATCTGGTCGCTGGGCGCACAGAGCCGCGCGATGAGCGCCCACCTGCTCATCGATGACCAGCGGGTGACGCAAGCCCAGGACATCCTTGCGGAAGTCCGCGAGATATTAGCCCACGAGTTCGAGATCGAGCACACCACGATTCAGTTCGAGAGCCTGGTCTGCCGGCCGGGCGACGTCTTCTGCGTCCAGCCCGAGGGCCATCCGCACATCGACGACGCTCATGATCGCGTGACCCGCCGAGCCGCGGGTTGATGGACCCGCTCACGCGGCGGGCTTGAGTGACACGGAGCGGCGCCGCGCGCTCTTCGTCCTCAACCCGGCGCTGCCTCGAACGGGTCGCGATTTCGGCCGCCGCCTTCTCGAGCTCGCCGGCGAGCTGGGCTGGGAGGCGATGGTCCTGGAGACGGCCGCCGGCCTCAATGTCGAGGCCATCGGTGCCGCCCTGGCCCGCCGTGACTTCCAGATGGTGCTGGCCGCCGGCGGCGATGGCACCGTGGCCGAAGTCATGGCTGCGGCGCATCAGCGCGGTCTCCCGATGGGCATCGTGCCCCTGGGGACCGCCAACATCGTGGCCCGCGAGCTCAAGCTGCCGGCCGGATGGCGGACGGCGACGCGACGCGCGTTAGAACGCTATCCCTCGACCCGCCCGGTCGACCTGGTGCGCGTGAACGACGGCTATTCGGCGCTGGCCGCGGGCATCGGTTTTGACGCCACGGTGATGCGGTATACGCCCAGAGCCCTCAAAGTCTGGCTGGGGCGCGCCGCCTACCTGCTGGCGGGGGCCTGGTGGCTGCCGCGAGCACCGCTGTTCGAGTGCACCATCCGTGCGGATGGGGAAGAAACCCGGCTGACGGCGGTGGTCGTGCTGGTGGTCAACGCCGGCATGCTGGGGGCGGCGCCATTTCGGTTCGGGCCCAACATCGCGATCGACGACGGCTGGCTGGACGTCTGCGTCTATCGGCCTCGCACCGCGCGGGAGCGGGCCGGTGTGCTCTGGCGAATCCTCCGCCAGCGAACGGATGGAAACAGCATGCTGCAGCGCAAGGCGCGCTCGGTGGAGATCAAGGCGCCCGACGTCCAATGGCACGAGGTGGACGGAGACGTCTACCGCGGCAACGTGCTGCGCGCCGAGATCGTGCCGGGTGGAGTCCGCGTCGTCGCGTGACCGTGGTCAACGCGCGCTTCCCCTGGGTTCTCTTCCTGCCACTGGCCTCGATGACGGAGGTGGGCGGCGTCCTGCTGCTCCTGAGCGGCCGGGGCATTGGCTGGGCCGCCGTGCTGGCGCCGGTGATCGGTTTCCTGGCCATGCGCGGCCCGGTACGCCCGCGTTTTGAGTTCATGGACGAGGGCGTGATCTTCCGCCGCTCCGGCCAGAGCCCGCTGCTTCCCTGGGACGAGATCGCCGCCGTGGGGCTGGTCAAAGCCGGCGGTCGGACGGTGCTCGCGTACCGGTTGAAGCCCGGCGTGGCGGTGATGAAGCGCCATCCCGGTGCCGGGTTTCTGCGGGCGAAGGGGCTCGATTTTGACGGCGGATACTTCGTCGACCAGATGACTTCCAGCCCCCAGCAGATCCTCGAGCTGTTCGAGGCGCACCTCAAGCGGCCGTAACTCAGGCGGCTTTCGCCGGCCGTTCGACGCGCAGCGCAGTGCGGACCGAGCGGACGGCAACCGGCGAGACCATCGGCGCGAGCTTGCGCAGGCTGAAGATCATCTCCGACCCTCCCACGTAGTCGATGCTCTCGATGGCAAAGCCCTTACCCTGCAGATAGGTGGCGAGGTTCGCCCGCCCGTAATGGGTGATGTGTTCGTCGGCGTAGCCACCCGGTGACAGACGGCCGTAGAGCCATTCGAGAGCCCGCCACCGCCAGCGGTCGTAATCCGGCGTGCCGAGGATCAGCCGGCCGCCGGTTTTCAGCACCCGGGCCAGCTCGTCGAAGGGCTTCTCCTGGGCCGGGATATGCTCGATCACTTCCGAGCAGATCACACAATCGAAAGCGGAGTCCACGAACGGCAGCGCGAAGATCGAGCCGTGGACGAGCGGGTTGCCATAGCGGCGCGCATAGCGCAGCTTGTGCAGCTGGATGTCCAGACCCAGCATGCCCGGCACCGCGCTCAGGATCCGGCTCGACCCGCAACCGACATCCAGGACGCGGGTAAAGCCCGTCGCCAGCCGGCTGATGGTGGCGTACCGGCGCCGCTGCCAGTAGCGCTGCAACGGGATGATGCTGTCGTAGGCGCGGGCATCGTAATCCGACGAGGCGATGGAGTTGCGCAGCCGCCACATCGCCATGAAGGTTCGCAGATAGGAGAGGGCGAACTTGAAGAGCCGGGCATGGCTGCGACCGGCGAGGCGCGCCCGGTAGCGGAACGGCACTTCGACTACGCGGTAGCCGGCAGCCAGGGCGCGGATCAGGATTTCCTCCAAAATGTCGAAGTCGCTGGCGGCCAGGTTGACCGCCCGCAAGACGGTCCGGTGATAGAGGCGGAACCCACTGGAGAGGTCGTGAACGGGCAGGGAGAGCCCGCGTCGAAACGTGATGTTCAACACGCGGCTCAGCAGCCGCCGCCAGGCGGGCATGTCGGCCGCGCCACCGGGCACGTAGCGCGAGGCGATTACCACATCCCCCTGAAGACGGGCGGCCCACAGATCGCCAAGGAAGGCCGGGTCATGCGACCCGTCGGCATCGAGCGTCAGGATGTACTCGCCGCGCGCCTGCTCGAAGCCGGCCCGGTAGGCGCTGCCGAAACCGGGGAGCTTCTGGCTGACCAGCCTGGCATCGTGTTTGCGAACGACCTCTTGCGTGCCATCGGTCGAGCCGCCGTCCACCACGATGATCTCGTTGGTGGGCCCCAGGGCTGACAGCGCCCTGGCGAGCACGGGCAGGATCCGCTCGAGATTCGCGGCCTCGTTCAGGGCCGGGATCACGAGGCTGAGGGCGCAGCCGGCCAGCGTGACCGTATCGCCGCCGGTCATCAGGAATGACGGAATACCGTCGACCAGCGGATAGCGGCTCCCGTCGCGCACGCAGCGCAGCTCGCGTCCAGCCTCGATGGTCGTCAACGGCTCGTGGCATTTGGGGCAGACCAGGCCCTCGAGGCTCTGCATCGACTATGGGGATGAACGGAATCCGAGATCCGAGCTTGCTTCGGTCGGACCCTGGTCGAGGCGCCAGAGCTCGACGCCCGCGATCCGTTCGGGCGCCCTCCCCAGCACCGTCTGGTAGAGGGCGGTCGCCTGGTCGCGGTGCGGCATTGGCCCGATCAGCACCGTGGTCACGCCCCACCGCATGAGATCGGCCCGGAGGGCGGCGAGTAATTCCGGCGTCACCGTGACCGGCATCCCATCCTCGAGAGCAACGGCGGTTCGCAGCGTCGCACTCCAGGGCGGGTCCGCCCGGTCAGCGCCCCCCGCAACGATGCCGTACGAACCCGGCATTCGGAACCGCATGCCACTCTGCGCCTGCCAGAGCATGGCGGTACTGTCGCCTCCGTGAGGGAACGGAAGAACGAGGGCGGTGCTTGAGGCGGGAACGGTTTGGACGCTGGCCGTGGTGAAGAACACGGGCGTCGTCACCTCCTCACTTGGGAAGGGCAACACCGGGATCAGGAACAGCATGGCGACCCCGGCGACCCCGAGCTTGATGATCCGGTGCGAGGCAAGCGAGAGCGTGGCGTCGACGTAGCCGGCCAGCAGGATGGCGGCGAAGAGGAAGCCGAGGGTCATCAAGCGGCTGGGGAGCAGGTTGTTCAGCATTGGGAGGACGATCACGCCCAGCGAGGTGAGGGCAACCGCCGCAAGCAGATAGGCGGCGGGAAAGCTGCGCCGGAGCGCGACGAAGGGCAGGGCGAGCAGGCCGACCGGGATCAGCGTCCGGACGCCGGCCACGTGCAGGGTGAAGCCCATCGAGAGCAGGGCCAGCGTCAGCCCGAGCACACTGGCAAAGCGCACCAGTGGCGACGACCAGTCGCGAATCGCCCACCAGACGAGCAGCCCAAGCAGCGGCAACCCCAGATAGGCACCCCATTCGCTGACGTTGCCGTGAAAGTTCTGACGAACGCCGGCCAACCATCCAGGTGCGATTTGTTGCACCGGGGTCGGGACGACGAAATTCAGGAGGTCGCTCACATACTCGTTCGGCTGCTGGAAGAGGCCGGTCGGTCGTTGGGGCCCGAAAAACTGAAACAGCGCCGGAACGGCGACCAGCACGCCAAAGACGCCGATAGCGACGGCGAACGCAGGCAGAAGACGGGTAAGCGTCGCCGGCATGGCGTGCCGGTTCGCCGTCGCAAGCAAGAGCATCCCGAGCAGGGAGATGAGCGCGATGGCCGCCAGCTGCTCCTCGCTGATCAGGAGCTGTGCGGCGCCCAGCAGGCCAAGCGCAGCCCCCATCCAAACGGGCGGATAGCGCCTGCGGATCAGGAGATCATCGAAAACCAGCAGAACCAGGGGCGCGACAAACCCGAGCGTCAGGAATGGATGACCCAGTGATTGCGCCATCATCGCGGGGGAGAAGCCGTAGAGAAGACCACCAACCGCGGCGGCCGGCCAGTGCCGGACGTACCGGCCGATGACAAGGAGGGCCGTCCAGGCGGAAAGGGCCACCGCCAGCGTGCACATCAGGTTGTACGCGAAGGCCGAGCCGAGCGTCAGGGTGATCGGCGCAAGCAGCGCCGCCGGCAGCGGGTAGGCCGTGTTCCACATGAGGTTCATCCCATCGGGAACATTTGCCACGGTGCTCAGAAGTGGATCGAGGTGGTGGGTGATGGCGAAGGCCGACCAGCCAAGGAACCAGGCCATCAGCGGTGGGTCCATCCCCTGGCCGATGAGGCGGCTAAACGGGTGTGTCCAGCTCGACGCGAAGACGAGCGCCGCCAGCGCCAGGTAGACGACCAGTCCCGCCGGCGCTAACAGCCGCGGACGAGGGGACCCTTCCAGCAGCCGGCCGCCAGGTAGCTGACGCACAGTCGGAGCAACGGCTCGAAGCCGATCGGCCTTGCCGCTTGCCTGTGGCAGGGCGGCGGTACGCTAGGCCACAGTGGCCCACCCCCGTGTTCTGGCGATCGACGTCGGCACCGGCACCCAGGACATCCTGGTGTTCGAAGCCGGCACCGTGATCGAAAACGCCGTCCAGCTGATCATGCCGTCGCCTACAGCCCTGCTGGCGGAACAGGTCAGGCAGGCGACCGTCGAAGGGACCGACCTGTTTCTGACCGGCGTAACGATGGGCGGCGGACCCGACCACTGGGCGGTCGAGGCGCACTTGCCGACGATCTGACCCGCGTGGAGGCGATGGGCCTCCGCATCGTCGACGGCCCAGACGGCGTCGGCGGCGCCCGTCGCCTGGAAATGCGCGACTTCTATTTCTCCGAACTTATGGACGCCCTAAAGAGCTTTCAGGTGAGCACCGTGTTCGATGCGGTGGCGGTTGCCGTGTTCGATCACGGCGCGGCGCCGCCCGGCGTCAGCGACCGGCGCTTTCGTTTCGACTATCTGCGTGAACAGGTCGAGCGGGGCATCGGGCTTACGGGTTTCGGCTTTCTCGCCGCCGAGATCCCGGCGCGCATGACGCGCATGCGAGCGGTCGCCCGGACCTGGACCGGGCCGGAGCCGCTCTTCTTGATGGATACCGGTCCGGCGGCCGTCCTGGGCGCTCTTGACGACCCCAGGGTCGGGGAGCTGGAGCACGTGATGGTCGTCAACCTTGGCAACTTTCACACGATTGCCGCGCTCCTCGACGGACGGCGGATCGCCGGCCTCTTCGAGCACCACACTGGCGAGCTCACTCTGGAGAAGCTGGAAGGATACCTCGACGGGCTCGCCACCGGCACGCTGTCGAACCAGGCAGTGTTCGATGACATGGGCCACGGTGCGCTGGAGCTGGGTCCGATCGCTGGGCCGTCCGCGCCCCTGGCGCTGACCGGACCTCGCCGCGGTCTGCTCGAGCGGTCGCGGCTTCGATCGCACCTCGCCGTTCCGCACGGCGACATGATGCTGACCGGCTGCTTTGGTTTGCTGCGAGCGCTGGCGCTTCGGCTCCCCGAGCTTGCGCCTGCCATCGCCGGTCAATTGGGCGCCCCGGCGCAGCGGCCCTGAAGCAAGCCGACCCCAAGGAGCCGCCGTCCGTCCTACGGGACGGAATGTTCCTTCGCTTCTGGAGCGGCTCCTCGATTTCCACGCTCGGCAACCAGGTCACCGTCATCGCTTTGCCGTGGCTGGTGCTGCAGCTGGAGACGAAGCGGATTTGAAACCGGCTGAACGGCGAGCCGCCTCGTAGAATCGGAACGGCGTCACCACATTCCAAAGAGGTATCCATTGGAGCAGCCCACGACCCTCGCCCAACTTCGACAGAGTGAGTACCGTGTCCTTCCGGTCAAGCAAGAGATGCGCAAGAACCTGATCCGCAAGATCAAGGCGGGCGAGGAGCTCTTCCCCGGCATCATCGGCTTCGAGGAGTCCGTCATTCCCCAAATCGAGAACGCCATCCTGTCGGGCCAGGACATCGTCTTTCTGGGCGAGCGTGGCCAGGCCAAGAGCCGGCTGATCCGATCGCTGGCCAGCCTGCTCGATGCGGAAGTCCCGGTGATCGACGGCTGCGAGATCAATGACAATCCATACGCGCCGATCTGCCGCGCCTGCCGGGACCGAGTGGCCGCTCAGGGTGACCGCGTCACCGTGCGCTGGATCACCCCGGACGAGCGGTACAGCGAGAAGCTGGCCACCCCCGACACGTCGATCGCCGACTTGATCGGCGAGGTCGACCCGATCCGGGTTGCGGAGGGCAAGTACCTTGCCGACGAGCTGACCATTCATTACGGTCTGGTGCCTCGCACCAACCGGGGCATCTTCGCGATCAACGAACTGCCGGACCTCGCGGAGCGCATCCAGGTGGGACTCTTGAACCTGATCGAGGAGCGCGACGTCCAGATCCGTGGCTTCAAGCTCCGCCTCCCGATCGACGTCTACGTGGTCGCGAGCGCGAACCCGGAAGACTACACGAACCGCGGACGGATCATCACGCCCCTCAAGGACCGCTTCGGGGCGCAGATCCGCACCCACTATCCGCGCAGCGTCGAAGACGAGATCCGGATCGTCGAGCAGGAGCGCACCGAGTTCCAGGACCATGAGCTGTCGGTCGTGATGCCGGACTTCATGAAAGAGATCGTCGCTGAGGTGACGCAGCTGGCTCGGCGCAACCCGAAAATCAACCAGCGGTCCGGCGTCAGCGTCCGAATCTCGATCACCAACTACGAGAACCTCGCCTCCAACGCCTCACGACGAGCCCTGCGCACGGGCGAGACCGAGGCGGTCCCCCGCATCACAGACCTGCCGTCCATGATCCCGTCCAGCGCCGGGAAACTCGAGATGGAGACCTGGGAAGAGGGCGACGACCAGACGGTGCTGGAGAAGATCATCAAGACGGCCGTGCTGAACGTATTTCGGCGGCATTTCGAGATCAGCCAGTTCAACGAGCTCGTGCAGCGTTTCGACGGGGGTCTGACCTTCGAGGTGTCGGAAGGCCAGCCGGCCGACCGCTACGCCGCCATCTTGCGCGAGCTGCCGGGAATGGACAAGGCGCTGAAGAGCCTGGGACTGGAGAAACGCCCGGCGCTGGCGGCCTCGGGCGTGGAGTTCGTGCTGGAAGGTCTCCATCTCAGCAAGCGGATCAACAAGACCGAGCTCGATGGGGCGGCCATCTACGCCGGCTGAATGATCGCACGACCGAACCGATACGAGCGCTGGGACGGTTCGCAGGAGCCTTTCGGCCGCGACGCGGAGGACCTGTTCGACCGCCTGGCTGAAGACCTTTTCCAGGGCGGGGACTTCGACTATGCCCTGCATCGGCTGATGAGCCGGGGCTGGCGTGACCGGCAGGGCCGTCGGCTGCCCGGCTTCGAGGAGATGCTGGAACGCCTCCGGCAGAAACGCTTGCAGCAGTTGAAGCGGTACAACCTGAATGACGTTTTCAGCAACATTCGCGAGCGGTTGAACGACATCCTTCGCCGCGAGCGGCAAGGGATCGCGGAGCGGGTGGAGCAGGCGCCCGAGAGCGCCAGCCGAGTGCTGCAGCGGATCGTGAAGAAGAAGCTGCAGGAGCTGGATAGCCTACCGGACGACGTGGGGGGCACCATTCGGAAGCTCAACGACTACGAGTTCATGGATGAGGGGGCGGCGCAGGCCTTCCAGCAACTCATGGAGGAGCTCAAGCAGCAGGTCTCGCAGACGTACTTCAAGAACATGACGCGTACCATGCAGCAGCTCCAACCCGAGCATCTGGGCGAGATCAAGGAGATGCTCAGGGACCTCAATCAGATGCTCCGCGACCGGCTGGAGGGGAAGCCGCCGAAGTTCGACCAGTTCATGCAGCGCTTCGGCCATTTCTTCGGCGCCAATCCGCCCAAGACGCTCGACGAGCTGATTCAGCAGCTGGAGCGGCAGATGGCGCAGATGGAGTCGCTGATGCAATCGCTCTCGCCCGAAATGCGCCAGGAGCTGCAGGACCTGCTCGCCTCGACGTTGAACGATCCCGAGCTTCAGGAGCAGATGGCGGAGCTGGCGGCGCAATTGGAATTGCTGTCGCCGCGACCGGGGCTGGGCAGCCGTTATGCCTTCTACGGGTCGGAGTCGCTGCCGCTGCAAGAAGCCATGGGACTGATGGAGCGCTTGCAGGGCATTGAAGATCTCGAGGCCGCCCTGCGCGAGGGATATCAGGGACGCCAGCTCACGCCGGAGCAATCGGCGCAGCTCCAGCAGTTGCGGGGACCCGACGCGCGCCAGGCGGCCGACCAGATGAGCGAGCTGGCGTCGCAGCTGGAAAAGAAGGGATACGTGCAGCGCGGCCGCCGGGGAATGGAGCTGACGCCACGCGGGATGCGTCGCATCGGCCAGAAGGCGCTACGGGACCTTTACACGCGACTGAAACGCGACCGCTTCGGCGATCACCCGATCAGCGTTCGGGGCTTGGGCTCGGAGCGGTCCGATGAAACCAAGGTCTACGAGTTCGGCGACGCCTTCAACCTGCAGGTCGAGCAGACCCTGATGAACGCGCTGCGCCGGGATGGGCCGCGGCGGCCGATCCAGCTCAAGACCGACGACTTCGAGGTTTACCGGTCGGAATTCAGTGCCCAGTCCGCCACCGTGCTGATGATCGACATGAGCCGATCCATGCCGCTGCGCGGCTACTTCTATGCGGCGAAGAAGGTGGCGCTGGCCCTGGATGCGCTGATCCGCAGCCAGTTCCCGCGTGACTTCCTCCAGGTGATAGCCTTCAGCGACTATGCGCGGCCGGTCAAGTCTCATCAACTGGCCGAGCTCACCTACAACGAATCGATCTACGGCACCAACATCCAGCACGGCCTGATGCTGGCGCGCCAGTTCCTGAACCGGCACAAGACCGGGAACAAGCAGGTGATCATCGTCACCGACGGCGAGCCGACCGCGCACATGGAAGGCCAGCAGGCCGTGTTCTTCTACCCGCCCTTACCCGAGACCTTCCAGAAGACACTGCTCGAGGTGCAGCGCTGCACCCGGGAGCACATCGTCATCAACACCTTCATGCTCGACAACGACTATCACCTCGTGTCGTTCGTCAAGCAGATGACGCGGATGAACGGCGGCCGGGCTTTCTTCGCCAGTGCCGATCGGCTCGGTGACTACGTGCTCCTCGACTACGTCGATCGCAAACGCAAGGCCAGTCGTTAACTGAAGGCACGATGACGAAAGCCATGCGATTTGGGATCCAAACGGGCCCGCAGCACGTCAGCTGGGGCGAGCTGGTCGATATCTGGCAGGTTGCAGATGGCCTGAAATTCGACACCGCCTGGACCTTCGATCATTTCTTTCCGATCATGTCCGACCCCAAAGGGTCGCAGCTGGAGGGCTGGGTCGCCCTGACGGCGCTCGCCATGAAGACCCAGCAGGTGCGCGTGGGAACGCTGGTGACCGGCATCACCTATCGTGAGCCGGCCGTGCTGGCCAAGATGGGGGCGACGCTCGATGTCATCACCGGCGGCCGGTTGGAGATGGGGCTGGGTGCGGCCTGGTTTCAGTTCGAGCACGAGGCGCTCGGGATTCCGTTTCCACCCGTCGCGGAGCGGATCAAGCGTCTCGGTGAAGCCTGCGAAGTTATCACGCGGATGTGGACCGAAGACGCGGCCACCTGGGACGGCACGTACTACCACATCAAGGAGGCGTATTGCAATCCGAAGCCGGTGCAGAAACCCCGCCCACCTATCCTGATCGGGGGAAGCGGCGAGCAGCTCACCTTGAAGATGGTGGCCCGCTACGCCGACAGCTGGAACGCCTTCGGGACGCCGGATGTCTTCAAGCACAAGATCGACGTGCTGCAACGGCACTGCGAGGTGATCGGCCGCGATCCGAACGCGATCGAAAAATCAGTCAGCCTACCGCCGGTTTTAACGAGAGACCAATCGAAGCTCGATGCCATGCTCGCGGACATGGCGTCGCGCCGGGCGATGAGCCTCGACGAGGCAAAGGCCAACATGCTGTGGGGCTCACCCGAGCAGGCCATCAAGAAGATCGAGGCCTACCGCGACATAGGGGTGACCCACATCATCCTGTCGCTGCGGGCGCCATACGACGCCTCTCAACTGGAACTCTTCGCAAGGGAAGTCATCCCCGCGGTTCGTCAGCAGGTGCCCGCGGCTCGCTAGAATCCGGCCCGGCTTGAAGCGCGACCGAATCGCCGAGCACAACAAGCAAATGTGGGAGCGGCTGGCCAAGGCCGCGATGAACTACACGCGCCCCTTCGGCCGGCCGCCGACGTCCACCGCCGGCATGCGTCGCTTCATGGATCGGCGCGCCCGACTCAAAGGCGTGCGCCTCCAGGGGGCGCGCGTCCTGGGCCTGGCGGCGGGTGGGGGATGGGACCCGGTGATCTTCGCGAAACTGGGAGCCGACGTCACGGTGTTCGACATCTCGCCGACCCAGCTGAAGACCGTGCGTGACCTGGCAACCCGGCAGCGCGTCAAGGTCCGCCTGGTCCGGGGCAACATGAAGGACCTTTCCGTGTTCAAGGACGCGTCGTTTGATGTCATCTGGCACTGTCACTCGCTGGTGTTCATCGACGATGCGGTGCGCGTGCTGAAGGAGGTGGGACGGGTGCTGGCGCCCGGCGGAACATACCTGCTATCCACCATGCACCCCACCACTCTGCGGCTCTATGGGACGTTCAAGGACGGCGGCTGGCACCCGAAGATCAGCTACTTCGTCGACAAGCCGGTGCCCTACCTCAGTGAGTGGGAGATGACCTGGACCCTGGGCAAAAAGAAACTGGTGGCGCCAACTATCGAGTTTGGTCACCGGTTCGAGACCATCGTCAACGGTATGGTGGCCGGGGGCATGGTGGTCGATGGGATCTGGGAGTTTTCGCCGGGACCTCCCGAGCCTGACGCGGAGCCTGGCAGTGACGATCACCTGGACACGCTCTTCCCGGCATTCATTGAAGTGCGTGGCCGGAAGCTCGCTTCGGGGGCGGTGCCGCCGCATACGCCGCGAGCAATGCGATCCGCTGGTGCGGCGCCAGGTATTTCACGGCCTCGCGGACGGTGACGCCGGAGGCTCGCGCACAGCGAGGCAGCAACCAGGCATAGACAAGGTCCGGCTGCTTTTTGCCGGTCTCACGGAGCACCCAGCCGATTGCCTTGCGAATGAAGAATTCCCGTTCGTCGAGCATTCGGTCCGCATAGCGGCCGAACCGTTCAAAGTCTCCTGCGCCGCGACGCAGTTGGGGAAGCAGCGCCAGGAGCGCCGCGCGGCGAATCCAGAAGTCGTCATCGACGGACCATCGGTCGAGGTCGTCGACCAGCCCCGCCCAGCGTTCCACCAGGCGGCCCGTAACCGCGATGGACAACTCGTCGACGAAGGCCCAGGTCTTAGACTGCCGGATCAAGCGCTCGAGAAGCGCGATGTCGCTCCGACCGAGGAGCGATTCGAAGGCATCGAGCAAGAGGACGGCCATCATTCGCCACTCGAACAACGGTCGGTCCCAGAGCAACGTCGTGAGCTGGATCAGTCCCGGTCGATTGAGCCGATGTTGTTGTTTGATCGACCGAAGGACCGCCCGCATCGCCGGTAACCCGACACCCAGGAAGTCGAGGTCACTCTTGAGATAGGCCTTCTCGGCAACGGCTCGCGCCGGATTGCGATGGCGCCGGAGCTCAGCGTCGATCTGCTGAGCCAGGCTCGCGGCCGACGCCTCAGTGAAGCTTGGGGAGGACCTGCTTCCCGAAGACCTCAATCCATTCGACCTGATTGCGGCCGACATTGTGCAGATAGACGCGGTCGAAGCCGAGGTCGATGAACTTCTGAATTTCGCGGCGATGCGCATCTGGATCGGCCGAGATCAGCATCCGGCCCTGGAAGTCCTCCGGGCGGACGATCTTCGCCATCTGGGCGAAGTCATTTGGCGATCGAATATCGGCTTTGGGAAACTTCATGCCCCCGTTGGGCCACTCGGTCAGGGCGTTGCCCATGGCCTCCTCGTCAGTGGGGGCCCACGACAGGTGCAGCTGCAGAATCTTCGGCAGGCTCGCCGGGTCCTTGCCTGCCTCCCGAGCGCCCTTCTCGAAGCGCTGGAAAACCCCGTCGATCTTTTCCTCGGGCGCGCCCACCGTGATGAGTCCGTCGCAGAAGCGGCCGGTTTTCTCGGCGGTGACCGGCCCGGCGGTCGCTATATAGATTGGCGGCGGGTGTTCCGGCATAGTCCACAACCGCATCGTCTCCATCTTGTAGTACTCGCCGGCATGCTTGACGTCCTTGCCGGTGAAGAGCTTGCGGATGATTTCGACCGACTCGAACATCCGGCTGATCCGCTCCGCGACCTCCGGCCAGTACCCGGCGAC
>WNGO01001153.1_pt1 | contig 40921 bp, 32 predicted proteins | sample 5400511 | NCBI WGS metagenome assembly WNGO01 (sample SAMN13153380, study PRJNA577476) | soil metagenome | isolation source: 20 cm soil or saprolite under Garry oak tree replicate 2 | place: USA:California | collected 2016-06-15 | reverse complement strand
TACCTCGTCTTGAACTTCTGCGCGCTTTGGAAGAAGCAGACGACCTTGCCGTCCTTGGCGTACGCGGGCATCCCGTACCAGAGTTGCGGCGAGAGGGCGGGCGCGCTGGCTCTGATGATAGCGTGGAGCCGCTTGCCCATGGCGCGATCCCGTTCGGGCATCGCGGCGATCTTCGCGCGCACGGCGCTTTCCCCATCCGCGTTGTCCGCCTTCAGCTCTTGGACGCGCTCTTTCATCGCGACTCGTTCCTCGTCCGTGAATCCCTTGAACGTCTTGCCGGTCGCGGTGGTGCTCTTGGCGGACTTCGGCGTGTCCTTCTTTGGGCTCATAGAAGCCTTCTCATACTGACTTGGGTTGGAAACCTCGCCGCAACGGATCGCGCTTAAGCTGCGGGCGCAACGCCCAGTGGCGCAAGGCGGCTGAGCGGCAGATGAAAAGGCTGGCCTTGCAGGAGGAGAGCACTCCGGCGCCACTATGGTGAGACCGCCACACTGAGGGGCGCCGGAGTCTCGGGCTACAGTGCTGCGTTGATCGAGTTCACGACGTCCTGCACCTGCGAGGTGGGAGCGCCGCTCCCGAGCAGACTGGTCAGCTGGCACAACAACTGCCCCACGGCTCCGGACGCGTCGGCTTCGACGGACGCCGCGGGCACGTCGACGCTGGCGACCAATGCGTCGATGGTGATGGGGCCGAGGTTGATCGCGAGCACCTGGCACTGCGGGTCGGAGGGTGCGACCGCGACCTCTGTCGAGAAGTCCTCGGTGACGACGTCCGTACCCAGGACGCCGCCGGTGAGCTGCAGGACTCCGTTAGCCCGGAGTCCGACGATCTGCCCGACGGTGTTCTCGATCAGGTCGATGTGCGTGATGATCGCCTGGTCGATGTTGACGTCGCCCACGCGGCCGATGAGCGGTAGGGCGAGGCCCGTGACGCTGTGGAGTACGAGTCCGCTTCCGTCCGTGATCTGCGCGAGGGGCGGGCCGGCGAGCCGGCCGGATGTCAGCGGTGGCTCGCCGCACGCGGCAAGCACGAGTGCCAGCGACAGCGCCGGCACGGCTGTGCGGATCTTCATGGTAGCCTCCTGACTGTCGTGTCCAGTGGAGAATGAGCGGACGAGATCTCGTTCGCGGCTCGGGCTACCCCGTGTTCCGACGATGCGTTCCTTGTGGCGCGGGCGCGACGTTACATGGTGTGACGAATGGATGGCGCGCAAACACTCCGTTTCCCTTGATGCGCGTGGTTAGCTGGATTCGCCAAGACGCTTACGGAGCAGCAGGTTCTTATGACCGCGCGGGTGGTCGTCCACCACGGCCACGACCTCAAAGCCGTACTTCGCGTAAAACGCCGGAGCCTGGAACGTGAACGTCATGAGGAGGATCTGCCGGCAGCCCCGCCGGCGAGCCTCGTGCTCTGCTGCCTCAAGCAGCCTCGTTCCCAATCCCTGTTTGCGCCGGACCTCCTCCACCCAGAACTGGCGAATTTCGAAGCACCCGCCCCACGTGTTCCCACAGATCCCGGCAGCGATTCGATCTGCCTCGTCTCTTACGAAGATCGCCAGCCACTCGCCGTCTGTGATGCCTGTCGCGGTCGAGTTGAACTCGTAGATGCGATCCTCCAAATACTGAATCTGGCCTGGCGTAGGCTCCGTGGTGATGACGAGTTCGGAAGTAGGCATATCTGATACCTCGCTGCCGCCTAACGGATCGCGCTTGAGCTGCGGCGCGCTGAAGAAAGAGTAGTCATTCAATATCCTACGCGCGCCGCCAGCTTCAAGCGCTTGTTAGGCCGCACCCGGGAGAGGGCGGTCACCAACCAACCGTGTAAGCAATTCCGAGACCCAGCCTGCCCTGGCGTAGACGTCGCAGGGCGCCTTGCACAGGAGCGGCCCGTGCGTAACGAAGTCGCCATTTCGGGATTCCAGCGCCGATTGCTGCTCCGATAAGCGCGCCTCCAGCTGCTCCTACCAGGAAAGACGGTACGGTCACATCACTGCCGCCGCACGAACTCGCGCTCTCGCTCAAGCCCCCGCAGAGTGCTTGCCCGACCGGGATCGAGGCAATCCCGAGCACAGCCGCCCCGATGATCGCACCGGTACCAGTTGCTCGTCCTCTTACCCAAAGAGAGTCTATGGCGGCGCCGTCGAGCGGGGTGCTCGCGCCCTCCAGTGACAATGCCGTCGAGTCCGCTCGCACCGAAAGTATGCGAGACTCGATCCTGTCACCCCCATGAGCCCGAATGCGAACTGCCTGACCTGGCTTGAGGGTCCTGACCGCAGCATCGAGAGGAGCTTGACCGCAGACGTCGGATACGAGGACGAGAGTGGACAATACCAGTGCAAATTGGGTCTGTCGCACAAATAAAAGACGATCACCGCCCGCCAGCTTCAAGCGCTTGTTAGGCGCCTGCATTAAGGCCGGCTCTCAAAGCGAATGGCCACGCCACCTAGATGATCCGTGGTCCGTACCGCACGGCGGGTGGTATCGTAACGCACAACGAGCGAGCTGTCGTCGGCCCAGATGATGGCGACTTCAGGTCCGCCCAAGGATCTGCCAAAGAGTGTATCGCCCTGCACTGCCAAGACATTTGGTGAATCCGGCAACTGAGCTTGGTTCGCAGCTAGTAACGAGACTTGAGTTGTGAAGATCTGAGTTACTCTGCACTTGCGGACGGACACAGAAGCCTTGAGAGGTCGATGGGGGGCGGGGAACTCGGCAACGATTGTAGAATCGCACTTGGGGGCGAAGACTCTATAGAACAGCACGGCGCCGACCGCCAAGGATATTGGCAAGCCGATATATAGGAAGCGGATAAGTAAGCTGCCAGGAAACTCAGGCATGCAGGCGCCTAACGGATCGCGCTTAAGCTGCGGGCGCAACGGCCGTGGGCGCAAGGTCGTGGAGCGAAGGGGAAGTTGCGGCGGCGAGGGAACGTAATTCTTCCTTACTTGTGAGCGCCCGCCAGCTTCAAGCGCTTGTTAGGCCGCTGCCCGCGGGGCTTGAAAGGTGGACGCGCATCTCCTGGTTCGTGCCGCCAAGGAGTTCCGCTGGGACAGCACCGATCATTGATAGCTGCGGCCGACTTGTCCACCGGCGAACTGCTCTAGCGCCCGAACTTCGCCGCTAAGCCGAGACCGAACGCCGCAGAGCCGTTGGCGAGCCCGATGGGGACGAAGGCTTCCGGCAGGACGGTCACGGCCTTGCCAAACACCGCTCCCAGGCCGAGCGCGAGCACGCCGAAACCGTGCGAAGTCGTGGCTGAAGGACCCTCGAAGCGACTGAAGTTCTGCTGCGCATGTTCAAGGCCGAGACCAACCGTAGGAATCAGGCGAACGTGTCTTGACTGCATCGCAACGTCGCCCAGCCGCAGCAATGCCACTACGTCTGTTTCGGAGTAGTCGCCATAAGGAGTGCTGGTCGGTCCAGAGCGATGCCCCACCGTCACGACTGGGCAGAGCTGGATACGCCCCCGTTGATCGAGAGGCAGCTCATACCCTCCTCCTGCGGCGACATCGAATGACGAACCGTTGAGAGCATCAAAATGGGTCGTTCCAAGGCTGACACCGAAGAACGTCGCTGTGCCGCCCATGGTAAGTCCAACCCCGAAACCGTGAGCATGAGAGGTGACCTCGGCGCTGCCAGAGACCTGAAGGGGTGCACCACCAAATGAGGTCAACCCCGCGCAAATCTGGCTAGTTGCCGGGACAGTGAGGCACGGAGCAAAGCCGAAAACGATAATTGCCAGCCAGGCGATCCGCATGCGCTCGCCGGATAGGCGACCGAGGAAATGTCGGTCGCGGAACGGCGGCCGGATAGGGCAGAAACGCAGCACCGGAGGCACGCGGCCAACGGGCAGCGGCCTAACTCCCCTGAAACATGCTGCCGTGCCCGATTTGGGCTGCAAGGCCCGCAGCCTAAACCGGTCCTCCCGTCATTCCTTCGGCCGGAGTAGCTCCTGGAACGACGCGTCGCTCCGCAGCGACGCGAGCGACGGGTAGAGGTGCATCACTCCCCCCCGCGGGTACCCCTCGGCGAACGCCTCCTGTATCAGCGCCACAGCGGCATCGCGCTCGCCGACCACGGCATTGATCCGCGCCCGCCACATGGTGTGCCGGCCGTAGCGATAGCGCGGGCTCATCGTCTGGAGCTCCCGGTCGATGCGGAGGGCGTCAGCGCGCTTGCCCTCCCGCGCCGTAACCACGCCGAGAAAACCTAAAAACGTCAAATGATCGGGCATGTCACCGGTGATAGCGGAGAACCAGCGCAGGCTGGCGGAATCGCTTCCCTCGACTGCCCGCTCGGCCACGAGTCCCTCGAGCAACCGGCGCGTCGCCGGCAGGTCACCGCTGAGATAGTGGGCGATGGCGAGACGGAACCGGTTGGCTACCGACCGTCCCTCCGCAGCCGGCCTGCCCTCCAGCCAGCGTACGGCCCACTGACTCGCCGCGGGCGCCTCCGTCCGGTGATCGTGTGCCGCCAGCTCGAACGCGGCGAGCAACGCGATGTCGGCCGGCGACCACCCCGGCTGTGGCGGGAGACTTGGCGCCTCGGTCAACCGCTCAGTGATATCGGCGGCGCGACCCAGGGCGGCGAGCGCCCGTACTTCCGCCGCAAGCACGGTGAGCTCATCAGGGTGGCGGCGCCGGCCTTCGAGGGCGTCCTTCAGCTCGCGGCGGTAATCGCCCATCAGGTGGTGAGCGAACGCCAGGTAGAACCAGTAAACCGACCAGCCGCGAAACAGGCCGCGGTCCGGCCCGAGCGCAGTCAGGGCGTCCGCCATCTCGTGCGGGCGGTTGAGCGCGAGGGCGCATTGCGCGACCAGCCACAGCGTCTCGGAGTTCGGCGCGAGGGCGGCCATCTCCCGCGCTGTGTCGAGCGCTCGCTGCCGGTCCCCCCGCGTCTCCGCGAGCACCCACGTGAGATAGTGCCGGTCGAGCGGTGATAGGGGGCCCGGCGACCGTTCGACCGCGTGCGCGATCGAGTCCGCCGTGGCGAACTCACCCAGGTCCATGTGCTCGTGCGCCGCGAAGACCAACGGCAGCTTGAACGTCGTGTCCTCCCGCGCGGCGAGCCTGAAGTGGCTGATGGCGCCGCGGGAGTCCCACTGTACCATCCGGTCGAGCCCCTGGATGAACTCCTGATACGCCGCGTAGCTCGGAGGCTGGCCCGCGGTCCTGGCCCAGAAACTCAGCCGCGAGTCGAAGAGCGTCGCCAGCGCCGCCATCACCCTCTGCCGCAAGGCCTCCACGGCGACGAGCGGTTGCGAGATCGGCCCCGCCACCGGGTCCAGGGCGCGCAACACCGTGCCGTCGCTGGCAGTGGAGATCTGGACCTGAAACCGGATGCTGTCGGCCTGCCGGTAATAGGCGCCCGACACCACCGTCCCCGCGCCCGTCTCGCGCCCCAAACTCCGGATTCCCACGACGTCGAGGTGACCGGCGGTGTGCCCGCTTGGTGCGCGTGTGGAGCTCATCACCGACACCGACGGCACCACCTCGACGAGGCCCGTTTGGGCGAGCCCCTGTGTCACCCAATCGGCGGCCATGTGCCCGATGTTGTCGAGCGCAGGGTCTCCGGTATGATTCTCGATCACAGCGACGGCCACGCGGCGCTCGTTGAGGCGCGAGCCGCGCGCCCGGGCAAAATGGACCGCCACCCCCACGCCGACCAACGCCGCAACAGCGCCCATCACGAACGCCGCGCGCCGGCCCCTCCGGCTTGTGAGCACGCCGCGGCTGGGAGTACTGATCCGATGCGGCGGCCCGCCAAGGGCGGCGGCGAACTCCGCCGCGGTCGGGAAGCGGTCGTCAGGCAGCGGCGCGAGAGCTTTGGAGATGGCATGCTTCACCGCCCGGGCGATGCCGGCGTCGACGTGGCGCCAGGCGCCGCCCGTCTCCAGCGCCGCCCAGTTGTGCACCTTTCGTTCGGTCATGCTGGCGATCGGAGCCTCCCCCGCCAGCATCTCGAACAGCACGCAGCCGAGACTGTAGATGTCCGTCCGTGCATCGAGATTGGTCAGGGCCAACGCCTGCTCCGGGCTCATGTAGCCGGGGGAGCCGATCGACTGTCCCGCTTGCGTCAGGGTGAGGCTGCCGGCGGCGCTGATCGCTCGCGCAATCCCGAAGTCCGCGACGATCGCATGATCGCGCGAGAGCAGGATGTTCTCGGGCTTGACATCGCGGTGGATGATGCCCTGCGCGTGTGCGAAACCCAGGGCATCGGCGACGTCCCGCGTGAAATGAAGCGCGTCTTCCAGCGGCAGCCGCTTCTCCCGCACGAGACGATGCCGTAACGACTCCCCTTCGACGTAGGGCATGACGTAGTAAAACAGGCCCCCGGCCTCTCCAGCGGAGAAGATCGGGACGATGTGGGGATGGCTGAGGTTCGACGAGAGGTCGACCTCGCGGATGAACCGCTCCCGCAGCAAGCGGGTGGAGACGTCGGGGTCCAGGACCTTGATCGCCACCCGCCGGTGGGGGTGCTGCTCCACGGCCAGGAACACCCGGGCCATGCCGCCGGAGCCGATCTCCCGCTCCACGTCATAGCGGTCTCCGAGGCTTGCACGCAGGGACGCGAGCACATCGAGCATGAGCGGCAAGTTAGCCACCCGCGACGGCGCAGGCGAGCGCGCGGCCCACGCCCGCCCACTGGCCGATTCTCGCGGGAGCGCTACAATTTCCCAATGGCAAGTGCTGGTCTCGTGCAGAGGTCTCCCTACCTCCGGTTAGTTGCCTACTATCTGGTCCTCGGCCTCGCCGTGTGGCTACTGATCAGGATATTCCCCCAGATTCCCCAGCTGCTCGAGCGCTTCCGCGAGGTCTCGGTTCTCGGCGTCGCAAGCGCTCGTCGTGGGCGGGACCTGGAGCAGTTCACCGGCGTCGGTGCGGAGACCCTGACGCAGGGCGAGCTGGGCGTCGTCACGCTGTTATCGATGCTCGCGGCCCTGCTGCTCGTGCTTCCCGTCGCGCAGGTCTACATGCTCACGAAGCAACGCTCGGGGTACGACCAATCGGTGGTGCAGACGGTCATTATCCTGCCGATGACCGTGGCCGCCACCGTCATCCTGGTCCAGAACAGCCTGGCGCTCGCGTTCACGCTCGCCGCGATCGTCGCCGCAGTGCGGTTCCGGAACACCCTCAAGGACACGAAGGACGCCGTCTACATATTCCTGGCCCTCGCGGTCGGCGTCGCGGCGGGCGTCTTCGCGCCCTCGGTCGCGGCCGTCATGTCGGTCCTTTTCAACGTTGTGGTGCTGGCGCTCTGGAGGTTGAACGTGGGGAACATCTACGCCGACCAGCGTGCGCGAACGCCGTCCTTGCCTCCCGCCGAAGCGTTGCTGGGCCCGCGTCGGCGTGAGTCCGCGGAGCTGTTCGTCGGGGACCCAGAGCTGCTCGCGGCCCTGGCGCCCAGCGAGCTCCAGGAGGTAGCGGCCCGCGCTGCGCGCCTCCAGGCGTATGTGGCCGCGCGCGCCCAGGAGAAGAAGGAAGAGCGCTTCAACGGTGTGTTGCTCGTGCACACGACGCAGCCGGCTGGGGCTCAGCGCGTGGTCGAGGAACTCCTCCAGGAGCAAGCGGTTCGCTGGCGGCTCGCGGAGATCAACCCCGCGGGAAGCGGGCGCTCGACGCTGGAATTCCTGTTTCGCCTCAAGGAAGGGCTGCTCCCGGCTTCGCTCCTCGAGGCCCTGAAGAGCCGGGGCTCACCCCCCATCGACGCCGCGGAATACCGTTCCTTGCGGGGGCTCAAGAAGAGCAAGCCGGAGTGACGGCGCAGGCGTGGCAGCGGCTCGGGATCCTGATCCCTCTGTGGATCGGCCTGCCGGCGTGCGGCTCGTCTCGTGGAGCGAGCGCCGCGGCGGCGCCCGTGCCGCCGGCGCCCCGGGCGGAGATCGCAGCGACCCTCTTCTTCATCGGCGATGCGGGAGGGCCCGTAGGGGATTCCGACCCGGTGCTCGTGGCCTTGCGCGCCGCGCTCACCCGAGCGTCCCATCCCTTCGTCGTCTTCCTCGGGGACAATGTGTATCCCCGCGGGTTGCCCGACTCCAGCAGTCCGGAGCGGCTCGACGCGGAGCGACGCCTGCGTGCGCAGCTGCAGCTGTTGCGAGCCAGCAGCGCCCGCGGAGTATTTGTCCCGGGTAATCACGACTGGGCGGGCATGGGACCCGATGGGTGGGATGCCATCCGGCGCCAGGAACGGTTCATCGCCGCGGAGGGCGGGGGGGCAGCCCTCCTCCCCAGCGGCGGCTGCCCCGGGCCGGCGCTCGTCGACGTCGGGTCGGTCGTGCGGCTCGTGGCACTCGATACGCAATGGTGGCTGCAGGATGGACCCAAGCCCGCGGGTCCGAGCTCCACGTGCGCCGCCCGCTCGGAGGCCGCGGTCGTTGACTCGCTCCGGAGCGCGCTCGCTACTGCGGACGGCCGGGCCGTGGTGGTCGTCGCCCACCACCCCCTGGCGTCAGGCGGGCCGCACGGAGGACATTTCGGCTGGAAGGATCACATCTTTCCGTTGCGGAATCTGGAGTCGTGGCTCTGGATTCCCCTGCCCGTGATCGGCTCTGTCTATCCGATCGCGCGCGAGAGCGGGATCTCGAGCCAGGACGTGTCCAGCGCCGAGTATGGTCGCATGCTGGTCGCGTTCGACAGTGCGTTCAGCGGGTCGCGTCCTCTGATCTACGCGGCGGGGCACGACCACGCACAGCAGGTCATCCGGGGGACGAGCGCCCGTTACGAGCTCGTCAGCGGCGGCGGGATCTTCGGGCACCTGGGCCACGTGGCCACCCTCGACAGTACGCGTTTCGCGCGTAGCGCCAGTGGATTCATGCAGGTTGAGTTCCTCCGCGATCGTCGAGCCCGGCTCGCCGTCACCATTGTCGATCGATCGGGCGGCGCGGCCGAAGCGTACGCGCTGTGGCTCGAATGACGCGCGCGTGGCGAGTCGGGCTGGCCTGCGGTCTCGTGGGTGCGCTCACGCTCCGAACGGCGGACGCGCAGCAGCCGGCCTCCTCTCCCCCTCCCGCCGCCGCCCGGCCGATGCGGACGACGGCCGTCGCCGGCGTGCATTACAAGGCTGGGTGGTTCCATCGCTGGCTCCTGGGCACGCACTACCGCGACCTGTGGGCCACCCCGGTCGAGGTCGAGCAGCTCGATCTCTCACGCTTCGCCGGCGGGCTGACACCGACCGGCTGCGGCGGGCGTCGCCAGACCAAGGTACTCCGGCTCCTGGGCGCCGACGGCCGTCAGTACGTGTTCCGGTCCATTGACAAGGATCCCACGCTCGCCCTGCCCCCTGAGCTGCGTGCGACGTTCGCCAAGGACGTGATTCAGGACCAGATCAGCTCCGCGCATCCCGGCGCCCCGCTCGTGGTCGCCCCGCTGCTCGGGGCGACGGGCGTCCTCCACGCCGAACCGCAGCTCACGGAGCTGCCCTCGGCGGACGCGCGGCTGGCTGGGTTCGACTGTGTCCGACCAGGCTTCCTGCTCGGAATGATCGAGGAGCGCCCCACCGAGCCCCCCGACAACGACGTGGGCTTCGCCGGCGCGGTCGACCTGGCGGGGACGAAAAAGCTGTTCGAGTACCTCGAGCGCGATGCGCGCAACCGGGTCGATTCCCGCGCCTTCCTGGCCGCGCGGCTGATGGACGTTTTCATCGGAGATTGGGATCGCCACCAGGACCAGTGGCGCTGGGCCCGATTCGATGTGGGTGATATCCACTGGTGGCGGCCCATCCCGCGCGACCGCGACCAGGCGTTCGCCCGGCTGGACGGCCTGCTGGTAGCGCCTCACGTTCGCCGGCCAGGTGCCCGATCGGCGGCTGCTCGTGGATCTCGAGAAGCCGGTCTGGGACTCGGTGGCCAAGGCGATCCAGGCGCGACTCACCGACTCGGTGATCAATGCGGCCGTGCGGCGCCTGCCTCCGGAGTATTACCCCAAGAGCGGCGCAGACCTGGTGCGCGCGCTTCGCAAACGCCGGGACCACCTGCCGCAGATCACGGAGCGTTACTACGCGCTGCTCTCCGGCGTCGTGGACGTGCATGCCACGGATAACCCTGAGCTGGCGGAGATCGAGCGCCTGCCCGGCGGACGCATCGCCGTCCGGTTGTCACCTCGCGCCGGCGGAGCGCCGTTCTTCCAGCGGACGTTCGACCACCGCGAAACCGCGGAGATCCGCTTGTACATGCACGGCGGCGACGACCGGGTCATCGTCCGCGGTGCCAAGGAATCGGGAGGTGGGCCGCTGCTGCGGGTGATCGGTGGCGGGGGGAACGACCAGTTGATGGACTCGTCGCGAGCCGGACCGACCCAGTTTTACGACGACCGCGGGACCAACCAGTTCGTCACCGGTCCGGGGACATCGGTGGATCGCAGCCACTATGACGAGCCCCCGCGCGATACCTCGACCCTCGGGCGCCCGCGCGATTGGGGCTCACGCTGGGTGCCGGTCACGTGGGCCGGCTACGCTCCGGACCTCGGGCTGTTCGTGGGTGCGGGCGCCTACGGGACCGGGTACGACTTCCGGCGGCTGCCGTACAATTCGCACGTGCTGGTGCGCGCGGGCTATGCGACGGCGGCGCAGACGGGCCGGGCCGAGCTGACGGGTGAGTTCCACGGCATCGTGCCTCCCACGGTGGTGACGCTCCACGTGCGCGCGTCTGGAATCGAGGTCCTGCGCTTCTACGGCTTCGGCAACGAGACGGTCGACACGGGATCGACCGATTTCTACAAGGTGAAGCAGCAGCAGTATCTCGTCGCACCCGCGCTCAAGTTCTCCCTCTCGCGGGCGGTCGACCTCTCCGTCGGCCCGCTGTTCAAGTTCGCTCACACCGAGCTTCAGAGTGGGACGCTGATCGACTCGGTCCGGCCCTACGGCGTCCAGGACTTTGCGCAGGTCGGCGCGGCGGCGGCCTTCGACGTCGATACGCGGGACCGGCCGCGCGCCGCGACGCGCGGGATCTCACTCGGTCTGGGCGGCAGCTGGTACCCACAGGCGCTCGCCGTCACCTCTGCCTTCGGCGAGGCGCACGCCCAGGCGAGCTCGTATCTCACGTTCCCGATCCCGCTGCAGCCGACACTCGCCGTGCGCGTGGCCGGCAAGAAGGTGTGGGGCTCGTATCCCTTTCACGAAGCGGCATATATCGGCGGCTTGACGACGGTCCGGGGCTTCGTGGAGCACCGCTTCTCCGGGGATGCGGCCGCGTACGGCAACGCGGAGCTTCGCTTCGCAGTCGCGCGATTCTCCGTGCTCGTCCCCGGCGAGATCGGCCTCTTCGGGCTCGGCGACGTCGGGCGCGTGTACCTCGCCGGGCAATCATCAGACCGATGGCACACCGGCGTCGGAGGGGGGATGTGGCTCTCCTTCCTGAGTCGGGCGAACCTGGTGTCGGTGGCCGCGGCGCACAGCGTCGAGGGAACGCGGGTGTACGTGCGGGCGGGGTTCGCGTACTGATCATGCCGGCCGAGTGGAAGGCCGACGTACCAACGCTGGAGCTGCTCAACCGCATGGTGACGGACGCCCTCCCGCTCGGCATCCGCTCCGGCCGGCTGGAGCAGTGGTTCCACCGCGACATCTACTTCGATTCGGCGGACTGGGCCCTGCGGCGGCGCGGCATTAGCTGCAGGTTCCGCACCCGGCTGGATGACCGACGCATCCTCACCCTGCGGTCCGCGGGCCGGTGGGAAGGGGGAACGCAGCTCGCGCTGCCGCAGACCTTCGCGGCGGACGTTCCCGAGCTCGAAGGCGAACAGGCGCTCGCGGGCAGCTCGGACCCCGCGCGGCGGCTCCGGGCGCTGATCGAGCCGGGCCAGCTCTTGCCCCGCATTCAGTTCGAAACCGAGCGACGCGTGCGGCGCACCGAACCCCGGTGGTTCCGCCGAGCGCGTTACGAAATCGTGTACGACGTCGCCACGGTGCGAAGCCAACAGTTCGCGCAGACGTTTCAAGAACTGAAGGTCCGAGAGGTGGCGGGCGGACGGCCCCCGCTCGAGCGCGTCGCGCAGGCGCTTCAGGAGCGGTACGGGCTGCGGCCGCTGCTCGTTGGGAAGCAGGACCGTGCCGAGAAGCTGCTCCGCGACTTGGAAGCGGAGGGGTTCGCACGCGCCGCGCGCAGCGGACGCGAGGTCGCCGTGATCGCGCTCGAGGGCGCATCCGTGGCCATGCTCACCGAATCGGCCACGCTCAGCCTGCCGACCCGCCGGGGAAGCGGCGAAGAAGCGTGCCGGGAGCTGTTGCGGGCATGTTTCGGCAGCGCCGACGGGCAACTCCGCTTTCTCGGTACGGCGCCCGCTGGCATCACCCGACCACTGCTCGAGGTCTGGGAGGCGCGTCGCATCCCCGGGGCCCGGGGAGGCGGAGCCGGAGGCGAGGGTCGCCTCGAGTGGCTACCCTTCGATCAGCTGCTCGCCGAGGCTGGCTCCCCGGGGCTGCGCGATCCGCGAACGCTGGCCGCGCTGGCCGTCGCGGCGCGGTCGGACGCCTTCACGATGCGCGTGCCCGACGTCGCGCCGGAAGAAGCGTCGCGAGCGTCGGGCGGCCGTCGGGTGCGTCTCTCGGACGTCGCCCTGCGGCTCCCGGCCGCCGACGGCGTGCGACCGAGCCCCGATCACTTCCTCAACGCCGATCTCAGCCTGCTGCAGTTCAACGCCCGCGTCGTCGAGCTGGCGGAGGACGCGGGTGTGCCGCTCCTGGCTCGACTGCGGTTTCTGTCCATTTTCAGCGCGAACCTGGATGAATTCTTCATGGTCCGGGTCGCGGCGCTGAAACGCGCGGTGGCGGAGGGGGCCGGGGAAGCGGACCTCCAGGCCGTCGCGATCCGGGTGCGCACGCTGCTCGAGCGCCAGGGTCGCTGCTTCGAGGAGGGCTGTCGTCCCGCGCTCGCCGCGCACGGGATACGCATCCTGCGGTGGGCCGACCTGGCCACGGCGCAGCAGCAATCTCTGAATCGCGTGTTCACGGAGCAGATCTTCCCGTCGATGACGCCGCAGGCCCTGACCCGCGCGCCGGGACACCCCTTCCCCCTGATCCCCAACCTGCGCCTGTCGCTCGCCGTCGTCGTGCGCGATTCCCGCGGAGGACCGACTCACTTCGCCTACGTGAAGGTGCCCGACACGGCTTCGCGATTCGTGCCGCTCGAGGACGGCACCGGGTTCGTCCCCGTGGAGGAGCTCATCCGCGCGAATCTGCACCACGTGTACCCGGGGAGGGTCGCAGAAGAAGCGTACGCGTTCCGCGTCACGCGCGGCGCGGATCTGGAGCTCGACGAACAGCATGCCACGAGCCTGCTGCAGGCCATCGAAGAGGAGACGAAGCGCCGTCCCTATAGCGCGGCCGTGCGCGTCGAGGTGGCGGCCGACATGCCGGCGGCGGTGCGAGAGCTGTTGCTCCGCGAGCTGCAGTTCGAGGAGGCGACTCCCGCCGGCTTGCTCGGCGCGGACGACCTGTACCAGGCGCCTGGCTTCGTCGACTTCGGCGGGCTGCGCGAGCTCGCGCGCCTGCCGCTGCCCGCGCTCGACTACGCGCCGTACCAGGCCGACACACCCATCGACCCGGAACGCTCGATCTTCGCGGTCCTCGCCGAGCGCGACGTCCTGGTGCATCACCCGTACGACTCGTTCGAGACGACCGTGCAACGCCTCCTGGTCGAGGCCGCCGACGACCCCGACGTGGTCGCCATCAAGCAGACGCTGTACCGGGCCGGAGGACGTTCCGCGATCGTCGACGCGCTGGTGCGCGCGGCGGAACGCGGCAAGGAAGTGTTCGTGTTCGTCGAGCTGAAGGCGCGGTTCGACGAAGAGCGCAACATCGACTGGGCCCGAAAGCTCGAGCAGGCCGGCATCCGTGTCGTATACGGTCTCGTAGAGCTCAAGACGCACGCCAAGACGGCTCTCGTGGTGCGGCGCGAGCCCGGTGGCATGCGCCGCTACGTGCACATCGGCACTGGGAATTACAACGCCGCCACGGCCGCGATCTATACCGATCTGGGCCTGCTCTCGGCAGACCCGGCATTGGGCGCCGATGTGAACGACTTGTTCAACGAGCTATCGGGGTCCTCGCGACCCCCGCAGGCAGCGTTCCGTCGGATTCTCGTCTCGCCCAAGTACCTCGCCCAACGGCTGCTCGACCTCATCGCCCGCGAGGCCGACCACGCGAAGGCGGGCCGTGAGGCTCGTATACGGGCGAAACTCAACGGCCTCGCCGATCCCGAGATCATCGAGGCGCTGTACGGCGCGTCCCGAGCTGGTGTCGACATAGCGCTCATCGTCCGGGGAATCTGTACCCTGCGACCCGGCGTGGTCGACCTGTCGGAGCGGATCCGCGTCGTGAGTGTGTTGGGACGCTTTCTGGAACACTCACGCATCTCCCATTTCGCGAACGGCGGCGACGCCGAGTACTACATCGGTTCCCCCGACTGGCGCCCGCGCAACCTGCGGCACCGGGTAGAGGTGGTGACGCCGGTGGGCGACGCCGCGAGTCGCAGCCGGCTCGACCGAATCCTGGAGACCGCGCTCGGCGACCCGACGGCATGGGAGCTCGAACCTGACGGGAGCTATCGGCGTCGCACCCCCGCCCCCGGCTCTGACCGACGCGACTCTCAGGAGCGCTTGCTCAGCCCCGACACGGCCTAGGCCTCGCTACACCGTGGCCCGGCCACCATGCCGCAGCCGCAAGCGACGCGGTGAACGCTTGGGTGGCGCCGGCGGCGCCGTGACGAGATCGTCGGCCAGTGTCATGAGATCGGTTTCGAGCGCTCGAGTCCCCGCCGTGTCCAGCTCCGCGGCCAGGCGCTGCCCGAGCCGTTCCTCCTCATCGCTGGCGAGACGTGCCAGGGCGAGCAGGCCGGCGCTTCCCGGGGTCGGGGCTCGGCGCCGCCTGGCGGCGGGCCGCCGCGAGCTCCGCATTGCTCGCGCGTGCAGAGCGCGGGCGCGCTCCGCGGCTGCATCGGCGACCGCATCACCCAGCTCCCCGATGAACACGTGCAGGTCGTGCAGCTCGCCCAGCACGTCCTGCAAGCCGCGGAGCCGCGCGATGATGGGGGTCGCCTGGGACACGTCGCTGGCCAGCCATTCGAGCACGTAGCGCAGCCGCTTCACGACGATACGCGCGGCGTGCACGGCCTCCTGGTCGTGGGGCGACCGGGCAGCGGCCAGCGCGTGGTTCAGTGCCGTGGCCTCCGCCCGCACCACGCGGGCCGCGGTCGGGGCAAACAGCGTTCCGTGAGGGGCTGCGGTTACCGTGACCTCGATGAGCGTGCGTCGCACGCGGCGCTCGACCTGTCGAAGCTCGGATGCCACGTCACTCTGGGCGACAGCGTACGCCTCGTCGCGGCGTGCCGTGAGTCGGGCGAGGAGCCAGGCCAGCCCCGCGCGCGAGCCACGGGCGACCTGGCCTCGCCGGGCGCGAACCCAGGCGAGCTGCACCTCGGCATCGCGGCCTCCGCTGGTCATTCGGGTCAAGCCGCGCAGCCGGCGTTGCAGCTTCTTCGACGCGGCATCGCCGAGCTCTTCGCGAAACGTGCGGAGCAGCGTGCGCAGTCGCCGCAGCGCCACCCGAAAGTCGTGTAGCGCCTCGGCGTCATCGGCGTCGGCGAGCCGCCCGGAGCTCTCTCGGACTGCGTCGAGCAGCGTGAGTCCCAGGAGCGCGGCCGCGACCGCAGCGGCCCGCGACAGCAACCTTCCCCCCCCAACCGGCGCGTTACTCACCATTGGCGAGTCGCCGCAGGTGCTTCGGGCCGAGGAACCAGTCCAGCGTGGCCCCCGCCTTGGCGACGGGCCCGGAGAACTCGAGCATACAGGCCGCGCCCTTGCGGAGCTCCAGGAACGGCCCGCTGGCCCCCGCCAGCAGCGCGCAGACGAGCTGGCTCAGGTCGGGCTCGTGGCCGACGGCCGCGATGGTGCCCCTCGCGTGTTGACCCGCGAGCCAGCCGATGACCCGCTCCACGCCCGCGCCCGGTGCGAGCTCCGCAATCCGCTCCACCCGGACATCGTTGTACGCCGCCGCCAGGATCTCGGCGGTCTCGAGGGCGCGCTTGAGCGGGCTGGCAGCCAGAAGGTCGATCTGAGGCACCAGCTCCCGCAGGCCCACGGCGGCCCGCTCCATCTTGCGCCGCCCGTCAGGGGTCAGGGGGCGAGCGGCGTCGTCCTTGTGACGGGTGGCAAACTCCGCCCGGTCTTCGGCGATCGCGTGGCGCACCACGAGCAGGCGCACGCTGCTCCCCTTAGCCCGAGCCACCGGCGGGCACGCCCTGCGGCGTGCCGGGGCGCGGTCGGCGGACGATCGGCGTGAACGGCGGGCGAGTCTCGGTCGTCTCGCGCGCCGCTTCACGGGCCAGGTGCTGCAGGGCGACCTGGGAGCGGACCGGCGCTTCGCCGTCCGCCGGCCGGCGACGGCGATACGTCCCGTCGGAGCGGAGCTCTCGCGCCTTCACGGTGTCGCCGAGGACCAAGGGCAGGATGTCGTTGACGATGCGCGCCTGCAGCACGGGGTCCTCGATCGGAAACACGGTTTCGATCCGGCGCCAGAAGTTGCGCGGCATCCAGTCGGCGCTGCCCAGGAGCACTTCGGGGCGGCCCGCGTTCTCGAAGTAGAAGATGCGACTGTGCTCGAGAAACTTATCGACGATGCTCGTCACCCGGATGCGCTCGGAAACGTCGGGGAGGCCCGGCCGCAGGCAGCAGATGCCCCGGATCACGAGGTCGATGTCGACGCCGGCCTGCGAGGCGCGGTACAGGGTATCGATCACCGAGCATTCCTAGCCCTCGGCGTATCCCGTGAGCAGGTTGAACAGGGCGCTCGTGTCCTCGCCGAGATCCGCGTTTGCGCTGAACAGGCCGAGGTCGGTGTAGATGCGCGCCGTCGACGGATTGTAGTTCCCCGTGGCGAGGTGCACGTACCGGCGGATGCCGTCCGCCTCGCGCCGCACGACGAGGGCGGCCTTGCAGTGCGTCTTCAGGCCCACGATACCGTAGACCACGTGGACTCCCGCCTGCTCGAGGGTGCGCGCCCACGCGATGTTGTTCTGTTCATCCATCCGCGCTTTGAGTTCCACGAGCGCGGTCACTTCCTTCCCGTTCTGGGCGGCGCGCGCCAGGGCCGCGACGATCGGGCTCGCCCCGCTGGTGCGGTACAGGGTCTGCTTGATGGCGAGGACCTGCGGATCGTCGGCTGCCCGCTCGATGAATTCCGACACGCATCCGAACGACTCATAGGGTAGGTGAACCAGGACGTCCTGGGACCGGATGACGTCGAACACCGGGCGCCCCTGCGCGAAGGCCGGTGGCACGCGCGGCACCAGAGGCTCGTCCCGGAGGGCCGCGAAGCCGTCGACCCGGTGTAGCGCCATCAGGGCGGTCAGGTCGACGGGACCGGGCACGCGGTATACGTCGCGCGGATCGAGGTCGTGTGCTTCCGTGAGCATCTCGCTGAGCGCGGCGTCCGCGTCCGCCAGGATCTCCAGGCGGACCGGATCGCTCCGCACCCGCTGGCGCAGGCTCTCTTCGATCGTTTCCAGAAGGTCTTCGGCCTCGTCCTCCTCGATCGTGAGTTCGGTGTTCCGCGTGATGCGGAAGACCGTGTGGCTCACCACGCGCAGCCCTCCGAACAGCTCCCGCAGGTGGCGCGCGATGATATCCTCGAGGAGCACGAAGCGCACGGCGGCGTCGGCATGCGTGGAAACGATGACGATGCGATCGAGCACGGCGGGCACCTGCACCACCCCGAAGTGGCGCCGCGGCAGGCGGCTGCTCTTCCGCTCCACTACGAGCGCGATGTTGAGGCTCTTGTTGTTCACATGCGGGAACGGGTGTCCCGGATCGATCGCCAGCGGCGTCAGCACGGGGAGGATGCTGGTTCGGAACAACCGCTCCACGTGGCGCTGCTCGGCGTCGCTGAGATCCTCGAGGCGCACCCGCTCGATACCCCCGGCGGTGAGCCCGGGGAAGATCTCTTCGGTGAGGACCCGGTACTGCTCGGCCACGAGCTCGTGGGCCCTGCGGTCGATGGCGGCGAGCTGCTCGGCCGGGGCCATGCCGTCCGCACCGAAATCCTGCGGCGCCACGCCGGCGTAGACCTGCTGCTGCAGCCCGGCTACCCGGATCTCGAAGAACTCATCGAGGTTCGAGCTGAAGATCGCGACGAACTTGAGCCGCTCGAGCAGCCGGTTGGACGGGTCCGCCGCCTCCTCGAGCACTCGGGCGTTGAATTCCAGCCACGACAGCTCGCGGTTGAGGTAATGGTCCGGCGGATAGGCCGGCGGGACGCGGTCAGGCACGCTGTGAGCTCCGGGCCCTGGGGCGCGACCACTGCAGCATTGGTTCGCCGCGGAAGGCGCGCGCGAACAGCCCGGCCTTCCGCGTCGCGTCCTCCAGCTCGATCGCTGGATCGCGGCTGGCGACGGCGCGGATCCGCACCCATCCGTCCCCCACCTGGCAGCGGAGGCCCGTGACCGCCTGGCCGTGCGTGCGGTCGAGCCCGTCCGCGACCCGCAGGATGCCGGCTAATCTGCGGACCAAGCGGCGCTCCCCGCGGTCGAGCCGCGCGAAGTTGGGATGCCGCTTCTTGGGAAACGCCCGCCGGTGATAGCGAGCCACGTTCGCAATGAGCTCCACTTCGCGGGCGGAAAAGCCGCGCAGGTCGCCGTGCATGATCAGGTGGTAGGCGTGCTTGTGATGGCGCTCGTGGTTGATCAAGTACCCGATGTCGTGCAACAGCGCCGCAGCCCGGAGAATGTCGGCGCCGGCCGGTGGCAGCGCGAAGGCGTCGCGCAGCGCTTCGAACAGCGCGGCCCCCAGGCGCGCCACGTGCTCGCAGTGGCGCTCGTTGGAGTGACACTTGCGCGCGAAGCGGCGCACCGACTCCATGCGATCCGACTGCTGGGGCCGGGCAGCCGTTGGGGGAGGGATGCCCGGCAGATCGTCGATCATCGCCAACAACACGCCGTCCCGGACGCCACGATCGTTCACGAGGATGCGCTGCGTGCCGAGCCGGCGCGCCAGCCGGGCGATCACAGCCACGCCGGCCACGATGATGTCGGCGCGCTGCGGATTCAGGCCCGGAATCTCCCGCCGCGCGGCGAGCGGGGTCTCCCGCAGTCGGTCGAGCAGCCGCGAGATCTCTGCGCGGCTGAGCGTTTGGTCACCGGTATGCGTGATCTTTCCATCGCGCTCGGCCTGCGCCATCTCGACGAGATTGGTGAACGTGCCACCGCTCCCGATCATCACTTCGGCCGCGAACGGCGGCTTCCCGATCGCCTCCTTGATGGTCCGATCGATGGCGCGGCGCAGCGCCTTCCAGTGCTTCGGCTTGAGCGGGTCCGACTTGCCGTACCGCTCGGAGAGCCGGACCGCGCCCAACGGCAGCGAGACGACCTGGTCCACGACGCCCGTGGCGGCGAGGATGACTTCCGCGCTGCCGCCCCCGATGTCGACGATCGCCGTGAGCTGATCGTCGAGATCGTAATGACGGGTCACGCTGCGGAAGGCGAGCCGGGCCTCCTCCTCGGCCGTCACCACTTCGATGCGGACGCGGTGGCGACGCCACGCTTCGCGCACGAATTCGCGTCCGTTGGCCGCTTCCCGTACCGCGGCCGTAGCGATGGCACGCAACTCCACGACTCCGAAACCGTCGGCAATCGCCTTCATCCTGCCGAGCGCCTGGAACGACTGCTCCATCGGACTGTCGCCGAGCCGCCCGCTCGAGTAGAGACCGCGGCCCAGCCGGGTCATCTCTCGATCCTGGTCCAGCACGCGGTACGAGGCGTCGGGTTGCACTTCGGCGACCACCAAGCGGATGGAGTTGGTTCCGATGTCGATGGCGGCGAGGCGCGGGAGCGCCGGAACCTCGATGGGTACCGCCGGGCGGGAAACCCCGCCGGCGACGGTGGTGCGGGGCGCTTCCGAGAGAGTTGTCGTGCTGCTCATGAGGCCGCCGTCCGGAGCGAGTCGACGGCCGCTACGTCACCCCTGCGCGCGTCGGCGCCGTCGCCCGACGCGTCACAGCCCCGGCCGGTTTACCCCCCCCGTCGCTCGGCTTGAAAGGTGCACCACCAGCAGGAGCGTCGCCAGAGCGCAAGATCAGTCGCCCGCAGAGACGTGCGTGACGGTCGTGTAACGGGTGTGCCACGCCTGTGTAACAACGATTTTGCGGCAGGAGTCCCCCCCCCGGCCTCCCGGCCCCTACCGCACCACGGCGCGACGAGCCGGTTCCACCCGATTACGCCCACCCTGCTTCGCCGCATAGAGGGCCGCGTCCGCGGCACTCCGCAGGTTCGCGATCTCCCGCACGTTCTCCGGATACGCCGCCACCCCGCACGAGATCGTCAGAGGATACGCGTCGCCGTTCCACTGCCAGCTCTTGGAGGCGATCGTGGCGCGGATGCGCTCCGCCACCTCGAACCCGGAGATCATGGGCGTGTGCGGCATCCAGACGGCGAACTCCTCGCCCCCGATGCGCGCCACCAGGTCCTTGTCGCGGACCGCCTCCTCGAGAATTCGGGACACGTGCCGCAGCGCCGCATCGCCCGCGGCGTGGCCGAGCGTGTCGTTGAGCTGCTTGAAATGATCGAGGTCGGCGTAAATCAGCGTGGCCATCGGCGGAGCCTGGGTTCCGTGCTGCAGCAGCGCGCGCTCGAGCTCGCGGCGATTGCGCAGCCCCGTGAGCGGGTCGCTCACCGCTCGCTGCTCTGCCTCGAATACGGCGCGCGCGGCGGGCAGCCGGGACCCGAGCTCGGCTACCAGACGCTGCAGCTGGTCCGCGGCAGGCGTGTCGGGTGACAGCTGCGGACCCATCAGGACGAGCGCGCCAATGACGAGATGACCGTCGCACAATGGGTAGGCCGTCCCCGCGCGGTCCTGACGCCGCCGATCGGGAAGGGCGTTTCCGAACATGTCCTCTGCGCCGCGCGTCACCACGGGGACGCCCGCGGTAATCGCTCGGACGGCCGGCGCGCCTGCGGACAGGACCAGCCCGTGGAGCCGGCTGTCGGCCGCGGTGGACACAGCCACGATTCGCAGGGTTCCGGTGTTGGCCCCCACGCCCTGTAGAACAATCGCGGCACCCCGCTGCGTGAACTGTTGGGCGAGGACCACCCCGGCTTTCGCGATCCCCTCGAGCGTCTGCGCGCTGCCCGCGATCGCCGCGAGCTGTTTCGAGACACGCTGCGCGGGATGGTCGCCAGACGCGTGAATGGGAGCGATACGCATGCCCGCGACGATGCGTCGCAGCTCCTCGGTTACGGCCGCGACGCTGGCGGGGGCGGCATCGGGTTGCGGGAGCAGGAGGCCGGCGCCGAACGGGAAGTCGCCTACGGCCACGAAGCTCCCCGCCGGCTCGCGCGCGACATGGGCCCGTCCGTCGACGGAAGCAAGCTGGACCAGCGCGGCGCCGCGCTGCCGGACCGCCGCCTCCACGTGAGGCGAGCCCAGGACCTCGAAGTCCTGGTCGTCGAGCCCGACGGCCCACGCCGCACGCGCGCCGTGCGCTCGGCGGAGCAAGTCGAGCGTGTGCTCGAAGTCCGAGGGCCGGGTCAGGGACTCGTCCGCCAGCCAGGCGCGCACCAGGGGGCCCAGCGCCAACCCCGTCGCGGCGACAAACCCGCCGAGCGCCGCAATCAGCGCCCAGACGTCGGCGCGGCGCGCGGCAAGGATCACGGCGCCCAGACCGATCAGTGCGAGACCGCGCCCGACCCAGACTCCGGTCCGAAACGACCCCACCGCCCTCACGAATGATTGATGCGGCTGGCAGCGGCGGCGGCGCCGAACCCGTTGTCGATGTTGACCACCGTGACGCCGGCGGCGCACGAGTTGAGCATGCCGAGCAGGGCCGCGATCCCGCCGAACGAGGCTCCGTACCCCACGCTCGTGGGCACCGCGATCACCGGCACCGGCACCAGCCCGCCGACCACGCTCGGGAGCGCGCCCTCCATGCCGGCGACGACGATCACGACCGCCGCGCTGCGGAGCAGGTCCGTCTGGGAGAGGATGCGATGAATGCCCGCGACCCCGACGTCGGTGAGGCGGGCCACGCGGTTGCGGAACGCGCGGGCGGTCACGGCGGCCTCCTCGGCCACCGGCAGGTCGCTGGTCCCGGCGGTGACGATGAGGATCGTGCCCCGCCCCGTCGGTTCCGGCTCGGGCACGGGCGGCAGGTACACCGTGCGCCCCAAGTCATTCAACTCGGCGCGTGGGAACCGCGCCGCGAGCGCCGCGCGATGCGCCGGCTCGGCGCGCGTCGCGAGGAACGCTCCGCTCGCCGCCTCGAGCCGCTCCGCGATCGCGACTGCCTGGTCCGGCGTCTTCCCCTGACACAAGATCACCTCCTGGTGCCCTTGAGTCGCGGGCCGGAGGTGATCGATGGTCGCGAAGGGGAGGCGCTCGATGAAACGCCCCAGGTCCTCGAACGTCACGCCGCCTGTGCGGCAAAGATCGCTTCCGCCTCCTGCATGGACTCGATCCGGAACAGCCGCTCTCTCAGCTGCGAGGCTCCCGGCACACCCTTCGTGTACCACCCGAAGTGCTTGCGGAACTCGAGCGCCGTCTTGCGCGTGTCACCCTGCAGCCGGAGGGCGAGGCGCGCATGCTCGAGTGCCGTGGCGAACCGCTCCTCGGGACTCGGATCCGGCTGTGCCGGTCGTCCCGTCAGCAGCCCACGAGCCTGTCCGAAGATCCACGGATTCCCGAACGCCCCGCGGGCGATCATGACGCCGGCACAGTTCGTGTGTGCCCGCATCGCGATCACGTCGTGCGCTGTCGCAATGTCCCCGTTCCCGATGACGGGAATGTCGAGCGCCTCGACCACGCGGGCGATCTCGTCCCAGCTCGCGGCGCCGGAGAACATCTGCGTGCGCGTGCGCGCGTGCAGCGTGAGCGCCTGGGCGCCGGCTTCGCGGCAGCGGAGCGCGATCGTGACCGGATCGCGCTGCGTCTCGTCCCAGCCGCTACGGATCTTCACGGTCACGGGAAGGTGCGTTGCATTCCGCACCGCGCGGATGATGCGGTCGACCAGGCCCAAGTCCTTGAGGCACCCCGAGCCACCATTGTTCTTGACGACCTTTTTCACGGGGCAGCCGAAGTTGATGTCGATGAAGTCCGGCTTGCACGCCTCGGTCACCATCTCAGCCGCGCGTGCCATCACTGTAGCGTCCGCGCCATAGAGCTGAATCCCGATGGGGCGCTCCGCCTCCTCGAACCGCATGTCCTCGAAGATCTGCTCCAACCCGCGCGCGACCCCGACGGCCGAGATGAATTCCGACACGACCACGTCCGCCCCGAAACGCCGGCACAGCAGGCGGAACGGGGACTCGGACACGCCCGACATGGGGGCGAGGAACAGCGGGAAATCGTGCGCCGTCCGGTACGGGAAGTGCATGGGACACAACGTAATGACGCGTTGCGCCAGGAGCAACCAGCCATTACGTTTCGCCGCCGTTTCTACCGGAGCGACCGCACGTGCGCTTGCGAGAGTTCTTTGCGGAAGACGCCATCAATCTGCAGCTGCAAAGCACCAGCAAGGACGACGTCCTGAAGGAGCTCGTGGGCCTGCTCAAGCTCGACGACAAGTCGGAGCAGACCCTGGTCAAGATGTTGAAGCGCCGCGAGACGCTCGGCTCGACCGGTATCGGCCAGAACATCGCAATCCCGCATTGTCGCGCCCTCGCCGTCAACCGGTTGCGCGTTGCCTTCGGTCGCAAACTCGACGGGATCGACTTCAACGCAATCGACAGCAAGCCCGTGCATTATTTCTTCCTGATCGTGGCCCCCCCGCTCGAAGTCTCCAACCAGTATCTCCCGGTGCTCGGCAAGATCGCCCAGTTCGCCAAGGAGCCGGACGTGCCCGCGAAGCTCGCCATGATCGCGACGCCGAAGGAATTCCTCAAGCTGCTGGAAGACAAGAACATCTGAAGGCGTTGCCTAGGGGAGGGTCCGTATGAGCGCCGTGACGAGGCGGGCGCAATGGGTCCGCACTTCGCGCAGCTCGCTGAGCTTGGCGCCGGACACGTAGCCGAGTCCCTGGGCGAGCTCGAGGACCGCCTGCAATTCGTCCAATGAGCCCTTCGCGATCTCAAGGTTACGTCTGAATTGACGTGAGGTGGATTGACTCGCCCCTTCGGCGATGTTGAGCGGGACGCTATACGCGGCCCGCCGCCACTGCGCGCCGAGTGCAAACGTCTCGAGGGGCGGGAGCTTCAGGATGGCATCCCGGGAGAGAAGCGTGAGGCGCTTGGCTTCTTGCCACGCGACCAGCCTTCTGAAGTCGCCCATTCACGCAACCTGAGCGACGGATGCCCGACGAGCGTCGTCGTTTCAATGCGCCGGTGCTCTTATCGTTGCAGGGTAAGCCGGCAACGCCTCACCCGGCAACGCCTCACTCCCACTCGATGGTCGCCGGCGGCTTCGAGCTCACATCATACACCACCCGATTCACCCCCCGCACCTCGTTGATGATGCGGCTGCTGATCCGCCGCAGGACCTCCGCCGGGAACGGAAACCAATCGGCCGTCATGCCGTCTCGGCTCGTCACCGCCCGCAGCGCCACGACGTGATCGTACGTGCGGAAGTCGCCCATCACCCCGACCGACTTGATCGGGAGCAGCACCGCAAAAGCCTGCCAGATCCGATCGTATAGGCCGGCCGCCCGGATCTCCTCGATGTAGATCGCGTCCACACGGCGCAACAGGTCGAGTCGCTCTCGGGTGACCGGCCCCAGCACGCGGATCGCGAGCCCCGGTCCGGGAAACGGATGCCGGCCCACGATCTCCTCCGGCAGGCCGAGCTCCCGGCCGACCTGACGCACCTCGTCCTTGAACAGCTCGCGGAGCGGCTCGATCAGTTTCCACGGCAGATTCGGCCGCAGGCCACCCACGTTGTGGTGCGTCTTGATCGTGACCGACGGTCCGCCGAACGGCGACGCCGATTCTATCACGTCGGGGTACAGCGTGCCCTGCACCAGGAACGCGACGTCGCCCCGCACGTGTTGCGCCGCCTGCTCGAACACATCGATGAACGTGTGACCGATGCGCCGTCGCTTCTCCTCGGGATCTGCGACATCGGCGAGCGCCTCGAGGAAGCTCGCCGCGGCATCGACCACGCGGAGGTCGATCCCCAGGTGCGCGCGGAACGTCCGCTCCACCTGCTCCCGCTCGTTCATGCGGAGCAGTCCGTGATCCACGAAGATGCACGTGAGGCGGTCGCCGATCGCGCGGTGCACCAGCGCCGCCGCCACCCCCGAATCGACCCCGCCCGAGAGGCCGCAGATGGCGTGTTTGGTCGGGCCGACCAGCGCCCGGATCCGGTCCACCTCCTGGCCGATGAAGTGCCCCGGCGTCCAGTCCGGCGTGCAGCCGCAGATGTGGAACAGGAAATTGTGGAGGATCTCTCCGCCCCGCGGCGTATGGGCGACCTCGGGGTGGAACAGCACCCCAAAGATCGGTCGCGACTCGTGCTGGAACCCGGCCACGGGTGCATTGGCGCTCGAGGCCGTCACGCGGAACCGCGGAGGCGCCTGCTCGATCCGGTCGCCGTGGCTGGCCCAAACGGTGATGCACGCCTGAGGCTCGAACCCGGCGAACAGGCCGCCCGTCTCTCGCACGGCCACCTCGGCTCGGCCATACTCCCGCCTCGCCGAGGGAGTCACCTTTCCACCCGCCAGGTGGGCCACGAGCTGCATGCCGTAACAGATGGCGAGAATGGGCGTGCCGAGCTCGAGCAGCCGGGGGTCGGCGCTGGGCGCGCCGGGGTCGAACACCGAGTTCGGGCCGCCGGAGAAGATGATGCCCTTGGGCGCGAACTCCGCGATGAACCCGAGGTCCGAGCCGCGCGCGGCCGGATGGATCTCGCAGTAGACGTGTGCCTCGCGCACCCGGCGGGCGATCAGCTGGGTGAACTGCGAGCCATAGTCGAGGATCAGAATGCGGTTCACGCGCGGTACCAGGTGGAGGGCTCGAGGATCTCGCCCCGGAGCAGGTCGTCGAGCGTCTCGCGCTGCCGCGCGATATAGTACCGATCGCCGTCCACCAGCACTTCGGGCGGCCGGGGGCGCTGGTTATAGGTCGAGCTCATCACGAATCCATAGGCCCCGGTGCCCAGCACCGCCAGATACTCCCCGGGCTCGACCCCCGGCAGCTTGCGATCCAGGGCCAGAAAGTCACCGGACTCGCAGATCGGTCCCACGACATTCACCAGCTCTTCCGGTCGGTTACCATCCTTGAGGGGCAGGATCTCGTGGTGCGCATTGTAGTGGCTCGGTCGCACGAAATCCGTCATGCCGGCGTCCACGACCACGAATTCCTTGCCGCCCGCGTGCTTGCGGTACAGCACCTTGGTGACGAGCACCCCGGCGTTCGCCACCAGGTAGCGTCCTGGCTCACACAACAGCGCGAGGCCGGCCTGCTTCACTGCCGGCGCCACCGCCTCGGCGAAGGCCTGCGGGGTCGGCGCCTTCTCATTGTGGTAGCGCACGCCGAGCCCGCCGCCCACGTCCAGCGCCTCGATGGTCGTGATCCCGGATGCGCGCAGCGCCGTCACCAGCTCGAGCAGCTTCACGGTGCCGCGATGATACGGTTCGACGTCGGTGATCTGCGAGCCGAGGTGCATCGCCAGCCCGCGGAGCCCGAACAGTGGCTCGGTCGCGATTCGCTGAGCCACCCTCACGACTTCGTCGTAGGGGACGCCGAACTTTGCGGTCTTCTCGCCGGTCTTGGTGTAGGGATGCGTCTCGGTCGCGACGTCCGGGTTGACGCGAATGCCGAGACTGGCGCGCTTCTTCAGCTTGTGGGCCGCAGCGATCACCGCGTCCAGCTCGGCGGGAGACTCGATGTTCAGGAACCCGACGCCCGCCCGGATCGCCTCCTCGAGCTCCGCGCCGGTCTTGCCCACCCCCGAGAACACAATCGACGCGGCGTCGAATCCGGCAGCGAGTGCCCGGCGCAGCTCGCCGACGGACACGATATCGGCCCCGGCGCCAAGCGCCTTGAGCACCTTGAGGACGCCGACATTCCCGTTGGCCTTGACCGAGTAGCAAATGCGGTGCGGCACGTCGTGCAGGGCGTCGTGCAGCGCGTGATACTGAGCCCGGATGAGGTTGGCGCTGTACACATAAACCGGCGTTCCGACCCGCTCCGCGATCGAGCGGAGGAGCGCCGGGTCGAAGCCTAGTACGCCTGCGCCCACACCGCCTCCGCGACGCTCGGCTGGCCGCACCACATGCACGTCTTCGGTGCCTCGGGTGAGCGGAAGTCGGGATCGGGCAGCACGCGCACGGTCGCCGCAGTCTGCTGTTTGATCTCGGCCTCGCACGCGCCCGAGCCGCAGAACCCGCCGTACGCGAACCCCCCGGCGCCCTTCATGAAGTCGATGAATTGCTGTTTCGTAACGCCACGGATCGAGTTCGCCTCCCGGCGGTCGCGTGCAGTCTTGAACATACCGGCCTGGATTTCCTCCAACGCCGCCGTGACGGTCTTGGCGATGCCTTCGAGCTTTGCCGGCGCCTTCCCGCCGACGCGCCGGGCGGTCATGACCTGTCCCGCGGCCACGTCCCGAGGCCCGATCTCGAGCCGCAACGGCACTCCCTTGGCCTCCCATTCGAAATACTTGGCGCCAGGCTTCAGGTTTTCCCGGGTGTCGAACTCGACACGAATTCCCGCGCGCTCGAGCTCGGCCTTCACCTGACCCCCGACACCTGACACCTGAGACTTTTCCTGGTCCGATTTCCAGATCGGCACCACCACCACCTGCACCGGCGCGAGCTTCGGCGGGCAGACCAGGCCGTTATCGTCCGAGTGCGTCATGACGAGCCCACCGATCATTCGGGTGGAGACGCCCCAGGAAGTGCTCCAGACGTACTCGAGGCCACCCGCCGCCGTCTGGTATTGCACGTTGAACGCCTTCGCGAAGTTCTGGCCGAGGTTGTGCGACGTGCCGGCTTGCAGCGCCTTGTTGTCCTGCATCAACGCTTCCAGGGCGTAGGTCCGCAGGGCGCCCGCGAACTTTTCGCTCTCGGTCTTCCGGCCGGTGATCACCGGCATCGCCATCCACTGCTCCTGGAACGTGCGATACACACCGAGCATCTGACGCGCCTCGGCCTCGGCCTCGGCTTCGGTGGCGTGCGCGGTGTGTCCCTCCTGCCACAGGAACTCTGTCGTGCGCAGGAACAGCCGCGTCCGGAACTCCCAGCGAACGATGTTGCACCACTGATTCAGCAGAACCGGCAGATCCCGGTAGCTCTGGATCCACTTCGCAAACATCGCGTAGATGATGGTCTCGGATGTCGGGCGGACGACGAGCGGCTCCTCGAGCGCCGACTCGGGGTCGGGTGTGACCGCCTGCGCCCCGCTCTTGCCCGTCGCCTTGAGCCGGGTATGGGTCACGAGCGCGACTTCCTTCGCGAACCCCTCGACGTGCTCTGCTTCCCTGGCGAGGAAGCTCATGGGAATGAACAGCGGGAAATACGCGTTCTGGTGCCCCGTCGCCTTGAACATGTCGTCCAGGGCGCGCTGCATCAGCTCCCACACCCGGTACCCGTGAGGCCGGATGACCATGCAGCCGCGCACCGGCGAATGGTCCGCGAGCTCGGCCTGCATCACGACGTCGTTGTACCACTCGCTGAAGTCTTTGGCGCGTGGTGTGATCTTCTGAGCCTGGGCCATTAGTGGAAAAAGCCGTGCAGGAGCTTCGCCATGGGCACACGCTCCTCGGTGCCCGCCTTGAGATCGCGTACCACCACGGCTCCGTCGGCCCGCTCGTCGGGCCCGACGATCACCGCCCTGAGCGCGCCGCGTGCCGCCGCCAGCTCGAGCTGCTTCCGGATGGCGGCGGGTCGGAGCCCGTACTCGACCGCTACGCCCCGGTCGCGCAGCTCGTGGGCGAGCGTCAAGACGGGGGCCACGTCCTCGCCGCTCACCGCTATCAAAAAGGCGTCGAGTTGCGTCGACGCCTGGTCGGCCGGGGCGCGCTCGCGCAACAGTTCCCCGAGAACGACGTCCCCCATGCCGAAGCCTAGCGCAGGGAGGTCGACGCCGCCGAGCGCCTTCAGGAGGCCGTCATAGCGGCCGCCGCCGCAGATGGCCCGCAACTTCTTACCCGTGTCGAACAGCTCGAACACGATTCCGGTGTAATACGCGAGCCCACGGACGATCGTGAGATCCACGGAGACGAATTCGCCCAGCCCCATCGCGCGCAGCGCTTCAACCGCAGTCCGGATGGACTCTCCCGCCTCCTCCCCGCCCTTGACCTTCGCCAATGCGGCGCTCACCCCGTCGATGCTCCGCAGGCTCGCCACCTCGAATACGACGCTCGCCTGGTGCGACGCGAGCCCCCCCTTTGCAAGAACCTCGGCCAGCGCGTCTTGGGGGACGCGTTCACTTTTGTCGATCGCATCGAATGCCGCCGGCAGTTGAGACTCCGTCAGCCCCCCGCCGACCAGCAAAGTCCTGAGTACGCGCCGATCCGAGACGCGCGCCTGTACGTCCTGCGGCCCGAGCCCGAAGGCCCGCATCATGTCGAGCGCCGCCGCGATCAGTTCGGCATCGGCGAGCGGACTCGCCTCGCCGATGATGTCCATGTTGAGCTGAAAGTGCTCACGCAGCCTCCCCCGCTGCTGCCGCTCGTAGCGGAACAGTTGGGGAATCGAGAACCAGCGGATCGGCTTCTTGAGCGCCTGCGCGTGCGCCGCGACCATCCGGGCGAGCGTGGGCGTCATCTCGGGCCGGAGGGCCACCTTCCTGCCCCCCTTGTCCTCGAACGCGTACAACTGCTGCTCGATCTCGGCGCCGCTCTTTTCCGTGAACAGCTCGAGCGGCTCGAGCGGGGGCCCGTCGTACTCCTGAAACGCGTAGCGCCGCGCCACCTCGCGCCACGTCGCGAAGATGTAATTCCGGAGAGCCAGTTCGTCGGGGTAGAAGTCGCGGAAGCCAGGTAAGGCTTGTCCTTGCATCGCAACAATTTATCCGACGGGCGGGAAGCGGAGCAATGGGGCGCGCTTGAATCCGCGCGCTATCCGAGTGGCGCGAACCCGGGCAGGCGCGCGAGTGCGTCGCCGACGGTGTGAAACGATCCCGTGACGAGCACGGTCGCCGCGTCGTCCTGTGCACGGGTCAACGCCCGCCCGAAGTCGGGCTCGAACGCGTGCGCCACCGCGAGACCGCCGAGCTCACGCTCCAGCCGTCCCAGATCCCAGCGGCGCCGTTCGGGGGCGCTGTCGGGAATCGTGAAGATGAAACGGTCGACCTCCCGGGCGAGGCAGTCGATCATCCCGAGATAGTCCTTGTCGCCGAGCACTCCTACGAGCGCGCAGCGCGGGTGGGGTGGGTTGCACTCGCGCAAGGTGGCGGCCAGGACGCGCGCGCCGTCGGGATTGTGCGCCACATCGAACACCCAACGACCGCCTCCCCGGACGTCGAACCGTCCGGGCACAAACGCCCGCTCGAAGCTCTCCGGCCATGCATCGCCCGCCGGCCCGAACGGCGGCGGCAGCGTGTTCAGCGCCGCGAGCGCGACCCACGCGTTGGCGTGCTGATGGCGTCCCTTGAGGCCCAGTCGCCTGGTCGGCGCCCGAGTACCGTCTACGGCGATCACAGGGTGCGCTCCGCGGCTCTCGGCCTCGGCGAGCAGGACCCGGCGAACGGCGGGATCCGGCTCGGCGGTGACGAAGGGAACGCCGTGCTTGGCGATGCCCGCCTTCTCGCGCGCGATGGACGAGAGCTCCGTGCCCAGATAGTCGGTGTGTTCCTTGGCAATCTTCGTGACGACGGACACGAGCGGCGTGATGACGTTCGTCGAATCGAGCCGGCCCCCCAGCCCCACTTCGATCACCGCGATGTCCACCCCTCGCGCCGCGAGGTCCGCGAACGCGATTGCGGTCGTGGCCTCGAAGAAGCTCGCGTCCAGCCGCTCGATGTGCGGTCGGAGGAACGTGGTCCACTCGGCGAACGCCTCTTCGCCAATCGGCACGCCGTCGACCTCGATGCGCTCTTGCACCGACACCAGGTGCGGCGACGTGTACGCGCCGACCTTGAGCCCCTCCGGCCGGGCCCGCAGTTCGGCGGCCACGAGCGCGCACGTCGAGCCCTTGCCGTTCGTCCCCGCTATGTGGACCGATGGGAAATGCCGCTCGGGGTGGCCCAAAACCTTGAGGAGCCCCTGGGTCGGCTCGAGGCTCCATTTGATGCGGCTCCCTTGTCGTGCGAAGAGAAAGCGGCAGGCGTCTGCGAAGGTCAGTCGGCGGCCTCGGCCGGTTGCCGGCCGGCCATGTGACGGAGCAGCTGGGCGGTCGTGTCGCGCAGGTCAGTGCGCGGCACCACCCCGTCGATCATGCCGTGCTCGAGCAGGAACTCGGCCGTCTGGAATCCGGGCGGAAGGTCCTGCCCGATCGTCTGCTTGATCACGCGCGGCCCGGCGAACCCCACCACTGCTCCAGGCTCGGCCAGGATCACGTCCCCTTGCATCGCATACGACGCGGACACGCCACCCGTGGTGGGATTGGTCAGGATCGAGACAAACGGGACTCGCGCCGCGCGTAGGCGCGCGATTTCCACCGAGGTCTTGGCCATCTGCATCAGGGACAGGACCCCCTCCTGCATGCGGGCGCCTCCCGAAGCCGAGACGATGACCAGAGGGACGTGACGCTCAGCCGACCGCCGGGTGAGACGGGCGATCTTTTCTCCCACCACCGAGCCCATCGAGCCGCCCATGAAGTTGAAGTCCATCACGCCAACGTCCAGCGGCATCCCGTCGAGGCGGCCGTACCCCGTGCGGATCGCTTCCAGCGGGCCCGCTTTCTGTATGGCAGTCTCGAGGCGTTGCGGGTAGCTCTCGAACTTCAGGGGATCCGTCGAACGGAGTCGCGCATCGAGCTCGTGCCAAGAGCCCTCATCCACGAGGAGGTCGATGTACTCCTGGGCGGACATTCGGCGATGGTGTCCGCAATTGGGGCAGACGTTCAACGCGCGGACGAACCGGTCCTTGATGTCGATGTGGCCGCACTCGTCGCATTTCTCCCAGGCATCCGCTGGGATCTCCAGCTTCACCCGTTCGGACGTGCGCGGTTTGCGCTCTTTTTTGAACCAGGCCATGCGTGCCATAGGGGGGGCTCGAAGGCGACAATTTGGGAGGGCCCCCCTCGCGGCGCCAGCCCCGACTGCGTAACTCCTTGTCAGAGCTCAGCGTAGCCAGACTGGCGAGATTCCCACGCCACCCGCATCGACAGGCCCAGCGCGAGCGCACACGCGAGCAGGAATGACCCGCCGTACGAGAAGAAGGGCAACGGAATCCCCGTGATCGGAAGCAGGTTCACCGTCATCCCGACGTTCTCGACGAAGTGCGTGAACAACAGCCCGGCTGTGCCGAAGACGCAGAGGCCCGAGTAGGGGTCGGTCGCCCGCCGCGCGATGCGCAGCAGGATCAGGACCAGGGCGATGAAGAGCGCCAGCGCGATCAGCACCCCCACGAACCCCAGCTCCTCGCCCACCACCGGAAAGATGAAATCGGTGTGCTGCGCCGGCAGGAAGGCGAGGCGCTTTTGGGGTCCGTGCGTGAAGCCCTGCCCCAGGAACCCGCCGGAGCCGATCGCGATCTTCGACTGGATGACATGCCACCCCGTTGCCCGGGGGTCTACCTCCGGATTCAGGAACGCGAGCAAGCGGTTCTGCTGATAGGGTGCGAGGCGGCGCCAGAACGGCACGGCGACGACGCCCATCAGCACGTTCGCCGACATGACCGCCAGCCCTTCCCACGCGTATGGCCGCCACCACAGGAGCAGGGCGAACAGCACGATGATCCACGCGCCCCAGGCCACGGTCGAGAAGGAGAGTATGAGTCCGATCGCGGGCGAGCCCAGGAGGAGCAGCAGGGACGGCTTCGTACCGGCCCAGTACAGCATCGCGAACAGGATCGTGATGAAGACGATGGCGCTCCCCAGGTCCGGCTGCTTGGCCACGAGGAACGTCGGGAGGCCCGCGATGACGCAGGGCGGTAGGAGGTCTCGCAGCGTCGCCGGCGGCTCGCGGCGCCCGGCGAGCCAGCTCGCCAGCATCAGAATGACCGCGAGCTTCGCGAGCTCCGCCGGTTGGCCGAGTCGGACCCCGCCGACCGCGATCCAGGACCGCTCGCTCGCGGCCGTCCCCGCGCCCGTTCCGGCAACCAGGGTGAGCAGCAGGGTGAATACGGCGACCCCGTACGCGTATGGCGTGGCCCATTCCAGCAGCCGCGGAGACGTGCGGAAAATGAGGATCGCGGCCAGCGTCCCCAGTGCCAGCCAGATCACCTGCTTGTGCCACCACTGGAGGTGAAGGACCCATCCGAAGAGTTTGAGCGTGGCCACGACCGGGGGCATGTCCGTCTGACTCGCCGAGTACAGCGCTGCGAGCCCGTAGGCCGCCAGGGCGATGGCGACCGCGGCGAGCGGCCTATCGATCTCGCGGAGCGCGGGGCGCATCGGCAGGGGGAGGGGGAGGGTTGCTGTCGGCCGGAGCGGTCATGTCGGTCGTATCGGGGGTCGTCGTATCGAACGGCACGAGCGGCGTGACGGTGGAGTCGTCGCCCGGCAGGGCCGAGCTGCGTCGGATGGGGCGCGGTGTCGGTCGGGAGGACGATCCGGACGTGCGACGCCACGGTCGTGTCGACGCCCAGGTAATGCCCGATCACCCGCGTGACCAGCGGGGCCACGTACGGGCCCTCGCGCGCGAACTCGACGATTGCCCCGACGACGATCTCGGGCTTATCGGCCGGCGCGAACCCGATGAACCAGCCGTGCGCCGGTCCGTGGGGGTTCTGCGCCGTGCCGGTTTTCCCGGCGATCGCGATGCTGCCGCCGAACCGCCCCGCCCCGCGCGCGGTGCCGCGCTCGACGACGCTGATCATGGCCTGGCGCAGTCCGGCGAGCTGGTCCGGCGCGAGGCCCAGGTTGACGGCGGCGCCGGAGGGGGAGGGAGGGTGCGCGAGATACATGGGTCGTGCCCGGCCGTCGCTCGCGAGCATCTGGTAGAACCGGATCATGTTCACGAGCGTCTGGGCGTTCTCGCCCTGGCCGATGGCGAGGTTCAGCGTCACCGCCGAGGTCCAGCGCCGCGGACCGTACATGCGGTCGTAGTAATCGGTCCCGGTAGGGAACTCCGACGCGATCTCGCCCGGCAGATCGATGCCCGTGCGCGAACGGAAGCCCAACCCGTTCGCGTCCTCCAGCATTGACGTGAGGCCGAGCTTGAGGCCCAGCTGATAGAAGTAGACGTCACAGCTCTGCGCAATGGCATCGGCGAGCGCGAGGTCACCGTGGCCCCTTGCCGACCAACACCGGAAGAAGCGGTTCCCGTACTGCAGCCCGCCGCGACACGGAATCGGCATGCGCGATCGCAGCGTGACGATGCCGCGCTTCAGGGCCATCGCCGCGATGGCGAGCTTCCAAGTGGAGCCGGGTGGGTAGCGTGCCTGGATGGTGCGGTCGAAGAGCGGGTGCGCTGCATTCTCACTCAGGCGACGCCAGTATTCGGGGTCCACGCCGCCGACGAACGCATTCGGGTCGAAGCCGGGCGCGCTGAAGAGCGCCAAGATCTCGCCCGTGTTGGGATTCATCGCGAGGACCGCGCCGCGGTGTCCCGCCGGGAAAATCTGCGCGATGTATCGCTGCAAATCGAGGTCGATGGTCGTGTGCAGCGCGCGACCGGGCACGGGCGCGAGACGTGAGCCGGCCCCCCCCTCCCGGACGACGTGCCCCAGCGCGCTGACCTCCACGAATCGTACGCCGTCGGCTCCCCGCAGCGTGTCGTCGTACTCGCGTTCCAACCCTCCCTTCCCGAGGATGCCGCCGAGCCGGATCGACGCGAAGCGTCGCTGGGCCCGCTCGGCCTCCGTCAATTCCCCGACGTAGCCCACCAGGTGCGCCACCAACGAGCTGTCGGGGTAATGGCGCTTCGGCTCGGGCTGAATCAGCAAGCCCGGGAAGATCAAGCGCCGCTCCTCGAGCGCCGAGACGACCTCGAACGTGGCGCTCGGCACGACGTTCACCGGCAGGTACGGCGTGCGGCGGTAGCGGGTCAGGATACGATCGATCGCCGCGTTGTCGAGCTTGACGATCGGCGCGATGCGGCGCAGCGTCGCCCGCAACGAGTCTTCGTCGGCCGCGGGCAGCAGGGACACCGTGTACCCCGTCACGCTCTCCGCGAGGATCTTCCCGTTGCGGTCGGTGATGATGCCGCGGGGCGCAGGGAGCGGGATCTGCCGCAACCGGTTGGTCTCGGACTGCAGCTGGTACTTCGAATGCTCGAGGATCTGCGTGCGGAAGAAGACGAGCACCAGGGCCACCGCGGCCCCCCACACTACCGTCCGCGCGACGCGCAGCCGGCGCTCCAGCAGGTGGGGATGGAACGAACTCACGCGTCACCCAGGCGGATGGCGACGTGACGGCCGAAGAACCAGAGCACCAGCATGCCGGCCACCGCGGTCGTGAGGCTTTGCAAGGGGGACCAGACGAGCAGCTCCCAGCCGAGCATCCCGCTCATCAACTTCCCCGATGCGAGCGCCACCGCCAGGTTGCGACACCACGTGCCCGCGAAAAACAAGCAGCCGTTCACGAACAGGTTCTCCGCGAAGAACACCGCCTTGCTCCACGACGATAGGAAGCCGACCAGGGTGTGCGCCAGGGCGCCCGCGCCGAACGATGCTGGCGTCAGTGCATCGCGCACCAAGCCGACGAGGAATCCCGTGCCGGCGCTCGGGCCCGGCCTGGCGCGGATGGTGTAGATGAGGAGCGCCAGCAGCAGGAAATCCGGCGCAACACGCTCCCCTCCCAGCCAGCCGCGCGCGGAGAACTGCAGCACGACCAGCACCGCGAGCAGGACATAGAACCGGTACTTGTCGCTGCGCCTCACGGGGTCTCCCCGCTCGACTGGAACACCGATCGCAGGTCACCCCGCGCCGGCGTACCGGTGAGAATCATCACGTGCGTGACGGCCGCGGGGTGTACGGCGGGCCGAATCACGTAGGTGCGTTCCCATCCTTCGGCCTCGCCGGCGACGCCGACTACCGTACCGATCGGGATGCCGCGCGGCAGCACGCCGCCGAGCCCTGAGGTCAGGATCGCCGTGCCGTTGGCGACCAGCTGCCGATACGCGACGCCCTGCAGCTCGAGGAGCCAGACTCGCGGTCCGTCCGTGCCGTGCGGTGCCACAATGCCGTACACGCTCCCATCCGCCGCCATGGCGCTGGCGCGGAATTCCGGGTGCGCCCAGCTGACGACGACACTGGTCTTGGCATCCACGGTGCTGACGACGCCCACGAGGCCGTCCGGGCTCACGACCGCGGAGAGGGGCTTCACGCCCTGCTGCTTGCCCGCCGAGACCAGAAAGGTGAGCGGGCTGCTCGGCTCGGGCGCCTGCAGTACCTCGGCGGGGACGTACCCGCTCGACAGTCGGGTCCCGAGCCCGAGCAGGCTGCGGAGCCGCGCGTTCTCGCCCCGCAACTCGGGCAGGAACGTGGCCGCCAGGGCCGCGGAGTCGCGCTGCGAGACCACGGCGTCGTATCGCGCCAGGGACGCCGACAGCCGCTCGATCTGCTGCTGCAGCGCCAGGAACGGGGCGAGCACCGTCTGTCGCAACCCCCGCGCCAGCGGATCACGGATCCGCGCCGGCAGGCTCATCGCGGCGACCGACAACAGTACGCACCCGAGAAACACCAGGGTATCGCCTCGCGAGGCGTAACGGTCCGCTCCGAGCGCCATCGTCCTAGGTCGTCAGGACGTTGCGGTATTTCTCCGGATCGTCGAGGATCCGCCCGGTCCCCCGCACGACGCAGGTCATCGGGTCCTCGTCGAGGTGGATCGGCAGGCCCGTCTCCTGCTGCAGCAGCACGTCGAGGCCGCGGATCAGCGCGCCCCCGCCGGTCATGACGATTCCCCGATCCACGATGTCCGACGCCAGCTCGGGCGGCGTGATCTCGAGCGCCCGGCGCACCGCGTCGACGATCTGCTGGATCGGCTCCTGTACGGCCTCCCGGACCTCGCTCGAGTGCACCCGCACGATCTTGGGGATCCCGGAGACGAGGTCGCGGCCCTTCACTTCCATCTCCCGCTCCTCACCCACGGGCGCAGCCGAGCCGATCTGGATCTTGATTTGCTCCGCGGTGGGCTCGCCGATCAAGAGGTTGTAGTTCTTGCGCATGAACTGCACGATCGCCTGGTCGAGCTCGTCGCCCCCGGTGCGGATCGAGGTGTCCGATACGATGCCCGACAGCGCGATCACCGCGATCTCCGTCGTGCCGCCTCCGATGTCGATCACCATGTTGCCGGTCGGAGTCTCGACCGGAAGGCCGACGCCGATCGCCGCCGCCATCGGCTCCGCGACCATGTAGACCTCCTTGGCGCCGGCCGATTGCGCCGAGTCCCGCACCGCGCGCTTCTCCACCTCCGTGATCCCCGACGGCACGCACACGATCACCTTGGGCTTCACGCGGAACAGATGGCGGTCGATGATGGTCTTGAGGAAGAACCGCAGCATCTTCTCGGTGACGTCGAAGTCGGCGATGACGCCGTCCTTGAGCGGCCGCACCGCGAGGATGCCGTCCGGCGTGCGGCCCAGCATCCGCTTGGCCTCGAGCCCGATACCCTTGATCTTCCCGGTCGCCTTCTCGATCGCGACGACCGAGGGCTCGTTGAGCACGATGCCCTCGCCCTTCACGTAGATCAGCGTGTTGGCGGTGCCCAGATCCACGGCGATCTCATTCGCCGGACTCCAAGCACCGAGCGTCCATTTCGGCCAGCGTAGAGGCACGAGGTCGTCGAGTGAAAGTCGTTAGGGGGGCGCGTGCGAGCGCATCAACCTAATGAAAAGCGTAACTCCAAGCAAGGCTGATGCTTGACGCCCCCGACAACGGCCGCTACCGTTGGCGCATGCGACCCGCGCCGCCAGAGATTGCCGTGGTGGATCTTCAGCTCTGCGACCGCTGCGGCCTCTGCTTGCCCCTGTGTCCACCCGAGGCGATTCATCTGCGCCTGGCCGACCTGATCGTCGACCGAAGCGTGTGCACCGGGTGTCGCAAATGCATCGCCCCATGTCCCGTCGGCGCCCTGACCATGGTCCCTGCGTGACGTACGACACGGACCTGTTGGTCATTGGTGCTGGGCCCGCGGGTTCGGTCGCGGCCTGGGAGGCGAAGCGCACCGCGCCGGACCTCGACGTGGTGTTGCTCGAGCGCGACGCAGTCGTTGGCCAGCCGGTCCGCTGCGCCGAAGGCGTAGGGGACGCCGGGTTACGGGAATTCGCCGATCCCGACGGCGCTCCCTGGGTCGCCCGCAAGATCACGCAGATCGTGTTCGTCGCGCCGGACGATACGGAAGTAAGGGTCGCCGAGCGCGCGGTCGCCTGGATCCTCGATCGCACCCGGTTCGACGCGTTTCTCGCCGAGCGGGCCGTCGCGCTGGGGGCCGAGCTCCGCGTGAGCACCGAGGCGGCTGGCATGACGTGCGAGCCCGACGGCCGCTGGCGGGTGCGCCTGCGCGGCGTCATGGGGGAACACTACTGCCGCGCGCGCGTCGTGATCGGTGCCGACGGCGTCGAGGCGATGGTCGGGCGGTGGGCGGGGCTCGACACTCGCGTCCCGGCGCGCGACATGGAATCGTGCGCGCAGTACGTGCTCGCGGGGATCGATTTCGATCCCGACTCGATCTACCTGCAGTTCAGCGACCGGATCGCGCCGGGCGGCTACGCGTGGATCTTCCCCAAGGGACCGGGCGTCGCGAACGTGGGACTCGGCCTCGTTGCCCTGAAGGCCGACGGCCGCAACGCGCGACAGTATCTCGACGACTGGATCGCCCGCCGCTACCCCCGGGGCGCCAAGACCGGCTGCACGGTGGGCGGCGTCATCGTGCACACGACCCTTCGGCAGACCTACACCGATGGCGTCCTGGTGGCGGGCGACGCGGCCCATATGATCAACCCGCTCTCGGGGGGCGGCATCGTGAACGCCATGAAAGCCGGGCGGCTCGCCGGCCGCGTCGCGACCGCCGCGATCCGGGCCGGCGACACCAGTGCCAGCCGGCTGTCGGCGTATCACGCCGGGTGGATGGCGCTGCTCGGGGACGATCACCTCAAGTACTATCGACTCAAGCGGGCGCTCGAGGGGCTGGATGACGCGTTCTTCAACTCGCTCGCGCGCACCGCGAATGCGATCCTCCCGGAGCAACGCACGCTGGGGCGGATCTTTGCCCATGCGCTGGTCCGCCACCCGCAGCTGATTCCGGTGGCGGCGAGGTTCTTCCTATGAAACGGTGCGTGGTGCGTGGTGCGTGGTTGCCTCTGAAACAGTGCGTGGTGAGTGGTGCGTGGTTGCCTCCGAGCGCTGGAGGCCCTTCGCGGAGCGTGGCTGACAACCGATCCAACCACGCACCACGTACCACGCACCAGGGAGCTTCATGCTGAGCATCGATCTGAAAGGCAAACGAGCATTGGTGGCGGGGGTGGCCGACGACGGTGGCTACGGCTTCGCGATCGCCAAGGCGCTGGCGGAGGCCGGCGCGACCGTCTGCGTCGGCACCTGGCCGCCGGCCCTCAACATCTTTCTGAATCTGCTCGAGCGGGGGAAGATCGACGATTCCCGCCGGATGCCGGACGGGTCGCTCCTCCAGTTCGAGAAGATCTATCCGCTCGACGCCGCCTACGACGCCCTCGCCGACGCCCCTGAGGAAATCCGCGGCAACAAGCGGTACAAGGACGTCGGAGACTTCTCGGTTGCCGGGCTCGCCCAGCGCCTGGTGCAGGATTTCGGCGACCACCCGCTCGACATCGTGGTGCACTCGCTCGCCAACGGGCCGGAAGTGAAGAAACCCCTCCTCGACACGAGCCGCGCCGGCTACCTCGCCGCGGTGAGCGTGAGCGCCTATTCGCTCGTTTCGCTGGTCGCCCGGCTGGGCCCGCTCACCCGCCCCGGCGCCTCGTTTCTTTCACTCACCTACATGGCGAGCGAACGGGTCGTCCCCGGATACGGGGGGGGGATGTCGTCCGCCAAGGCGGCCCTGGAGAGCGACACACGAACGCTGGCATTCGAGGCCGGACGCAAGTACGGCGTGCGGGTAAACACGATTTCCGCCGGCCCGCTCGCCTCGCGGGCCGCGAGCGCGATCGGGAAGATCGAGCGCATGGTCGAGTATTACGCCGCCAACTCGCCCCTCACCGAGCGCCTCACGGCGCGGGAGGTCGGTACCACCGCGGCCTTTCTCGCGAGCCCGCTCGGCAGTGGGATCACCGGGGCTACGATCTACGTGGACAAGGGATACCACGCGATGGGAGCGGCGGTGGCGACGGGGAACCTCTTGTGAGGCGGTGTCAGGTTTCAGGTATCAGGTGTTAGGTGCCGGGTACGGGCCTCTGACACCTGACACCCAGCACCTGACACCTTGCATTACGCTCGTCCCCACCGCGCAACGGTTCGCCACGTGCGCGATGGCTCTCCCCAGACGCCCCACCACATCTCGGCGGACTCCGACCGGCGTACGTCCGGCGTCCCACAGGTAAACCGGCACGCGCGACACGTTCAACGCTGACCCGTTGCCGCGAACGCCGCCGAACCCCAGGTCATAGCCCGCGGCGCCGGCGAGCCGTTGGACCCGCGCGTCACGAGCGCCGAAGGGATAGGCGACCGCCCGCGCGGCGTCAGGTCCCAGGCGACGCTGTAGCGTCTCGCGTGAGCGCCCGAGCTCGGCTGCCGCCTCCGCATCCGAAAGCCACGTCAGCCGCCGATGCGACGCCCCGTGCGAGCCGAATTCCAGGCCCCGCGCCTTCCAATGCTCGATCGCCGGCCAGTCGAGGTGCGCCAGGCGGCGCCACGTGTATCGCACATCCCAGGTGTTGAGCGACCCGACATGGTCGGTGATGAGGAATGTTGTCGCAGTGAATCCGAGTCGGTCGAGAATCGGGTAGGCATATTCGGCGAGGGAGGCGTAGCCGTCATCGAACGTCAGCAAGAACT
>WNGO01001020.1_pt1 | contig 40925 bp, 65 predicted proteins | sample 5400511 | NCBI WGS metagenome assembly WNGO01 (sample SAMN13153380, study PRJNA577476) | soil metagenome | isolation source: 20 cm soil or saprolite under Garry oak tree replicate 2 | place: USA:California | collected 2016-06-15 | reverse complement strand
AAGGTATCGGGCTGGAAGGTAACGACACCACTAACTTGCCCGATTTGGACAGCGTAAGCAAAACTGGTGCCGACACCTATCTGAATCGTGCGTATTGGGAACTCCTCGACAAGTTCAAGTTCCGTGAGAAGGAAAGAACGGGAACGTTTCCGACTGTTGCAGGAACGAAGTTCTACCAAGTTCCTATACCATTCGAGGCGTTGCAAGGGATTGCAATCGAGGACCCGAATACGCTGAAGCACACACCTCTTGATCGTACTACAGCCGATGCATACGAGCAAGCGTTCACAGACACTGTAGACGCGGAAGGAATGCCAGAGCGTTACTTCCGTGAGAATGATGGGATTCGTCTCCATCCAACTCCCGACAAAGCATACGAGATAACGCTGCACTACTGGACAGTGCTCACTGATTTAAGCGGCACAAATCCTGATCCAGAGTTCCCACAGAACTGGCATGAAATCCTCTTGTTCGGTGCTATCTGGCGGGCTTTCATCGGAGTGAACGGAGACTACGTTGGAGCGCAGGCTGCGAAAGCTACGCAGATTGCGCTCGTTGCAGGCACCGATCAAACCGAAGAGAAAGAGCAATTCGACTCTCACAGGGCTGGCGTCGAGGTCCCTGGCTATGACGAGCTGATGCTCTAATGGCCGAATACTACGTAGCTCCAACTGGATCAGCAGCTAATTCAGGGCTGATCACATCTCCGTGGACGCTTGATTATGCGTGCGGCGGGGCAGGCGGAGTTATTGTAGCTGGAGATACGATCTGGCTCCGCAAAGGATTGTATACTAAGGTAGATGGTTTCCAGATCAACACAGTTGGTGCTATAGGCACCGGCGTAGACAATCCTGACGGCAAGATTCGCTGGCGTAACTTCCCAAGGGAACTCGCCAGCATTATTGCTAGTGGAGACAATCAGGACTCGCTACAGATAAACGGGAATTACAACTGGGTACTAGGTACTATCGGGAAAAGTGAAGGAATTGAAGTATATCGTCCCGTACTAACGCGCGTCGATCCTCGTGGTACTTGCATCTGGTTTGGTGCTACACCGCAGTCTGGTAACAAAGCGATCAACGTTATCGTGCACGATGGCGCTAACGGCATTCTCAATGGTGGCTTCACGGCTGACTACCAGTACGGTGAGATGGAGGTTTACGGCTGCATCAGCTTCAACAATGGCACTGAAGATACATCAAGCCGCGTACATGGAATGTACCTTCGGCATCAAGGTGTAGCCACGAAGCTTCGTTGTACGAATAACGTAGTGTTCAACCAACTCGGCCTCGGTATTCAAATCTACGTTGGAACAGGCGCTTCTCACGATGACGGCTTACGCAACATCTGGGTGAACGATAACATCGTGTGGGGCGCTGGATCGTTGGGGACTTTAACAGGAGATATCTACGATAACATCTTGTTCGGTGGAATCGGCGGTAATGTAAATAGTCCAGCTCGTGGCTGCCAGTGCTTACGCAACGTGCTGTATCAACCGACTCAAAGTGAAGCCTCAGCTCAGATGCATGTCGGCGGCAACAACGTAACAAATGAAGATATGGAAGTCTCAGATAACTACATGGTCGGCAGCGCATTCGATCAGACCTTCGGTGCGGTACGCATTATGCCATTCCGTGTAGACGGCAATCCATCACTCAAGTTCAATCGCAATGAGATCATTCCACTCAGCTATACTGTCGTTATCGAGATAAATCAAGCAGGTTCGGTTGCAAACTTCACACAGTGGCAGAACAACAAGTATTCCAATCCAGTCTCGGTAACAACGCCAGACAGTAACACGAGCACACTCTGGCGCAATGGTGGAGTTAATCGGACTTTTCCGGGTTGGAAAGCTAGCACTGGTATCGGTGGAACTGACACAGCCGATATCGCTAGACCGACAGTTAACAAAACATTCGTCATCCCTGCGAACAAGTACAACGCTAACTACGGATACTTCTGTTATTTCAACTGGGAGCAGGGCGAATCTGTTAACGTCAATCTCTCAACGATTCTGGCTGTAGGCGATAAATACGAAATCTACAACGTCCAGTCTTGGAGAACGGGAGTAGGATTCGGTGCTCCGATACAGACTGGTGAATACGGTGGTGGAGTAGTAGCGATTCCGGTAGCTGGCGTAGAGCCTCCATTCCCTATCGGTATCACTCCACGAACACCGATTGCGACGAGTCCATTCTTCGATGCGTTCTTCGTGCGGAAAGCTGATCCCATACTGCCGCCTGACGTTTGTGATACTGAGGTTCCGACGGCCACTGTGATCACACTAGAAACTCCTGCGGAGATTGTCTGCACATGACAGCTCCAATCAGAACAACACGCGAAGTAATCATCGAAAGCCCGCAGACCAAATTGGTCTTAGATAAAGAGTTCGTGAGCACCTTCAAGGCAGCCGATGCTACGCCTAGCGTGCTCAATCTCACAAAGTTCAAGGCTGGAAACTCCGTAGCGAACAACGTCACCTATTTCGATGATGGGCAAGATGGTCAAGCAATCAGTATACTCGGTGACGGGTTCACGACTGTTGTTCATAACCTTGGTCCTCCTGCTAAAATAGCTACACATGGCGCAGCCAATCTCTTGTTACTAGCTAACAAGGTCTATCGTTTCACTCGCTACGACAGTGTGTGGATCGAAGACGCATGACAGATTTCGAGACAGCGCTCATATTCATCCGTCGCGAGGAGTGTAGCCCTCGCTGCCTAGACGGATTTCACGCAGCTTGCTTCACAGATGTTCCTGACGATCCAGGCGGCGCTACATGCTGCGGAATCCTTCAGCGTACTTACAGCGCATGGCGTGTCACAAAAGGACAGGAGCCACAAAGTGTCGCGGATCACTCCTGGGAAGAGCACTCAGCCATCTACTGGGAGCGGTTCTGGCAGCGTGGAGCTTGCGAGAAACTTGCTTGGCCTTTGAGCTTGCTCCATTTCGACGCCTGTGTGAATCACGGAACAGAGCCGAAGGACGCTGAAGGCAGAACGAAGATGAATGCAGGGAGATTGCTCCAACGTGCTCTATTGCTGGACAACAGTGAACTCGATGGAATCGTTGGGCCACAGACTGTTCAGTTGACAACACTCACTCCGATGAAAGAACTCTGTGCTCGATATCTGTTGGAGCGATTCTTCCGATACGATAAGCTCGTAGACCAGAATCCAAGGCTTTCTGGATTCCTAACCGGCGGCTGGGAGAAGCGATTAGAGGCCCTGTATAAAGAGGTCTTTAGTCACTGATCCTCAACCATTGAGGACGAGAAATGGCATACGCAAGGGTGTGGACCAAAGCTAATCCTCCTGGTGGTCAAGCCGCAAACACGGCTGATGACGAGATTAGGAACTTAAGGGAGGACATTGAACAAAGAATGGCAACACTTGTTGGTGGCTGGACAACAGGTTTTACTAGCGATCCAATCACAGTAAATCCAGAGATTCTTGGGAACGTTGCTGGTAAATCACAAACGATTCATCACGGAGCATTTCGACCAGGTAACACTGGTTTTGCTGTTAATATAACTGATCTTTACCTGGAATCGAATGATGGCGTATCAATGGATGTACATGCTCCTCTGTTAGTTCCAGCTGGATGTACGTTAGTAACTGTATCGTTCCTTGTGAACAGAAATGGCGGAGGCAATATTACCGGAAGCATCCGATACAATGACTTCACTGCTGCACCAGCAACTACAACTGTTGGAACAGTTACGACAGCATCCAATGGAATCCAGATCATCAATACTTCTGGTATGCCTGTTGCAGTAATAGGTGGTAGAACTTATTTCCTCAAAGTTGTACTACCGAACGCAGGCGCTAGATTATACGGTGCTCAAGTTGTTTACAATACACCAGACTGCCGCAATACACTATGAGCCCACAGCGAAAGCTCGTACTTCCTCAACTGCCACAGCTTCCAGAGCGTGTTAAGCTCGTGGAAGCCCGTGTGAATAAAGGGATCGTATCTTCGATCCATGCAGTTGATATTGAGAACGCAGCACTCACTGTAGCGCTCAATGCCCGCTGTCGTTACGACGTAACAGGAAGAAGGCCAGGGCGCGTTCTACTAACTCCAGCTAAGCCGAACTCGACCAAAGTATTAAAAGTTTTCTTGTTCAAGGCAAACGATGGAGTGACACATCTCTTTCGTTTTACTAAGAGCTCAATTCATGAGCGCGGTGCTATTGCTTGGACAGCTTATGCAGCAGGCACTGGGGGCGCGCTTACAGGTGGAGACGATAATCGTTTTCAGCCTGTTGTAGTTCTCAACAAAGCATTCTTTGCCAACGGAGTTGACAAGGTACAGAATCTCGATACGGTTGCAGGTACCTACAAAGAAGCAGGACCTAATGCTCCGAAAGTAAAATACTTGACGGGCTTCTATAACCGTCTTGTCGGAGGTTATCGTGTAGAACCTGCTCAACCAAATGGACCTGTTTCACTCGTTTGGTGTGCTGATGGAGACACTACAAAATGGCCGGACGATGCTCCAGCTGATGTATCGACTGGTCAGTCTCCATTGGTGGATTCACCAAGCGATCTCGCGGACTTCATTACAGGGGTCTTTGGACTCACCAACGTTCTCCTGGTAATTCGAGAAAAATCCATCTGGGTTGGAACCAAGCAGCCTATCGCATCCAATCCGTTCAACTTCTACACAGCTGTGCCTGGAGTAGGCTCCGACTGTCCTTATGGGAGCTTCGTAATTCCAGGTGGCCTAGCGTTCATTGATACGTTGAGTTCGACCGTCTGGGCCTACCAGCTCGATGGTGGTATTCAACGTATCGGAGAATCCATCGAGAAGGATCTCTTCAGAGCAATCAGTGAGCCCAAGAACGTTTTCGGGAGTTATGATCCAATTAACTCTGAAGGTTCATGGGCTATTCCTCTTTCGGGAACGTCGGTTCTTCGCACATGGACCTTCAACTTTCGGACGAAAGCTTGGGTCTATGACGAAGTTGATCTTCTAGCTTCGATCAACGATATCGACTCCTCGTTCGAGGGCGTGCTTTCATTCGATGAATTGATTGGAACATTCGATCAGCTGGTGGGTTCGTTCGATAGCCTAGTCAATACACAGCCTGCAAGCAGCCCAGCTCGCTACTATGGCTATACGGACGGTGAGATTCTTCAAGAGCTGGACACAGTTGACGAAGATAACGGTGTCCCATTCACAATGGATCTGCAGAGCAAAGAGTTCTCAGCTCCAACCGTGGATGCGTACTTCTGCGAGATAAGAGTACAGTTCATATCGAAGCTCGCGGGCACGCTGGCGCTGCACTACTCTCGCGATCACGGTAAGACTTGGATTCTTGCGAAGAGTATGGCGATGGTTCCAGATGAAGATTCCATACTTCGCTACACTCGCATGATCAAATCACGTTCTCTTCGCTGGCGTATTCTTGCAAGCGATGGAGCGCCGAATATCTTGTCATACGAAGTTCACATTCAGCCTTCTGGCCCATCGAGGACATAGTGCTAACTGCGATCGACCACGAACCTATTCTGCGTGCGGTGTGTCAAGAGCCTGAAGGTAACATCGAGCGTGCTGTTCGCTTCATGCCGCTCTCAATAGGCAATCTACGCACCTTGTGGGAGCGTGCGCGTCAGTTCGATACACTCTTTGGCAACGAGATAAATAACGACTTCGCCAAGTTCATCGACGTCGTTATGCGTCAAGGTCCAGACGGAATTGAGCCAACAGGGCTCTTCTGGATCGTGGATGATTTCGTAGGAATGTTCTACCTTACGCATATCATCCCAGAGGAACAAGCAGACGTTCATTATTCCTTCTTCGATAGAAGGCATCGTGGACGTTTGCACTTAGTAAAAGAGATGCTGAAATACGGATTCAAGCGCTATGGCTTCGTGAGACTGAATGTCTGGATTCCAGTCTACGCGACGAAGCAAGCATTTGAGTTCGTATCTCAACTCGGATTCAAAGATGAAGGTAAGAAGAGGAAGGGCGCCTACTACAAGGGAAAATGGTTTGACGTTGTTCTCTTCGGGCTGCTAAGAGAGGAAGTCTTAAATGAATCCCAAGGTTAAAGAAGTAGGCGGCAGCGCTGCTCTATCTGGGCTGAGCGAAGACTTCATCAATGCACTCCACAGTGTAATTGGTGGAAACTTTGGTGGACAGCCTACAGCAGGGCAACGCTTCGACGCTGCCAATCCTGTTGGGTCTACTGATAATTTCCTAGGTGGACTCACAGATGTTCTATCGCCTGGAGGCGGTGGAGCTGGATCGGCCCTGCGCACCAGCATTGCGACAAAGCAGGCTGAGGATGTGGCTGACCTGCGGGCTCGGTTCGGAGCGTCTGGAGGGCAAGCCTTCGGTACGCCAGCAGCCTATGCTGAAGCCGGGTACAGAGCGAAGGCAGCTCCAGAGGCTGCGATTCAAACATCGCAATTACAGTTACAGGCTCTTCTTCCGTTCTTGAATATCTTGACTCAGCTATCTGGAAGAGGTATCTCGCCGCGCACAACATCCATACAGCCTTCTGACTTCACGCAGATTGCATCGGGACTTGGTGGACTTGCAGAAGGAGCTGGTAGTCTCGTCAAAGGGATCAAAGCATGACAGGCCCAATCGTACTGCCCAATTACGGCGAGCAACTCGCTGAAGCTTTCAAGAATATCGGTGGCGGGCTCGCAGAGATTATTGCTCCGAACGCACCAGAGCGACATGCGTTCAGGAAGGCTGTTGCTGACAATCCAGAGATTCTGCAGAACCTTGCGGACCTTGCGTATATCAATGGTCCTGAAAGCGTGTTCAACAAGAGCAATGCCAAGTTCATTCCTCAAGACATATTCGACACGATTCATTCGCTTAAGCCTTCTCCAGAGGCTGTCATAAGGAGGGCTGGAGCTGGTGCGATCAATACCGCATCACCTGGACAGCTAGCAGCTCTCGGGCTCGGTAGCGCGATGCATCTACCTCCACTTGAGGCTGCGAGGCAGCTCGCACTCTCTCCAGTGGTTCCAGTGGTCGCAGGTCAAGCGCCCGGCGACGTAGGTACGACTACGGCAGAGCGTAGCGCTTATCAGACTCTAACTGGTGAGCAGCCACAAGAGGGAGCGGCGGGAGTTGTTCAAGGTAGTCTTATTCAACTTGCTGGGAAGTACATCAACTCTCTTACTCCAGAGCGTCGAGCACAACTCGGTGCCTATCAAGCTGTGCCTACCTTGATAGCAGACGAGCACTTCATGAAGCAACTTGCTCTCCAAGAGGAAATCTGGCGGGCTCGTGATAGAGACCGCATCAGCGACATGATGGCTCGACTGCATGAACAGAACATCATCTGGTGGCAGCAGAATACTGGAGTTGGAACGACTGACGGCTGGGATAACTTCTTCTCTGACAAGGGGAGACGGAGACTCGAACAGCTCAGCGGGCAAGATCCGAAACATCCAGTCACTAGTTTAACAGCAGATGATCGCGAGTTGATCGAGATACAGCGAGCTTTCCAAGCCGCACCTGCAGAGAAGAGAGCACTCGATCTCAATCGTGCTGATGCAGGGATTCGTCAGCTTCGTACTGCCATCGAGAAAGAGACGGATTCAAGCGTGCGTGCTGGCTTCATTGCAGCGCTCAACTCTCAACTCTTGAACAAAGCACGTATATCAGGAACAGAGCCAATCCATGCAGCTTGGGCCTCAAGCGAAGCAGCTCGTGCAATGGCTGAAGGTGGAGGTGCGCCTCCAGGAATGGAAGGGCTGTATCAAGGATTCGGCGCTGTTCTGTCTAGATTCAGAAAGCTGCGCTTCTATAATGCGAAGAACGAAGAAGTGTCTGCCGATGCTATTGAAGCCTTCTCGAATGTAGAAGCACCAACGAACACGAGAGGTATACCTGGGGCAGGAGCTGGGAGTTCGACTCCAGGCCAGCCGGGCGCGGCTGGTGCTTCTGCTCCACCTCTAGCTCCTCCAGCGCCTCCGCAGACAAAGACGAAGGCTCAGCGCTGGGATGAGCTACGGGCTCAGATGTTCCCCAACGTCAGAACGCTAACTCGTGGACAAGTTGACTCTGTGACTGCTAGAGTCAACGCGGAGATGGGTCCATGACTGATCCACAGAATCCATACTCGGCTCAGCAGCCAGCTACTACGATGGGGCTCATTACCTTCATTCCCGACATACTCACGAGAGGAAAGGTCAGCGGTAGCTACTACAATAACCCAGTAAACCTTAACGAGATGCGTGCTGATCGAGATAAGGTCAGAGCAGAGGTCATTGCTGATCCTACCTCTTACGGTGGGATAGGTTTCGATATACTTGTAGATATGGACAAAGATATTGCGAATGCCGAGAACATTGCTAGAGCACGAGTAACTCACATGCGCTACGAAGTTGCCAAGATGAGACAGCGCATGTCTGCGGCTCCAGAGAATACTGGAGGGTCTGTCACGGAGCAATACCAAATAGCCAAGATGAGACAGCGTGGCGAGATCCATCTACTACCTGAAATGTCCGCTGATGAAAGTGCAGCTCAGCAACGGCGGGCATTGTTCGGTATTCCAGAGGGAACTACGGGAGTACCTCCTACTCCGGAGCCGGGCTCATTCACAGAGCTAGGCGCTATGGTCCTAGGTATTCCAGGCCACCTATACACAGCATTCGTCAACGCGAGAACGCCAGAAGAACAAGCTGATGCGATTGGCTCTGCGGCTGCTACAGCAGGGATGGCGGCGCTTCCGTTTGCCACAGAGGGCATAGGTACTATTGGCGCTAACTATATGGAGCGTGGAGCGCTTCCTACTCCATTTGGTATCGGCAAGCCAACTGTCAGCACTGCGCTCGCTCATTCGGCTGCTGACTATCTAACGGCTGGCGTAACGATGTCCCTCTCGCATCCAGAGTATTCTCGTGGCGTTCAAGCAGTGATGGATGGGATCGCAGCAAGGCGTAACTTGAATAACGTTACCGTTCCTGTACGCGATCTCAACTTCACACGTGAGATAGAAACGCCAGAACAAAGAGCTGATAGATTGCAGAATGATCAGCTAACGATGGCTGCTTTCGGTTCAGCTGGACAGAACATGATCGCAGTGGAATCAAGTCCTCCAACTGCTCATGTTGGACAGGAAGTTCGACCCGGAGAAATATTCCGCGGGCCGCTAGACGTATCGCTGGATGCTGCAGAGCAAGCAGCTATTAAGCAGCGTCTGATGGCAGAGGGCGAGCGTAACATTTCGCAAGCGCTCGTAAGCGCTCATAAACAGCTAACGCCCTACGGTACTACGATCATACCGGGCATCCAAGAGTCTCAGATGTTCACGATCGCGAACTCCATTACGGCAGCGGAGAGAACGATCGCAGGGAGAGAGCTGGCTCCAGGGGAGACTCTGCTGAATCAAGCCGTACACAGGAGACCTAATGGAGTTGCTGACATTGCGGTCTACGGTGATCGGTCTCCGCTGATGAATAAAGAGTTGAGGGATCAATTCAGAGAGCATGGTTACTTCGCAGGGCAAGAGGTGAGCTGGAATGGGAAGAACTATGCGCTCTCTGAATTCGGTGATCGAGCGCGGGCACTCAATGAGGCGATGAGACGTTCTGGACTTCAGGGAGTAGAGGGTAAGACCGAAGCCTATAACGAACTCTTCAATCGTCTCATGCAGCAAGCCAAGACTGATCGGCCTGTTCTACTCCGAGATGCTGAAGGGAACGAACACTCTGCATGGCTATCTGAGCTCCGTAGGTCATCCTCTGTAGATGGAGTAGCCGAGCCCTTTGCTGGAGAGCTGCATACTCGCCCATATACTGTGGGCGATATAGTATCTCTCATTGGACAAGAACAGCTTCTCAGCCCGGCAGCCTCTGCGGCAATGAGCGAAGGTTTCTTCGAACTCTCCAGACTTCTCAAAGGGCAAGAGACACGTAGCTACACGACAGGTCAGCCACTAGGTCCATTGACTGCAGGCATATACAAGCCTGGACTCAATACCACACCTGTCTATAATCGTCCACTTACATTAGACGCCTTAGGAGATCAAGTAGGACCAGAGACTACAGTCTTTACACACGCTGGTCCTGATGGTCAGCCTGTTGCACATATGGAAGTAAACAATCAGTCTGCAGTCGTAGGCTGGTTCATGAATCCCGACGCTCCCAAGGTGCTCCAAGCTCGTGCCGCTCTAGCTCTCATGGAGCACGCGCATTCGCTTGGGATTGATAGACTGCTAGCGCCAGTTGATGAGGTGGGAGCGAGACTAGCTGCACGTTACATGAACTCCTACTTCCCTCCGATCACAGAGATCGCGAATATTCGAGCGCGAGTGAGAGAGGCTCCGTTCGACTACAATGGGCTCTATAGGGACTTCAAGGATTACCAGTTTGGCCCAAGCCGACTCTCCAACGAAGAACTTGCTCGGCAGCACGCAGCTGCAGAAACAAGACTCGATGAGTTAATGAGGCAACATCCTGAGGATGCAGGTGATATACCAGATCATCCACAGGTGGCTCAAGCACTCAAAGAGTTCGATATTCTCGATGAAGAGGTTGTGCGGAGAGAACGTGCTGCTGCAGGCGATCCAGCACCACAATTCGAGAAAGGAGCCGAAGTAGAATATCGCGGTAGGCGCTACATCTACAAAAAGCCCTTCACTGCTGGTGAAACAGGGAATACCTACGCTGAGCTCGTGGCTAAGGAGCTTGACGCTATTGGTGGTCATCAAACAGTCTATGCTCCATTTAACGAAGTTCGTCGTATTGATCCAGAGAGCTTCGACACCAAGGTAGAAGAGTTCGCCCGCGAGCGTGGATTCCTTCCTGAAGAAGTCGCTGGACTGAAACGCTATCTTGGATACAGGATGGCGAAGGAAGGAAGAGAAATCTATTTCACTCCAGACGAGCAAGCAGTGTTCGATAAGCTTGCAGCCAAGATGCATCCATTGAAGGCACTGACAACAGTGCTTCCACTCGATTACTTGGCAGTCTCGAACAACATGCTCGCGGAGTGGACAGCGAACGGAGTCGTAGAAGTTCGTACAAGAGAGACTGGTGAGTTGCTAGGAAGGTTCCGCCACGAGAGTCAGGCACGAGAGTTCATCAATGGAAGCGGCCAAGCTGATGGTCCCGATCTAGATGGTGGAGGCAGAACAAACGCAATCCCGCCCAGTGCAATCGGTGGAGGAGTTATGCCACCTGCACCTCCAAGACCGCCTACTAATGCTGTCGCGGATGGGCTTGGTGCTACTTATCTTCCTCCTGGTAATCGTATCCCTCGCATTATGGATATGATCCGCACTCACCTCGAGTATCTATCTCCGATGGAAGGATGGATCTCGTCGATCGATAACGTGTTCGGTACAAAGTTCTCACCGGGCTTTAGAGCGACTCAATCTACTCTGCGGCGGGCACAGGGACCGATGCTCGACTACCTCAAACGCCTGCACACAGAGGTAGATCAGCCGTTCTTCAAAGGACTGACTGAAGATCAACGTGCGATGGTGTTCCGTGCGATCGAGACGATGACTCCAGCTGAAGTTATCGCGCGAGGATTCTTCCGTCCCTTGAATCAGAACGAAGTGAACATCGCAAACTGGATGGCAGCGCATCACATCGACACAGCTAGGACGCTCAAGTATTCACGCGATCTGATGCAGTTAGAGAGCGATCATGCTGGCGATGAGGAAGCGCTGAACGCTGCAACTGCCGAACTCACAAGGCATTACAACTTGGATCAAGACCATGTGATTGCAGCGAACACATTCAAGGAACTTCGGAAGCAGAATCCCAACGAGATCTTCATCGGGCACATTACTCGCCTCGCTGATGCGATCATGAGCGATGCGCTCTCTCGCGCTGACTTCATCAAAGAACACAACATGCCTCCATCCACTCTTGAGGCTATTCGGCGCCTAGAGTCCATCTTGGACGAAGTAGCTGATAGGATAGGAGTGCCTGCGGAACGTCGAGTGCGTGGATGGATTGCTCACTTCCGAGCCCAAATGGAGCCAAAGGGCACACTTACGCAAGCGTTCCTGGGACAGCGTGGACTCTCTGATATTCCAGAAATGAAGTTCTTGAATGAGCTAGCTAGGACTGGTGAGATAAGCATGGTAGAGACTGATCCAGTCATAGCAGCTACACGCTATATTCGTGGAGCGTTTCTGAGTCAAGAGTTCATCCCAACGTGGAACAACACGTTGAAGACTTGGAAGGGTGAACTCGCGAAGATGCCGATTGGAGCACGCCAGAAAGTAGAGCGCGTTCTCGAATCCTACCTCTCCGAGATTCGAGGAATACCAGAAGCCTCTAGGATGTTTACAGAGGAAGTCTGGTCTCGAATGACCAAAGAGATGGGAATGGAGTTCACTCCTAAGTTCAACACGAGCATTGTAAACACAATAATCGCAGCTAGCTCAGCTGGTCCGATGGCTTTTAGAGTCGCTATGGGCTTACGCGATCTCGGATCTGCTTGGGCGATGGGCACCGCTTGGTTTGGTCCAAAGAGGTTTGCTAGAATGATGGAGCTTGGATGGGACGATGCTGCAGTTAAGGCTGGTCATGAGAAGGGATACATTCCTCCAGGCATGACTCCGATCGAGTTCTCTTCTCCAGTCGATCTACAAACCAGTGTGCTGCTAGGTAAGTTTCCTGGGGTACTCAACCGTGTTGCTGATGTAGGAATGCGTGGCTCGCTACAGCCGCTAGTGTACGATAGAGTGAATGCTGGAGCCTATCTCGAAGCTCATGAGCTAGCGAGCCATACGTTCAGCGACCTCGCAGCTGGGAAGATAGATAAGGTGAAGGCTTACGAGAATATGGATATAGACAAGTATGAGCCTTCCTTTGTTCAAGAGTTCGATGGACTCGTAGATGCTCAGAAGTATGAGCAAGCTGCCGATCTGCTTGGAACACAGACACAGCGCATGGTCACACCGACCTATGGGCTGGCGAACCATCCTTACAAGTGGGGGACAAATAGTGGGCGTCTCATAGGTCAGTATGGAACTTGGCCTGTGTGGCTCCTTACGAATCTAGCTAGAATGATGACACGAGGGAGTGCGAAGACTAGATTCAAAGTGCTGGCTAGGTTCGCAGCAACTCAAGCCGCTATCTATGTTACAGGGAAAGCCTTGGGCTTCGATCTGTATTCGTGGATGTTGTTGCCAGGACTGCGCTGGATGGGTGGGCCTGTGGTGGGAACTGCGAGAGCTGTAATGAATATATTCTCGCCGTCTCAAACAGAACAGGCTCAAGGAAGAGCGGAGCTATCGAGATTAGTACCGAGTTTAAGCGATCCGCGCTCGCTGTATGTGCCCGGCTCCTATATGGTAGGAGACGTAATGCAGGCATTCGGTGCGTTGGGAGATCCTGCTAGGCGGCCGTCGAATCCTCTGGAGGTACTAGGGAGAGGGATCGGTATTCCCGTAGCGAAAGACCCAAGCTGGCTGGACCATCTACTTGGGACTCAATAGCTATTGTTCCTCACGCTGTTTTCTCTTGACCAAGACTTCTGAAGCCAGGTGGCAAAAGATCCTTCTTGGCTGGATCATCTGCTTGGGACACAGTAGTTTTCGTAAGGTCCACTACTTTCTTTTTCTCCACTATGCGATAAACGATATCGCGTGGATCGCTTCCATCGATCGTTAGTTCTCCCATCGTGACCATTCCGGTTAGCAGTGCCAGCAATTTCTCCGGCTCTGCAGCATGACGGAACCTCGCTTGCAGCTCACTCCTCCTTGCGCTTGTCCTCTCCGCAATAAACTCCTTGATTGCATCCATGTCTATGATGTAGGGATTCTTTCCAACACCTTGGAACACCTGGATCATCTTTAATTCAATCTGCTTCAATATACCCAGGGCTTGCTCAAAGTCATCCTTTGTGAGAACTAGCTCATCAGAGTATGCGATGTGCAGAAGCATGGCTACCTTGAGAGCATGTGCTGGCTTGCGCTCAAAATAACCATGCAAGCGTGAATCTTCCTTCACGTATTTGTCTGCTGTCTTGCGGTACCACTGCTCAATGAAGGTCTTACAATCATCATCCAAAAAGAACTCTCCCTCAATGTTTGAGGATAAGTGCGTCAAATCCGCCACGAGTTTCTCTCGAATCTTATCGAGCGCTTTCAAATCGAGGGACTCGTAGAACATTTGTCTCCGTCGTACTTTTTCCTCATAGAGGAACACTACGCGAGACGTGAACCCGCCTCCGATCATTACTTCGGAGAGGTTCTCTGTTATCCACTTTGGGGTGGTAGCGGCTAACATGTTGACGCACGGGTTCGTGGCGAACTCTACTCCACGCATTAGAGTGTCAGAAGAATGAGACTTCTTGCCATCGTAGAGGTCGGTTAGGAAGTCGATCATGAGATCGCCAGAGGGCTTGTAGAATGTGCCGAACTCTTTCGACCTTATAGAGATAGAGGAATCGGAGCTATCGGCTAAACGTTTCATGAGAACTTGCTGAGTCATCGCGTGGGATGCTACTTGGATATTAGGTATCTCGCCAAGTAGATCGTCAGCGTAATCGATCGTGGTCGTTTTCCTCCCTTGAGCTGGAGGAGAGACGAACATGAGGTACATGTGAGGATAACATTCCCAAGAGCCGAGATAGCGCTTGGGAACTTTTACCTTACGTTTGATTACACTAGACAGTGCGAATAGCCCTGTCCAGAAGATGAAGTTCTCAGGAGCTTCCGAACGTGGAAGTGTCCAGTCACGGAAGCTAAGTAACCAATGTTTGCAAGCTCTGGGCATTAAGCTCCAGGATCATTGCGTGAGGTTACGTCGTATCCTTCACCACGAAGGATCTCCATTGCTCCACGCACTATATCTCTGTTCGTGCGTCCCATCTTGTAGCCATCATTCTTACCGAGCTCATAGATTCTGCGAAAGGGTTGAGCTAGTTGAACAGGCCATTGCCAAGCTATCTTCCAATATAGATAGCGAACGAGAGCGATGAGCAGATTGAATGGAACCGGATAAAACACTTCGCTCTCGGTATCGAACTCACGATAGGCGAAGCCTGTCCACCAAGGTGGCTTGTCATGGCCGTAAGAGGCCCAGGGGCGCTTGTATGTGAGTCTCATGCAGGAAGAACCGTGAGTGGCTCTTGATATTCTACGTAGGCTGATACTTCCACTTTCAGCCTATTACGGAGCGGAACTTCGGAGTGAGGAAAAGGCTCTTCCCCAATCGTGATATAGATCTTAGCCTCTTGCTGGCTGTCGCCAGTGCGTGGCAGCCTGATTACAGCTTTATAGCTGCCAGTTATTATGTCATAATGGAGGAGAGTCATGAGTTCACCTTGTATTCTTCCATATCCTCATTCCACCTTTCCCCTATCTCTACTTCGACTGGAATTGTGAACTGTTCTCCGTTGATAACCATCGGACGTCCGATTAAGTTCGTGATTGGTCCAACCACTGCAGAGACTGCGGATCGGTGACATTCAACGAGGAGGGAATCGTGAGCGTGATTGACCGCTCGAACGTGTCCGGGTACAACGAATCGCTCGTAAACTTCTGAGTAGCCCCCAGAGATTCCAAGCTCTGGATGCACCGCTCCATTGAAGTGATCAGCTGCTGTACTCTGGGCGAGGTGAGCTGTAGCTTGTTTGAAGAGCTCTTTACCCCAAGTCTCAAAGAAAGTTCTAACTCTTCCATATGGGGTTATCAACATCCTTCCATGAATGTCGAGGTCCGCTTCGATCTGAGCCCACCAGTTATCCAGGTGATACAGGGAATGCCATACATTATATATCTCGAATCCCTCCTTGTTCGAGATAGTTACAGCGCCATCGCTCTCCTTGTTGACGGTCTGCACGAGACGATAGGCGCTGGCTCGATATGCGAGCATGTGATTGCTCTGCTTGCCCACGTAGCGTTTCTTCTTATCCTTCTTCATCTCCTCTTTGGGCTGTTTATATATCCCAGCTGCTGTGTAGGAATGGATATCGCCATGAGCTAACTCGTGCTTCATTGTTGGCTCGTTGGCGAAGTAGGCTACACACCAGCTCTCGGCTTGCTTGAGATCCCAACCGATGAGGACATGATCCTTGGGGGCGACGAAGATGGAGCGCAACTTATATTCTCTAGGCATCGAGTAGTTCTCTTAACTTCTCTCTTGCGTTGTCAAAGAGGTACTCGACAGCTCTTTTGAATCTCGCCTTGTCTGGCGTAATATCTGACTTCACTCCAAGAGCCCAAGTGATTGGAGGAATGTGATCGGTTTCAGTTATTCGAAGCTCAATCATGATAGGCTTAAGCGGCATCTTCATCCTCCTCTATGTCCTCTTCGATCTCCGCTGCGAGGTCTGCGGGCACTCCAAGATCTCGTGCTATCAATTCCCTTACCTTTATTTCTTCCTCCTCTGTCAACTCAACTCCTCCCCTTGGGAATGTCTGCGCGTTGACGCCTGTACCGTCGTGATTCTTCTCTGCTGCGTAACGTCCAGTTTCAGCGCCTCCTACCTTGTACTTCGATCGACATCTTCCATCGTCGGAGATACGCATGTTCAAGTAGGAGGACCACATCTTAGCCATGCCACGAATGAGGATGACTAATTTACAAATGATCAGCTTGCGCTGCCACTCCGTGATCGTAGCCTGGCGTACAGAGGTATTTACTTTATCTTTACAAAATGCAATGAGTGCAACCAGAGCGTTCTCTTCGCTAGTAAGAGCTGCTTCACCATCGCTACCTCTACGGAAATGCTTTGGTAACTTGAGCACGTCGTAGAGCAAGCGCTTGATTTGAGTATGAGAGCGTGGGTTAACTTTTGCTCCACCGCACATTACATTCAGTCCTGCTTGCATCTCGGCCCACTTCATTTCGACTGCGACCTTGATGAAGCGGAGGCGTTCTTGATCCACGAGCTGTCCAGCCTTCGTGATCGCGAATACTCCTCGCAAAGACTTCATCTCGAAATCGAAATAACGTTTCCAGTTTTTGGAGTGCGGGCTATCCTTCATTTCCTTTTCTTGTTCTTCCTGTACTTCATATTCTGTTGCATCGTCCTTGCAGTTGTAGCGATATAACTTCCCTCGATCCATGTTCGCTGACCAGGCTTTCGTATCGCTATCTTCCTCCCTTACTTCATCTTTATAATAAGGTTCGCGGGTATAGATGCTAGTGAGATACGCATGAGAGCGCGGCAGCTCGGGCCACATGACGTGCTGGGCAATGAAGTTATCCCAATAGACCTCACGTACTTCGAGTCCGTTTGCTTCAAGGATAGGAATATCGTGAGTACCAAAGTGGAATACTTTCGGGATATCAGAGGCAAGTAGACGAAGCAAACAGTCTCTGGTGAAGGCGTCATCGCTCCACTCAATGCAAACTCCTAGCTTCGGAGAGTTAGAGAATCCTACACAGTGCATCTTGTAACTGTTCTTGATGTTCTCGATATCTACTGCTAGCTTTGGTCCTTTTAACAATTCGTTAGTCCACGCTAGCAACTCGTCATTCTTTGGGGCTATGATGTACTCGCGTTCTGGCAGCTTTAACTCTGGAAAGTGGCTGTCAGCTATCACACGTTTTATATCCATGTCGAAGATCGGATATAGAACGGGAGAACGCAAGATGGCTGCTGGATGAACTGTTGGAATTACTTTGACGTCCTCAAGTCCTTTGACACTTGAGTTAAGTATAGAACCACGCCAATTGAGTATGCCGGTCCCTGCTTTCTTTCCCTTCTTTCCAGTGAGAAAGAAAGTTGCCCAGTTCCCCATAGTACATATGACGTTGGGCTTGTGGCTGCGAAGGTAATCCAGGAGTCCATTAATGCTCTCATAAAGCGCTGGATGCCCGAGAAGTTTCGCGAACTTATTTCCGTCGGGACGATAGTGGAACAGATTACATGCCCGAACGGAGTCTCTCGGGACGCCGTTACGGCCAAGAACTGTTTCCCATTTATTACCCGAGGCTCCAATGAGCAAGCGTCCTTCTTTTTCCTCATCAGCACCTGGAGCTTCCGCGATGAAGACGATTTTGGCATCTTCTGGTCCCTCATCAGGAACGTAGATTGAGCCGAAGGGATTGTTCACTTCATCGCCTCCGTCATTCGCAATAGAGCTTTATCGTAAGAGTCTTGATCTCGTTCACACCCGAATGGTTTCCTGAACGTCTTGTAAGCTGCTTGAAGAAAAGCTGCAGATCCGGCGCATGGATCAAGCACACTAGCTCCTGGGACTGTGCAGATCTTGATAAGTCGTTCACAAAGACTGACCGGCTTCTCTGTGGGATGGATTTGAGCAGCCCTTGGAGTTCTTGGTTCGACAAATACATTCTGGAAGTTCCTCTCGGAGAAGACGGGATCGCCCTTGCGGAGGAAGAAGAACATCTCGTAGGCTTCTATCGGTTGCTTCTCGGGAAAACGGTTTTGATCACTAACCTTATCTGGTTTATACCAGATGCAAGGGGTTCGGGTAAACTTAGTATTGAACCCGTGCGTGTGAGCAAGACCCCGCATTCTCTCTTGAGCCCAAGCTCTGAACCAGAATATGCAGAATGAATCGTTCTTAAGAACTCTGTGTATTTCTGGGAAGAGCTGTGCCATAAGAGTATCTGAGTACTCTGTACTATCGTCGAAGGAATCCCAGTTCTCTGAGACTTTCCTACTAGCCTCATCCCCCCAGGGAGGATCAAAGTTGACAAGATCGACTGATTCGTTTGGTATCCCTTTAATCCAATCACGAGCGTCTCCTAATGTTAAAACTTGTTGAGCTTTCATCAAGCCTTCGGATTGATCCTTGATGACAGCGAACTTCTTGTACTCCAACTTCTTTGCGGTTTTCATTCTTTTTACGGCAGCAGTCAAGGTGATAGCTTTCGCTACCTCTGGATGAGCTTCGACGGCCTTATCTAAGTTTAATAGATAATTAATCATGCCGCTGGATATGCCGAGCGCAGCTGCCGTCATGTCTTCAGTCCAATTAGAACCGCGGGCTCTGAACATGGAATGGAAGTTGCGAACGTACTTCGCTCGCTCCTGCCATGTGAAGTCAGAGCGCCGCTCGTTCTCCTCGAACTGCATCATCATCTTTGTTTCTTCAGTTAGATTGCTGCGTAGCTCGACTCGGATCTGATCGGGAGGCAAGTGAGGGATCAGGTGCTTTTCCTCATTTAACTCCTTGACGGCCTTATAGCGATGCTCGCCATAGATCATTACGAATGTGCCGTCACCGTTAGCTTCTACTACAACTGCTTGAAGCTGCCCCATACGCGCGATCGATGCCTTCAACTCCTTAAACTTCGTAGGATCGTATTCGTCGCGTATCTGTGGCTTGAGTGCGATGCGATCGAGATAGACGCAGGTCATTGTGTTGCGATCTCGCCCAAGCGTGCAGCCATGAGGCGAAGCTCTCGGGCGAGCTCTTCATAACGCTCTGCGCTCTCGATGAGTACCTCAGAGCCTCCGGAGATGTTGTCAGCAATGCTGCTCGATGTGTCTCTGTTCTTTGCCATGAGTGCTCTCAGAGTGGAGGGTTACTCGATGTTCGTCAGCGCTCGCACGATCCTGAAGAATATCTCATCCTTGGTTCGCTGCTCTGGCGAGAGCTCGCTATAGGGCAGCAAGTTTGGATGAGTCTTCAGTGTTGTGTCCTTCGTTGCTCCGAACTTCCAGCCATCTATTAGCTTGAGGGCCATCCAGTTCTCATGCGATTGCTCAGGAGATGTAACGCTTCCATCGAGGATGGAAGTCACTCCGTCCATAGCAGACTCTTGCTGCCAATCTGGAGCCCCGAGCCAGTGCGGCTGAGTAATGTCTCCGATGGATCGACAGTACGCAGCATTGGCTTCGTGCGCGATCTCAGCGATGAGATCAATAGTCAACATCATCGTGATCCTCCGCGTTGTAGGACTCCAGCGATGGGTGAGCACTTCGCATTGAGAGCGGTCGGCGGAAATGAGCAGCTAGGGATTTCATTACTTCGGGCTGCTCGCTCACGGCACGAGCCATGAACTGTAACGCCATTTCGTAGGTTACTGTAAAATACTTCTTCTCTCTGGTACGTGGATCGCGCTCCATACAGTAGAGCCCAAGAACCTCTGTAGCTGGGTCCTCGATGATTGCTTCGATTCCACTCTCAGGGAGGAATATTAATACGGAGCCTTCTCCCTCTAGAGATATCGTGGTACCAGTGTAAGCGTTGAATAGAACGTGGTCGGCTATCTTTACGTTCTTACACTTAGGACCAAGATATTTTACGATACCCTGTGTGCAGCGCCCTTTAGCTTGATCGGGGACTATGATCCCGCCGGCGCTTCTATCTGGATCGAAGAGCGGAATGATAGCGACTATGTTACGCTGGAGTAATAGCATGATACCTCGTACTCAATGGTTGAGGATGAGAACAATTCTCGCCAGAGGATTCGAACCTCTGAGGCGGTACTCACCACGCCGCTCGAACGTGGGTGCGCTCCCTGGTGCCTGTTCAGGAGTACAGGCGCGAGACCATGTTACGCTGTAGCTGCTTGCTGCGTTACGAGCGGACGGTACTTCCCGAACTGGTTCGACGGCTCACCAGTGCTCGGGTTCGTACCGATATCAGCGGTGATCATGATGTGCTGGCCTGTCGCCTCACGCCACACCGCTCCACAAGCGCCTGTGCTTGTGTCGATCGACCAGTCAGCTCCACGATACTTCTCGTCGAACTGAGCTTCGCCACGTGAGTTCATCGGGAAGCCGAGGGCTGCCATCAGGAACTGTTTGGAGAAGCCCATCGACTGATCATTGTGGATGAAGCAGCTGATGAGAGAGCGGGCACCTTTCTTGTGTCCGTTCTGAGCTTCGGGCAGAGAGATCGGATAGCGAACTCCGATGTTCTCTTGTCCAGCATTGGCTCCGGACTTCGTGATCCCTTGGAAGGACTTCGGCTCTCCGATCACGAACTCGTACTCGCCCTTGCTGAACAGCTCGAATGTTGCCGCGATCTTACTTAGATCGGGTTCGTATTGCGGTGACATAATTCTCCTTTAAGGTAGTTTGACAGGAACTGCCGCGCCTGCAGGACGCTGTTTCCTGAGCTTCTCGTATGGCTGACCAAGCCGAATAGCTTCGAGTATCTCCATGAAATTAGGGTTGATTGATATTGTGGGTAGCACACCAGCATGGCGTGAACCCGCGACGGTTTTCTCATCACCATAGAAGCGTAGCCGGTAGGCTGTTCCTTGATCTCCTCCACCGACTTTCTCTGCGTGCCATACGTTGTCGAACAACGCTGAGATGGTGTCAGGGAACTGTGCTCCAGTTACTGCAGGACGAATCTCTTTGATCTGTGCAGGCTCACCAAAGATTGGATTACCTTTCTCGTCACGAGGCTTTTCGAGAAGGTAACGTTGGTGAGCGAGGACTAGGAAATGTTTCTTCGCTCTCTCACATATTGAAATGGTCCCTGTGAGGAACTGTTCGATCAAGGACATCTCGGCACCGAAGTCCTGACCAGCTGGAAGGATTATCTTGTTCAGCTTTGTTTTATCCCATGTACGAGAACGTCCCATTGATTGAGATAACTCTAAGCCCTTGAACAAAGCGTGACGGCGGGTAGCAGACAACTCATCTACTACAACCACATCGAACTGATCACCGATGGTGTCGAAGGCATAGTCGATCGCGTCACACATGAGCGCAAACGCTTCGCTTATGCCAGTCGCTGGAATGCCTGTAACATCGAGCTTCTCTCGAATGTCTACGACGATGGGATTGAAGTTGGGATACAACGATTTGAATAGCGGGCTTTTGATCGTGTCGATTCCGTCTCCGGTAGATATGTATAACGTGCGGGAACCTGTGGTGCCAGCGAACCATGTCTTACCTGTTTTACTCCCACCATATACGAGTGCGGTAAGAGTATCAGCTGGCTTGATATCAGCTAGCCGAGTGAACTCCACGTTCGGAGCTTTGGTGTTGCGAGGAGGGATGACGGTCATTTCCTCTCCATGTATACTCGATTAAGTGCGTCTCGAACAGCGATGACTTCCGCCTTCGTGAGTTGTTCGATGGGATCACCGTGGGGCAAGAGGCTCATTGAACCTGGATACTCTGGCGTTCCAGTCTTACGCCACACGTAAGGAAAGTTACCAGAGTAGTCGATCTCCCAAGGCCCGTTGGGCGACACTGTTCTCGGTGATTGCCAGATGAGCGGATGATCGTTAGCAGCACATACCCAGAGCAGCTTCATGGGCTGATTGCAATGAGGACAGATTGGTTGTGGCTCGTTCATTGTGGCATCCTCGAAATCGGCTCCTTAGCTATCACGAGCCCCGACGGAGGAGTGCTGATAACGTAGAAGAAAAGCCGAGACTTCAGAATGCACATCTGCTCTTGTGGATTTGGTGGAACGGGATTGTTCCAGAGACAAATAGACTCATCGCCGCCATCTTTCTGGAACAACTGATTCATGGCGTTGACGAGAGTCTCAGGCTCGTATGCAGTTTCCAGCAATAACTTGAGCTCTTCTGTTGGTCCCATGTAGAACAAGATGCGAGACCGTTTCTGTGTGTCGAGCGGCTTAGGTAAGATCATTCTGCTTCCGCCTCTCCTGGATCAGCGTTGACATCGGCTGCTGTGAAGTCCCACGTTTTCTGTTCGAAGCCCGCGTTGAGCTGCGCCATCATTGCACGTTCTGTTGGAGCGCGGCAGACGACTCGGAAGTCGCAGTAGTTACACTGCTTCTCTTCCATCGGCCACATATCTTTTTCCCTGCAGTTCGCGAGCTCTTCGGAGAGATATATTTCTCCCTCCTCGAACTTGAGCAACTGTTCTTCGGTGCGGGCTGTCGTGAGAGGGATGATAGCTGGTCCCTCTTTCTTACTGTTCACTAATAGCTCGACGGAGGTGCAGAATGGTAGCTCAGATGAGAGCTTCCATACGATCAAGCTCTGGCGAGAGAATTGATCGTTGGGCTCTAGCCCTCGCTCGAACCATTTCTTATTCTTACTTGTGCTCTTGAAGTCGCGCGGCATCAAGCGCCCATCCCAGCGTGTCACCTGATCGAAGCGGGCTCCGATCTTAGTTTTCTTGTCGGACAACGTGACAACAGCTGGACCCTCTACTAAGCCGCGAATCACTTCGATCTTCCCTTGTGCCTTCTCTGCTTTCCAATGCTTGAACGCTTCCTCACATGAGGCCATGAGTCTGCGACCTGTAAGGAAATCGTACTTGGTTCCGACAGCTGGCTCGCTGCCATACTTCATCCAGTAGGCCATGCAAGCCTTCAGTGCTTCAGTTAAATCCTGCGTCTTTTCAAGGACTTCGCGGAACACATGGTATGCTCCGCCGAATGCGAGATATGCTGTTGCTCTTCCACGCAAGCGGAAGCCACACACGACTTCGAAGAAGTACAATCGTCTGCACGTTTTCTGCTTCATTACGATTGTGCTGTCACGGATGGCGGGCTCTTTGCGCTTCACTTCTGGCATGAATGTCTGCCGAGGGACGGGCATCGTTTCCATTATAGAATACTTTCGTTTAGAGCTTGGGACCAAGATTCTAAGAGTTGCTTATATTCATTTGCACAAAGAATCGTCATGCCGTTAGGCAGCTGAATACGAGAGCGTGCTCCATCATGGAAGAGAGGTTCTTCTGGAGGTACCTCATCAACGAAATTGATGTTCCGTGCAATGACAGACATTTTCGTGTTGAGGACTGAGTTCCCTAGCTTCCAGACTGTTGACACTTCAATGAGGTACTTATTTATTTCCACGGTTCCTCCCCATGCACCTCAGCGATGCCGTCGAGCACGTTCCTTGTATTCATCTGCTGGAACTTCGTGATGTTGCCATAGATATTCTGGAGCTGCGCGATCATCATTAGCCAGTACTCTTCTTCGTCCGTATCCGAGAAGTCGATGGCTGGTGTGATCGTTTCCATCTTGTGCTTTGCTTCCACTATATCTCTGCGAACACCAGAGAGTGCCTTGAACGTCTGGTAGCGCACGGATGGCGCACCATAGATTGTGGCTTTCATACAGGCACCGTCACGATCTCGAAGGGGACAACAGCCATCTTCAGAGCATGAGCGATATGTACCTCTAACTGCGCTCCACGAGATGACTGCCAGTGAGGCAGTACGACTACTGATTTACAACTAACCAGCAGTTCAATGTCAGCTCTCATGAACTGCTCCCATAGTTCTTGTTCTGTCCACTTAGGATCAACAGCGAGATTGACTTCGTGAGGTGAGCAAACTTCGTAGCCCACAGAACGAAGTCTTTTACATGCGTCATCGAACGCATCTCTGTTGTTACCTGGAAAATGAGACATTGGTCCAGATACATAGATCGGTTCTTTCAACTTTGTTGTCATTTGTTCTCCTCAGCTAGGTTCTTCAACGCGAGTGCTCCGAGAGTCATGTAGTCTTTCGGAGTTTGCTTGTGAGCCTTGCGGAACTCTTCGAGCAGTCCCGAGAGTATCCAAGAGAGCGAGCCAGATGGATAGTGTTCTTCTAGCCATCTCACATCGTTCCGAGGTAACTCAATCATCTTGCGGATGGTCTCGATGGACTTTATCGTTGCTCGACGTTCCACGCTTGATCCCCTGGATCGATATGAGTTATCGTTATGCCATCGTCGAAATTGTTGACGATGTACCAATGGTTGGCCTTGCACCAAGTAGAGAAGTTGGTGCGAGAGTCAAAGTCGAATGTGTCTATCTTTATGTTGGGGAAGTGAATCTCGTCAACGCTGGAGTGATTGACAGCCGCGCCAATAGCTTCTACTAATAGTTCTATCTCAGCTAGGCGTAGCTTGCCGAGTGATTTGACGAGCGAGTGCGCGAGAGTTTTGACTCTTGCCTCCGCTTTGATTCCGCCTGCGAGAGCTCGAATGATATACTTCTCTCGCAATAGAGCGAAGCGGGCACATGTCTCATCTCTGTCAGCGTTCGCAGCTGCAGCAGCCATGCCCTCACGCAGGAGACGAGCAGCGCGTCCCGAGTCTGGGACTTTCCAACTGCGATCCTCGTTGTTCTCTGCGCTGAGAGTTAGTTCCTCAAGCATGTGCTGCACTCGTCGCACGGCAGCTAGCGTTAGAGTGTACCCCATTAGATCAGCTCCCGAATTGCCCTCATGAGATCACGTTTGGTGTTCCAATAACTCTTCTTGATAACTTCTACATCTTCGGGGTGGTGCGCTCCGCGGACCGTGTAGTCCGCAACTGCTTTCTCGAACTCTCTAATGAGTTTGAAAATGTACGCTCTAGCGCGTTGCGTCGTAGAAGTCCGTTTCTTCGAGCGAGCCATTTGTGACACTCCTGAATGAGACGAGCGCGGAACTTCTCTGCCTGGATATGCGTAAGCTTTCCCTCTTGAGCTGCGAGCAACTTCCAGAATCCCCAGATTCCGAGCCTTCGCGTGTATATGCGATGAATATTTTTATGACAGCGCTTGCAGAGACGAACGATATCCTTCTCTCGGAACTGGTAGTATTCCTTCTCGTAGAATGCAGGGAGGATCTGGGAGAACATGAACTCGCAGCCCATGTGATGGCGCTGGATGATACGATTGCCCTTACCACACTTTGTGCATAGGCGCATCCTCGCGATTGTGAGATCGGGGGTTATCTTCATTTGTTAGGCGGTAGCGATCCGAATGGAGAACGGCCAGCACCTACGTTCACGGCCACATAGTGCTCGAACAGCAGGCCGAGTGTAAGGATGATGAATGCCTTGCTCATCCTAGTGCCTCCGAGATTTTCTTCTCATCTGCTGGCCCACCGAAATGCACATAATGGGCGAGATAGATGAGACGGGTTAGCCTACGTGCATCCTCCTCCAACCAGGGATATGCAGGTACCATCATCCCTAGGTATTCACTGCAGAAACAAAGAACGTCCCATGTCGATACTTGCGAGCGACGTAGGACAGTGAGAACACGAAGAGCGCGCTTAGTTGGCGGCTCGGTGATGGCGTCAACCTTCGCCATTACCTTTACTATTTCGGAATCTTCAGCCATCTTCTCTCGTCCAGTTGAAATGGAGTACAACCATATTCTTGACGCGTGTCACTTCCTCTTGTGTGAACTCCTCTGGAAGCGTTATCATTCCAGCCGGGTCGCCATTATACTTCAAGAGGATAACTGGGAGACCGTTGCGAATGTCTTGCTCAGCGTCCCAGCCGAGCTGGCCGCCGCCACCTGTTGTCGCGTGTTGTGTCGTTGCGTTCATTGTTCTCATACCTCTTAATCCAGTTGCAGTTAGCGCAAAGTAGTTGGTATTTGCCTTCTCCGTTTTGAAGAGAACGGAGAATCTTATTGAGATATGTTTTCTGAGAAAGACCTCGTGTTTCAGCTGCTCCGTTTCCATTAACGTGGTCTATCTGCAGTGCTCTGTAGTCAGAGAAGCCACAGCGACAGCACTTGTTTCCAAGAATATCAAGAATAAGCTGGCGCTTCTTCCCTCTGTCTCCCTGATGAACTATGCTCTCAACTAAAGCTGACTTGTCACAAAGCCAGTTAGTTGTTGTAAACTGATTTGGCATTCTATCTCCCAAGCCTAGCTGGCCTGTAATCGTCTTCCCTCGATTCGTTCTTCATAGACAGGTAACGCAACAGCGCTACAACTAGTCCTTCGGGTCCCGAACGTACTACGAGACCATTCGACATTACAGATTTATCGCTTCGTAAGTTGCTTATCTCTGTGATGATCGTGTGGATATCTACTCCACTCTTTAGTGCGAGTGCGACGATGCGCTGCAAGGCTTCGCACCATGCTGAGAGTGCATAGCCAGCCTTGCCAATATAGATGAGAATCTCCTTGGGTACGCCATTCTCTTCAGCGATGACAACGAACATCTTTCCATCAGGTGTATTCACCTTGATGGAGACGGACTTCATTGGGGCGCTGATTGTTATTGGTGTCACTTCGGTAGCTCCTTTATGACTCGGCCCGTCGTGATTATCTCGACTTTGCCTGAGAGCTCTGGGTCCAGCACGACAAGATCTTCTGGACTCTTGCAGCCATACATCCTGAGTAGCTCTATCATTTGGTATGGTGTCATTTAGTTGCGCGGTCAGGTCTCGAACCTGACATCTATCCTCGCTCACCTGCCCTAGATCGGTGAGGCCTCAGCCTGCGCACGTTCGTCCACATAAACGTCCGAGGATCGCCCTGCCATTAGACCACGCGCATCGTGTTACACTAGCCCTTTGAGAGCTACTGCTGCATTCGCTGTCATCACAGCCTCACGCACCTTGCGGATGGCTGCTTGCTGATCGCCACAGAGGGGCGTTGACTCGATGATCGCTGAGGCGAGGTTTCTGCCTGCTTCACGAATGTTCTTGTATGCGTCGATCTGATCGTCGTTCTCTGGCGGATGGTATGTGAACACATCCTCCAAGTTGTCTCGATTGACTCCGGGCATTATACCTCCTTCTCTTCATCTTCAACTTCGGGCACCGCTTCATCAGCAGCGTTCATCGCATCGTTCAGCCGAATCACGGCTGCATCAGAGCGACTGCTCTGTGCGTACTCCCCTTCGGTGAGATCGGCGTCGAGGTCATCGAGAGCGCTTAGCACAGCCTTCTCGACATCCTCATGCCTGAAGCTGCCATAGTTCACGATGGCGCGTCGGATCTCAGTTACGATTGGCTGCGGTGTTGGTGCCACGTTTCCTCCGAGTGGTTAGGAGCCGCTTGAATCTACTAAGGTGAACAGGACAGACTGCATCGAAGTCACACTTCGGACAGTGCATGAATTGCTCGCATAGACGAGCGAGTTTATATTGTATTGAAGCGGGCCGGCTCATACTTGTAATCATCTTTCTTGCTGAAGAACCTGTTGACCTGGTGCTCGATCTGTTCGATGAGGATGTTGGTTGCATACCATCCTAGGCGCGCAGCTGCTGCAACAAAGAACCAATCGAGGTATAGCTTCATGACTTGGCCTCAATGGTTGAGGATAAGGGAGTCTTGATACTCATGCTATCGGAGTCCTCACTTCGATATGTTACTCCAGGTGCTGTTCCCTTTACTTGATATGTGCCCGGAGCAAACCAGACGGTATCTCCTGGAAGTAGCTTGGGCTCGGCTGCCTCTAGCTCAGCCTGTGACTTTACTCGATAGTCAACGGGCTTCCGAGTCGTGCTGAACAGACGAGAGAAGATGCTCATACCTGCTCTCTCCAGTTTGGTCCGTACTTCTTACGCATGCTCTCGTTGAGCCTTTCAGAGTCGCTCTTCGATGCCACTATCCCGAACACTCGCGGCATCGGCTTGATGTTACCACGAGAGCCGAGATATACCATCGTGCCTGGAGGTAAATCCTTTTTGATTTTCACACCGCGGGCTGTCTGCATGAGACGGAAGTCCTCATGAGCAACTCTGATCCATTTCAATCGGCGTCTCATTTGCGTTTCCACGATGTGTGTATCTCAACGTGCCGGATCTCTGAGAAGAACGGGTCTTGCCAGAGTTTCACTTCTGTGATTTCCTCATCATCGTCGCGGATGGAGACCATTACATCGAGCCTGTTGTCAAACTCTCTTAGTCTCTCTAGCAGTTCTCGAACGGTCATAAACCCTCTCGACTGTTGAGAATCTTCTCCATCTCCTGCTTCCAGACGCGCTCATAACCGAGTTCTGATCCTCCATGCTCGTCGTACTCGGTATATGCAGCATCATGGACAGCTTGAAGCTCCTCATACGTGAGGCTCATAATGAATGCGATTGCTGATGTCACATTTGCTCCCTCATCTTACCGAGTAGTTCCTTGAGTACAGACCCGTTACGTTCAGCGTCCATGCCTTCCACCACTTGGTTGATCACGTTCATCTTTCTCGCTAGGATCTCTTGCATCGTTTGATCGATTGTGTTCTCGCAAGTGACCCAATAAGAGTCGATGCCATGAGCGTCAGCGAGGCGTCCATAGGCACGACCCTCACATTGCTCGTGTCCAGCTGGAGTCCAGAGCATGTCGTGGAAGACAACAGCGTAGGCTTCTTGAAGATTAAGTCCTTCACCAGCGACCTTATCCGTTGCAACAAGGAATCGGATGCCGGGATCGGACTTGAATTGATCGACTCTCTTTTGGCGCTCATTCTGGTCTAGCTCTCCTGTCATCCAGAGCGCTTCAGCTCCGAGACGCTTGGCGATCGCATGTGCGACTGGCACGAAGGTACAAAACACGATCACTTTATGAACAGGATCGCGCGTTCCATTTCTCACTTCGATAGAGTCATTTATTTCTACCGCGAGATCTGATGTGAAATCTATTTTATCTACGGACACGACTTGGCGGAGGCGCATGATCTGAGCGAGCATGGACATGATTGCTTGATCTTCGCCCGCTTGGTCAGGCTGCCATTCCTTTAGTGTCTCGTAGATTCCTTCCAACACTTTCCTGTAAATTAATTTCGCTCGCTCGGACAGCTCGGTCCACTCGTATATCCTGTTTACTGGCGGAAGCTCTTTCACTACATCCTTCTTCAGCTTTCGGATCATGAGCGGTTTCAATAGCTCGCGCAATTCATCTACGTTCTTGGCGTCGCGATTGTTCTCAGTGTATTGCTTGAGGAATGCTTCGTAGGATGGGAACTTGTCGGGAGCCAAGATAGTTAATATCGGCCATAATTCTCCTGGCCGATTCAACACTGGAGTCCCGGTCATTCCGAGGAACCTTGGCGCTTCTAATTTTCTCGCAGCTTGGCTACGTAGAGCGCCAACGTTCTTGATGTAGTGGCATTCATCGCTCACTATCACGTCGAACTTGGAGGCGTTCAACACTTCGACCCAGAGCCAACGGTCTCTTATATTCACCTTCAATTTTTCACCTTTTTGCTCTTTGGAGTCAACGGTATCGAAGTCCTCTATCTTCTTTGCGAGGATATCGTAATTGATGATGTGATAGCGGGACTTACTCAACAATAGCTGCTTCATGTCCCAAGGTGTAGGCACGGTGCCTGAATGAATGCATGGTGTCTCACCTGTGAGTCTCTTGATCTCACGAGCCCAATTCGTTTTCAAGCTCGCGGGGCATACCACGAGAGTACGCAATTTCTTGTATTCGGAGTAACCGAGAGTGCCCGTCCGCCAGCAGCGTCGGTGAACTCAACGGTGACACCTTGGAAGGGACGGAGCTTACAGGAAGGATCGATGAAATCGATCTTGATATCGGAGAACTCACGGAGGGCTATCTCATCGAGTTTAGAACGCAACTCAATGTCATGTTGAATTAGAGCGAGCGCGCTGTCTCCCCAGAGAACTTTTACTTGATCCTTCAAGCGCTCGTATAGGCGCCAGCCCTCTGTAACTGGCACCATCCAGCCACGATTCTTGCTCGTGTAATCCCATTGACTGCCAGGGATACGCTGGATTATGAGCGAGTCAGCGCGACCTACTTTCACATAGAATTGTTTCGAGTCTGGAGAAAGAGTTACTTCGTAGTCTGGCGCAGCCAACTCTTTTTGGAGGCTCTCTTGTGTACCGTTTGTGTACTTGAAGCTTGCGTTGGGAAGCGCTTCGGCAATCTTCTTCTGGGCCAGCTCCCATTGTTCGATCGGGATGATATCGCGCTTGGCTACGCTGTCCCAGATTCTACCGGGGATGCCGCGCATTGCTTGGAGAAGCACTTCATTATACTCGTGAGCGAGATAAACGTGATTAGCGCCTATCTCGGTGACTTCGATCGCTATTGGAGCGTTCTTCAATATCTCCAAGCGCTCGCTCTCTGCTTGCCACATTGCTCGCTTCTCTTCTTCTTGTAGCGCAGCTAGCTCGCGAGCAACCTCTTGCTGGCGAGCTATCAACTCTTCTCTTTTCTTCTTCAACTCGTCAAACGTTGGCATGAGCGGGCTTCTCGAATCCTGGTTTGCTTCGCGTCAGCGTGTACCCACAATCGGGGCAATGCTGGCGGGCCATGAATCGATCATATCGTCCACAGCGGCAGGGTACTCGTGCGCGATTACAGAGCGCGCACCACAACTTTACTGGGGGACTACTGTGAGCTGGGTGCTTCACCTCCCAGCGTGAACGCTAAAAGGGAGTCACTCGCAACCAACGATCTTCATGCTGACTGCATTAGTGTTACGGCTTCATCTCAGCCTCCCCCATTTTGAGAGGGAATATGCAAGCCAGGGAACTTAATGCTTTTGTCGTGGAAAGTCAAGCCTCATCCTCAATCGTTGAGTATGAGGTAGTCAGCGTCGAGAATGTGGTCTCGCCCTACCCAGACCTTGTAATCACCAGTGATCGTTACGAGCACAGCATCGTCATGGATCGCTAGGACTATCACGATCCAGACGCGAGGCACGAGCGTTCCAAGGATAGCTAGAACGATATCGCCTGGCAGAATTACGTTCCGACTTGCTTCCATAAGTCAACAGCTCCTTCGGCGCGCTCGTTGCGGCGCTTCTGCAATACCTTTATACAGTAATTCAGCTGCATCTCGTGCATCTGCTTGGAACGATCGTCCATGTCCTTGCGAGCCCAAGCGCTCGCTATCTCTGCGCGTATAGTGTCGATCGCACTGTCTAACTCAGCTGCAATCCTCATGTACAAGCAGGACTCGGAGCGCTGATACTCGATCTTGCGCTCTTCAGGCGTCTCGTCACGCATCTCGGGCATGGTTCTTCATCTGATCGGGTGTGAGGCCGCTTGCTCTCTTCTTGGAAGGACACAAGCGGTGCGCGGCTTCATACAGAACTTGCTCTTCGAAGCCCGTGCAGTATTCCATCGCGATCTCTCGAACACGTCGCGCGAGCTCTTCGTTAGTCAGATCGTCTGCGTCAGGGCGTTCGATCATTTACCCAGTCCTGGATCATGTTGATGATGAGAATGAAGAATACAGTGAACATGATTGCGATTGTCACTCTCGTATCGCAGCTCATCGCTCCTCCGCCATGATCACTTCGACGTCTGCTGCTCCATCGTATCCCAGATCGAAGATGGGATACTGTTTCGAGTCGCCCGAGATAAGCACGACTAGCTCTCGATCATCGGGTACTTTGAGCAACAGCTCTTTCAATTCAGCTGCGGTCATGCTCCCTCACCTGTAGAATACGTCTCCTTCTGCTTGTGATATTCCTTGTAGCCAGCGACTGAGCTGGGAACGCGCTCGCCTCCGCAGAAACAAGATACTCGGCGCAACATTGCAAAATGCTCGCGGGCAACGATCACGGAGCGCCCGTTCTTCTCGATTACTACCACATCTTTGAACACGGTCTGCAGCGCTGCAACAGTGTCCGCGATTTCCCTGAGCGTCAATGGTTCCTTCTGGCGCTTCGGTTTCACTTGGCGCTCACTAGATCGTCTGCATCGTAGCCACGCACGTAGCCATGAGGATTGTACATGTTCTTGGGCCATTTCACATAGTAGGAGACACGTCCTTCTCTGCCGAGCGTGACTTCGATCACTTCTCCCACGGCGAACAGTCCGTTGTCCAACAGCTCATCAGTGGAGAGCTTGCTCTGCTCCTCTGTGAGCTTGTGCACTACCGTGTCACCTACGAGAAACGAGAAATTGATCGTGCCGCCGCTCATCTTTTTCTCGCTTTCCGAGCAGCCTTCCGTTTCTTCTTGGCTGCGAGTTTTGCTGCGACGTTGTGCCGAGCTTGAAATCGCTCGATACGGGCTTGGCGATACTTCCCGGCGAATGCGTTCTTCTCCAGCCCGGCTCTCCTCATCCAGGTCATTTCTTCTCCTTGAACCGATCAACTGCGTCCAGATTCTCGGCCATTTCGATCCGTGCGTCTATGATCATGGGACCGAACTTGGGCTGCTTGCTCTCTTTGGTGATCACGAGCCCGCTCGCCTTGTGCTTCACAATCACTTTATATACTTCTGTAATTTCTAACTCATCATTGGGAGCAAGCTTGGGCAAGGATGCCCAGTGCGGCGCGAGCTTCTTCAACTCCGCTTTCGACAATTCCAGATCGCCCGCGAGTTGTAGCTTCCCACCTTTCGTGCTCACCGCATATGCGAGCGCGGTTAGTGCACGATTGAGGTAAAACTCAAACTCCTTGTCGAGCGGGAATATGCCGAAGTAGCAACGGAATACCGATCCGAACTTGTTGATCTTGTATGCGTGCTTCCGCCAGGGAAAGTACTGGATCACGAAGTCACCTCTCGTGAGTCCGAAGTTATCCTTGGCTACCTTATAGGCGATGCCCCGTAGGGCTTCGTCCACCTTGTCCCATAAGGTTCCTGCGGGCGCAGGAGCAGGCGTAGCCACAGGCGCGGTGTCCTGCGCGGGAGGCAGCGCTTGCTCTGCGCTCGTAGGATTCAGCTGCTCATCAGCCACGCGCAAGCTCCAAGTTGGCTACCCGTGAGCTCAGATCGTTCACATCCTGGCGTAGCTTCTCTACTACATTCATCACTTGCTCCAGCTGATTCTCGAGGCGCTTGACCACAGAATCCACGCGCCTCCCATCGGAGAGATGCTTCGCCTCATCGATCCCCTCGCGTAACTCCTCAACGAGGTTATCGAGTTGACCTGCGAGGTCACTCATTGAGCGCTCATTGGGCGTTGAGGCTCTCCCGTGAACCACCTGCCGGTATTCAGCAGGAATGAGAGATACGCTGTGCGATGCGCGAAGAACAGCGCAAAGCCCTCACCAGTAGAAACACAGTGAGGGAGCAGGTCGAACTTATCCAAGTGTGTACAGATACACGATCTTGCCATTCCGGATCGTGCTCTTCCAGCTGCTGATGGAACGACGGGGAAGCGAGCGATACATGGGGCCTCCTGTACGGGTTAACTTGCGTGGCGCAACGTGAACCGGGGGAATATAACACATCCCGCACGTTTCCGGTAGTCTAAGCGTTCAATTTGAAACATCCACTTTCGCCTCATCATTCAACGCTATCTCTCGTGCTCAATCATTGAGGATGAGAATACTATCTCTCTACTTCTGCCTCTCTTTCCATTCTTGTGATTAGCGCGCAATTAGCACACAGGATGTGATAGTAGGGGAGGTCCCTCAGTACCTGGCGATAGTAGGAGCGATTGTTCCAGTTGTTTCTGCTTGTACCATCTATACGGGCGATCTGTAGTGCTAACTGATTGTCGAACCCGCAGCGAGCGCATTTGTTTCCAAGCAATGCAAGTGCTTTCTCTCGCTCAGCTGTCATGGTTGCCTCCCTGAGTGTGTCGAAATGACGCGGTTCCTCCTCCCCCTCCTCCTCCTCGCGGGGTGGATTTCCAGCCGTCCCCACACGTCGGTCTGACCCCCCCCTATACACCCCAAGGTCCTTTTTTGTTCCACTCAGCTCAATTTTTACCTGAGGTCTATCAGAAGCTTATTTATTATTTTTTATTTTTTTTTAAACTAATAGACTCTGAGTGTGTCCATCGTTACACAGTCCTATTTTTGGGACAGGAAGCCAAAAAAACCCCTCGTGGGGAGGAGGAGGAGGAGGAGGAGGAAAAGTAGCGTGAAATCTGCTCAGGTGGGGAAACTCAACTGAGTGGAACGAGAGAACATAAGATCTAAAATTATGTGCTGAGGACAGGACAAGAAAAAATAGCCCCACTAATTGCGGGGCCAATCCTCTTCAAATATCTCTGGAGGAGCGGGAGGAGGTAGAGGTCGGACCTCATAGACAGGCCCCATTGTAGGATGGGACCAGCGCTCCATTATGCCACCAATCTGCTCCTTCAAAGAGAGCGCTCGCACGTAATCCTTAGCCACGAATACATACGCCGTTGTTTGCATGAACATACGATCTAAAATCCTCCGCTGAGGATGAGAATAGAGGCTCAGGGCTTTAGCAGCCTACCTGATAGGCCCGGAAGTTAGCCTCAACTCCCGTTGCGTCCCTGAGCTATGGGCTAGCCGGGGTTCGACCCCTAGCCACAGCTTCTGGCGGGCTAGCCTACCTTCTGGACCTACGCACCAAACTTTGTGGACAATTCCTTGAGTTTGGCCTCAATCTCCTCCTGCGTGGCGCCCGACCCGTACAACGTCATTAGCTCGTCGAAGTGACCGGCCCGAGCCTTGACCCCCGGTGCGCGCGCGCCACGTGGAACGTAGGACCGTGCGGCAGCCTGTGCTTTCGCCACGAGCGCTTCGATCTTTTCCTCTTTCTTCCCGTCGCGAACAACGGGCCGTGCCGCGTTCCCCGCATCGGTGCTCAAGTGAGAATTGGCCCATTCGAGCGCCAACTCCGCGCTCCCGGCGAACGTCGCCAATTCGTCCAACGATTCGACCTGCGGGACTTCGACCTGAAACTTCACATCTTCCCCATCCCGCTTTGTCGAGACGTCCAGTGTTGCGTACCGCATTGCAGCCTCCGAATGTCAATGAGCCGCCCCGAATATCGGGCGTGACACAAGGTAATACACCGTCGCCCCCCGCGCAACTGTTTCGTTTCACGTTGCAACATCGAGTTTGGAGCGCCAACGTGTCCCATTGGACACACTCGAGCGTGTCGTATTGACACACCCTCATGTGTCGTATGGACACACTGAGGTAGGGCGGGGAACACTGTCACGACAGTGGCGTTCCCGTCCATGACTCGTGGCAGTGTCGCCTCACTGGCTCACCGTCGCGGCAGTGTCGCTAGTGGCGCCTCGAGCCCGCGGGCAACGGCAGTGTCGTGACGGTGTCGATCCCCGGAGGGGTCGCCATGAGTGAGCACTCACTCGCGGCCCCTGGATCGTGGCCCGACTCGTCAGCAGCAGCGAGACCCCCGTGAGGGGAAAATCGCTCGTGCGCGCGCCCTAATCCGGTTCTCCTAATTTGAGCAAAGCTTTCGGATTCCCTGAGCAGAGTTGTGCTCTCTCATCCTCAATAGTTGAGCACAAGTGTGTCACATAGACACAGCGGTGCGCTAGCTGTGAGACTGCTGGAACTTCGAAAAACGTGCGTTTGTGCAAATCCCACGTGGAACGAGCATAGACACATACTTGCATGTGGAGGCGGGATTGATTACCTTGTGGTAGGCGTACTCTCTCTATTCTCTGAGGAGCCTCTTGGCTTACTGGTATGTCTCTCCTGCAGGTAATCCTGGTAACACGGGAGCGATCGGCTCTCCGTGGGACTTCGGCTCTGCAATAGACAAGAACCAGCATCCAGAGGTAGTGCCTGGAGATACGTTCTGGCTTCGTGGGGGCACATACGCGAAGATTGGCTCAACTTGGAACTATAGTCGTAATGGAATAGCGAGTCCAGGAGGGCCATTCGACATCTCGAATAGTATAAAATATCGTGGCTATCGCTCTAACCTGAATGATGTCTCGACACTCGAGAAAGCAATCCTTCAGGAGACAAGCAACAGCTTACCAGTCTCAGCTGGAGCGATCACAGTCAACGGAGTTAATGGTGTAGGCGCTACAGTAAGCTTGAATAAAGTAACGAATGCTCAAGCAGTTCTCATTGGGCACCAGATACTCATCGCGTCAGGTCCTGCTGCGGGAGTCTATGTCATCACCGCAAACGCGAACCTGATCGTCGGTAACACTGTAGTCTCTATCGTGCCCAATCTTCGTGGAGTAACGGCGGGCGGCGAAGCCGTTACGTTAACATTGGGCGTAACTGGCGAAGATATGCTGGTGCCGATAAACGGGTGTAACTACGTTGTGTTCATGGATCTCGACATGGGCGGCGTACTTGCCCTTCGTACATTCGAGTCAGGTGGTCCAACAGCCTGGTCATCATACCAGAGAATAACAACAGGGCTCAAACTAATAAATTGTACTGTACATGATTTCTCTGGTGGAACATTTACTGAGCGTACCAGTGGAGATCAAGAGATATACGGTAACCTGTTCTATAATCAAGGCTTCGCGACTGGTGATGGTGGCGGGCACCATATTTACATCCATCACAATAACAGCTCTGACAAACGCCTTAACGTTGAAGCCAACTGCATGTTCAACGATGAAGGCGTTGCAATGCAGATGTACGATAGCTTGGGAGCTAGCGGAGCAGAGCAGAACATAGACTTCCTAAGTAACATCTGTTTCAATGCAGGCCAGTTGAATAACATACCCAACTTGGGCGGCATTGATGCTCAGATGTTCGTTGTTGGTGGGCCTCAAGAAGTTTCCGCTATTAACTTTCGTTACAATTACGGATATCAGCCTTCTGGAAAGGGAGACATATTCATCCAGATTGGTCAGCCAGGACAGCTAATCGGTGTTGGGGTTCAGATTCTCGATAACTATGGTTATGTAGCTGGCAGAGGCAACGGTTGTATCTGGATGCCAGCAACGATCGATGGACCAGGTGGTGGTTTACTCACACTTAAAAGTAACACATTCAGAGTCACTGCCTCTGATGCAACCCATAACGGAAAAGTCTACAACCTAGCAGAGAATGGCAAGGTCGCTAAGCCCAGTGGATATGACTGGGGTCCGAACACGATCTATCGCAATCTCGGAGTTGGTGGTCAAGATTGCGGAGACGAGAATCCTGGCGGGCAGCCATTCGCATACAGGAACGCTGTAGGCATCTGTCGAACACTAGCTCAGTTCCTTACGGAGTGTGGATTCACTGGTGACGTGAGAACGGTGGACCCAACTGCTACACTAGTCTTCTTAGTCAAAGCTGATAAATATGATCCCGGCAGGGCTTGGCTAGGTTACTACAATTATCACAACGACAATCCGATCGTTGTATCGCCATCGTTGATTAGCGCAATACTCGGTGTTGGCGATACATACATGATCCATGACGTTCGTAACGTTTGGGCTGGTATCGGCGGGCAGCCCGGAGCTCCAGTCATTGGACCTGTAGTATGGGGTGGAGCTGCCATCAACTTACCAAACACACAACTAGCCGATCCAGTAATGACAGGTAGCCAGTGGGGTATTGGCAACGAGACCGCTCCACCAGCTACCGCACCATTCTTCAACGTGTTCTTGCTTCGTCGGACAGCAGTTGGATCAAGTCCTCCATCGGGAATCAAAGCACTACGGCCTCGCGGACTTAGGAGATAATAATGGCTACGCTAGCCACAGTAAGAGTCGCGGATCTCAAGATACCGAACGCTGGCACGATATCCAATGTCTTTCTCTCGCGAGAGTGCTACGACGATGCCGAAGAGCTTGAGCTACATGCTCCAGCAGCTCTGGACGCTCTCACCTTCACTATCGAAGTAAGCGATGCTCCAGAGGCGGCAGCTCCAGTCTGGCGCACTCTACAGGACGGTTCTCCACCGGCTGACGTATCTCCTCCGTTAGCGGGAAAGAGCAGATCCTACACAACCGGGCTGCTGTCAGCAGTCGGATTGAGACTCAAAGCAAGCGCACCAGTAGCTGCAGACCGCATCTGGGCAGTAACGAAGCAGTACAGGATGAACTAACTCTAACCTGAGGTAAAGATGACAGCCCCAACGTCTTCTGCTCCCGCTGCCAAGGAAGATCCCGACACGATCCTAGTCGAGAAGAACATCGACGGATCGGGCGGAACAAGCGTTCCACGCCTCAAGGCGAGCCCAAGCTGCACGCACTGCTTCGGCACCGGGTACATTCGGCATGGTGCACTGATCGCCTGCCCGTGGTGCACAGCTGAAGGGAAAGCTGGAGAGAACGCCTGGATGGCGGGCAGTGAAAAGCGGTAAGCATCGAGAAAAGAGAGCATCACCCCCACCTCCTCCAAGCACAACGAGGGGGACTCTGCGCTACGGAAAGAAAGGCGGGGAGCTGAGTCGGTCTCTCCGCCATCACATGAAACGACTTAGGAGGGGAAGATCATGACACAGAACAAGTTCTGGCAGGCGCACAGGATCGCGCAACAGCCAGAGCCTGCGAAAGCGCCAGTGAAGCCAGGATTGGTAGCTCGACAGAAGCAACTGTCTAGAGCTATGGATACGCATCGCGACACACTGGATTCTCTCTCCAATGATCCAAGCAATCCTCGGCTGATTGAAAGACTCCAAGAGGCGCAGCAGGGTGACGAAGTGGCTCGCAATGCACTGAAACGCCAACAAAAGGTCAACAAGAGTGGCTACTAAACCTAACGACTACACAGGCGAGCGGCATCCAGGAGCGAAGGCACCTCCTGGAAAGTCCGACTCCGACATTGGAGCTACAGAGAAATTCTGGGCCCCACATGGGATCAAGAGCGGCCGTGATCAGCCCGGCAACCCAAAAGCGCAATCCGAGCGTCATCCTGGATTCGCTAAGGTGCAAAGCGGAATCGCGAAGGAAACGAATCCTCGCACAGGCAAAGCATACGGCGAGAAAACCGCTGGAGCCATTCTCGGAGCTCGCACGCGGGCTGCGTCTCCAGCAGCCAAGAAAGCCAATCCTCGCTTAAAGAATGTGAAAGGATAGGGCCTTATGGGTGCGACTGAGAAGTTCTGGTCTCCGCACTCTATCAAGAGTGGAAGGGATCAGCCTGGGAATCCAAAGGCAGAGAATGAACTCCCATCCTCTCACATCAAGATGTCACCGGAGAAGGCAAAAAAGATTCTACATGATGGAACGATCCGCGGGCATCCGATCACGCCTGCGCAGCGAGGCTTATTCGGCTCAATCGCTGGACGGAAGAAGTGAGCGATGCGATTACGGAAGTACTTAAGTTAGGGCTGGCTGGTGTAGTTCTCGTAATAGCTGGAGGAATACTATTCTTCTGTATCAAGTTCTTCCTCCCGCTAGCAAGAGCCATACAGCCATCAAACGGTAAGGGATCAGATACTGCTGGTCCAGTCTTTCTCGCCATCCAGCAGATAGCAACCTTACCAGGCGAGATCAAAGCACTGAACGCAACGATAGTAGAGATGTTGAATCATATCTGGACAAAGGATGAGATGATGGAAGAACTCAGGAAGAACCGTGTCGAGATAGCCGAATCCATCACAGGATCTCTTGCAAAACTCACTGTACAGGTAATCGAAGAGCGAAGGATCAGAGAACGTCGAATAAAGAGGAGAAAATGACAGTGCCAGAGTATCGCCCCGCGAAACTAACAAGATGGCGTCCAAAGGAATGGACACCCATCTATGAGCAGATAGTTATCTTATCTGCGATGGGGCACTCTAACAAGCAGCTAGCTGAGACGTTCAAGTATTCTCCCCAACAGATCTCTAACATCGTATGCACTCCAGAAGCAAAACTTACTCGGCGGCGAGTGCTGGAGAGTCTCCAACAGAAAGCAGAAGATGGCATTCCTACGCGCTTATCCGTCTTGGCTGACAAAGCCACGCAGAGAATCGCTCAAGTTCTACATGATGATGCTCTATTTGAGCGGTCTCCTTTTGCTGTCGTTGACCGCGGTCTTTCACTCCTCCGAGGAGTCGGAAAACTCAAAACAGCAGCAGAAGCCGACTCCCAAGCCAGTCAGCAGAACATATTAATCTTGGCCGGCGAGGATGCTTCAGAGATTCGTGCCGGGCTCAAGAAGGCGAGAGAAGCTCGTGATAATCATCCAGTTGGAATCGAAGTAGAGGGCAGAGAGCTCAAGAAAGCAACTGGATGACACACGTTCCAGCTCAGCCTCATGAGCCTAACGATTCCGACTGGAGGAACCTCCTCGACGAGCGCAACATAGATGTTACTCGTCAAGAGGGAGAGAGACAGTATGAGCGTTTGTCAACCGAGGAAGCATATGAACTGAGGAGAATGTGCAAGACGGATCTGTTTTTCCTCTGCAATACGATCCTGGGTTACAAGCGCTTGTCTACCGACTTGCACGCACATATGGCGGCTTGGACTGCGCGTACATCGTGGGAACAGTTCCGAGAGATGCTGTTGCCTCGCTCCCATTTCAAGACTACGTTCTGGACGATTGGGGAATCGATCCAAGCTGCCCTTCCATGCGACAAGGGAGTGGAAGTAGCTTATCCGAGGAACCTAGGTACTGACATTCGTATCTTGCTGGGACATGAGACACAAGGTCCGCCCGGAGGATCGTCACGGTTTTTATACGAGATAACCTCTCACTTAACTGGCAATCCACGTTTAGTGGGATTGTTCCCCGAAACCGTCCCACGTCCTCGTATGCAGAGGATGAACACGTTCGAGCTGGAGCTTCCTCGTAAGGAACACTGGGCCGAACCAACATTCGACACGATCGGCGTAGGTGGCCGTGC
>WNGO01000168.1_pt1 | contig 40942 bp, 39 predicted proteins | sample 5400511 | NCBI WGS metagenome assembly WNGO01 (sample SAMN13153380, study PRJNA577476) | soil metagenome | isolation source: 20 cm soil or saprolite under Garry oak tree replicate 2 | place: USA:California | collected 2016-06-15 | reverse complement strand
GCACGCAGCTTGAATTCCTTTCCCGAGACCGAGTTGAGGTTGGCATCCGATATGCAGGCGCGGTATACATGATTCCGATTTCTGCAACTGACCTCAAATAGTAACGGCACGGCGAATCGCCATTTCGAGTTCCAACAACGCAGTCAGTTTTTCATCGGCTCGCACAATGAAACGCTTTCCGTCGCAGCGATGTGAGTCCGCAATCCAGATCGTTCGCCCGTTAGAATCCACGGCTGAGACGCAACCCCAACTCCAACCGGCTTTGCTGAGATTCTCCGCAGCTTTACTGATTGTTGAGAACGATTTGCGGGACAGTTTTGTTGACCTGAAACTGAGCGCTCACTTTTTGAATAAGCGCTCGTTGCTCCTTTAATTCCACCCTAAGCGCAGCAATTTCCTTTTGCTGTTCCTGAATTGTGCGGTGTTCTTTGAGAAACTCGTTGAGCAACATTGCGTTCACTTGGTCGTAGCGAACGCTGTAGGCTGCTCCGTTGCGATCGCGGGCCACGAGATCTGGATTGACCTTTTCTACGTCCTCAGCTGCAAGGCCGAACTGCGGCGTGCGCTCGGCATCGATTTCCTTCTTGTAACGGAACGTGACCGGCTTAAGGGCGAGGATGCATTCGCTCGCCTTGTCCATCGGCTTAATCATCTCCTTGAAACGCTTCGAGGAGGGGACCGTGCCGAGTCGACCATTTTGATTTACCCGAACCTCCATACCTCCAATCGCCGCATCACTAATGCCGGCGATAAACGTTTTCGTTTGTGTTCCCTGTGTGCCGATGCGGATCGTGTTAGATTCGTCCCTAGCACCCTGGTTGCCTATATCGATATTGTTATCGCCAGTTGTTAAACGAAATCCGGCGTGAGTGCCCAAGGCAATGTTGCCGCTACCGGTTGTGTTGGCGTAGAGCGCGAAATCGCCGGCTGCTGTATTACTTCCGCCAGTCGTATTGCCAATAAGCCCAAAAATACCACTCGCGGTGTTGTTCGTGCCGGTGGTGTTGCCGAACAGAGCATAGAAACCGTTGGCTGTATTGTTATCGGCGTTGTTCAAATAAAGCGCTCGAACACCGGTGGCGGTGTTTGTGGAACCAGTTGAGTTATTATAGAGCGCACTCGTGCCATCGGCCGTATTGTTGGAGCCGCTTGTATTACTAAAGAGCGCAAATGATCCGTTGGCTGTGTTCGCGCTGCCGCCGCTGTTGTTAGAGAGCGCAATCCAACCGGTGGCTGTGTTGAGGGAACCGGTTGTGTTGCTTCCGAGCGCACCTGCTCCGGTGGCTGTGTTGAGGGAGCCGGTAGTGTTACTAAAGAGTGAATTGAAACCGGTGGCTGTATTGTCGTTGCCGATTGTGTTATTCGGGAGTGCTTGATGGCCGCTGGCCGTGTTCGCGCCGCCGCTTGTGTTGCTAAAAAGCGCATTAAAACCGACGGCCGTGTTGGCACTGCCGCTTGTGAGGCTGAAAAGCGCATCTTCACCCTCAGCGGTGTTGTTGCCGGGATAACCTCCGTCCGGTGGGGGTGTAACGGCCCTGCTAATGGGCAAAAGCGCGAAGCCGGTCAGTGTAACCAGCAATATTGCAATTGCTTTTAATGGAATCAATGGATTCATGGATTCTTCCTTCCTTTTCTTTTCCCCGCTGCGTTGAGTCACCTAGTTGCGGGTCCGGAAGGGGCGAAGAACCTAGCGGGAGAAAAATCCTCCGCCTGATTCAGATCCGTTTAACGATGTCGAGCTTGAAAAAAATCTCGCCTATTTGTCAAGCTAATTCGCCGATTCGAGTTCCACAAAAGCGGCTAGCTTTTCATCCGCACGCACAACGAAACGCTTTCGGTCGTCGCGATGTGCATCAGCAACAAAGATCGTTCGCCCGTGCGAACCCACGGCTGAGACACAGCCCCAACTCCAACCGGCTCTGCTGAGATTGTCAGCGATGATTTCCCAGTACTTCACAGGCGTTCAAGAATTAGTGGCACGTGCCATCGGAGTATTTCCAACACCGGACACCGCCATGATGTGAACAAGCCCCTCTTCCAGTTGCACCGCTCTCCGAGCCATCACGGCATACCGCCCCGATCCGGTGAAGCTGCTCAGCGACAGTTGCCGGGTTACTGCGCGGTATAGTTTCGATTCCACGTGTTGCCATCGGCTTAATAGGATCAGGAGTAGCAGCAGGCTTTGACGCGCTTCCTGCCGTCGCTTCCTGCCGCTGTCGCATCGCTTCTTCTTGCTGCTTCCGCAGCGCCTCCAAATTCGCATTTTGCTCGACGAAGTACGCATTGCCTTTGGCGGCGTCGTAATGAAACCGTGCCTGAACCTCTTTAGGCAATTCGGTGAAGTAGAGTTTTGAGATTCCCGATTTGGTCCTCAACACAATGCCATCAGGCTCAACGCGGCTGACCTTTGCGTTTTTGTATTCTTTCCCGTCAGTCGTCTTGAAGTCATCGGCGACTGCGAGTGACGCGGACAGCCCCGCTAAGATTGCCAGTGTGATTTCCCAGTGCTTCACGCGGCGTGATTGTGCCTTTTTGCTCTCCACAACGGCAATGACGAAATGATATAACCCGACGCCAATGACACGGGCCGCTACCTTCATCAGTGCTGCGCTTCTTTGCAGTGCGTCAGCGGCAGAATCGCCGCCTGTGACGTTTCTCTCGTCCTGTGAATGTCGCGATAATCACGGCCAGCATCGCTGGTCCAGTAAAGAATGATCCGTCAATTCCGCCTACGGATGCCAGCGCGATTTAATCGGTGGCGCCCTCTGATATGTTCAGTTGGCCGGGGCCGAACGTACGTTTGACTCAACAATCAGAGCGCACCGGGATTGAAAATAAATGGTTCGCCCTCACGAGCCGCGTAGTTGCTGTAAAAGCCGAAACGGACGGTGATCCACATACCGGTCTCTCACTCCATGGTGACTTAATCATTGCTTTAAAAGTGTTTCGGTCATCGACTGGCAGTACAACCGTTCCGGCTGACAGCGATAAATATAAGATTTTCCTTGCTATTTAGACAAATAACGTGAAAACCGTGTCAATCGGCAAGGGGGATTTCATGAGGGTGCAATCTGCCAAAAACGAACGTCACCAAACCAGCGCCACGCAGATTTAGGGCCAACCTCGATGCGCCACTGGTGATCCCAGCTGTGATTTCGGCGATGGTTGTGGCACTTTTGGCATTCCCAGGAAGAGCAGCTGCCTCCGTGCAACTCTCGATCATTGACCTTGGGACGTTGGGCGGAACCTATAGCGCAGCCCAAGCGATTAATAATCGCGGAGAGATCGTCGGCGAGAGCTCTACCGCCTCGGGAGAATTGCACGCCTTCCTCTGGCAAGATGGCACAATGATTGACCTCGGGACGCTCGGCGGAACGTCCAGCAGTGCCCGTGGCATCAACGAGCGTGGACAGGTTGTGGGTTCGAGCACAACGGCTTCGGGCGAGTCCCGCGCCTTCCTTTGGCAAGATGGGACGATGTTCGACCTTGGAACATTAGGTGGACCCTCTATCGGCAGCAGTGCCAACGCCATTAACAATCGTGGGCAGGTTGTGGGCGGGAGTGGGACCGCTTCGGGAGATTTGCATGCTTTCGTTTGGCAGGATGGCACAATGACCGACCTTACACCGCTGATCCATACCTTCAGCTCTGCTATCAGCATCAACGAGCGTGGGCAGATTGTAGGCCTCGGGGAGGGCTACTCCTTCCTCTGGCAACATGGCACTTTGACCAACCTCCTTCCGGGTAGATTCTCGATCCCCTATGATATTAATGACCGCGGGCAAATAGTGGGCGAGGCTGAGATTGACCCCGGGACAGCGGACCGCGCCTTCCTATTACAAGGTAACATGCTGACCGATCTCGGGACGCTCGGCGGCGAGGGTAGTGTTGCCCAAAGTATCAACAATCGCGGGCAGGTCGTTGGTGTAAGCCTAACCAGCGAGGAAGATGTGGTTCATGCTTTCCTGTGGCAGAATAGCATAATGATTGACCTAGGGACACTCGGCCGAGCCTTCAGCAATGCCGAAGCAATTAACGAACGGGGCCAGATTGCTGGCTTTAGCGAGAATCGCTCACGCGAGTTCCATGCTGTGCTCTGGACGAAGTAGGTGACCACTCTAACGGAGTAGATTTACAAGGCATAAATAAGAAGTTCTCTGCGCCCATCCGTCGCCCAGATATTACGTGGTAATCGCCGCCGTCATACCGGTGTCGCGTCGCGACAGATACCCCAGTTTCGGTGGACGGACGGTGGCGTTCACATTGCGCTTAGCGTGCGACAGGCAACAAACCGGGAATTGTTGCCGTTGAAGTACCCGCCAAAACACAATGGTGCCCGATTCGGAAAGTTGTGTTTGGTTGGACGCGAACGAAGTTTCCTTTTCGCATTCGGGCTAACAAAACGCTTAGAATCAACCAAAGCCGCGTCATCACTGTTACCGGTAAAGCTTTCTTCGATATCGGCCACGCCCTAAAAATCAGTCGAACCGGAGAACTGACCTACTGGGGTACGCTGCATGGGAAATTCACCCGGTCATGAAAATGGAACGTCAGTAACTCAGCTATCAACGCGGCTGCTCTCCAACTATATCGTGGCTTGCCAGTCTACTCCATTCTCATTAGGTGTTCAGACGCGCCCCAGACGTTTGCTGCGCTGCGGTAGTTACGGCAGATGGAAGGCGTCGACGCGGTTGGGCGATTGGAAGGCGCCAGTGGCAACATAGACGGTGCCGTTGGCGACAATTGGTTGAGCGCCAAATACGGAGCGAAATGGTTTGCCATCCGGGTCGGCGAGCGAGCCGAGGAAGGCGCCGAGCGCGGCCTCGAACATCATCAGCTCACCGCTATCGGCAATGTCGTAAATGACGCCGTTGGCGACGGTGACAGTGGATTCGGGTTCACCCGGCATTTCGCTCCTCCAGAGAAACGCCCCGTTTTGCGCATCAAAGGCCCACAATCCGAAATCCGGGTCTTCGGCATTGACGAAAACCCTGCCCTCGGCAATTGCCGGCGTGCTAACGTTGACGCCGGCACTACGATTCCTCCAAACGATGTGGCCATCGACGGCGTTCAACGCGTAAAGCGCGACGCCGCCGACGTAGACTATGCCGTTAGCAATAGAGGGCGCTGAGATATTGGCCTGCGCCTCGAGGTTGTGCCGCCAGATTCTGTGACCCGTGGCTTGGTCGAGCGCAAAGACGGCACTCCCGCCGGTGACGTAAACCACACCATTGGCAATGGCGGGTGTCTCCGTCAACGGGCTGAAGTCCGTAGGCGTGAATGTCCAGCGGCGAGTCCCGGTGAATTGATCGATGGCGATGGCATCGCCGCCATTGGTTATGTAAACGGTGTCATCAGTGACGGCGGGCGCGGACGTGATCGAGCCTGACTCGTCGTCGCACCAGAGCTGTTCGCCCGTGGCTGGATCGTAAGCAGCCAAGTCGCCGCCGCCATCGCCTACAAGTAGTAGACCACGGCTAAAGGCAGGCTGCACGGTCTCCTCGCCCGAACATGAGAGACGCACCCAACGCCGCACACCGCTATTCTCCTTGAGCGCGCGGACGCGGCCATCACTTGCGACAAAGACGGAGGTGGGTCCGAGCGTGGGGGCGGTGGTTTGCGCGTTGAAGGTGTCGCTGGTCCAGAGCAAAGTCAGATGAGACACGTTGGATGGACTCAGGATTGTTTCGGAATCGTTGTAGCTGGTGTGCGCTGCGTTGAAGCCATACTGGCGCCAAAGTGTATCGGCGGCGGTGGTGGAAGCGAGCAGGGTGCTGATTACAAGAGAGACCGTGGTTTTCATACAATTGATTTCGCCTAAGGCACGACCGTAAAGGTCAGGTCGTTGCCGTCGCTACCTTCGTAATTTACCTGGTAAGTGTTGCCGCTGACGGTGAACATCGAGCCGTTGGGAAGGTTGCTGAATGTGCCTGCGATCGGTGCCGCTGCGGTGTTGTTAATCACGGTAAACACTGTGCCAGGTGTAAGGGTGTTACTTCCAAAATCAGTAAAGGAAAATTGCGCGCCGCTATTGATGGTGACACCGAGGGCGACAACTTCATCCGCCGTCGCGTTACTACTGTTCAATCCGAAGTCGTAGCTTGCGTCGGAGTTAAACGTTAGTGTGCTCTGGATAGTAAGAGTCCCGCGTCTAACCGCAGTTTCGCCGGGGGAGAGAACCGCTCCGCGACCACTTCCATCTCCGACGGTTACATCCCCGGCAATTGTGCCCTTGCCGCCGAGTGTACCGGCGTTGACCTGCACCGCGCCAGTGCCCGTGCCAGAGCCGCTCGTGTTATTGACCAGAAGTTTGCCGCGTTGTTTAATAGTGGTGCCTCCGGTGAAGGTGTTTGAATTACGGAGAACTATCGTGCCAGTTCCAACTTTGGTCAGCGAACCCCCGCTGCCGCCGAATCTTCCGCCGTCTTGAATCGAACCCGAAAAGATCGTGTCGAGATTGTTTCTGCCCACGGTCAGATTGAGGGCTCCGAGGAACACAAGCCCATTTCCCTGGATCGAGCCGGTGGCCACACCCGGAGCGTTATGGCCGCTGATGTCCAGGAACGCGTTGCCGAAAACCTTCACGCGCGCCGTGCCGCCACTGGAATCATCGCTAAAATCAATGGTGCCCCCTCCGCCTCCGCCCGAGCCGCCGTTGGCAATCAGCGTGGCGTTGCCCGCGGTCGAAGCTCCGCCAAATCCGACCCCACCACCTGAGCTGATGTCCGTGGCGCCTTCAAGAGTAAAGGTGGCATTATCCGCGGTCGAAGCGTCGAAGAAACCGACGCCACTACCTTCACCGCCTTCCTGCCCAGGCGAGCATGTGAAGGTGCCGTTGCCTGCGCTCGAGCTGCCAGAAAAAGAGGTGGCACCCGGCGTTCCGTCGCTAGTGTCGGCACCGGCGTAGGTGAAAGTGCCATTGCCCGCGGTCGAAGTATCGGCGAAACGTACGGAGCCGGCGCATGGTTGGCAATTCACATCGCCGCCTTCGGTGTGAAAAGTGCCATTGCCCGCGGTGGAAGCGTTGGAGAAGGAGACTGTGCCGCCGTTGAAAAAGTCGCCGCTGCCTGCGGTCGAGTTTCCGAAAAAGCGGATAAATGTGAACCCGCCCGCGTTGAAGAAACCAGCATTGCCGGCGGTCGAGTTATCGTGGAATTCCACACCGCCACCGCCGTACCCGCCGCCCGAACCGATGGTGTTGGCAATACCCGCACTGCCCGCGCTGGAGCTGTCGAAGAATTGTGTGATGCCGCCTGGATTATCACTGGCCTCGGGGCCGCTGTCAGTGATGCGAGTCCCATTCCCCGCAGTCGCGCCGTTTGTGAATTGTATCGTTCCATGTTGTGTGCCGTTGATATCGGCCATAGTCACAAAATTCTGCGTGACCCCTGAATTATTCGTGATCCCCGCGCCGCTGACGGTCAACGTCAATGTGGGACCGACGGTGATGGTGAACGCACTCGCGCCGGCGTTAAAGACGATGCCGTTCACTTCCGTGTTAGCGGAGAGGAAGACATTGGTTGTATTGGAGGTGGCAAACGACGCCGTGTCTGTTGCGCCGTTAGGGACAGTGTGCGGCATCCAGTTTGCGGCGTGGTTCCAATCGCTCGTAGCGGGATTGGTCTTCCACGTAGCGCTGTTGGCAAAGGTGCTGCCTGCCGTTGAAAGCAGAAGCAGCAACGTCGCTACCGTCACAAATAATAACGGCAATCGTAGGCGCGGACGCGGAGGAGGCACCGCGAGTGATATTGATGAGGAGAGACGCATGATGTTTTTCATAATTTTCTTTTGTCAATGACCGGAGCGTCTTCCTAGCGGCCCGGCTGCTTTACTGATTGTTGAGAACGATTTGCGGGACAGTTTTGTTGACCTCAAGCTGAGCGCTCACCTTTTGGATTTGCGCTGCTTGTTCGTCGAGTCGCATAGCAAGTTGCGCCACGGTTGCTCGGAAATCCTTCTTTATCTGCACAATCGTCGCTTCTTGTTGCTGCACTTTGCGGTGCTCTTTAAGGAACTCGTTGAGTAGCATCGCGTTCACCGCCTCATAGCGGACGGTGTAGATTTCGCCTTTGGCATCGCGAACCACCAAATCAGGATTGACCTTTTCTACGTCCTCAGCTACGAGGCCAAACTGCGGGATGCCATCTGGGTCAAGCTCGTGCTTGTAGTGGAAGGTGACCGGTTTCAACGCGAGGATGGCTTCGCTCGCTTTGTCCATTGGCTTGATCTCATCCTTGAAACGTGCCGAGGAAGGCGGCACGCCAAGTTGACCACTGCTGTTTATGTGAACTACCGGGCCTGCAACTGCAGCACCAATAATTCCGGCGATAAAGGTAGCCGTCTGGGTTTGCTGATCGCCGATGCGAATTGTGTCGGCCTCGCCCGCAACACCGCGGTTGCCGATATCAATATTGTTAGCGCCCGTGGTGAGCTTGTCGCCCGCATTAGGGCCGAGTGCGATGTTGAAGTTGCCGGTGGTGTTACTAGAGAGTGAACGCTGACCCATTGCGGTGTTGTTGTTGCCGGTGGTGTTGGCAGCGAGCGCCTCAAGACCCGCCGCTGTGTTATTTCTGCCGGTCGTGTTACTTAGGAGCGCCTCAAAACCGGTCGCCGTGTTGAAGTCGCCGGCCCTGTTGCTCTCAAGCGCCTCAAAACCGGTGGCCGTGTTCCCGCCGCCAGTGGTGTTGTCACCGAGCGCAAAACCACCGATGGCCGTGTTCACGAAGCCGGTTCTGTTGCCACCGAGCGCAAAAAAACCGTTAGCCGTGTTGTCGGAGCCGGTGGTGTTCCTCTCGAGCGCCTGAAAACCGGTGGCCGTGTTTTGGAAGCCGGTTGTGTTGTTAAGGAGCGCCTCAAAACCAATTGCCGTGTTGTTGGTGCCGCTTGTGAGGTTCAAGAGCGCATCATCACCCTCAGCGGTGTTTCCGTTGGGATAACCCCCGTCTGGCGGCGGGAGGAGTGCTAGCGTTATAGGCAAAGGCCCAAAGCAAGCAAACGTGAGCGCGATGAGAAGTGGTAGAGTTGTCGTTTTAAATTGGATCACTGGATTCATGGTTCTTCCTTTCTTTTCCTTTTCCCCGCTGAGTTACTTTCTGGGATTGCGGGTCCGGAAGGGGCGAAGAACCTAGCGGGGAAATGTCCTCCGCCTGATTCAGATCCGTTTGACGACGCCGAGTTTGGAAAAATCTCGCCGCCTTGTCAAGCCAAAAAGCCGCCCCCGAATCGCAGATTCGAGTTCCCTAAACGCGGTCAGCTTTTCATCGGTGTGCACAACGAAACGCTTTCTGTCGCCGCGATGCGCGTCAGCAATTCAGTTCGTTCGTTTCAGTGGTGGATTGTGAAGGATGTAGCCGATGACTTTGCTTACTTGGCTAGCGTTTTACCAGCACAGGTGTCCCGATGTGAGCGGCGTTATAAAACTGGCGCGCTTTCCAATAGGGCATCCTAATGCATCCATGTGATGCAGGCACGCCGGGCAGGTAACCCTGGTGCAATCCGTAGCCCGGCGAGAATTCAAGGAAGTAGGGCATCGGGGTGCCCACGAAGTGCGAATGCGGCGGTCTACGGTCACGCAGGCTATCGATGTTGGCCTTCACGACATGGCCTGAGTCATCAACATAATCACCATAGAGACTGGACCGATGATCCTCGTCCTTACGGATCACCTGAAAGTCACCAGTCGGAGTGCGGTATCCTTCCCGGCCGCTCGATATGCGAGACGACGCGACTCTATACCCTCCACGGTAGAGATAGGCTTCTTGCTCTGGCAAGCTCACGACGATCGACGGCCGGCCTGAATGACGCTCTGGTAAATTCGATGTGACCATGTCGGTCATAGTGCTACAGGCGCTCAAGGCCATGAAGATCGCGCAGAGCGCCCAAAATTGTGAAAATCGATTCATTAGCAATGGAATCGGGTACGCGAAGTTTTCCAGCCGTTCACATGAACAAATAGTTCAATTGGATTAGATCTGTGTATGGCACCGACCGCCATCCGTCTTTCAGAATTAAGCTTTGGAGTCATAATCAACACCTCAAGCGGAGGCTGCGACTCCGGATCTGAGGCAGAATTGCTTAGCGTCCTTGGGAGTGCGGGCGTGACAGAGTGCAAAACCTGGTGTGGAGAGGCAGATCAAATGGAGCGGTCGTTCGCCGAAGCAGCGGTGCAGAAGCTCGAGGTGCTCATCGTGCTCGGAGGGGACGGCACCATTCGGACCGCTGCAGAAGCGTGTAGCAGGCGCGGCATGTACCTTCTGCCGCTGCCCGGCGGAACGATGAATATGCTCCCTCGAGCGTTGTATGGAGAGGTTTCATGGGAAAACGCGCTTAAAAATACGCTCGCTGATCCTGTAATAAAGATCCTTTCCGGAGGCCGCGTCGAAGACAACCAGTTTTTTGTTGCCGCCATTATAGGTGCGCCTGCGCTGTGGGTGGAGGCTCGCGAATCTCTTCGCGAAGGTGACATTGTTGATGCAATCAAAACAGGCACCTTCGCTTTCCAGGAAATGTTCGATGCGAAGATTCAGTATTTCATTTCATCGGAAACGAATGGCGAAGCTGAAGTCGTCGCTGTTATCTGCCCGCTCATATCGGAACAAATGGCTGAGTCGGAGCAAGCGCTTGAAGCCGCTTTCATTAATGTGGAGAACGCAATCGAACTAATCGGCCTTGCGACTGCCGCTGCCGTTGGCAAATGGCGCGACGCCCAAAAGATAAGCGTCAGCAAAACCAAACGGGTGACTGTGCAATCAAGCAAAGATATTCCGATACTTCTCGATGGAGAAAGGGTGAAGGTAGGTAGGAAGGCGGAGATCAGTTTTGTGCCAAGCGCTGTCAATGTCATTGTACCTGCCCAGAGGGTCAGCTAACAAGAACCTAGCGGGGAAATGGCCTCCGCCTGATTCAGATGCGCGTAGCGACGCGGAGGTTGGAAAAATCTCGCCAATATGTCAAATCAATTCGCTGTAAGCGCGCATCGCTGATTCAACCTCAGCAAACGCAGTCAGCTTTTCATGACGTGCACAACGAAACGCTTTCGGCTGCTCCAGATGTAGATCCGCAAGTGCGAAATTCGTTTTCGCCGATTGCATAACAAGCTTAAGATGCGCCGCACAGCGCCGATGTGGCGAAATGGTAGACGCAACGGACTTAAAATCCGTTGGGCCGTAAAAGGCCCGTGCCGGTTCGAGTCCGGCCATCGGCAGTTTTTCAATTTCGGATAGCGGAAAGCGGATAGATGGAGCGCCCTCTTTTTATTCCCATTGTTCTCGGAACTGCGCGTTAGGGACGGCAGAGCGAGAACGTCGCGCGTTTCGTTTTTGAGCAGACAAAGAAGCGCGCGGATGTGGAGACGGAACTGATCGATGTGTGCAAACTCCCAATGAAACTGGATGATGCAGGCGAGCAAATGAAGGACCCAACGTTCTCGGCGATGATCGATCGCTGCGACGGGCTGATCATTGTCACGCCCGAATACAATCACGGTTATCCGGGGCTTCTGAAACACGCGCTCGATATGAATTTGAAAGAATACATTCACAAGGCGGTTGGAATTTGCGGCGTGTCGGCGGGGCCGTTTGGCGGGGCTCGCGTGATCGAGGGCCTGCTGCCGGTCATGCGGGAGTTGGGTCTGGTTACAATTTTCGAGGACGTCAATTTCGGGAACGTGCGAAATATTTTCGACGAGCAGGGAAAATTACTCGATCAAGCTTATGTTCGACGTGTGGACAAATTTCTGAATGAATTAACATGGATGGCACGTGTGCTTCGCCACGGACGTGAGAACGTTTCGGAAGTGTAAGATGGAGTGAAAGGATTGCGAAAAGCGTGAAAGCGAGGCTGAGAATCGACATCAAAACGAATCGTGGCCAGGATCGTAGCAACCAATGAGAATTTGCTCTCAATCTTAAGCACGATTCAGTGCGACATGCGTTATAAGATTTGCAGTGACCGAACAGTGGAATGAAGAGCATCCATGTATCAATTCGTAATCAGCGACTGACATTGAAGGAGGATGAGACGCCGATCCGCAGTTACCCGGTGTCCACTTCGCGATTCGGCATCGGAACGGAAGAAGGCAGCATGAAAACGCCAACGGGTCGATTTTCGGTAGCGAAAAAGATTGGCGGCGACATGCCGAGCGGCACAATTTTCCAAAGTCGCATGCCGCTCAAGCCCAGCGATCCGCTTCCGCCAACGGAAGATCTGGTCACGTCGCGTATCTTATGGCTCGACGGATTAGACGAGCAGAATGCCAATACGCGCGACCGCTTCATCTACATCCATGGCACGAAACATGAGCACAAGATCGGCAAGCCGGACAGCTGCGGTTGTGTCAGAATGCTAAACGCGGATGTAATTGAGCTATTCGATTTAGTGGACCAGGGGACGCCAGTCGTAATCGAGGCATAAAATTGCGGGATTTGAGCGACTGCAGCCGTCGTATGCAGAAACTGCAAATTGTGCTTGCATACATCCAAAGAACCTAAGAGAAACGTTGCTTCCCGTGTGATCCTAAACGGGTACCTGCAGCTTGCGGCGAAAGGAGGCGATATAGATTGAAAATTGTAAGAGCAATCATGATCGTGGCCATTTTGGCCACTGCTTTGAGTTTCGGTGCTTGCGCTCAAAGAAAAGAGACCGTGACCACAAGCGCGGGAACGACCGGATACTCGAAATAAATCCGGCTCCCTGTTTGTGATACGTCCAAAAAAGTTAAGAAAAAGCATTGCTTCCCCGTTGTTCCCTGCCTAAACAGACCGGAGCAACCTGCTGCGAAAGGAGGCGAGATAGATTGAAACTATTGAAAACGATCGTGGTCGTGGCCGTTCTGGTCAGCGCTTTGGGACTCGGGGCTTGTGCGCAACACAAGGAGGTGGTGACTCCACCTATGGGGAAAACCGGAAAATAGCTCCGGCATCCGGCAATTTAACCTGGGCGGATTCGCCCAAAAGGCCAGGTCGTATTTCGGCCTGGCCTTTTTTCGCCTCCTGAATGTTCAGCCCTCATCCGGTCACGCGGCGGTAAAGCGACATACGAATAAGATGCCTCGCTTCCCATCTCATCCGTTTCCCGTTAAGCTGCGTGAATGGAATTGAAGGGTGAGCAGATTTCCCTCGTTGAACTTGCGGCGGTCGCTCTCGGAGGTGAAGCCGTTCATGTTTCTTCGATCGCGCGTCCGCGGATTCTCGCGGCGCGCAAACTGATCGAGGAAATTGTCGCACGAGATGTGGTGACTTACGGCGTCAACACGGGATTCGGCAAGCTCTCCGATGTCCGGATTCCCCATGCTGAATTGCACCAGCTTCAATTGAACCTAATTCGCAGCCACGCGTGCGGAATTGGAAATCCGCTGTCCGAAGGCGAGGTGCGCGCGATGATGTTGCTGCGCGCGAACGTCTTGGCTCTCGGTATGAGTGGCATCCGTTGCGAAGTCGTCGAGTTGCTTTGCGAAATGCTCAACCGGGGCGTCCATCCCGTCGTTCCAGAAAAAGGTTCGGTCGGGGCGAGCGGTGATCTCGCTCCGCTTGCGCATCTTGCATTAAGTCTTGTCGGTGAAGGCGAAGTTTTCTTTCAAGGGCAACGGATGTCGAGCGCCGGCGCTCTGCGGCGAGCTGAGTTAACGCCACTGCAACTTGAAGCAAAAGAAGGCCTGGCATTGCTCAACGGCACCCAGGCGATGCACGCGGTTGGTGGGCTCGCGCTTTTGCGCGCCCAGCGCCTCGCGCGTATCGCTGACGTTGCCGGCGCGATGAGTCTCGAAGCGTTGAAAGGCACCCCTGCCGCTTTCGATTTGCGGTTACAGGAAGCGCGACCGCACCCAGGCCAGAAAGCTGTGGCCAAACATCTTTTATCGCTGATGGAGGACAGCGAAATTCGCCAGTCACACGTCAAAGGCGATCCGCATGTCCAAGACGCATACAGCCTCCGTTGCATGCCGCAGGTGCACGGGGCAGTTCGAGGCGCGTTGACGCATTGCGAAGATGTTTTGCTGATTGAATCTGCATCAGCGACCGACAATCCGCTTGTGTTTGCGGACAGCGGAGAAGTGATTTCCGGCGGTAACTTTCACGGCGCACCGCTTGCCTTCGCGTTCGATTATGCTGCGATCGGGATTGTCGACCTGATGAACATGAGCGAGCGCCGTATCGATCGGTTGGTTAATCCGGACAAGAACGAAGGGCTCTCTGCATTCCTGGCACGGAAACCGGGCGTCGAATCGGGCTTCATGATTGCGCAGGTCGCGGCTGCTTCGTTGGTCAACGAAGCGCGTGTGCTAGCACACCCGGCGAGCGCTGACAACATCACCACGTCTGGTGGAAAGGAAGATCACGTTTCAATGGGGATGACGAGCGCGCTAAAGCTGCGATCGATTGTCGATCTTGCCGAAAACTTACTGGCGATTGAGCTGCTCACAGCTGCTGAAGGCTTGCAGCATCGCAGGCCGTTGAAAGCTGGAGCAGGCGTCGAGCAGGCGTTCGCTGTTGTGCGGGAGATTGCCCCGCCACTTACGCATGACCGTGCGCTCTCGGGCGACATTGCACGTGTTGCCGAAGCGATTCGCCGGGGCGATTTTGATGGCGAGGACGAAAAGTCATGAGCGGAAAACGAATCATCCGCGCGCCACGCGGCAGCCAACGCACCTGCAAAGACTGGCATCAGGAAGCCGCAATGCGGATGTTGATGAACAATCTCGACCCAGACGTAGCGGAGAATCCAGATCAGTTGGTCGTGTACGGCGGAACCGGTCGCGCTGCCAGAAGTTGGGAGGCATTTGAGGCGATCGTTCGCTCGCTGCGCGAGCTCGAAAATGACGAGACGCTTCTCGTGCAATCCGGAAAACCGGTCGGCAAATTCCGGACACATGGTGAAGCGCCGCGTGTCCTCATCGCGAACTCCAATCTTGTCGGACAATGGAACAACTACGCTGAGTTCAATCGGCTCGAGCGAATGGGGCTGACGATGTATGGCCAAATGACTGCCGGCTCATGGATTTACATCGGCAGCCAGGGAATTGTGCAGGGAACGTACGAAACTTTTGCCGCTGCTGGACGCAAACATTTCAGCGGCTCGCTCGAAGGAAAATTCGTACTAACCGGTGGCCTTGGAGGGATGGGTGGTGCGCAACCGCTCGCCGCGACAATGAACGGTGCGGTTTTTCTCGGAGTCGAAGTCGATCCTGCGCGGATCGAGAAGAGACTGAAGAGTGGATATTGCGACAGGAGCGCGGATTCGCTCGACGAAGCGCTGAAATTAATCGATCAGGCGCGCACAGATCGAAAATCGATATCCGTCGGATTGGTCGGTAATTGCGCCGATGTCCTGCCTGAAATTGTGAGGCGGGGAGTTGTCCCTGACGTTCTCACCGATCAAACCAGCGCGCACGATGCACTAAACGGCTACGTCCCGCACGGAATGTCGCTCGAGGATGCGCTCGCGTTGCGCCGGAAAAATCCGGACGAATATATCGAGCGCGCGATGCATTCAATGGCTGTGCATGTCGAAGCCATGCTGGCATTGCAAAAGAAGGGCGCAGTTACTTTCGATTATGGAAACAACATTCGCGCGCAGGCAAAGAAGCACGGTGTCAAAAACGCATTTGATATTCCGGGGTTTGTTCCGGAATACATTCGTCCGCTATTTTGCGAAGGGCGGGGTCCATTTCGGTGGGTCGCGTTGAGCGGTGACCCCGAAGACATCGCACGGACCGACAAACTCGCCCTCGAATTATTTCCTGAAAACCAAACGCTGGCGCGCTGGCTCGAGCTCGCCGAGAAGCGCATTCAATTTCAAGGATTGCCTGCGCGGATTTGCTGGCTCGGCTACGGTGGGCGCGCCGAGTTTGGTCTTGCGATGAATGAATTAGTGAAACGTGGCGAAATCAAAGCGCCCATCGTGATCGGCCGCGATCATCTCGACTCCGGCTCCGTCGCGTCTCCTAATCGCGAAACAGAAGGCATGCTCGACGACAGCGACGCAATCGCTGACTGGCCATTACTGAATGCGCTGATCAATACCGCTGCGGGTGCCTCGTGGGTGTCGATCCATAACGGTGGCGGCGTCGGCATTGGTTTCTCGCAACATGCCGGAATGGTTGTCGTTGCTGACGGCACCGAAAATTCCAAACGTCGGCTGGAGCGTGTACTTAGCAGCGATCCCGGCATGGGCATCCTTCGCCACGCCGATGCCGGCTATTCGCGCGCTATCGAATTCGCCGCGAGGCACGACATCAATATCCCAATGCAGCCGCGAGCGCGGGATTGACCGTAGCAGGCAAAGGCATTCCAATGCAGAAGCTTATCGAGTGCGTGCCGAATTTCTCTGAGGGGCGAGATCAAAACATTATTGGGCAGATTACTGACGCCATTAAATCAGTAGATGGCGTTTCGTTGCTGGACGTCGATCCCGGGGCGAGCACGAATCGGACGGTGGTGACTTTTGTCGGGAATCCTGAAGCGGCAGTGGAGGCGGCGTTTCGCGGCATCAAAAAAGCGGCGGAACTGATCGACATGCGTAAACACAAAGGAGCGCATCCACGGATGGGCGCGACTGATGTCTGCCCATTCATTCCGGTCAGCAGCGTTAGCTGGGAAGAGGCAGTTGAGTGCGCGAATCGCCTTGGAAAACGCGTGGGCGAGGAATTGAAGATTCCGGTCTATCTCTACGAAAAAGCTGCCAAAGATAAATCACGCTCGAACCTTTCCATTATTCGCGCAGGCGAATACGAAGGATTTTTTGAGAAAATAAAGCAACCCGAATGGAAACCAGATTTCGGGCCCGCCGTTTTCAATGAGAAATCGGGCGCGACAGTCATTGGGGTTCGCGATTTTCTCGTGGCCTACAATGTGAACTTGAACACGAAATCGGTGCGTCGTGCGACCTCGGTTGCGTTTGATGTGCGAGAGCAGGGGAGAGTAAAGACTGAAGACGGCACGCCTTCGGGCAAACCGATTCTGGATTCCAACGGCGAAGCCGTTCGGATTCCTGGCATGCTGAAACATGTGAAGGCGATCGGTTGGTTCGTGAAGGAATACGGGATCGCGCAGGTCTCGATAAATCTCACCAACATCGAGGAGACACCGTTGCACGTTGCATTCGATGCCTGCATAGAATCGGCCGCAAGGCGCGGCTTGCGCGTGACTGGTTCGGAGATTGTGGGCATGGTTCCAAAAAAATGCTTGGTTGATGCCGGCCGCTATTTTCTTCGCAAGCAGCGATGGTCCGAAGGCGCTTCAGAGGAAGAGTTGATCGATATTGCGATTCGCTCGATGGGCTTGAGCGAATCGAGACCTTTCGATCCGAAAGAGAAAGTGATTGAGTTGAAGATTGAATCCGCTGAACAAAAGCTGTCCCTGGCGAAGATGAATCTGCGCGAATTTTGCAATGAAACGTTGAGCGATTCGCCCGCGCCGGGCGGAGGTTCCGTGGCAGCGTTGATGGGCGCGTTAGGTGCGTCGCTGGGCGGAATGGTGGCGAATCTTTCTGCCGGGAAACGTGGCTGGGACGACAAGCTCGAGTATTTCAGCGGTTGGGCCGTCAAGGCGCAGCAACTCAAGGACGAATTGCTGTCGCTTGTAGACGAGGATACGGCCGCTTTCAACAAAGTAATGGATGCATTGGCGTTGCCCAAGGAATCCGCCGAAGAAAAGGCTACACGTGCTACGACCATTGAAGAGGCGACTAAGCATGCGGCAGAGATTCCCCTGAAAGTCATGGAAACGGCATCGAGGTCGTATGCCTTGCTGGCCGAAATGGCGGAAAGAGGAAATCCAGTCTCAATCTCCGATGTCGGTGTCGGTACCCTAGCTACTCGCGCGTGCATCGAAGGGGCGGCATTGAACGTGCGAATCAATCTTGGCCAATTGAAGAACGAGAAATCCAAAAAGGATCTTCAGGAGAAGGTTCGAAAGATCAGCGCGGATTCCGAGGCACAGTTCAAGACCATCATCGAGGTTGTCGAAGGCAAGCTAAACAAATCGTGAAGTCACTCGCTGTTCTTCACGCTTCGCAACTCGTCACGCTGGCTGGACCGAACCGATTCCGCGTAGGCGCGAAGATGTCTACGCTAGCGATTATTCAAGACGGCGGAATGCTGATCCGCGAGGGAAAGATCGACCTCGTCGGCGCCAGCACTGAGATCGAGAACAAAGCAGGCGATTCGGAAGTTATCGATGCTCGTGGGAAAGTCGTTCTCCCCGGTTTTGTCGATGCGCACACGCATTTGGTTTTTGCGGGGAATCGTCTCGACGATTTCGAGCGCCGCGCGCGTGGCGAAACGTACGAACAAATCGCGAAAGCCGGCGGCGGGATTTGGTCAACTGTTGAAAAAACCCGCGCGGCATCGGATGCCGACCTTCTTGCTCAAGCAAAGAAACATGCAGAGTGGTTTCTGCGCTGTGGGACGACCACGGTTGAAGCCAAGTCTGGCTACGGACTGACACTCGATGATGAGTTGAAAATCTTGCGCGTGATGCGGCGGCTCAAGGAAGAAACGTCGCTGGAAATTGTACCGACGTTGCTCGGAGCGCACGCGGTCCCGCGCCACATGAATGCCGACGAATACATTGATCTTGTTATCGATGGGATGTTGCCACGGGTCGCGGGCGAAAAACTCGCGGAGTTTTGCGACGTATTTTGCGAGCCTGGGTATTTCGACATCGAACAATCGAGAAGAATCTTAACGGCAGCCAGGAAACTCGGACTGAATCTGCGAATTCATGCCGATCAACTCACTAATTCTGGCGGAGCACAGCTTGCTGCTGAATTGAAAACGACTACAGCGGATCATTTGGAGAAAACAGAGGAGCAGGGAATTGCGGCAATGAAATCAGCCGGCGTGCAACCGGTGCTCTTGCCGGGTTCAGTGTATACGCTCGGATTGTCGGATTACCCGCGCACGCGCGAAATGATCGAGGCCGACCTTGGGGTTATAATCGCAACCGATTTCAATCCAGGCTCCTCGCCAACACCGAGTATGCCGATGATTCTGTCGCTTGCATGCACGCAGATGAAAATGTCACCAGCGGAAGCAATCACAGCAGCGACGATCAACCCTGCTCACTCTCTCAATCGCGGCGATACGATGGGTTCGCTTGAGGCAGGCAAACTAGCGAACTTTTCGATTTTCGATTGCGAAAATTACCGCGAGTTGGCGTACTGGTTTGGAATTCCGCAGACGCATTCCGTTTACGTCTGTGGTAAATGTGTTTCAAGAGCGGGCGGTCTCTAGTCCGCCGCAAGGAAGCACATCAAAGAATGTCGCCGGAAGAACAACTCTTAAGACTGGAAAAGGAGTTCGCAGAAGCCGTTGTCAAAAACGATCCCGAAGCAATCGCACGATTTGTCGCTGATGACTGGATAATCATCGATGCGGACGGAGGAATCGTTGACAAGGTCCGTTTCCTCACCGTGGTCAAGTCGCATGACTTAACGCACGAGATAATGGAGTCGGACGATATTCGTGTTCGTGTTTATGGAGACAGCGCGGTTGTTACTACGCTAACTCGCACCAAGGGCAAATTCATGAGACAAGACTTCAGTACGCAAGAGCGGTCTACGGATTTCTTTGTGAAGGTCGATGGGCGGTGGCAATGCGTTCTGACGCAGCTTACTCGATTTGCAAAATGATGAATCCATAGCTCGCGACAGCCAGAGCTCACCCGCTGGTGCATTTTGCGGCGCTCGAAGAGCGCCGCTACACTGATTCAATGAAAGTTGAAGTCGAAAAGCACCCAGGATTGGTCTCGAAGCTGCAGATTGAGTTGCCTCCTGAGGATGTGGCAAAGGAGTGGGATGCGATCGCAAATAGCTTCGCGCGAGTCGCAAAGATTCCGGGTTATCGGCCGGGGAAGGCGCCGCGTGCCGTGATCGACAAAAGATTTCGCAAAGAAATCCAGGAGGAACTGACCAAAAAACTCGTCTCCAAAAGTTATCACGAAGCAGTCGAACGGGAGCAATTACGTGTGGCTTCTTTGACGAACATCGAAGACGTTCAGTTCGGCGAGAACAAATCGATGCGCTTCCGCGCTACCGTGGTTACCGCGCCGGAATTCGAGCTGCCGGATTACAAGCAAATTCCCGTGCAAGTGCCAGACACAAAAGTTTCTGATGTCGACGTCGATGAGGCGCTGGATCGTTTGCGTGATCAATCCGCCGACTTTGTAGATGTGCCGGCACGCGGGTTAGAAATGGGCGATTTTGCAGTGCTCGATTTCGACGGATCAGTGGAGAGCAAGCCGATCAGCGAAATCGCGCCGCAAGCCAGCAAGAATTTGTACGGCGGCAAAAAATTCTGGCTGCATCTCGCGGCTGGCAATTTTCTGCCGAAATTTTGTGAACAGTTGATCGGGCAAAAACCCGGTGAAACGCGCCTCGTGATCGTCCATTTCCCAGAGGATTTTATGGTGAAAGAATTGGCAGGCAAAAAAGCGGATTACGCCGTTACGTTGCGTGACATCAAGGAGAAGGTTTTGCCAGCAGTCGATGACGCGTTCGCGGCCAAATTAGTTCCCGGAAAAACGCTTGCCGATCTTCGCCAGATGATCGAGCACGATATTGAACATGCAAAAGAGCATGATGCTGAGCGAGCCAAGGAATCGCAGATCGTCAAGTTTTTGCATGAGCAGACTCAGTTCGAGTTGCCTCCAGCGCTTCTTCAAAATGAAACACGTCGTGCATTGGCTGAATTGGTGCAACAGAACCGCGAGCGCGGTGTTACTGATGAGATGCTGAAGGAAAAGGAAAAAGAGCTCATCGATGGTGCTGCGAGTCTCGCGGGGCATCGGTTGAAAACCAATTTCATTCTGCACCGGATTGCGGAGCGCGAAAAAATCCAGGTAGTGAAGGAAGATATTGATTTTCGCCTCAAGCAGGAGGCGGCGCGTTATGACATTTCGCCAGAGAAAATGCGCAAGGAACTGCAGCAAAAAGATGCATTGGATGACGTCGCTGAACAAATTCTGCTAGGCAAGACTCTTGATTTCCTAAAGGCGAATGTTAGCGTCGAAACAGTGCAAGAGAGCACCCTTAAAGAAGAAAAATCATGAGTGTAGCGGATGAAAACGTTTCCCAGGTGCTGATTCCGATGGTGGTGGAGCAGACTGGCCGCGGCGAGCGCAGCTACGATATCTATTCGCGGTTGCTCAAGGACCGTATTGTCTTCATCGGAACGCCGATGGACGATCACATTGCGAATCTCGTCATCGCTCAGCTTCTCTTTCTGCAAATGGAAGACTCCAAGAAGGACATCAACATCTACATCAATTCGCCTGGCGGCTCGGTGACTGCAGGACTCGCGGTATATGATACGATGCAGTTTCTCACTTGCGACGTGACGACTTACTGCCTTGGGATGGCTGCGAGTATGGCGGCTGTGCTCCTTTGCGCAGGCACGAAAGGCAAACGTTTTGCGCTGCCGAATTCCGACATCATGATCCATCAGGTTTCCGGCGGTGCGCAGGGCGCGGCGAGCGACGTTGAACGGCAGGTCGATTACATGTTTAAGCTAAAGAAACGCCTCATCCGAATCATGGCGCAACACACTGGGAAAACGGAGGAGCAAGTCCGGGGCGATTCAGATCGCGATTATTATATGTCCGCAGAAGAGGCGAAGGCATATGGCTTGGTGGACGAAGTGATTAAGTCCCGAAAGGAAATTAAGTTGCTCGACGGCGCGACGCCGCCTTCCAGTGACCGGTCAGTGGAAATCGCGGAGGTGGCTTTGCCGCGCAAGGCCGCGGGATAACAGCGACTTTTTTAAAACCAATATGGCCCGCGCTTCCAATCTCACCATGTGCTCGTTTTGTGGCAAGAGCCATGCCGAGGTGCGCAAGCTAATCGCTGGTCCTGGCGTTTATATCTGCGATAGCTGCATCAACGTTTGCAAGAGCATTCTTGATAAGGAACTCAATGAGGACGCCCGGCGTCAATCGTCCAACATTCGCGTACCTAAGCCGGCGGACATCCGACGCGCGCTCGATCAGTATGTAATCGGGCAGGAGATCGCGAAAAAGACGCTGTCTGTGGCGGTCCATAACCACTACAAGCGAGTGCTGCAAACCGCGTCGCCCGCCGAGGCGTCCGCTGCGTTTCAGCCCGACCTGCTTGCGGATGTTGAAATTGAGAAGAGCAACATTTTACTCATCGGACCTACTGGCTCCGGCAAAACACTGCTTGCCAAGACACTTGCCAGGATCCTGGACGTGCCGTTTTGCATTGCTGACGCGACAACGCTGACCGAAGCCGGCTACGTCGGCGAAGACGTCGAAAACATCATCCTGCGGCTCCTTCAAAATTCGGATTACGACGTGAAACGAGCGGAGATTGGCATCGTTTACATCGACGAAATCGATAAGATTGGACGCAAGACCGATAACGTGAGTATCACTCGTGACGTGTCCGGCGAAGGAGTGCAGCAGGCGCTTTTGAAAATTTTGGAGGGCAGCACGTGCAATGTCCCGCCCCAGGGCGGCCGCAAACATCCGCACCAGGAATACATCCAGGTCAACACTGAGAAGATTCTCTTCATTTGTGGCGGGGCATTTATTGGGCTGGATAAGATCATTCAAAAGCGCGTCGGCCAAAAAGTAATGGGCTTTGGCAGCCCGACGCTCGAAGTGGAAGAAGCATTGCGAAAGCAAGCTGTCCGACACGTGGAGCCGGAAGACTTGCTCACTTTTGGAATGATTCCCGAATTCATTGGACGCCTGCCGGTTGTTAGTTCGCTCGATGCGCTAACAGAAGAAGAAATGGTAGCCATTCTGACTGAGACGAAAAACGCCATGGTGAAGCAGTACAGCAAACTATTCTCGATGGAAGGCGTCCGTTTATCTGTGACCAAAGATGCGTTGCGGGCGCTGGCGGCGCAGGCAGTTACAAAGGGTACAGGCGCGCGCGCTCTCCGTTCGATGCTCGAGCGGATCATGCTCGACATCATGTACGATGTGCCCAGCCGCGAAGATATCGCCGAAGTCACAATCAATCGGGCGGTGGTGGAGGGCAAAAAACTTCCACTGATTCGTAAAAAGCAGGACAAAACGGCGGCCTGATTTGGCGGAAAACGCCGAACGCTCCCCTCAGCATTCAAAGCTGTCATTCTGAGCGAAGCGAAGAATCTCTGATCCGAGATGTTTCGCTTCGCTCAACATGACAGGACTGCTGGTTAGAATGTTGAGTGTTTGGGATTGCGCGTCGACTGTGAGGCCTGCCATGCGCGCAGCCATTATCAACACCGGGACCGAGCTTTTGCTTGGCGATGTTCAGGACGCGCATCTCGCATTCATCGCACGCGAGATTTTTCCGTTGGGTCTGCGCATCGAGGAGCGGCGCACGGTCCCAGACGCCGAGGTCATCAGGGGAACGGTGAGTGACTTGCTTCCGGCCTGTGAAATTCTTTTCGTGACCGGCGGTTTGGGTCCAACCACCGATGATACCACTCGAGAAATGGTTGCCGATGTACTCGGATTAGAGCTGTATCAGGACCCACAACTGCTGACTTCGCTTCAGCAGCGACTTCGAACACGGGGAATCAAATGGTCTGAGGGGATTGCTCGTCAGGCCAATGTCCCGGCAGGCGCACAGGTTCTTCCGAATGAAAACGGAAGCGCCTCGGGATTCTATTTGAAGCCAAATATTAATCCCCGGATTCCATCCCCGCATATTTTTGTCCTGCCAGGGCCGCCGCGCGAGCTTCAGCCGATGTTCCGAACATCCGTTATGCCGATCTTACGCTCAATCGTACCGGCCTCGGCGTTACTGGAGCGACGGCTGTACAGGATCGCCGGAGTGGGGGAGTCGCTCGTTGAGGAAGCAATCGGCAGAAAAGTTTTGGCGATTTCGGGGATTGAGCTCGGCTATTGTGCGAGACCAGGCGAAGTGGAAGTGCGCATTATCGGGAAAGCCGACGCGATTGAACAGGCGGGTGCCATCATCAGATCGACGTTGGGAGTCTCGATCTTTTCTACAGCGAATGAAAACCTAGAGGAAGTAATCGTCAAACTGCTCATACAGCGCAATGAAACGATGGCCACCGCAGAATCGTGCACTGGCGGATTGATTGCGAACCGCATCACGAATGTGCCGGGCGCGTCGACCGTTTTTATTGCCGGTTATGTTTGTTACGCTGATCAGGCCAAGACCGACATGTTGAATGTCGATCCAAAGGTCATCAAAGAGCACGGCGCCGTGAGCGAGCCGGTTGCACGCGCTCTTGCCGAACATGCCCGCTTCCGTGCGGGATCCAACTATGCTCTCGGAACGACTGGAGTTGCCGGGCCAACCGGTGGATCGCCGGAAAAGCCAGTGGGAACGGTTTACGTTGCCCTCGCGTCAACGGAGTCAAAAACGACCGCGAAGAAATTCTTTTTCCCCACTGATCGTGAGACCTTCAAGGAGCTAACAGCGCAAGCGGGGTTTGAGATGCTACGGCGCACGCTGCTTCAAAAGTCCAATTCTCAAACCCCAATATCCAAAGAAACTTCAACCTCCATTCTCCAATAGCAAAGACAGATTTCTTGAGATCTGGTCATTGGAGTTTCTCTGGAGCTTGGCTGTTGGAGTTTGTAGCCTAGTAATCGCCGACGTCCACCGGTGTTCCCACTCTCGCGTGGTCGTAAAACAATTTTGCGCCATCGGCCGACTCGCGTATGCAGCCATGCGAAGCGGGGTAGCCAGGCAAAATTCCGACGTGCATCCCGACACCTTCGCCGGTAAGGCGAAGGAACCATTGCATGGGCGCGCCGGCAAAGTGCGTTCCGCTCGGCGCGGAATCGATTCGCGCACTGACGCCCGCGCGCACGATTCGGCCAGAACCATCCACAAAGTTACCGTATAGGCTGGAATGATGATTCGGGTCCTTTTCCATCACAGTGAAATGTCCGCTCGGTGTACCGTGACCGCGTTTGCCGGATGAAATCGGACCGTCAGCCACGATGTCGTCGCCGATCATCAGATACGTGCGCTGCTTCGAAAGCGACACGACAATTCGGGTGTTATCCGGCGTCGCCTGATTCAATAAAGATTGATTCACTTTCAATGGCGCCTGCCTTTGAATAAGCTCCGACGCTTTGCGCACCGGTTGCGGTGTCGGTCTTGGTTGCTTTGGTCCGAAGAGACGGAACTGGCCGTTGATCGAACAGGTAAAAACAGTCAGCGAAAACGCACAAACCAGTATGGAAATCTTTGCCCGCATAAATTTAGCCGCCATTGTAGCTGTTCACGCGCCGAATCCAACCCGTTAACCAACGTGATTCATGCCGTCCGACCGGAGCGTTGTGCACGCGTCGAGTCAAGGTCGCCCTCGCCGCACGCGCGAATTCATCAACCGCATCAGCGTCACCGGTACCATGCATGCTTTCGAGGACCTGAAGCAAGCCCCATCCCTGACCTTGGTATCGCTCCGTATGCAGGACGCCTTCCCCCTTGAAGTTGACATAATCGACAATGGCGTAGCAGCCTTGCGCAGTTCTCGCCAGGCGGTCGAACTGTTGCTGTACGTTGGCTCGATCGCCAGGCGCCGCTTCATCCAGCATTTTAGGCAGCGCGCTCTCCAACCGGCCAATGAGAAATTCGGCCTGAAGAGCGATCGTATCCACCAGAAACTGGCGTAATTGATTCATCTCTATCGTGTGTTGCGCGCGAAGAAACTCCGCACGTGAGTTCCATGGACATGGCTGTTCGCCGCCTCTCAAGAGCAATGTTGGCAATTTCGCGCCGCGTTTTGAAATGAAACTCACGACTTTGGGAAAACTTTCTTCAAATGGGCCGCGTCGTCCTTTCGGATACCAGATGAAATGGCCAATGCCGAGCGATGCAAAGTCTTCGCCTTGATTCCATGAAGTCAGCCCGGAAATAGTTCCATTACATTCGTTTTGCCAGATTTTTTTTCCGATCCTTTGAACGTCGGAATGCGAGAGAGTGATTCCGCAGGAGATCTGCGGCCACAATGGAATCATCCAGGTAATAAGCAATAGTACCAGGGGATAAGGGCGCCTGGATGACCAGTCATGCTGTTTTCTTGACGGGCGGCATTTATCCATTAGCGTGCGGCTTTCTGCGGCGGTTAGCTTAATTAAACCCGGCGCGGGAATCACCATCTTATGAAATATTTCATTCTTATTGTCAGCGCATCCTTAGTTGCATTGCCGTTGTTCGGGCAAGAGAAATCACCGCAACTTAAAGACCAGAAGGACAAGGTCAGCTACAGCATCGGCATGAATATTGGATTCAATCTTAGCCGGCAGAAAGTAGACATTAATCCCGACATTCTCGCCGCCGGCATCAAAGACTCCATCGCCGGTAAACCGCAACTGACCCAAGACCAAGTCAAAGACGTAATGGCACAATTTGAGAAAGACATGGAACAAAAACAGAAGCAGGCGGGAGAGAAAAATAAGACCGAGGGCGCGAAGTTTCTCGAGGAGAACAAAAAGAAACCAGGAGTAAAAACAACTGCCAGTGGGTTGGAATATAAAGTCGAGAAGGAGGGAAGCGGACCCCAGCCCAAACCGACCGACATGGTGACGGTAAATTATCGCGGCACTCTCATCGACGGCACTGAGTTCGACAGTTCTTACAAGCGCGGGCAGCCGGCCACTTTTCCAGTTACTGGCGTCATCAAGGGGTGGACCGAAGCGCTTCAACTGATGAAAGTCGGATCAAAATATCAGTTGTGGGTTCCACCGAGCCTCGCCTATGGCGAACGCTCCGTCAGTCCAGAGATCGGTCCCAACGCGGCTCTGATTTTTGAAGTAGAACTACTGGACGCCAAGCCGACTCCAACGCCTGCCGCGCCGGGTTCGCCGAGAGCGACGCCACCGGCTGCGTCAAAGGGTACTCCGCCGTCCGCGCCATCGCCGAAATAATTGTGGCGGCTTTGTCCGCCAAGTAAGCGCAGTACGTCCGAGTCCGAGGCTTTAATGAAAAGCCCTGCGGATTAAGGTAGCTGCGTGCCAGAGGCGTTGATCAACGAACCGCTGTCGTTTGCCATTGTATCCGGGGCGCATCGCCCCATAAGTCTTCGAGACTGTAGAAAGCCCGCTTGTCCTGATGAAAAATGTGGACAACAACCTGCAGGAAGTCGAGCACCATCCATTGGCTGGCGGGAAATCCATCAATCGCTACAGGCCGAACAGAATGGTCCTCTCGCAATCGTGTTTCGATTTCGTTTGCGATCGCTTTCAGTTGAGGCTCGGAGCTGCCAGAGCAGATCACAAAAAAATCCGTGAACGTCGAGATGTCGCGCAAATCCAGCACAACGATGTTTTCCGCCTTTTTGTTCGAGGCGAGGTCCGCGCAGGTTGTTGCTAAGCTTTCCGGGGTTATTTCGATTGCTCCAGGTAAAGTTTCTCGCGGCGGATGATTTCTTCCACTGCTGGCGGTACGAGATAACGAATGCATCGGCCAGAGGCAACTCGCTTTCTTATTTCTGTTGCCGAGATGTCGATTTTCCGCTCAATGACGGGATAAGAGTGGGAGCGTGGTTGACCGGTGCGATCGAGGACAATGAAATGCACCATTTTTTCCAGCTCGGCAAAGCGATGCCATTTTGTGAGCTTGGCCACGTTATCTTCACCGACCAAACAGTAGATCGCTGCATCGCTGTTGCGTCGCCGAACTTCTTCGACGGTATCGATTGTGTAAGAGGGTGGCGGGCGACGCAGCTCACAGTCTTCCACGGAAAACCTCGACTCGCCTTTAACCGCCGCCCGCAACATTGCTAATCGTGATTCGCTGCTCGCAATCGGAGCGGCCTTCTTCAGAGGAGAAATCGCCGCCGGCACAAAGATTACTTCGTCAACTCCCAATGTTTCGAGAGCGTCGCGGGCGAGAATCAAATGGGCGTGATGGACCGGGTCGAACGTGCCGCCATAGATTCCTATTTTCAACGCTGAATGCTCAATGCTCAGCGCTCAACATTCAACACCATCCTGTCATGTTGAGCGAAGCGAAACATCTGTAATCTGAGATCCTTCGCTTCGCTCAGAATGACAGCCGTTGAATATTGAGGCTTGGGCGCTAATCTGTCCGCCCATGGAGAGCGATTCCCTGGGTCAACTCATTATGATCGGCGTTCCGGGCAAGGAACTGGACACCGAGACTGCGCAATTGTTCCGGCGGGTGCAACCGGGCGCTTTTATTCTTTTCGGCCGCAACCTCGAAAACGCCGCGCAACTTCGAAAGCTTATCGACGATTTGCGCGACCTCAGCGAAATCGAGCCAATCATCACGGTAGATCAGGAGGGCGGTCGCGTTTCGCGATTACGCAGGATCGGCAACGAACCGCCAAACGCACAACAACTGCGCGAAAAAGGCGATCTCGATTTGATCAGGCGTCACGGTGACATTACCGGGCGTTTGCTGCGGGTTTTCGGGTTCAATTTGGATTTGTGCCCGGTTCTCGACGTTTCATTTGATGACGATGCCGAAAATTCGTTACGCGGCCGTTGTTACGGGAGAACTGTCGAAGAGGTCATTCAAAATGCCGGCGCATTCAACGAGGCGATGAGAGGGCAGGGGATCGCGAGCTGCGGGAAACATTTCCCCGGTTATTCCGCTGCAACTTCAGATGCTCATTACCAGTTGCCGCGCATCGAGCGCACCCGCGAAGAATTAGATCAAAACGAGTTAGCCGTTTTTCGCCAGTTCGTAAATGAAGTGGACAGCATGATGATTTGTCATGGGTGGTATCCCTGCTTCGAACCGGAAAAAACTCCGGCGAGCCTGTCACGCCAGGTCATCACCGACCTTCTTCGCAGCGAATTTGGCTTCGACGGATTCGTCATGACGGACGATCTCGATATGGGGGCGATTCTGAACGGTTACAGCCTCGACCAAACAATTCGTCTCGCCATCGCGGCTGGAAATGATCTGGTTATGATTTGCCACCGAATTCCCGAGATCGAAAACGTGCATCGGATTCTTGGCAAACTGCCAAGCAAGCAGACCCAGCACGCTCTACAAAGCGTCGCCCGGCTTAAGAAAAAGCTGTCGCCACCGGCCGAATTTTCCGAAACCGCTTTTCGCAAAATTGACAATGAAATCTGGGATCTGCGCGTCGCCGTTCTTGGCGAAGAACGTGCCAGGCAGAGCAGCGTCCAAAACGTCAAGCCCTCGCCAGTCGAGATGTTTTGATCTGGGGAAAGACGCGCAGCGCGTGAGCCGAGCGCGCTTGGGACAGGCAGTTGCGTGCGCCCAACGTGAACGTGGTTAGTCTGCCCGTTCAACTACACATCTTGACCCGTTTGGCGATTCCGCACTATCCTCCGCTCGCGTCGTCGGGCAGAAGACCGCGGTGACGTTATTGACCGGTGAACGCCAACCAGCAAATGCGCGAGAGTACCCGTGCCGAACTCACCGTCCGCGGCCTGATCATAGGCGCAGTCATCACACTCGTGTTCACTGCGGCCAATGTGTACTTCGGCCTCAAGGCCGGCCTCACGTTTTCGACGTCGATTCCGGCGGCGGTGATTTCTATGGCAATCCTGCGGGGTTTCCGCGATGCGACCATTCAAGAAAACAACATTGTGCAGACGGTCGCGTCCGCGGCGGGAACACTGTCATCTATCATCTTTGTGTTGCCCGGTTTGATCATGATCGGTTATTGGACGGAATTTCCGTTCTGGACCTCTTTTTGGATCTGCGCGCTCGGCGGAATTCTTGGTGTCATGTATTCAATCCCGCTGCGGCGTGCATTAGTGACGACTTCGGACTTGCCGTATCCGGAAGGCGTCGCCTGCGCTGAAGTGCTCAAGGTTGGCAGCAGCGGCGATTCCGCGCACGCTTCTGATATCGAACACGGCCGCGCCGGTTTGCTCGCGGTGTTGTGGGGATCGATTGTTTCCGCGGTCTTCGCGGTGATCGTCGGTACGCAAATTTTCGCAGCAGACGTCGCACAAACTTTTCGAATCGGCAGGCGCGGCGCAGTTAGCGGTTACGACTTCGCGTTGTCGTTCGCACTTCTCGCGATCGGACATTTGGTTGGTCTTTCGGTTGGAATTGCGATGTTGATCGGCGCGCTGATTGGTTGGGGCTGGGGCGTCCCGCATTTTTCAGCCATTGCCGGCGATGTCACGACGGCCACGGCCACGCTCGCGCAAAAGACTTGGAGCACGAAAGTGCGTTTCGTCGGCGCCGGAGCGATCGGCGTTTCGGCGATCTGGACGCTGCTGAAATTAGTGAAGCCGGTTGCGAGCGGTCTCGCGAGTGCGATGGCCGCTTCACGCGCGCGCAAAGCCGGCAAAGCCGACACGCTTCCGATCACGGAGCGCGACATTCCAATCGGTATCGTCGGTCTTATCACTTTGGCGTGCATGCTGCCGATCGGATGGTTGCTCGGCTATTTCGGCAACACCAGCGGCCTCGGTGCGCATCTCCCAACGCTCATCATCGGCGGCGTTGCTTATGTCGTGCTTATGAGCTTCTTCGTCTCAGCGGTGTGCGGTTACATGGCGGGTCTGATCGGTTCGTCCAACAGCCCGCTCTCGGGCATTGGGATTTTGGTGGTGATTGGCGCGGCGTTGTTACTCGTTATCGGCGTTAAACCTTATGTGTCGCCGGATTCTGGCAAAGCGTTAATGGCTTTCGCATTGTTTACAACGGCGGTAATCTTCAACGTCGCTGCGATTGCCAACAACAACCTTCAGGATCTCAAGACTGGCCAACTGGTTGATGCCACGCCGTGGAAGCAGCAGGTGGCACTCGTCATCGGTGTTATTGCGGGCGCGTTTGTGATTCCGCCGGTGCTCGATCTGGTGAATCACGCCTACGGTTTCGTAGGCGCGCCGGGAGCAGAGCTGCATGCCCATCCACTGCCGGCACCGCAGGCGGGGCTGATTTCCTCTTTGGCTCAAGGCGTCATAGCCGCTGACATTGATTGGAGCTTGATCCGAATTGGTGGATTGATCGGCATCGGCATCATTTTATTGGATGAAATACTCGCGCGGACGACGAAACACATGCGTGTTCCGCCGCTGGCTGTTGGCCTCGGAATTTATCTGCCGACGCAAAGCACGTTGATGATTGTCGTCGGCGCGATTGTCGGGTGGTTCTTCGACCAACACGCTAATCGCACTCCAAAGCCCGAAGCGACGAAACAGCTTGGCGTGCTTCTCGCGTCGGGGTTGATCGTCGGGGAGAGCATCATCGGCGTCATCCTTTCCGCGATCGTTGTTTTCTCCGGCAAAGCTGCGCCGCTTGCCCTGGTGGGTCCCGGATTCGAAAAGGCCAGCGTTTTCATCGGCGGCGTGGCGTTCGCGGCCATCGGGTTCATGCTTTACCGATGGATTCTGCGGATGGCGACGGCAAGATCGACATGAAACGGAAATGGAACTGGCCGATCTGGGTTGGTTTTGTTGTCGCCCTCGGCGGATTATTTTCCTACGGGTTTTTCGTTCGTTATCCACTCACGCGCGATTTTCCATGGGCGAATCTTTTGCTCTTTGGGATTGGCGCTGCATTGTTGATTTTTGGCCTCTTTCGCGCGTTTGGCCGACCGCAACTCTATCGCGGTAAAATCTTCGGCCCGGTACTCGCCGCGATCGGTTTGTTTTTTTTCGCGTTTTTCAGTTACGAAATTTTCTATGTCGTGCGTCAGGTTCCTCTCTCTGCCCATGCGCCGCGCCTTGGCGAACAGGCACCGGACTTCCTGTTGCTGGATCAAAACGCGATGCCGGTGGGTTTGGGCGATTTGCTTTCCGGATCAAAAGCTGTCGTGCTGATTTTCTATCGCGGTTTCTGGTGACCGCTATGCAACTCCGAGTTGCGGAGTTTCCGGCAAAAGCTTTCGGAGTTCGATGCGCGCGGCATCCGCGTCGTCGGTATTAGTGTCGATCCACCGGACATTAACCGGCGGCAATCTCAAAAACTCGGCTACACATTCCCGTTGCTTTCCGATCCTAAAGCCGAAGTGATTCGCCGTTACGATGTGCTGCATCCCAGGGCAGGGCCAAAAGGCGCGGACATCGCACGACCCGCCGAGTTTCTGATCGATTCCAGCAGAATCGTTCGTTGGGTCAACCTCACCGAAAACATCGCCGTCCGTGCGCGGCCGGAGCAAGTCCTCAGTGCCTTCAAACAAATTGAGCCAGCCGAGCAGTGATTGACGGCGCTCCGCCGAATCAATAACTTCAGCGCACGTGCATTCCGATTTGGAACAACTGCTCATTCTCCAAGATCGCGAGCAAAAGATCAGACAGATTGGGATCGAAATCGAAACAGTGCCGTTACGGCGCAAGAGCTTGGAAGCCCAATTAGCCGCAAGCAGGGCAAGCTTGGAGGCGCTTAAGCATAGAACGCGACAGGTTGAAATGGATCGTAAGAAACTTGAGCTGGATGTGGGCACTCGCACTGAGACCATCTCACGTCTCAAGACACAGCAATATCAGACGCGCAAGAATGATGAATTTCAGGCGATTGGTCATGAAATCGAGCGGTACGAAAATGAGATTCGCAAGATCGAGGACGAAGAGTTGGAACTCATGGTCCTAGCAGACAAGATTAAAGCGGACCTCGGCGATGAAGAAAAGAAAGCAGCTGCGGCCAAAGACTCGATCGCCCGGCAAACGATTGACTTGGACGAAAAATCGAAAGCTTTGGACTCGCAATTACAGGGGTTAACCAAGGAACGCTCCGAGTTGGCTGGAAAAATCGATGAGGATTTGCTCGGTCGCTTCGAACGCCTCTTCAAAAGCAAAGGTGATGCCGCTGTTGTTGCCATCGAGCATGGGGTTTGTACAGGCTGTCACATGAAAGTGACGACTGCCACCGCGGCTCAAGTCAGAGCTGGAAAAGAAATCGTAAGCTGCGAAAACTGTGGCCGGATTCTGTACGATGCGGCGTAACCTGAGAATCTTCCTCTTCCGCTTCCTCCCAATCTAACTCCTAATCGGCAAGAAGAGACGAAGAAGCAGGGTGAGAGGAAGAGGAAGAGTTACAGCTACACATTGAACCGGAAGAAAATTACGTCGCCGTCCTGCACAACGTAGTCTTTTCCTTCCAGACGCAGTTTGCCTGCTTCGCGAGCTTTCGCGAAAGAACCGAGAGCAGCCAGATCGTCGTAGTGAATTGTCTCGGCCGCGATAAAACCGCGCTCGAAATCTGAGTGAATGGCCCCGGCTGCCGTGGGCGCTTTGTCGCCAGCGTGAATGGTCCAGGCCCGCGTTTCTTTTTCGCCCGTTGTAAAAAACGTGCGCAGACCGAGGAGGTGATAAACAGCCCGAATGAGCGCGTGCACTCCGCTGTCTTCTACTCCCAGACCGCGCAAGTATTGTGCCGCTTCATCTTCACCAAGATCAACAAGTTCGCTCTCGATCTGTGCGCTAATCATTATCGCTTCCGTTGCGAAATGATGGCGCGCATAATCCTCGACGGCCGCGATGCGCTTCGCGGCGTTGTAGCCGGGGGCGGTGACCCCGGCCGGGATAACGGCATCAACGCCTTGAATGCCGGGGTCACCGCCCCCGGCTACAGTAGCCAAATCTGATTCCGCAACGTTACAGGCAAAAATTGTCGGTTTTGACGTCAGCAGGAAGAAACCTCGCGCGACCGCCTTCTCTTCGGGAGTCAACTCGGCAGTAACCGCCGGTTTCGCGCGATCGAGATGCGCTAGTAGTTTTTCGATGATCGCATTTTCAATGATTGCTGCTTTCTCGCCGGCGTGCAGCTGCTTCTGTATTCGGTCGCGTCGCTTCTGCAGGGAAGCTAGATCAGCCAGGACGAGCTCGGTATTTATGACCTCGATGTCGCGAACTGGATCAATCGTCGCGCTAACGTGGTGAACATCCGGATTTTCGAAACACCGCACCACCTGCACGATCGCCTCCACTTCGCGGATGTGGTGGAGAAACTGATTGCCAAGTCCTTCGCCAGCGCTCGCGCCTTTGACGAGTCCGGCGATATCCACAAACTCAATTGCCGTCGGCGTGATCTTTTTCGAACGAGAAATCTCGACGATTGTTTCGAGGCGAGAATCTGGAACCGTTACAACGCCGACATTCGGATCGATCGTGCAAAATGGATAATTTTCTGCCGGCGCTTTATGCGTGCGTGTGACCGCATTGAAAAGCGTCGACTTCCCAACATTCGGCAGTCCTACAATTCCAGCACTTAACATGATTTTGTTGCGGCGGTCTCTGGCCGCCGACACGAGCGACGTTCAGAGAGCGCCGCTACAGTTGAAAATCGGGCCGGCGGGATTTGAACCCGCGACCTCTTGAACCCCATTCAAGCGCACTACCAAGCTGTGCTACGGCCCGCTGAGGCGAATACTGTTGCCACTTCTGGGTGTGAGGCAAACGTTTCGGCTTGCGCGAATGAAAGCAGCCATCAGCAAACTTAACTGTGTAGCAGGGATCGGACTGGTCATTTGTCTCATCGCAATCAGTGACGCCCGGGCGCGGTCGGGTGGCTGCGTCAAGGTCAACGAAAATGCCGTCGCGTTCGCGTCTCAACTCATCCACGAAGGACGTCTGATCGCTGATGGCAAAGGCGCGTGGCGCGAGCACAAACCTTCTCCTGATGTGGAAAACGAATTCATCCGCGTGCACGGGTTTGCCGAATACGCGAAGTGGCATCTCGGCGTGGACGAACGTTACGCTGTAAATACGAAGCGCAGATACAAGTTCCCTTACGGTGATTTCACAAACGTTCACCGGTGCGGTCTCCTCGCGGTGAAAGCCAGAGCGGCTGAGCACAAATATCACGACATCGAAGATGCGGCTGCACGGCTGATTGGAATGGCGCTGCGCGGGCGTTGGTGAAAAAAATAACTATAACGCGTTTTGATGCCTGCCGAGAGCCGCTACGATTCAGCCATTCCAAGCGAACAAGAACGCGTCGATCAATTCGGGCAAGTCATTGCTGTAGCCGCCCTCCAGGACAACTGCGACAGGAACTTCGATGTCGCCTAACCACTCGCCTAACGTGGCAAAGTCTTCGCGCTCGAGCGTTAGTTGCAGCAGCGGATCACGCGCGTATGCGTCGAACCCTGCTGAAACCAAAAGCAACTCAGGGTTGAAATCTTTCAAATTATCGAAAGAACGTCGCGCGATGTCGAGAATTCTGCTGCGCGCCGTAGACGGCCGAATGGGGTAATTAACAATGTTTGCAAAGGATTTCGCTCCGGTCCCGGGATAAGCCGGGAACTGATGAATCGAGGCAAATCGAATTCGCTCGTTGTGCGCTACAATCGCCTCGGTCCCGTTCCCGTAATGTCCATCAAAATCCCAAATGGCAATCCGTTCAGCGCCGTTTTCCAAAGCGTCGAGCGCCGCGACAGCCACGTTGCTGAAATAACAGAAACCCATTGCGCGATCTCGCGTGGCGTGATGTCCCGGCGGCCGCATCAAACTGAAGGCGGCCTCGCCGCGCAACGCGGAACGCGTTGCCTCAATTGCCGCACCGGCTGAACGGCGCGCGTGCACTTCAATGTTTGGATAAAATGGCGTATCGAGATCAAAATGTTCGAGCGCGTTGGCAACGCCTTCAACATGCTCATGCGAATGTGCGCGCAACAACTGCGCATCCGTCGCGGCAGCGGGCTTCCCCCATTCCCAATCAGGATGTCGATCCTTTAGGAGTGGCGCAGTGCGGGCGATCCGCTCCGGCCGTTCCGGATGGCTGGGACTCGAATATTCGAGACAGCTTGGGTCGTAAAAAATCGTCATCTCAACAAGCAGCAATGGATCTGATGAACGAATAAAGCAGAATTCGCCTGCGTTTCGCGAGGCTTTTGGAGTGCGTGCGCGTCCTCGCGCCGCTTTTGCGCGTCGCCCAGTTGAAAGCGATGCGAAGGCGCCTCGCACTTCCAAAACACTTCGTGCAAAAGCAAGGCATGTGCTCTGGAGCTCGGCTGAAGCTTGAAAGCCCGCAAATTAAGGAAACACTAGCGCTATGCTAAACGGCCAGAGAATTGTGGTGGTGATGCCCGCGTATAACGCCGCGCGCACGTTGCGCCAGACTTACGACGAAGTCATGGCGCATGGCATTGTGGATCTCGTAATCGTCGTAGACGACGCCAGTCATGATGAGACGGTGGCAATCGCGCGCACCTTGCCAAACGTGCAGGTGAAGATGCATCCAGAGAATCGTGGTTACGGCGCTAACCAAAAGACCTGTTATCGCCTCGCCCTAGCCGCAGGCGCAGACATCATTATCATGATTCATCCAGATTATCAGTACACGCCGCAGTTGATTCCGGCGATGGCGGCCTTGGTGGCGAGTGGTCTTTATCCCTGTGTACTTGCTTCGCGCATTCTTGGGGGAGGCGCGTTGCGCGGCGGCATGCCGTGGTGGAAATACGTGTCAAACCGCGTCCTGACCCTTGTGGAAAATCTTCTTATCGGCGCGAAACTCTCGGAATATCACACTGGTTATCGCGCATTTTCGCGCCAATTGTTGGAGCGGCTGCCGCTGGAGGAAAACTCCAATGATTTTGTGTTCGATAATCAAATTCTCGCGCAAATCGTTGCCCTCGGTTGCGCGATCGGTGAAGTGACGTGTCCAGCGAGGTACATGCCGGAGGCGTCATCGATCAATTTCCGCAAAAGCGTGCGCTATGGCTTAGGCTGCCTGGCAACGGCGCTGCGTTTCCGGTTGGCGCGTTGGGGGCTGGCTCGTCCGATCGCTTAACGAACGTCCGACGCTAACCTGCAGCGTTGACAGGAGAAAGAGAGGGGGTTCCTCTGATTATCACCTGACGACGTAGTGCCCGCGGATCCAGGCTCTTCGACCGTAGCGGTTTGTCCCCCAGTGTCCCGGCCTCCAGACGTAATAGGTCCGCCCGACGTAATACCCAGGACCACGAGTATAATATGGCCGATCGCCTACCGCGACCGTGACGGAGCCTGGGTAGCCTCCGTAATATGGTCTGTAACCTCCACCGTAACCTCCATAATACGGACCGGGCCCGTATCCAGCTCCGTAATAACCGCCGTAATAGTCGGCGCACCCACCTGCACCGAACGCGACAGAAATTACGAGGAGCAGGACAACCTGCCATTTTGATCTCATTCTCGATCCATTCCTGGCGGAGAAGGCCTTCATCTCCGCGTGATCAACAACGTTCATCTTCATATTATTGATATACGGATTAGATAGAGCTTTTACGCGCCTGAATTCAACAACTTCTGCATTGGGCTGAAAACCCCTGCCAGCTGAACACAGCTGATGGATTTATCGAAACAAATCTAGACGACGCCTTGGTCGAGCATCGCGTCGGCGACCTTCACGAAACCGGCGATGTTGGCGCCAACTACGAGATTGCCCGGGTGGCCGTATTCCTCGGCAGTTTCCCATGCATTTTTGAAAATAGTCGACATGATGTGGCGCAAACGCGAATCAACTTCTTCGCGCGGCCACGGCAGGCGCATGGAGTTTTGGCTCATCTCAAGCCCGGACGTGGCTACGCCCCCGGCATTGGCTGCCTTGCCAGGACCGAAGAGAATTTTCTTCTCCAGGAAAAGATCGACAGCCGCCGGCACGCTCGGCATGTTGGCTGCTTCTGAAAACAAGTAGCAACCGTTCTCGAGCAATTTCCGGGCGTCTTCACCAGTGATCTCGTTCTGGGTCGCGCACGGGAACGCGCAATCGCATTTGATTCCCCATGGCCGTTGGCCAACCACATATTTTGAACCGCGGAATTTTTTAGCGTACTCGCTAATGCGCCCGCGCCGTACGTTCTTGATGCTTTTGACAAAGGCCAGTTTTTCTTCGGTGATGCCGTTCTTGTCGTAAATAAGCCCGCTCGAATCAGACATCGTCACAGGCTTGGCGCCGCACTCGATTAGTTTCTCCACGGTGAATTGCGCGGCGTTACCTGCTCCTGAAACCGTGCAGACTTTACCCTCAATAGTTTCATTGCGCGTTTTGAGCATTTCCTGCGCGAAATAAACGGCACCATAGCCGGTCGCCTCTAGCCGAATGAGCGAGCCGCCCCAACTGAGTCCTTTGCCCGTTAGCACGCCTGTGAATTCGTTCGCCAAACGTTTGTATTGGCCGAAGAGATATCCGATCTCGCGCCCGCCTACGCCGATGTCGCCCGCAGGCACGTCGGTGTGCGGACCGACATGGCGGAATAGTTCGGTCATAAACGATTGGCAAAACCGCATCACCTCGGTGTCGGATTTGGCCTTTGGGTCGAAATCTGCGCCGCCTTTGCCGCCGCCCATCGGCAAGCCCGTCAGCGAGTTCTTAAACACTTGTTCGAACGCGAGAAACTTGATGATGCTGGCACACACCGTCGGATGAAAACGCAAGCCACCTTTGTAGGGACCGAGCGCACTATTCATCTGAACACGAAAACCCCGGTTTACTTGGACCTGGCCCTTATCGTCGATCCAGGGAACCCGAAACTGAATCATGCGCTCCGGTTCGACCAGACGTTCCAGAATTTTGGCGTCTCGACACTTCTTGCTGCGCTCGATGACCGGCCGGATCGATTCTAGTACTTCAGTTACCGCCTGAAGAAACTCAGGCTCGTTGGGATTACGTTTTCTGACGACTTCGAGAACTTCCTGAATGAGAGCCATAATTTATTCGCCCGCTGCTAAATGATAACCTCGTGCGCGATGCAGGGTTCGAACCTGCGACTTCTTGCGTGTGAAGCAAGCGCTCTACCACTGAGCTAATCGCGCGGATTTTCAGAAGCGGACAAAATAGAGAGCCACCGATGCAGCGCAAGCATGGTGGTGTGCGCCATCCACAGTGCATGGGCGCAGAGCATGGTTGCTTTATCACAACCGTCCGCTGAGACAGCTGACACTGCAGCCCAGATCGATTTTCGGCAGACGGAGCGCTTGCCCTGCAAGACGCCGCGTTTTATCTAAAGAGCATGTCTGAACACAAAGTCACTCTTACCTGGAAACGCGGCGACAAGCCGTTCGAGTATCAGAAATATTCGCGTGATCACACCTGGAAATTTGATGGCGGACACGAGATGCAGGCATCGGCCGCTCCCGCCTATCTGGGTAATCCAAGCCTTGTGGATCCGGAGGAGGCATTTGTGGCCTCACTCTCCAGTTGTCACATGCTGACGTTTCTCGCTATCGCGTGCAAAAAGAAGTTCGTGCTTGATGAATACGTTGATGAAGCGGTCGGCTACATGGAAAAAAACGCCGAAGGGAGACTCGCCATTACACGCGTCACACTTCGACAGCGCCTGAAATTCTTCGGCGAGAAACAACCTACGCCGCAGGAAATCGAGGAGATGAATCATGCTGCGCACGAGCAGTGTTTCATCGCGAATTCGGTGAAGACCGAGATCAAAGTCGAAACACAAAGCTGACCACGTCGGTGTAGCGGCGGCTGTGTCAGCCGCCGAACCAATGGGAAGGCGTTTGGTACAAACGCCTCTACAACATTTTCTGATTTGTGTAATCTGTGACCGATAATGAGCGTGCCAACCGATCAGCAACACATGGAAAAGATCGTTAACCTGTGCAAGCGGCGCGGTTTCATCTTTCAAGCGAGCGAAATCTATGGCGGCCTTAACGGCGCCTGGGATTACGGACCCCTTGGCGTAGAGCTCAAGCGCAACCTAAAGAATTACTGGTGGCGCGTGACGGTGCACGAACGCGAAGACGTCGTGGGCATGGATGGCGCAATTCTCACGCACCCCGACGTTCTCAAAGCTTCGGGACACGTCGAAGGATTTTCCGATCCGATGATCGATTGCCGATCATGCAAGGCGCACCTGCGGCTCGATCAGCTCATCGACAAAAAGGGAGTGAAGCAGTGTCCGAATTGCGGTAGCAAGGACCTCACCGAAGCACGCCAATTCAATTTAATGTTCGTCCGCTCGCGTGAGTTCGAGCAGATGGAGCTGGAATACTTTTGCCGGCCGGAGCAGGGGATGGAGCTGCTCGAATATTGGAAAGAAGAGCGGCTTAAGTTTTACGACGACATAGGCATCTCGCGATCGAAGCTGCACGTGCGGAACGTGCCCGACGAAGAGCGCGCGTTTTATTCCAAAGGGACCTACGACATTGAATACGATTTCCCGTTTGGACGGCAGGAACTCGAAGGAGTCGCGTATCGGACCGACTACGATTTGTCACAACATCAAAAGGCGAGCGGCAAATCGCTCGAGTATTTCGATGACGAGACGAAGCAGCGATTCATTCCGCACGTGGTTGAGCCAAGCGCCGGCGTGGATCGCACGATCCTGGCCTTGATCTGCGACGCGTACGGAGAAGACCAGGCGCCGGATGATAAAGGTAAAATGGAGACGCGCGTTGTGCTGCGTTTTCATCCGCGGCTGGCGCCGATCAAGTGCGGCATTTTCCCGCTGCTCAAAAACAATGCGCAACTCGTGGCGAAGGCAAAAGAAGTGGTCGCGCTCCTGCGCCCGCACATGCATGTTTTCTATGACGAAAGCGGCGCGATCGGCCGCCGGTACCGACGGCAGGACGAAATCGGTACACCTTTCGGTATCACCGTCGATTTCGAGACGTTGGGAGAAAAAGATCCGACCTTACGTGACACGGTCACACTGCGCGATCGCGACAGCATGAAGCAACGCCGCATCGCCATTGGTGCGTTGGTCAGTACGTTACGGGCGGAAATAATATGAAGCCTTGCAATCGTGGCGATGTTCGGTTTTGAATACGACCAAGGAACCGCCAGAAAAATAGACGGTTAACAGCATCTATGGCTGAATACGTTCACCAGCCGATTACTGGACCGCAAGCCTTCCGAGAGACCGGCACCGCAGCAGTGGAATCACAAGCCGCGCTTTTGCTGCTGCTGGGCCGCCAACTGCGGGGAGACGATCAAGCTCTTGCGGCGCGCGCCGCCGCCGCAGACATGTCTGCGGCAATCGAAGCAGTGCCATCCGATGACCTCGCGCAGTTTCCCGTCCCTCGACTGAGGCCCTCGCGTGACCGCGTCGGCGTCACGCTCGTTGAAACGCGTCTGGCGGAGCGGTTCGGAGCCAGAATTGTCCGGCGCGCCA
>WNGO01000210.1_pt1 | contig 41034 bp, 39 predicted proteins | sample 5400511 | NCBI WGS metagenome assembly WNGO01 (sample SAMN13153380, study PRJNA577476) | soil metagenome | isolation source: 20 cm soil or saprolite under Garry oak tree replicate 2 | place: USA:California | collected 2016-06-15 | reverse complement strand
CGATTGATCGGCATCTTTGGTTTCTAGAAAAAGAGTTTGCATGGCGCTAATCTGATTCTCTTGTGATCAGTGGCGCGTAGTTTTTCAATCGTTTGGCAAGCTGTCGGCGGTTGAGGCGAATGACCCGTGGAGAAAGGCGGCATGGCAAAGCAGAATCGGCAAATCAGATTGATCTCCCGGCCAATCGGGCTTCCGAAGCAATCCGATTTCGAGATGATCGAAGCTCCGCTTGCCGAGCCAGCCGACGGCGAGGCGCTGACGCGCACGCTCCTTCTCTCGATCGATCCCTACATGCGCGGACGGATGAATGATACCAAATCCTACGCGGCGCCGGTGCCGATCGGAGGGGTGATGGTCGGACAAACGGTTGGTGAGATCGTCACTTCGCGCGACTCCGCGTTTGTCGCAGGCGACCTCGTCGTCGGTCCCGGCAAATGGCAGGAGTATGCCGTCGTTCCAGCCAAGACGCTGCGCAAGTTGGATCCGGCGCTGGCGCCGGTTTCAACGGCGCTCGGAGTGCTCGGCATGCCGGGGCATACCGCTTATGTCGGTTTGCTCGATATCGGCCAGCCCAAGCCCGGCGAGACGGTCGTCGTCTCAGCCGCTTCCGGCGCGGTCGGCTCGCTGGTTGGGCAGATTGCGAAGATCAAAGGTTGGCGTGTTATCGGCATTGCCGGGGGCGAAGCGAAGTGCCGCTACGCGGTTGACGAACTCGGGTTCGATGCCTGTGTCGATCATCGGGCGGCGGCTTTTGCCGCGGCCCTCGCGCGCGCCTGTCCGAACGGGATCGACGTTAATTTCGAAAATGTCGGCGGCGCCGTGCTGCAGGCGATTTGGCCGCTGCTCAACAATTTCGCGCGGGTCGTTGTCTGCGGTCTTGTTGCGCACTACAACGCCGCGACGCCGGCTCTTAGCCCAGACTTCCGACATGTGCTGAGCAAACGACTGACGGTGCAAGGGTTTATCATCACCGACCACGCCGGGCGGTTCGGCGATTTTTTGCGTGATGTCTCCGCATGGCTGCGTGACGGGCGGATCAAGTATCGCGAAGACATCGTCGAAGGGTTAGAGCACGCACCCGAAGCACTCATCGGGCTTTTGCAGGGGCGCAATTTCGGCAAGCTGATCGTCCGCGTCGCGTCGTAAGGGCTCGGTGACGCAAGCGATTCAATTTCGGAACCTCAAAGTTCGTGTTTGAAAAAAAAGGAGAGACACAATGAAACAAAGACGATTAGGGAAAAATGGACCGCGGATTTCCGCGATGGGTCTAGGCTGTATGGGCATGTCTTACGCTTACGGACATAGCAACGACGCGGAATCCATTGCGACGATTCATCGGGCGCTCGAGCTCGGCATCAACTTTCTCGACACGGCGGATATCTACGGCGCCGGAGCAAACGAAAAACTGGTCGGGCGCGCCATTGCCGGGAAGCGAGACAAGTTTGTGCTCGCGACGAAGTTTGGTCTTGTCCAGACGGAAGATACGTTAATACGCGGAGTGAACGGGCGGCCGGAATATGTCGTGGCGGCGTGTGACGCGAGCTTGAAGAGGCTCGGCGTCGAGACGATCGATCTCTACTATCAACACCGCGTCGATCCTGAGGTGGGGATCGAAGAGACCGTCGGCGCCATGGCGGGCTTGGTCCGCGCCGGCAAGGTTCGCTTCCTGGGTCTGTCGGAAGCGTCGCCGGAAACTATCCGCCGCGCTCATGCTGTTCATCCCATTAACGCCTTGCAATCGGAATATTCGCTTTGGAGCCGCGAGCCCGAAGACCAAATCTTATCGACCGTGCGTGAACTGGGCATCGGGTTCGTTGCCTACAGTCCGTTGGGCCGAGGCTTTCTGACCGGCGAACTCAAGCGCGAGGAGGATTTGGCAGCCGATGATTGGCGCCGCACCAATCCACGTTTCCAGGGAGAAAACTTTCAACGGAACCTCGAATTGGTCGCACGAGTGGAAGGGATCGCCAAAGAAAAAGGCTGTACGGCGTCACAGCTGGCGCTTGCTTGGGTGTTGGCGCAAGGCAATGACATCATCCCGATTCCCGGCACGAAGCGGCGCAGCTATTTAGAGCAGAACGCCGCCGCCGCAGAGATTCGGTTGAGTGCAAAAGAGCGGAAGCGTATCGGAGAAGTTGTCCCGCGCGGCATAGCCAGCGGCGGGCGTTACCCTGAGGAGATGATGGGACTTGTGAACGGATGATTCGCGTCGCATGGCGCAACGTGACCAAGGGGACGAAAGTAACCGTCAAAGCAATTCTGCCGAGGTCGACTCCGTCCGAAGGAGTCGTCGATTTCTTTCGAAGCATGTCCTCGAAGGTAGAGCCTGCACTTGCGGGCCAAACTTAAGATCTTTGGAGCGCCGGCTATGAATCGTAAAGTTTTTCTTGCTGGAGCGACGGGAGCGATCGGCAGTCGGCTCGGGCCGATGCTGGTCGATGCCGATTACGAAGTTTTCGGGACGACCAGGTCGGAGACGAAAGCCGCTAAGCTCGAGGCCGCCGGCGTCAAGCCCATCGTTATCGATGTATTCGACGCGCCGGCGTTGTCTCTCGTGATGGCAACGGTGCAGCCGGACGTCGTCATCCACCAGCTCATCGATCTGTCCCTCGGGCTGGATCCAAAACTGATGACAGAGGCGATCAGACGTAACGCGCGCATCCGCAGTGAGGGAACCAAGAACCTCGTCGCTTCCGCTTTGGCGGCGGGGGCCCGTCGACTGATTGCCCAGAGCATCGCCTGGGCCTATGGGTCCGGAACGCAACCTTATTCGGAGACTGACGGCCTGGATCTCGATGCCGAGGGAATACGTCCAGTCACCGTTCGAGGCGTCGCGACGCTCGAGCGGTTGACCACCGCTTCGCAGCCTCTCGAAGGCATCGTCTTGCGTTACGGTCAATTGTACGGTCCGGGGACTGGGAATGATAAGCCGACCGGATCGGCGCCGTTGCACGTCGATGCCGCAGCACAGGCGGCGCTGCTAGCGATCGAACGAGGAACAGCAGGCATTTTTAACATTGCTGAAGACAGCGGATTTGTTTCGGTCGAAAAGGCACGACGCGAACTGGGTTGGGATCCCGGATTTCGCTTTGTGGGCGGGAAATTGCCCCGCTGAATCACATCACATCAGTTGCGCTAACGCCGCTTGGCGATCGGTTCGGCTTTGCTGCGACAAGAATTGCTTTGCGCCCCAACCGTCACTTCGAATTGAGCCATCATTTCGGCGTCTGCCGACAATTCGGCAGGCGCGGCTCGTCACATTTTCTTTTCTTCACGCTCAGAAGCAGTTTGCCCGATCGAAGCCGCCGGTTTATCACGGTTTATGTTGTGATTTCACAATAAACGGCTGTGGCATGGCGGTTGCGCCTATCGTTTCACGGAAAGAAGAAAGAAAGGAAATTTTTCTATGAAACTCTCGTTTGTGCCACTTCTTCTCGGTGGAAAGGTTCTCTCGCCCGAAGCGCGTAGCGCATTGCGTGAAGATCGGCGGGAAGATGCCGCGGCCTTACTCATGCAGCAATATGATTTGGATTGCCGCGAAGCCGGCGCGTTGTTGGACGTGTCCGTGTGCGATGAAGAAAACGCCGACTAGGCAAGGTCTGCGGATGACCGTCACGAGTTTCACCCGTTGAGTGCAACGAGACATCATCGTGCAAACTATCGAAGGAGGATGTCTTTGTGGCGCAGTTCGCTATCGCGCCCATGGACCGGCGTATGGCATTACCCATTGCCATTGCAAAACCTGCCGCCATGCCAGCGGCGCGCCGTTTGTCACGTGGGCCGGTTTTGACACAGACAAATTCACGTTTACCAAGCGCGAACCAGCTTCCTACGCGTCGTCCGCGAGCGTCCGTCGCACTTTCTGCAGCAATTGCGGAACCGCGTTGACTTATCAGCGTGCCGATGTGCCCAGCTCCATCGACGTAACCCTCGGCAGCATGGATGAACCGGAAACGCTGACACCCCAGGATCATACATGGACGGAGAGCCGTCTATCCTGGATCTTTTTAGATGATCAACTTCCGGCATATCTACGTGAGCGTAAGCTCAAATGATGGGGCGCGCCTACTGCTTCGCCCTAGCCGTCGCGGGTTTTAAGTAATCTCGAACCTGATGCAACGGGAGAGAAAAATATGAAACCGTTATTAGCGGCACACCTTGGACCCGTCGGGATATGGACGTCTCGACTGGACTATCAGCCCGCAGCCCAAACTCAAGAAGCCGCGGCGGAGCTCGAACAGCTTGGCTTTGGAGCAATCTGGTTGCCCGAAGCCGCGGGGCGCGAAGCACTGACCAACGCAGGTGTGCTGCTGGCAGGCACCCGGCATATCGCCGTCGCGACCGGCATCGCAAATATCTACGCTCGCGGTCCGATGGCGATGGCCGCCGCAGAGAATACGCTGGCGGAAGCTTATCCGGATCGTTTTATACTTGGTCTCGGGGTGAGCCACGCTCCGCTGGTCGAGCAATTTAGAGATCGCCGGTACGAGAAGCCAGTTTCGACCATGCGCGCTTATCTCGATGCGATGGATGTCGCGCCCTACGATGCGGTCCCTCCTGCATCCAAGCCGATCCGAGTCCTTGCCGCGCTGGGGCCGAAAATGCTCCAGCTCGCCGCCGAGCGTGCCGACGGCGCGCATCCCTACTTCGTGCCGCCAGAGCACACAGCGCGCGCCCGAGAAATTCTGGGTGACCATCGCCTTTTGGCGGTAGAGCAAGCCGTCGTGCTTGAAACCGACTCGGTTAAAGCGCGCGGAATCGCGAGATCCTACATGTCTTGGTACCTCACCATGGCCAACTATTTGACTAGCTTGCGCGCACTGGGTTTCAGCGAAGAGGATGTCAAGAATGGCGGGAGCAATCGGCTGGTAGATGCCATCGTCGCATGGGCGACATGAGCGCTATCGTCGATCGGGTTCGCGCCCATCGGTCGGCAGGGGCCGATCACGTTTGCATCCAAGTGCTGACGGCCGAATCGTGGGCGCTTCCTCTGCGTCAATGGCGCGATCTGGCAGCGGCTTTGATTGGCCGGAGTTGAAGTGGGCGGCAGACACGATAGCAAGCCGGGCATAGAGACTGACTCGAAAATGGATTTCTGATATGAAGTCCGCCGCAGTAATTCTTTTCTTGTTGTTGATTTCGGTTTCAGGTTGCTCGGTGCTCCGTAACAGCGCGCAGTTTTATCGCGATCATCCTCGCGGCCCGATTAATCGGCGTGAATACCTAGACTAACGGAACGGAAAGATTGAGCTGCGGTCGCCGTCAGGCTACCAATGAGTCGCAGGTGGGCCGAAGCAGACAGCGGCATCCGCCGAACCGGCAGTATACAAAGTTTTGGGCGGCGGGTGGCGAGATAGAATATACAACTCTCAAGCGAGGAGGAGGTCACGATGCAATACACTCGACTCGGCAATAGCGGCTTAATTGTTTCGCGGTTGGCATTCGGCGCAATGACGTTCGGCAATGACCCTTCGCAACCGGCGATCTACAAGGTCAATCGGGAGAATGCGAAGACCATGATCGCCAAGGCGCTCGACGCGGGAATCAACTTTTTCGATACCGCCGACCTTTATGGGGGAGGCCAATCCGAGGTCATGCTAGGCGAGCAACTCGGCAAGCGACGAAACGACGTGGTGATTGCCAGCAAAGTTGGTTTCAGGACCGGTGAGCCGATCGCACAGGCGGGACTGTCGCGGCGCCACATCCTAGCGTCGTGCGAGGCGAGCCTAAACCGACTCAACACCGACTATCTCGATCTGTACATCTTGCATAAAGAAGATCCGTGCACGCCAATCGACGAAACCTTGGAAGCTTTGAATGACCTCGTTCACTCCGGCAAAGTTCGCTACATCGGTTATTCGAACTGGCCGGCATGGCGCGCGGCGGCGGCGCTGCAAATACAAAAAGAGCGCGGTTGGGCGCAATTTACCAGCGGGCAAATGTATTATTCGTTGCTCGGCAGGGACGTGGAGCATGAAGTAGTGCCGTTTATGCTCGCCGCAGGTCTCAGTCTGAACGTTTGGAGCCCGCTCGCCGGCGGTTTTCTTAGCGGCAAATACACACGTGAAACTCTTCACCAAAGCGACCATCGGCTCTCGGGCTTCGATTTCTTGCCGTTCGACAAGGAGCATGGCTTTCACGTGGTTGAAAAAATGGGTGACATCGCGCAAGCGCACCAAAGCAGCATCGCGCAGATTGCGATCGCATGGCTGTTCGCGAAACCGGTCGTGGGAAGCGTCATCATCGGTGCCAGCAAAGTCAGCCAGCTAGAAGACAATCTGGCCGCGATCGAGATTAAATTGAGCGAGAGCGATCTTGGTGCGCTCGATAAAATCACCGCGCCGCCGAGGCTCTACCCGCACTGGTTCAACGACAGCACCATTGACGTCAAGCACAAAGAACTGCTTGGTTGCAATTATCCTGGCAACAAATAGCTGCGGCTGTACACCCGGATTGGATTGCGCCACTTTTAGTATGGTCGCGGCTCACCTCCTGCTTGTATGAATTTTCCTCCGTGACACGGTTCACTTCGTCATCATTTTGTAACGCAGCTAATTGGACAGGTTACTTAAGGCGCGAGAATTAGATTCATTTGATCGTCGAGATCATTTGGCATCAGCATTGCGTCTTTAAACTGCGTCTTTAAATAGTTGTCCTTCACAGGTGGAGGTAAAGTCGGCAACTTGTGGGCGATGAAATGCAAAGAACAATGACGGGAGAAATATTATAAATGAATACGAGCGGTGCCATACGAACGACCGACCAACGAGCCGGGAAAGGCTACAATGGCCTCGGCATGGAGGGCTCGATCGCCAGATGGTATGCGAAGAACACCGCCAAGAGTCTTGGCGAGTTCAAGAACTGCGCGGAACAAATTGGCGAACATTTAGCTCGAGGCAGCTGCGTCCTCGAAGTCGCTCCCGGCCCCGGCTATCTGGCGATCGAGCTGGCAAAGCTTGGCCGGTATCGGATTTTTGCCTTGGATATCAGCAAAACGTGTGTGCAGCTCGCTCGACAAAATGCGCGTGAAGCAGGGGTCGAGATCAAGTTTCAGCAGGGCGATACAGCTCATATGCCATACGAAAGTGACACATTCGATTTTATTGTCTGCCGGGCGGCATTCAAGAATTTTTCCAATCCCGTCGGAGCGCTGAATGAAATGTATCGCACTCTAAATGACGGTGGCAGAGCGTTGATCATAGATTTGCGTCGGGACGCGCCGAAGAAAACCATTGATCAATACGTCGACACGATCGGCCTGAGTTGGTGGGATTCGTTCATCACGAAATGGACTTTTGAGCTCATGCTTAAGAGGCGTGCCTATCTTAAAGACGAAATTATGGATTTAGTTTCAAAGACTCCCTTCGAACACTTGGCAATCGAAGAAACAGCTACGGGAATGGAAATAGAGTTGAAAAAATAAACAGGACCGTATTTCTTTTGCCTTTGCTCGGCTCCGGTTGCGTTCATACAGCTCTGTTAGAGATTCGACAGGTCGCGCAGAACCTGCCGTTCGCAAAACCCGACAAATTTCAATTTGAGCACGTCTTGACCGACGAGGTCTCACCGTTGGCGACGGGGTGTTAGATCATGCTCTCGACCTCGCCTTGCACACCCGCAAGTAACGATCCGGCTTGTTGCGCCTAGATTTAGTCATCTGCCGAAAAATCGGCAGACTTTGGCTCGTCGATAGGTAAGCCGCGCACGAAGAGTTATCGTAACTGCGATGAATTGTATCATCTTTGACTTTCTCGCAATGCTCACGTGGCGTGGCACAGCCATTGCCACGCTGAGAAATTGTCTGGGCATGAGAACCAGGGGAATTTAACGACGCCATGCCAAACGCTCGCGAGTGCAGACGTCTTATGATGATGAAGATGAATGGACGCTCGCATTGCGCACGACACTCGTATTCAAAAAAATTAACGGCCGTTGGCGGCAGACACATCACCATGGCTGGTTTGACGACCCAAACTCCTGCACAGCTACCAGGCCGCTATCCTCGGACAGCACGGACGTCAGCACCACGCTGCGAAGGACGGAACACCGCGGAGGAAACGGTCATGAATTTGACCAACGCGCACCTTAGAGTTGCACGGTCCACGGATAAGCTTGCCGAAGTTGTTAAATTCTACAAGGGCGGACTCGGTTTTGAAGTGCTCTACCAATTTCATCGACCATGACGGATTTGACGGTGTCATGTTAGGGCACAAGGATGCGCGTCAGTCGCGCGCGTTACAAAGCGGATGGAAGAAGCTCATCTGCAAGGCGGTGCCGACGCTTCGCATCGCGGCGGGAAGCCAGGATTCGTACGCGCGGAAAATGACCACCGAGTGATTTTTCCCGACTACCGTGGCAACGACATGTTTAATTCGCTGGGTAACATTGCGTCATATCCGCGCGCCGGTCTGCTGTTTCCGAACTTCCAAACCGCCGACGCACTGCAACTGAGCGGCAGCGCGAGGATCCTTTGGGAGGATCCGCGGATTGCCGAATTCACTGGCGCAGAGCGCCTGATCGAATTCGAGATCGAGCGAATTGTTGAACTGCCACAAGCAACCCGTCTCTGTTTCGAATTCGATGACTACGCACCCGATCTACCGTCGTGAAGATCGCGCTAGTACCGGGGCTCGACCGTGTCATAGCGACGCGTTGTAAACGTTTTCGAGCGCATGGGCGAAGGCTCAGCAAGGCACGCTGGGACGCTTGATCAACGCCGGCAACACCCGTGTCGCCACTCTCGCGTTTGCCGCGGACAACGCCTCGCCATCGCTTTTAAACCATTATTTCAGAACTTCGGACAGCCAGGATTTCGGCGCGTGCCGAAAGGTCGTCACAAGACTTTCGTCATCGCGTTTCATCAGTCCGGCGACACGCCTTACGACTCCTGTGATTCTCGTCACTTACGTTTGTTTTTCCATGGTCAAGTGATTGGCACTCATGTTGCCATAGCATCTCATGACAGAAATCGATGGGAAAGGCGCTCGATGCGATGAAGCTGGATATTCCATTGTTCGCGGGGTTGCTGGTGATCGGGACAACCTTGCTGGTTCGGACGCAAGTCCAAGGTCTTGAGGCGGCGTTGTTGGCGACGGCGGTTGAATATGGTTTTCGCGGCATGCGCGCCGGTACAAAAGTTCTTCGCAGCGCATTGCGCTGGATGGATTAAGCGACTGGCGCATGAACAGAAAACTTTTCGCGAACGACCAGTAATGAATACTCGGGATTGGGGAGAATCGGCGATGTTATTCAAAAACAAAATTTCATTGACCGGGATCAGGCTTGCGGGAGTTCTCGCGGCAGCGATTTTGTTGGGTCCCGTTGCTGTGACCAACGTTAACCCTGCGGAAAATGACTTGGCGAGCAGCATCGCTTTGCCGGCAGTCGATATGCCCCAGCGGCGTTTGAGTGTGATCAAGTCGGCTCCATTGGTCGATAACGACGTGACGCTGGGGACGGTGGTTGTCTATGATGATCCGTCGACGGAAAGGGCGGAAGATTACCTCGAGATCTATAACCGTGACGGTAGTCTCGTTGTGGTCGCTTGGTTCGATCGCTTCGGAATCCAACGAGTTGCCGTCGATCGCGCGTTCGTCGAAGAAGAAGATCAGCTCGAAGGGGTTTTCGTTGCTGTTGTCGATGGGAACTTCATATGAGCCGATCGGCTAACTGATGTTGAGGATCACGATTTATCAGGACGGCCCACGAACGGTTTTCGAGCTTGAAGGACGTCTGGCCGGTCCGTGGGTCGGAGAGTTGAAGGAATGCTGGCAGCGAGCGGCCGGCAGCGCCCAGCTCGCGGTTCACTTGAATCAGGTATCGTACGTCGATCACGCGGGAAAACTTCTTTTAGGCGAGATGCATCGGCAGGGAGTCGAACTGGCCGCCGAAGGATGCATGACCAGGGCGATCATCGAAGAGATCAATCAAGGAGAAAAAAAATGACACAAGAGATCAACGAAGTGAACGACGACAATTTCGCGCAGGCAGTTTTGCAATCGGACCGACCGGTATTGGTGGATTTTTGGGCGGAGTGGTGCGGCCCCTGCCGCACTCTCGCGCCCACCGTCGAAGCCGTCGCAACCGATTGGGCGGATCGCGCTCGGGTGGTGAAGCTAAATGTCGATCAAAGTCCGTTGATGACCGAGCGTTATGGCGTTCGAGCCATACCGACGCTGATTCTTTTCAAGGACGGGGAGGAAATCGCGCGTCTGCTTGGGGCTGTGAGTAAAATCGAGATTGCGCGCAAAATCGATCATCATATCGGTGCCAGTGTCAATTAAAAGGAGCGAACCATGAATCCGGAAGTGACGGGCGTCAGCAACGCCCTAGACTCGAATAGTTTGACTGTGGAGGAGAAAATCGCGTCGCTGTTTCAACCGGACATGCTGCTGTCCGCGCAGTACTTTGAAAATTTGCGTCGGAAGACCTACTTCGAGCCGGAGAAGAGGCTCATGTTGGCGCTCCTGGAAGACGCGATCAACTGCTATCAGGACAATTTGGTTGCACGCGGCAGCAAGAAGAAGAGGCTCTTCGAGCAAACTGAGCAGTGGATCTTGGAAGCGAATAGCGATTGGGTTTTTTCGTTCGACAACGTCTGCGAAACTTTGGGGTTGAATCCTGAATACGTGCGCCAGGGCCTGCTTCGCTGGAAGGAACGAAACCCAAGAGGGCAACGGCCGGCTGAAATTGTCGAGCCAACCAAGCTCGCCGGGTGACCGGCGGAGCCGGTGGGGCGAAACCTAATGATCGTCAGCATGAGGAGATATCGCAATGAATTCATGGGAATTAATTTTTCGTCAGAGTCGCGTCAACCATGGCACCTACAACGGCGACCGGTTATTGGGGCAGAATTGGCGATGGCCCGAGGGCACGTGGTTTCAAAGCCGACTGCGTTATCTGCGCCAGGGGCGCGGTCGTTATAGCGGTGAATTGAACGGCGAGCGCGCGCGGTAGTTCTTAGGGGGGAGGTAAGTGAAATGAGAATAGCAGAAATCGATTGGCCGCTATTCTGGCACGCTTTGAGCCAGCTCGATCCGACGGAGGGCGATTTGTGGCTCGCCCGGTGGGTCTTTGCCGACGATGGCGTACGCCTCTCGTTGCGCGCCGCGCCGCCGAAGACCAATGATTTCGGTGCAGGTTCAGAGACGAGCGAGTCTCCGGCAAAAATTCACCCGTCCGAGTTGGCATCGACTCGGCTTCGCGTTTCACCTCATCGGACGGCCGAAGGTGAAAACCATGAATTGCCAGCGATGCCATAAGAACGCAGATGCCGCATATCGGGCACATGACAAATTCGTCGATCTACAGGTTTGCGCGGCGTGCGCCGCCGAGGCATGGGAATCAGGCCTGACCATCGAGGTACTCGATGGCGCCGCGCTCATGCATGCTGATCGGAATTTTTGGCAAGGCGACAACCATCGCGTATCTAAAATCCGTTCTCGACCGCGGATCGCCGGCTACTGATATGCCTGGGCGAAATCTTGCCGTGGAGTCGACAATGGAGAGGCAGATGCTGGTGAGGGTGACCGGACTTCATGAACGATTGAAGCGCGGCGCGCGTTTTTCGATGAATGCGTTGTAGCCCTCGCGGAAATCGGCCGTTTCCATGCATTCGGCTTGCGCTTTCGCTTCCATTTCCAAGGCAGTTTGCAAGCTGATGTTCGCTTCGCTTTCAAAAAGCTCTTTGGTGACCCCGAGAGCATGCCAAGGACCGTTCTGCAGCCGGCGAGCCCACTTATAAGTTTCATCCACTAACATTTCAGCCGGTACGACGCGATTGGCTAACCCCAGGCGATAGGCTTCTTGGGCATCGATCATATCGCCGAAATAGAGCAATTCCGTCGCTTTGCCCAAGCCGACGATCCGCGGCAGCAAATAGAGCGCTCCCATATCGGCGCCGGAGAGGCCGACTTTTACAAAAAGAAACGCGGCGCGCGCTTGGTCGGAGAATATACGTAGATCCGCGGCGAGCATGAGCACCGCGCCGGCACCAGCGGCGATGCCGTTGACCGCGGCGATGATGGGTTTCTTGAGCTGGCGCATGTTCCTCACGACGTTGCAGGTCATGCGCGTGAAATGATGGCGCTCATCGCTGGTCATTTTTAGGAGCGGACCGATGATGCCATCGATACTCCCGCCCGAGCAGAAACCTTTCCCCGTGCCCGTGAGCACGATGATATTGACCGTATCATCGTGCGCTAGGTCGGCGGTGACTTTTTCCAAGTCGCCGTAGGTTTCAAAGGTTAGAGCATTGAGTTTCGCCGGGTCGTTGAGGCGAATCGTGGCGATGCCATCGTTATTGTCGAAAATTAAGCTCCGGTAAATCATTGTGGCACTCCTCGATACCGACAGTCTCGTGGCGACGATACTCGCTCCCCTTAAGTAATCAATAGTCGTGACCTTTGCCTTCGGTTTCTTCGAGAGGATTGGGCTTGCGGCCGTGACCGTTGCCGCGAAGGTGCGAACTTCAGATACAAGACTCATCGACAAGCCGATTTCGCGGGGCACGATCGGCCCAAAAAGTTACGAGGTTTGTAATATGCGGAGCACGGGGCTGGAGTTGAATTGCTTCGATTTGGCGCAACTGCGAGAGCGTCGCGATCGTCGTCGGCGCGAAGTAAAGCTTGGTGTGGATTAATCCAGATGGTCTTTGGTCTATAGCATAAATAGATTCAGACGACTGCCTGGGTCATCAGACCGTGAAGGACGCGCCGAAGCCTCTGCCTTTCGTCGCCGTGGAATCGCAGAAACTCCAGCCCGACGCGGTTTGCGCTGGCGTTGCGCACGATCGCCGTTTCGATTGTTACCGGCATGGGTTCATTGGGAACTTCGAAACCCACGCTGACGATGCTTGCGAGTGGCGGCACGGAATCCGTGCGGACCGTACAGCCGCTCATCGAAAGATCGACCGCCGAGCCATCACATTTAATTATGTCTTTCTTAAGCCAAACGGGAAAGTTGACATCGATTCGCTGGTATTCGCGTCGGTCCTCGTCGACGCGAATGTATCGGATACCCGGCTGAAAAACCTTGAACGCGTGATCGCACAATTGGCAGCGAAAGGGATAAAGGTAGAAGAAGCTAAGCAAACGTTCAAAGCTGGTGCTTCTTCGTACGCGCTTGACGAACTCACCGGCGCAACTTGGACACTCGATCGTTTGCATCATGCTTCGTTGTGTACCTTCCTCAATGTAAGCTAATCACGAAATAAAACCCAAACCGCGGATGGCCATCTACCTCACGGGATTTGTTCCGACGGTCTGACCGCGAATATGACGCAATCCACAAGCCAAAATATAACCTCATCCAAGACACGAATTCTTCGACCAGAAAACGCCAACTTGACTGGCAGAGGAAGGTTTCTGCTCGATCGCTCCGCCGGATTTTCATCAAATTGCCCTGTACGCAAATGTGCATATGGGACGAAGAGTAAAAGATTTGACTGAGGGCAAACCGCTGTCGAGGTGGTCGGAATATGAGCGACAATTTGTTGCAACTATCGAAAACCCCAATGGTAATCGAGGGTTGCTAACCTATTGGACTGAATCTGGAACCGTGTGGCTCGGATCTTGCCGTGCAAGCAGAACAGCAGAGGAGTGCCTTTTCGGCAAAAATGGAAATGAGACTGTCTGGATCACATCGACGCCAATGGAATCTTCTTTAAGTGATAGCGGATTAACGTGGATCCAAGGAATCTCTCCAATGCAAAGTAGAATTCTTCGCGTGATGACGCAGCTCTAAATCAAGGCGCCTGCGGCATGCAAATTCAAACATGAAATTCGCTGATTTAAATGTTGCTCTCACGCTTGGCACCAACCGAAGACACGACCTGATTCAGATTCAATGGTTCGTGGTGATCGCGTGCGCTTATTTGCTCGTGGTTCAAGATGGTCGTATCGCCGCCGACTCGGCAAGCTTACTCATGCTGGTCGGGCCGTTGGGCTCCATGCTCATTTTCTTGCGTTTGCCGGAAGCCGTCTTTACGCATCGTTTTTTCCCGCAAATCATGGCGGTGGTCGATACGGTGCTTATCTCGACGGCGATTGTATTGAACCGTCAAAGCCCATGGGATCTCTGTTTGGTATTTTTCTTCGGCGTGCTGATCGCCGCCATTGGTGAAAATCTTCTCCAGATCATCGGCGGATGCCTGGTGGCGGGTTTGCTCTCCGTGGTGATCATTCCGGTTTCGCGCGGCGGCAATTTCGAGTTTGACAGCAATACGCTGGTAAGAATTCCGTTGCTCTTCGGTGCGGCTCTTGTCTACGGCTACCTGGTGGATCAGGTCAAGCGCGAACGGCGGCAGTCGGCCGAAGTGATCGAGAGTCGGCGACAACAGCTGTTGATGAAAGACCAGCTGCTCTCCAATGTTTCGCACGAGCTGCGCACGCCCTTAACTGCGGTTTATCAATTCGTGACGATCCTTTTGGACGGCATCCCCGGCACCCTCAATACCGATCAGAAGGAATACCTCGAGATCGTGCTGCGCAACGTCAAGCAGCTGCAAGCGATGGTCGGCGATTTGCTGGAAGCGGCCCGCGCCGACGGCGGCAAGCTCGCGGTTCATCCGCATGGCGCCTCACTGAATCGGTCCGTTTATGAAACCGTGGGCAGCTTTCTCACCAACGCGCGGGCGAGATCGATCGCACTAACGGAAGAAATTCCCGATGACTTGCCGCTGTTGCACGCCGACCCGCAAAGACTCAAGCAAATTCTCACTAACCTGATCGACAACGCGATCAAATTCACGCCCGAGAACGGCAGTATCGCGGTGCGCGCGAGAGTTTGTGAAGAAGATCAGAGCTTTGTCCGTGTCTCGGTCAGCGATACCGGTTGCGGCATGAACGCCGATAATACGGCGAAAATATTTGACCGTCTGTATCAGGTGGAACAAGCGCTTACAACGAGCCGCAAGGGCCTTGGATTGGGATTGCATATCACCAAGGAATTGGTGCTGCGCCATGGCGGTCGTATTTGGGTGGAGAGCGAGTTGAGTAAGGGCAGCACGTTTCACTTCACTCTGCCGGTTTTTTCCTTGAATCGCTCGTTGCGATATCTGTTTGACAGCGCGCAAGCCGCCTTCAAATCCTTGTTTATCATTTCCGTAGAACTGCACCCCGAGGCGACGATCCCATTGGATGTCGTGAAGGCGCTTCAAGATGTGGTCTGGGTTTTTCTCAATCAGCTGGAATTGCCGAATCAAACGGTATTGTTGCCGAATATCATGGCGTCGCAAGAGCAGGGACGATTTTACCTGGCTCATGCCAAGGATCTGGAGACGTGCGACGCTCTCGCCAAGCGCGTCGGGAGACAGATCAGCGATTGCCGTCAAGTGCGCAACGCCAACTGTGAAGTCAAAACCGAGGTGTGGACGCTCGATTTGTCCACGATGCAGCAGGGCCTCAGCGTGGAGTCGCTCGTCCATCAGATCGATGGCTGCGTTTCACGACGGATAAGTTTGTTGGGCGCCGAGTCGCTGAAAATTGATCGGCCGCAAGCGGCGCTAATAGATAAACACGGCGTGCTTTCGGCATCGTGTGTTGCATGAAAATCGATATCGGAAGAAAAACCGGATGTGCGACGCTATTTATTTAAACCAATGACACTGAACGGGAGCCTCGCGCATCGAGCGCATTCCCGATTCAATAGGCGTTTCGAAAGGAGTATGTATGAACAATAAAACCATTCTCATCGTCGAGGACGATCGAGATCTGCTGCTGGCTCACACCTTGCGCTTGACTTCGCACGGCTTCACCGCGCTCTCCGCGAATGACGCCGCGTCAGCGATCCAGATAGTCGCGATCAAGAAGCCGGATTTGATTCTTCTCGATTTGGGCTTGCCCGATAGCAACGGCTTTATCGTGATGGATATCGTGACTCAGCTGAAGTCTGCGGCAGCCGTTCCGATTATTGTCGTCAGCGCGCGTCCAGCCACCGTTTACAAGGAGGCGGCGCTCTTGGCTGGGGCCAAGGATTATTTCGAAAAACCCTTTGATAACGACGCGCTCATGAGCGCCATCGAGAGGGAAACAGGCGAAGGCGCACAGAGATTGTTGAAAGCGACCGCGGCCTTACCGCCGCCGATCTCTAACGATTGATTCGCAAAGGAGAAATTTATGGCGAAGAAAAAGATCTTGATTGTGGACGACAACGAAGACGTATCGAAGGGGCTGAGAATCTTTTTCAGAGCCCACGATTTCACCACTATCCTTGCGAGCGATGCTGTCGCGGCGATCAGCCAAGCAAAGAACGAAAATCCTGACCTGATCGTTTTGGATCTGGGGCTTCCAGCCGGTGACGGCTTCGTCGTCATGGAACGGTTAAGTAATATCGAGTCCGTGGCATCGATTCCGGTGATTGTCTTTAGCGCCCGAGATGAACAAGGTCACAAAGAGCGAGCGCTACAGGCGGGAGCCAAGGCATTTTTTCAGAAACCCGTCGATCCTGCAGTGCTCTTGTCGGCAATTCAGCAGGTGTTGGAAAGTCCGGGCCATCTGCCTCATTCCGCCGCTTAATTGAATAAGCCGCCTTTCGCCAGTTGATTTGCCCAACGACCGGCGTGCACCGTGCCAGATTCTCTTGGCGTCGCTGGTGAATTCTTAGCGAAACCACAGACGGCTCAGTTATCCGTCTGGCTCTGAGCCTCCGTTGAGTCCACTGTTTCCGAGAGTATCTTGCCTGGAATTTTCCTGGGAATATAGACGGTAAACGTCGAGCCACCGCCCACCGGACTTTCGGCCTTGATTTTCCCGCCGAGCAGCTCGGTGAATTTCTTTACGATGTAGAGGCCGATTCCAACGCCACCGTAGCGCCGCGTTTCGGAACTGTCCGCCTGAAAAAATTTATCAAAGATACGGGTCAAAGCGTCGCTTGAAATACCCGCGCCCGTGTCTGCCACCTTGAACTCGATCCAAGGCTGCGGCGTCTCTGGGGCGGGGTGCAGCTTGCCATTTTTCCGGTCGACGACGCACGCTTCGCTCTCGCTGGCCGGCGCTTCGCAGAGTGCGGCGCTCACCGTCACCTGGCCCTGTTCGGTGAATTTCACCGCGTTGCCGATTATATTGTCGAGAATCTGCTTGAGCTTTCTGCGATCGGTTTTGAGCGGCGGCAAATCGGTTGGATAATTCCAACGAATGCTCAGTTGCCGTGGTACGGTGACGGCATAATTCGCCCGCAATTCCGCCAACAAACTCTCCAGACTGAACTCCTGAGATTCGACCACGATGCGTTCCGTATCAAGGACGGTCGCCTGCAGGATGCTATCAATCATCGCCAACAGGTTTTCAGATTCGCGAACCAGCTTGGCTAGAGCATCTTCCTGCGCCGGTTTAATTTCGCCAAAAACTCCGTCTTTGAAGAGCGCGGTGTATCCCATGATGACGTTGAGCGGGGTTCGGAGCTCATGGGAGACGACGCCAAGAAACTCATCCTTGATCTTATTCGCCTGTTCTAACTCGGCCGTTTTTTGCTGTAGCTGCTCGACTTTGAGTCGGACGTCGTCGTAAAGCTCGCCGTTTTCGATCGCCACGGCGAGTTGATCCGATATCGCCTCGAGGAGCTGAACCTCGCTGGTGGCCAACTCTCGGCGGTGGTTGCCGATACAGGCGATAGTTCCCAAGGTTTGCGTCTTGCCCTTCATTGGGAATACCGCAAAGAAATGATAGCCGTGCTGTCCCGAGGTTTTGGTGCGGCTGAATTTTCCGTAGCGCGGATCGGTCTGGACGTCAGTAAATATGAGTTTTTCTCCGGTCTGTGCCACTTTACCGACGATTCCTTGGCCGATTTTGAAAGAACGGGCTGCTGTGAAACGCGCCGGATCGTTCTCAAATGAAGCCTTGAGACGGAGCTCGTCGAGTTGTTTGTCATAAACATGAATTTGCGTCGCGTCGAAATGAAAGATGTCGGTTATCTTTTGAATAGCGGAATCTAAAACCCGGTCGAGATTCAAAGATTGGCTCGACGCAGCCGCCACCGCGTGAAGCGCCGATAGCCTGCGATTGCTTTCGGTCAACGCCGTATTGGCTTGCTCGATCTCGTCCCTGGACGATTCGAGATTGTAAAATAATTCACGGTTCTCCATCGCAATCCCCATTTGGCGGGCAATGGCCAAGAGATTATTTTCTTGCTCGTGGTCGAAGTAGCCGGCTTTGCGGCTGGAGACATGGATAACGCCGCGCACTTCCTCGTGAACCTTCAGCGGCAGGATGGCGCAGGAACGAAACCCCAAGCGAAGTTGTGCATTGCTCTTAAAGCGCGTGTCTGAAGCAAGATCAGGAGCGATGAGGGGAGCCGCGTTCCTGACCACCCAATCGACCGCGCCGCCCGCCGGCGCCATTCCGACCAGCTGAGCAAACTCATCTGAAAATCCTCTTTGATTGAGGATGGGATGCCCGCCCGCGTTTTTGTCCGAAAGGCGGATCAGCGCGGCATCGGCGCCGGTTGCCTCCATGAGCCTCCCGACGATGCCACTCAACATTTCCTGCGTAGTCGCTGCGGGCGCAATCGGCGTCAAAGCGGTGTAGAGGCCGCCGAGTTGTTGCAGCGATTTTTCCAGGTATCGGTTGGTTGTTTCCAGTTCCTGCTTGGAACGAGCGGTCTCTTCGTGGAGCTGAGCGTTGTGGATGGCGATGGCGGCCTGGCCCGCCAGGGTTCTGAAAAACTCGATCTCCTCGGGGGTAAATTCATGCTCTTCTTTTGTGTAGATAACCAAGGTGCCGATAAACTCGTCTTTGACGATCAACGGCACTCCCAAGTAAGAGACCAGGCCGTACCGGCGCGCGAAGTCGTGCAGCGAGGTGCGGGAATCGGTCAGCATATTTGCAATCGTTATCGGAGCATCGCTGACTTGCAATTGCCGGCTCAGGATTCCTTTGGCATGGCCAATTTGCTCGCGCCATTCCTCCAGCGGGATGTTCCGGGCGGCGATCGGAATCAATCTGCCGGTTTCCTTATCAACGAGGCGAACGCCGGTGGCGACTGCGATTGAACAAAACGATTCGATTCTTTCCAGCAGGACGTTCAGCACCCTATCCAAACTCAGCGTGGAGGCAATCGCGTTATCAATCTCATTGATCGCCTCAATGCGCTTGAGATGACGCTCGGATTGTTCGTAAAGGCTAGCGTTGTTTATGGCGATGGCGGCGTGGCCCGCCAAGGTCAGCAGAAAGTCGGTTTCCTGCTGGGTAAATTCATGAGCCGTTTTGGTGTAAAAGCCGAGGATGCCGAGCACTTCGTCTTTGGCGATCAATGGGACGCCAAGATAACTGATCAAGCCATATCTGCGGTAGAACAGCAAAGCAGATCTTTGCGCGTCTTCTTGAATATTCGGCACCATCACGGGACGCTTTGTTTTCAAGATCTGTCCTGAGAGATCCCCAGAGCCTCGGCCGATCCGAGCTTTCGACTCTCGTTCGTCGATGTTCCGGCATGCCGTGTTCTCGAACTTTCCGGTAGTTCGGTTGAATAAGCGGATCGTGGTCGCCGCCGGGAAGGGCAGAAAGACGTCGATTCTCTCCAGCAAAAGACCGAGAACCGATCGCAAATCCAACGTCGAAGTGATCGCTCGGTCGATCTCACGCAGCGCTTCGATGCGCTTGAGATGGCTCTGGCTTTGTTCGTAAAGACGCGCGTTCTGCAGCGCCAGGGCGACTTGGTCGGCGAAAGTTTGCAAGAGGGCGACCTCGCCCTCGGAATAGCCCCGTCCAGTTCGGTCGCCGAGCATGAGCACGCCAATGAGATTCTCGCGAGCGCGAAGCGGCACTGCGATCATCGAGCCGTGGCCGGACTGGGCAAGGTACTCTCGCATTCGTTCGCTTAGATGAATGCCGGGATCATTCAGCGTATCGGTGGACCAGACCGGCTTTTCCTCGGCAAGTGCCCGACTCGCGAGACCCATGCCGGCGGGCACCACCGCGCCCTCGGAAGTTTGCGAAAAAACGTCACCCATCGTGGCGAAACGCCGGAGCGAACCGTCGGATTCACGTAGCCGCAGCGTAGCTCCCTTGACGCCAAAGAGCGCCAAAACGCTGGATACGACGCGTTCGCCGACGGCCGTCATGTCGAGGGTTTCCGTAAGCGATCGGGCGACGCGCGCCAGCTCCTCCGCTTCACGGCGGCGGCGCTCATTCTCTTGGTACAGGCGGGCGTTATGGATCGCGACGGCCGCTTGCCCCGCCAGGGTCATGAGAAATTCTATTTCCTCGCCGCTGAACTCGTGTTCTTCCTTGGCGAAAAAATTAAGAATGCCCAAGCCCTCGCCTTTAATGATCAAGGGCACCGCGACAAAGGAAATCACCCCCAAGCGCTGATAAATGGTTGGATTCACGGTCTCGGGATTCGTCAGGACATTGCGCACGATCACCGGCAACTTGCTCGCCAGCGCTTGTTTGGCGCGTCCCACGGGGGTGACGTCGGAATAGTCTTTCCATTCAGTGGCGTCAAGATTGCGGCAGGCGAGCCCCTCCAAACGGCCGCTGTCTTTATTCAGCAGTCTTACGGCGCTTGCCGAGGAATAGGGGATAAACAGATCGATCTTTTCCAAGAGCGTGTCGAGGATCGTTTGCAGATCCAAGCTCGAGTTGATCGCCATGCCGATCTCGTGCAGGGCGCGAATCCGCTCCAGAGTTCTTTGCCGCTCGGCTTCCGCTTGCTTGCGCCGGGTGATGTCCAGCGCAATTCCTCTCATACGTAGACACCGCCCGGCCTCATCGTAGTCGCCGCGGCCTCTTCCGGCGATCCAATGCAAGCTGCCGTCAGGCCAGAACACGCGGTATTCCAATTCATACCCAGAGCGGTTGGCCAACGCCGTTTGAAGTGCGTTCTGAATTCGGTCTCTATCCTGGGGTTCAATGGCACTCAGGAACTGTTGGAATGTAAGAGCTTCGCGATCAGTCGGCCAGCCGAAGAGCAATTTTTGCTGCTCGCTCCAGACGAGCTGGTCAGTGGTTGGGTTCCACTCCCACATACCGATATTGCCCGCCGAGGCGGCCAGGCGCAGCCGTTCTTCGCTTTCCCACAGAGCTTCGTTGACGTCTAAGAGCTCGACGTTGGTTTCTTCGAGCTTGCGCACCAACACTTCGCTGTACTCACGCAGGGCGGATGAGTCTTTGGGTTCGTGCGCGATTTCCGTGCGAGTGAAGGACCAGCTTCGATGAGCTCGTGCAGTGTCTTGACAATGAGCTTCGGAACGGCCGGTTTGCGAATGAAGCGATCGGCGCCCATGGCGAGAGCCGCCTTTTCATCGGCGGAGGACAGATAGCTGGCGGTGTAGAGAATGATGGGAGTGGCTTGTAGCTTATTGTTTTTGCGGATTTCGTAGCAGAGCCGAAATCCATCCATGCGCGGCATTAGGACGTCGGAGATCACCGCGTCGCACGGGTTCTGTTCGAGGTAGGTGAGCGCAGCCAAGCCGTCTTCGCATTCGACGACCGCATGGCGCTCGTGCGTCAGCAAGACCCGCAGGTACTTTCTATTCAATGGATCGTCGTCAGCGACCAGGATCTTCATGTCAGGAGCTCAGCGTTTCACTTTAGAAGCATCTGGGTTTCGCCGTTCGCGGGTCCTTGCGGATCGGTGCCGACCGGCAGTGTGAAACTAAACGTGGTTTCTTTCCCCTCTTCGCTCTCCACTGAGATTTTTCCGCCGTGCGCTTCGATAATCATCTTGCAAATTGCCAAGCCTGATCCCGTGCCCTTCTCGTGGCGGGCCAGCTTTGACGATCTGAACATTGCGATTCAACAAACATAATTGCCCGATCCCCGACCTCCGCCCTCTACTGTTCTAAGGGGTGGCGGTTTTGGCCGTTTCACTTTTTAGGCTGCCTTGATGAAGCCGGGCAGAGCTCTCGTATCTATCGGCTTGGGAATATAGCGGTCGCAGCCGGCGGCGCGAATCCGCTCTTCATCGCCTTTCATGGCATACGCCGTGAGTCCAAGAATTGTGATATCGGCGGTCGACGGATCGGCTTCAACTGCCGGGTCAATTCCAGACCGTCGATGCCCGGCAGTTGAATGTCCATCAGAATCAATCGCGGATGGCAGTCATGCAACATGTCCAAAGCTTCCTTGGCATCGACGGCGGTGCGGACCTGGTAACCCTCGGCAGTGAGCAGAACGCGAATGAGTTTCATGTTTAACGGATTATCGTCAACGATTAGAATCGTAGGGGACTCCATTTTTGCCTCCTTTGACGGCTAGCCATCCAATCGACGTCATCTTTCTTTGAATTGTGTCGTGAGCGCGCCGGGGGCGCGCAGAATACTCTGGATTTCGTGGACTAGCTCGTCGGCTTGTTCAGATTTTCTGGTAATGGCGCTCGCGCTGGAGCGAAGCTCAGCGCGCTCGGAATCGGTCAAGTCCTTGCCGCTCCAGACGATCACGGGAGTGCGCCGGCCACGGTTGGTTTTTCGGAAATGTGTGAGAAATTCAAAGCCGCTCATTTCCGGCATGACAAGATCGAGGACGACGGCGGCCGGCCGCTCCTGGGACGCAGCCTTGAGCGCGCTCGCCGCGTCGTGGCGACAAATTGTCCGATAACCCAGCCGTTTCAGTATTTCGTCAGCAAGCTTCAAAGAGGGCTCGTCATCGTCAACGACGAGGATCGGCCGCGGCGTGCTCGGTGCCACGTTGCAACGATCGAGGGCGCTTACCAGATCGCTCTGTGACACGGGCTTGGAGAGAATATCGGTGATCTGGAATCCAGCGATGATGCCTTTATGCGCTAGCAACGTCACCACGATGACCGGAGTTTCTTGGTTGAGACCGCGCTCGCGAAGCTTTTGCAGCACGGCGCGCCCGCTCATGTCGGGCAGCATGATATCTAACGTGATCGCGTTAAAGCGCCGCTCGCGGCAACGCACCAGCGCTTCGGCCCCGGTGGCGACGGTCTCGACGGCGTAACCGGCGCCGCGCAGCGATGCGGCGATCCAAGCGCGGTCGTTGGCGTCGTCTTCGATGACGAGAACCAGAGGCGCACCGGCAGGAACCGAAACGCCTTGTTTCTCTTCGGTGACATCTCGGATGACACCCAAGACTCGGGGCAGGATCACGTGAAAGCTACTTCCCTTGCCGGGTGTGCTGCTGACTCCGACGCGGCCACCTTGAGCCTCGACAATTCGTTTGGTCAAAGCTAGACCGAGCCCAGTTCCGGAGTATTGCTTGGAGCTGCTCGAATCGAGCTGCTGGAATTCGACAAACAGCCGGTTCAAATCTTCGGGTCGGATGCCGACGCCATTGTCTTCGACTTCGATCCGGAAATAGTCGGCGTTTTCCGCCTTGACCCGCAGCGTGACTTCGCCGTCGTCGGGAGTGAACTTAATTGCGTTGGAGACATAGTTGTAAAGGATCTGCTTCAAACTTCGCGGATCGGCTTCAACGCTGGAAAGCGAAGGATCGATCTCGGCTCTGAGCTTGATGCGCTTTTTGGCCGCTAGTGTGCGTACGATATCGCGGACCTCGCCGACAACGATTTCGGGATCAGTGCGCTGGGGCACGAATTCGAACTTCCCGGCTTCGACTTTGGAGAGATCGAGGACGTCATTGATCAGTTGCAACAGATGGCGTGCGCTGGTGAGAATGTCCTGTAAATATTCCTTGTGATCGGCCGACACGGGGCCGACTTTTTCGTCGTGCATGATCTCGGCGAAGCCGATGATGCCGTTGAGCGGCGTGCGCAGCTCGTGCGACATGTTGGCGAGAAACTCGCTCTTGAGCCGGTTGGCCTGTTGAATCAGACGGTTTTGCTGTTCTAATTCATCGTTTTTGCGGCGCAGCTCTTCCTGAAGTTTTTTTCGATCGGTGATGTCCCGGATGGCGCTCATCGCGAACGTGCCTTCGTCGGTGTGCAGTGGGCTCAGACTGATTTCCACCGGGAATTCCGCGCCGTCTTTGCGGCTGGCGAACAGCTCCAGGCCGGCGCCCATGGCGCGGGTCTTCAGATCGGAAAAATACCGCGTTCGGTGCGCTACGTGGCCTTCGCGAAACCGTTTCGGCAACAATTCGTCGATCGGTTTCCCCAGCAGCTCGTCGCGGCTGTAGCCGAACAAAGCTTCACCTTGTCCGTTCACCAGAACGATGCGACCGGTGTTGTTCACCATGACGATGGCGTCGGGCACCGATTCGAGCAGCCCGCGGTATCTCGCTTCGAGTATTTTTCCGTGACTTAAGACTTTGAGCTGAGTCACATCCTTATGGTTCTCCGCGACAAATTCGAGATTGCCGTTCTGATCGCGCACGGCTTTAGCGGTAACGTTGACGTAAAGGGTCGAAGCGTCTTTTTTGTGACGCACTGCCTCGCGCACGGCGATGCCGCCGTCGATGGCTACTTGAGTGATCTGCTTACTGGAGTCGGCGAGATCCGGCGGCATCACCAAATCGTCCAGCCGCGCGCCGATCGCCTCCTCTTTGGTGTAGCCATAGACCGATTCGGCGCCGGTGCTCCAAAAGAGGATTGTTCCGTCCGGTTTGAGAGCAATGAGCGCGTCGGGTGAAGCTTCGATGAGCATCGAGCGCAGATCGCGCTGCGGGCGCGACGACGGATTCTCCCGCTGACGGGCCGGTGCCGCTCGCGGTGTGGTTTTTTTGGTCATTTAACTTCCTTTGCTATTGGGCCGTAGCCGCACTTTCTTCCAAAATCGGCGCGTTGCCGATCGCCGGCGAGTGGCGCTGTACTTCCTTCAGCACGTCATCGATGCTGTCGCGGTTTTTTAGCGCGATGGTTTGCGCGGGATGTTTCAGCCGCTCCATGTCCGCGTGGGTGATATCTTTGTTCGTCCAGACGATCACGGGGATATTCTGGCACCCAGCGATTTTTCGAAAGTGATCGAGAAACTCAAAGCCATCCATTTGCGGCATCAAGAGATCGAGCACCACGGCGGCGATACTGGACCGTTCAGCCGCCCGCAGCGCGCTCGCGCCGTCGGTGTAGCACGTCACTTCATAGCCGCAGGCGTGCAGACTGACTCTGGCGAGCTTGAGGGTCTTCTCGTCATCATCGACAACCATGACTCGCCTCGGGACGTTTCTTGGAAAGACGCCGGCGTTTTTGAGCGAGTCCAGAAGAGCCTCGGGCCGAATCGGCTTGACGAGATAGTCTTGAACCGGGAATCCTTTCGCCACGCCCTTTTCGGCGACGACGGTCACCACGACCACAGGTGTGCTTTGGTTAAGGCTCGTGCTGCGAATCGCGCGAAGAGTTTCCCAACCGCCAACGTCCGGCAAAATAAGATCGAGCAGTATGGCCGAGTAGACGCATTTCTGCACCTTCGCCGTTCCTTCGGCGCCGGTTTTCGCGCTGTCGACGGAATAACCGGCTTCAGTCAGCGTATGGGTAAGCCACTTGAGATCAGGCTCGCTGTCGTCTATGACGAGAACCATAGGCGCGTCCGCAGCGGGTGTCGCGCCGAAATTCCCTGCCTCAGCCGTTTCCTTTTCGATCATAGATTTTGGCAAAACGGCGTAAAAGATACTGCCCTGCCTGCGAGCGCGTTGAACGCCCACACGGCCGCCTTGCGCTTCGACGATCTTTTTGGTGAGCACGAGCCCGAGTCCGGTGCCCTGGTGTTTTTTTGTCGTACTCGCGTCCAGTTGCTGAAACGCAACGAAGAGTTTTTCAATCTCATCGGGCGAGATGCCGATGCCGGTGTCTTCGACTTCCAAGCGGAAATAGTTATCAAGTTCCGGGCGCGCCCGCACCGTGATGTGGCCCGCTTCCAGGGTAAACTTGATCGCATTGGAAAGATAATTGTAGAGTACCTGCTTGAGTTTCGCCGGGTCGACGGTCACCTGTGCCACCGCGTTGTCAACCTCGGCGCCAATGTCCAAACGTTTGCTTGCCGCTAGAGGCTGAAGAATCGTGCGCACTTCGGTGATCAACTTGGCGAGATCCACCGGTTCGGGGTTGAATTCCAGCTTGCCCGACTCCACTTTCGCCAGATCGAGAATGTCGTTGATGAGCTGGAGCAGGTGATCCGCGCTCGTCAGAATATCGCCCAAATATTCATGCTGATCGGCGCTGATCGCTCCGACTTTGCCGTCGTGAATGAGTTGCGCGAAACCGATGATGGCGTTGAGCGGGGTGCGCAGCTCGTGCGACATGTTGGCGAGAAACTCGCTTTTTAATCGATTGGCGTCTTGGATCTGCAGGTATTGGGATTGTAGTTCGTCGTGAGCGGCCCGTAATTGGGCCGAGCGCTCGGCGAGCGTTGCTGCCATTTGATCAAAAGTCCGCCCCAAATCTCCGAGCTCGTCTTGACGTGTGAAGTTCAATCGGGTTGTCAGCTCGCCGCCGCCGACTCGACTAGCCGCAGCGCGAAGATGCGCCAACGGTCGAGTCACACGGCGAGCCAGTACGCCGGTGACGATCGCCGTGAACACTAAGAGTATGGCGATGTAGAGCATGTTCTCTCGCGCGGCTCGATTGATCGGCGCAAAAGCAGCTTTCGTGGGTTGTAAGATCATGATGCCCCAAGGCAAGTCAGGCACCGGCGCGTAAACCGCAAGACTCAATTCGCCTGCACTATCCGTCGTTTCCATGGCGCCGCGCTCGCCTTGGAGCAGACGATCTACGGCCTTGTTGCGTCCCGTAGCCGATTTCAGGATACGGCTGCGATCTGTGTGCGCCAGAATAATCCCTCCACCGCGTCGATCCGCAACAGAAGCCCGGGCGGACGGTCCGGTTTGAAACTTTGCAAACGTGTCGTTGAGCGCGGCAAGCGAAATGCCGCAAAGAAGCATGCCCTTGGCGTCGCCGTTTGGATTGCGAATAGGAACCGCATACGGAACCACGGCCCGTGCCGTATTGCGAGTCATTGTCGGGAGGCCGAGATACGCTTTGCCGCTCGACTTCACCTGTTGAAACCACTCCCGGTCGCCCGCGAAGGTGCCAACGCTAGTCGCCGAAGTCGTGCCGGTGGCGCGGTAGATTCCACCGCTGTCGATGATGCTGCAACCGTTCACCCGCGGGTTGAGTTGGAGGAATTCCCGAAGCTCCGGCGTGGCCCGGCTGAAGTTGCCGCTGAACACCGATTGCTCGATGAATGGGGTGCGGGCAAAAAGCCGGATGCTTATCTGTGTGCTCTCAATGTAGCGGTGAGCGAATTCGGTCGCCAGGTCGACGGACGCCAGATTATTGGCGATAATTTGTTCTCGCACGGCGTTTTGACTTTGGCGCATCATTACGGCGCTGATCAGGCCGCTAACCAAGACGAGTGCCGCCACCACGAGGGTAATGACTTGCGCCGCGAGACCGTAGCGTAAATGACGCACCCGCAGCATCAAACTTCGGTCGGGCCGCGCGCATAAAATGGCAAGCGAGAGCAGGAAAAAAAGCGCGGCCGTATGCAACGCCACGGATGAGAAGGCCTCGATTCGATAAAGATCTTGGACGTCGTAGAGGTAGCCGATGAGCACTGCCAGGGAAATGATCCCGGCGATGAGGGCAAACCCCTGACTTGGGTATCGGCCGCGCACACGCTCGTAATCCAACAGCAGCAAGGCGGCGCCGAGCAAGCAGAAATTAAACGCTGTGGCGGAGGCCATGCGACCTGGATGCGCGCTGGTCGCGGTCGATGGGTCGGCGAAAAGCAGTTGATCAATACCCAGGTCAAAGCCGGTTAAATATTCGATCAGGGTGAGCGCCCCGATGAGCAGTACCAGAAACGCGCAGGTGTTTGCGATGACACGTGGAGTCAGCGGTCGTGGGGCGATTGGCTGCTTCAGCCACAGCACCAAACCGCTGAAAAGAAATGCCGCCGCGGTATTGGGTTTCATCGTCGCCAGCCCAGGGACGATACTTTTAAAAACCGCGATATCGCGCCACCAGCCGAAAAGCACCAGCGCGCCAACAACGGTAGCGATGATGCTCGCCACGTCCGTATAGGCTTTCATCGAAAGGGTGATGTTTGGATTGTTCGAAGATTTCATGATCTCCCCGGCGGCGCGACATCGGTCCCATGCGTGACGTGATAACGCAACTCGCGAAGCACGCTGTCGATGCCGCCCTGGCCCTTAAGGGCGATGGAATTTGTCGAGCTTTTAAGTCTGTCTCTTTCCGCCGTGGTAATGTTTTTAGCGGTCCAAACGATCACCGGCGTGTCTTTACAGTTGGCGAGTTTTCTTAAGCCGTCGAGAAAATCAAAGCCGTCCATTTCGGGCATCAGCAGATCGAGCACCACGGCATCGATTGCCGATTGACCGGCGCTCTCCAGGGCGCTGGCGGCGCTGCTGTGGCAACTGGCTTGATAGCCGCTGGACTCGAGCGCGGCGCTGGCGAGTTTGAGTGCTTGCGGATCGTCGTCGACGACCAAAATCTTTTTTCCCATGCCATCGGCAATGATGCCCGCACGCCTGAGCGACGCGAGCAATGCGGACGGCGAAACCGGCTTCGACAAATAGTCTTGCAGCGCAAAGCTTTTCGCCGCAGCCTTCTCGGTTACCACGGTGATGACGATGATCGGAGCATGCTGGTTTTTTTCCGTGTTACGGATGGAGTTGAGCACGTCCCAGCCGAGCGCATCGGGCAAGATCAAATCAAGCAGAATGGCGCTATACGGCGTGGCCGCTGCCTTGATCATCGCTTCGGCTCCGGTCGTGGCAAAATCTACCGCATAACCGGCCTGCGAGAGCGTCTGGCGGAGCCAATTGATATCATTTTTATCGTCCTCGACGACCAGGATTTTTGGTCCCGGCAATGTACTGGTATCGATCTGCGTCGGCAGATGATCGTGCGATCCAATGGCCCGCCGGGGCAGCACAGCGAAGAATACACTGCCTTCACCCGCGCGACTGCGGACGCCGACCCGACCGCCTTGGACTTCGACAATCTTCCTGGTCAATGCCAGTCCCAGTCCCGTACCCTGGTGTCTTTTGTTTAACCCAGCGTCGAGCTGCTTGAAGTCGGCAAAGAGTTCGCCAAGGCGCTCGGCGGAAATGCCGATACCCGTATCGCGCACTTCCAGGCGAAAATGATCGGCGTTCTCAAGCAGCGCGTGGATCGAGATATGGCCGCCGTCGGCAGTGAATTTGATCGCATTCGACAAATAGTTATAGAGCACTTGTTTGAGTCTTGCGGCGTCGAGCACCAAGGTCTCAAGCTCTGGGGAAATGTTGACGGTGATCGATAGGTGCTTGTTGGCAGCGGCTTTGTGCAAGATCGTGCGAACCTGGTCGATAATCGGCGAAATCTCCACCGGCTCGGCGCTGAATTCCATCTTTCCGGATTCGATTCTCGCCAGATCGAGCACATCGTTGATCAACTCGAGCAGACGCCGGCCGGCGGAAAGAATATCGTCGAGATATTCTTTGTGGTTCTGCGAAACCGGCCCGACCCTGCCGTCGGCCATGAGTTGGGCAAAGCCGATGATGGCATTGAGCGGAGTACGAAGCTCATGGGACATGTTGGCGAGAAACTCGCTCTTCAGACGGTTGACTTCCTGAACCACGTGATACTGTTCTTCCAAGGCACGGTTCTTGTTCTCCAACTCGCGTCTAAATTGTTTTCGCCGAGTAATGTCCCGAGCGATGGCGGCAGCGCCGGTGATCTTTCCCGTGGCATCGCGGATCGCCGAAACGGTGAGCGAGACGTCAATCTGGCCGCCGTCCTTTCGTACCCATGTGGTTTCGTGGTTCTGGACCATTTCACCATTCCGGATTGTCTCTAGAATACCGTCCGTTTCTCCATCGCTTTCCAGCGGCGCTAAAAGTTTAATCGAACGGCCAACGGTCTCGTGCGCTGTATAGCCGAAGACTTTTTCCGCTCCCTGATTCCACGTGACAATCGTGCCGTCGAGCGTATGACTCAGGATCGCATCGTCGGCGGATTCGACAATGGCAGCCAAGCTGGAATGCCTTTTTTCAGACTGTTTAACTCTGGACAGGATCGATAAGAACAGAAAGACAAGCGCACCGTGGAAAACGACAATCGACCCGTAGGCCATGAACCATACATCGCGGGCGTAGGCAAATAGGTAAATAACGGGAGCCAAGATGACACAATAGACCACCGAGATGGCGCGCCAGTTTTTTCTGCCGTCTGCCACCAAGAGATTAGCTAGCCGACCTAAGAGGGCGTTGAAGCTCATGGCGGGTTCATGCAATTCCCCGTCTCAGCTGATCGTCTTCGACGATGAATCCTGGTGGGGTACTCCGGCTGACCGAGCCACGTAGATCGACGACCAGAAAATGAGTGAAGTTCGAATAGCGCTGCGAGAGAACCGTGAACCGCGCGGGACACACTTGAGGATCAAGTAAGAGAAGAGGCAAGCGGCTCAAAAACGCGAGCAGATCACGGGCGTCGTCAATCAATTGTTCATGAGTGTGCGCCGCAAAGCGCACCAGCCGTCGCACAGTGCTTTTCACGTCGCCCGCGCTTCGCTGATTGTCTTGGAGAGCAGGGTAAATGATCAGGACGAACGCTGGCGGCAGCGCCAACAGAACTAACGCCAACAGTCGCGCCCGAAGGCTCAGTGGAACCGACATCTTAATGGGGCCGTGGCGAGCACAAAACTGATCGGCGGTGCGCAAACCTGAGATGTTGGTAAAACGTAACCTGCGACGAACAAGGGGTAATGCCGCCGGTTTGGCTCGCGATCCTGGGAATCATTAGGCAACCGGTATGCCAGTCGCAATCCGCCGGCAAGTTGCGGAATTCTAAAGCTATTTCAATGAGATAAAAACTGAGAATCGAATCCTTTGAGGAGGCGAGTTACAAAACCGGCCAATTATCGACAACTATGCATGAAGACTAAGAGCGAGATGAGGCGATGGTCTAAGCGATTTTTGCTGCACGGAAGAGCACGTCAGCGCGGTCGAATGACCGCGAAGCAAGATATGAGACTGCTCGATCCGACTACTCGGACGCGCCGCGATCAAGCCCGAGGTTGTTCATCTTGTAGGACAGAATCCGCCGCGTGACACCGAGATGCCGTGCTGCTTGAGTCTTATTCCAGTCGCATTTTGCCAAGGCATCGAGAATCATGGAACGCTCGAATTCTTCCACCGCCTCGACCAAGTTTTGACCGGTAACTTTGGCAGCAGTCTGTGCCTGCTGAGGCTCGGACCGCGTGCCGTGCAACACCGCCGGGGGAAGGTGCGATGTTTGGATTTCCTCTTCATGGCAAATCATCATCGCCCGCTCAATAGCATTCTGCAGCTCGCGCACATTTCCCGGCCAACGATGCTGGCATAACGCGGCGAGCGCCGAGTCGGAAATCGACCGAGCGGTGTATTTGCCGGATCGGCAGCCGAGCGCTAAAAAGTGTCGCGCCAACTCTGGGATATCGGCGGTTCGCTCACGCAGGGGCGGGACTTCGATCAAAAATAAATTGATCCGATAAAAGAGATCCATGCGAAACGCGCCACTTTGGACCGCCTCTTCAAGATCACGATTGGTGGCGCAAATGACACGGACGTTCACCGTGATCTTCTCTTCGCCGCCGACCCGCTGAAAATTCCGTTCCTGCAGCACCCGCAACATCTTGGCTTGCGTGGATAGCGGCATGTCACCGATCTCATCGAGAAAGAGCGAGCCGCCGTTGGCTTGTTCAAACTTGCCGCGCCGCCGGGAAATCGCGCTGGTGAAGGCGCCCCGTTCGTGACCGAACAGCTCGCTTTCGATCAAGCTTTCGGTGAGCGCGGCGCAGTTTACATCGACGAAAGGTTTGCCCACTCGAGGGCTGGAATAATGCAGCGCTCGCGCGACGAGCTCTTTTCCGGTGCCGCTTTCTCCCATGATCAAAATGGTCGCGTCGCTTGGCGCGACCTGGCGCACGAGATCGCGCACGTGGGTCATCGCCGCTGAACTGCCGACCAGATGCTCGAGCCGGTAGGTCTCTTTCAGCTCCGACCGAAGCATCGTGAGGTCCTGCTGTTGCCGTAATATTTTCACTGCATTGCTTAACGAGACCACGAGACGCTGGTGATCGATTGGTTTCGTGAGGTAATCCATCGCGCCGCCTTTGAGTGCGGTCACCACGTCGCTCACCGAATTGGACGCGGTGGCTACGATCACCGGTACGTCAGCGTACCGGGCGCGGGACTTGGCGAGCAGATCCAAACCTGAGGCGTCCGGCAGGTGGAGATCGAGGAGGACCAAATCCGGCCTGTCACTGGACAGGAGCCTCAAAAATTCCTGTCCGGTGGGAACCACCGTGACGGCGTAGCCCTCAGTTTCTGCAATCGATCTAACGAGTCGACCCGAGGCAGGATCATCTTCGGCGTACAGGATACTGACAGCTGCTTTGGTATCGGTACTCACGGTTCCTTAGCGTAATGGATCGATGCTTATCAGGTCAAGCGATAAGAGGGTCGGCAGAGCGCGCGCTGCATGGGGAGCACACGATGGCCTTCTGGATAATCTTTGATCTGATCGACAGCAGTGCAGTTGATCTATGAGATCGTGCCGATTTCGTTGCTCCAGTCGTCGCCCAAACGCGGGATCTATTTTTTGAGTGTGCGATAGGCGGCTTCGATATTGGTATCGAGCCGTGGTTTCCCGCCGCTCCAGCTTTGATACTCCGGCAACCCCGGATCCCTTTTGATTTCTTCGAGGGATTTGCCCTGGGCGATTTGTTTACCGATGCGCTCCAGAAGAACGTCATAGAATTTGCTGGTTTCGTCAAGGAGTCGCACCGTGGTTGACCGTCCGTGTGCCGGCACGACCACTTCGGGATTGAGCGCCTTGAGTTTCTTAATGTCAGATTTGATGTTTTCAATGGTTACGAACGGCCGGAGAAAGCCGAATCGCTTCACCGCCGCAGTGGCGGCAGAAAAGAGCACGCGCTCCTTCGGCAACCAGATCGCCGTGTCGGCGTCGCTGTGAATATTCTTGAGCTGGATGAGCTCCAAAGTCCGATCTCCTATGTGCAAAAACATTTGGTCGCTGAATTCCACGTGCGGCGTGACCAAACGAAAGCCGCGATACGCGTCACGCATTTCGTTCGATTCGGCCATCAATTTCTCGTTGCGCTTGGGGTCGTAATAGTTTTTCATGCCGGCCGTCGCGCCGGCGGAGCCGATCACGATCGCCGGCGGCGAGAAAACGAAATTGCCCGTGGTGTGATCGTTATGGGTCTCGGTATTGATCAGGAATTTGATCGGCTGAGACGTCAGTTGCTTCACCGCTTTTAGAATAATCAGCGAATCCGGCGGATTGGGTCCGCTATCGATCACCACGACGCCTTCCTGCGTGATGATGATGCCGCAATTAGACGTCGGATCTCGGCCGGCGAGATCGTCTATGCCGTAGACGTAGATGCCGTCTCGGATCTTCTGGAAGTGCGCGTCCGGGTCTTGCGCTGTAAGCGATCGCGGCCAAAAAAATAATAACCAAAAAGCGAGGCTGTTAAGGATTTTCCGTTTCATGTTGTGTCCTCTGGACCACCGTCGCGAAAATTCTTTTGAAAGGGAATTGATAATTTATAAAATTTTAAATATGTACCGCAGTGCGGCGCTGGTCGGCAAGACATTACGTGCCGGCAACGAATCGACATGAACGGAAAACGCTCGATCGTTTCAACTTACTCACCGATGGTTTTTCAGTAACCTCAATCCGCGCGTGTCGTTGATAACGGAGTCATGCATGCAGTCTCACTCGAAAGATCTGCGCACTTTTCTAAAGGTTCTCGATGACCGCTGGCGCGGCGAGGTGCTGCGCGTCGATACCTGGGATAAAACCTTCGACCTCGCCGAATGCGACGCGGCGGCATTCCTGGCCAAACTGAAAGCCGGTGGCAAACGACCGCTCACTCTTTTTCGCGGCTTCAAGACGCTCAGCGGAAAACTTTGGCAAGGCGAGCTGTTGTTTTCCGAGCTGGCCACGCTGCGCAAGCAAGCGGCGGCCATGGATCTCGACGGCGAAGTTAAGTTTCAGGATCTGGCGCAGGAATTTTCGCGGCGCAATCGTTTGACGACCAAGCCAGTGCGCATTCCGCCGGCAGAAGCGCCGATTCACCAAACCGTTTTGACGGGCTCGCAAATGTCACTTTTCGATTTGCCGGTTTATCGCAAGGATGAGTTCGACGCCAAGCCCGGCTGGCTGTGCGCCATCGGCATTGGCAAAGAGCCGGATTCGGGTCGTTATAATCTCTCCTGGCACCGCCTTCACGTTCACTCCCCCGAGCACGCTTCAGCGCGCATCAACCCGCGCCATTTGATGGAATACATGAACCGCTATCGCGCCAAGGGCTACGACAAAATGCCGGTGGCCTTTGCGCTCGGTCATCATCCAGCGTTCGAAGTCGCGGCGGGCTCCAACTGCGCCTGGGGCGTCGACGAGTACGAATTCGCCGGCGGCTTGATGGACAGCGCTGTGCGGGTCACCCCATCGGCGACGCTAGGCGAGGAGTTTTTAATTCCCGCAGACGCTGAAATCGTCCTCGAAGGCATGGTCGATCTGACCAAGAAAGAAATTTGCGGGCCGTGGGCGGATGTCATGCGCTACTACTCGCCGCAGACCCTCGAACCAGTATTCACACCCACGGCGTTTTTGATGCGGCGCAATCCGATCTGCATCGGCAATTGGACCGGCCACGACACTTACGGTGTGTTGGGCGCGGCGTCATACGTCTACAGCGTTCTCAAGGAGCGTTACCCGCGCGTCCTCGCGGTCAATCAAGTCTGTCCTTACACCTATGTGATTCAGTTCAAGCCGAGAGTGCCGGGAGAGAGCACGCGGCTGGCTTTGATGGCGCTCGGCAGCTTCGCGGACCGGATCAAAAACGTGATTCTGGTCGACGACGATATCGATCCGTTCGATTTGGGCATGGTCCTGTTTGCCATCAGCACGCGGACCGACGCGGATTCCGCGCAGGTGCAGATCATCCGCGACTTGCAAGCGAACCGGCAGGATCCGTCGACAGAAAAATATTTGCGCGTCGGCGGCTTGATCATCGACAGCACCAAGCCGGTGGGCAAGCCGTTTCCGGATATTGGCAAACCGCCCGACGACGCGCTGGCGCGGATTCGTCTGGAAGATTTTGTCAGCGCGGCTGAGTTGGGAAAAATCTCGGGATAAGCGCCGAATCATGGAAGCAGATGCCAAAGTTAAGGCTGTCGTCCCGAACGAACGTGAGGGATTTTTCCGGAAAGATTCCTCGTCTGTTCGCTCCTCGGAATGACAGAAGAACGGAGATTTAACTATGCCACCGGAATTTTATATTACTTGTCCGAAATGCGGCCATCGGTACAACGTCCACAAAATGATTTACGACGAGGGCGAGGATTTTTCTATGTTCTGTCCGGTTTGTATGGCGAGATATCCCAGGAAAGAGGGGAAAATCGATGCGGCCAATTTCGACATCAAGAAATAGGAAACACAATTGAAATCAGCAGACTTTAACTATCACCGGCCGCGCGAGATCGGCGAAGCGCTGACTTTATTGAAGGAAGTCGGCGCGGACGGCAAGATTCTCGCCGGCGGTCAAAGTTTGATGCCGATGATGAATTTCCGGCTGGCCGAGCCGGCGCATCTGATCGACATTAATTTCATCGACGGCTTGGATTATATCCGCAGCGAAAACGGCGCGCTTAAAATCGGCTGCCTGGCGCGCCAGGCGCGGGTGCTCGGCGATTCGTTGATTCGCCAACGCTGTCCCTTGCTTAGCGCCGCGTTGGCTCACGTCGGCTACGAGCAGACGCGCAATCGCGGCACGCTTTGCGGCAGCCTGGCGCACGCCGATCCGGCGGCGGAATTGCCGGCTGTGCTGTTAGCGCTGGATGGCTCAGTCACGGTCGGGACTTCGACGCGCAAGCGTGAAATCGCCGCGCGAGATTTTTTCCACTCTTACTTAACCACCGCGCTTGCCAACGATGAGATGGTGCTCGAAGCGTCGATTCCCGAGCAACCGGCGCGGTCCGGCGCTTCGTTCGTCGAATTCGCGCGCCGGTTCGGCGATTTCGCCATTGTCGGTGTCGCGGCGTCGTTGACGCTCGCGAAGGATCAAATTACTGAGGCGCGAATCGCGTTGACCGGCGTCAGCGACAAGCCTTGGCGCGAGCGCAAGGTAGAGGAGATACTCCTCGGTAAGAGAGCGACACTCGATTTATTCAACGACGCGGCCAGCGAAATCGCCGGCAGCATCGACCCGGGCTCGGACATTCACGCGAGCGCGGCGTATCGCAGGTCACTCACGCAGGTCTTAACCCGGCGAGCCTTGACGGATGCCTGGAACCAAGCACGAAACGGAAATTGAGCATGACGGCCCAGCGGATACAGCTCACGATCAATGGCAAAGCAGTCGAAATGGAAGTCGATTGCCGGCAGAATCTCGCCGACTGACCGGCACCCACGTCGGTTGCGAGCATGGGGTGTGCGGCAGTTGCACCGTGCAGCAGAATGGCGTGCCGGTGCGCTCGTGTTTAATGTTGGCGGTGCAGGCCGACGAGTCCGAGATTACGACCATCGAAGGTCTTGCCAACAACGGCGCGCTCAGCCCTCTGCAGCAATCGTTCAAAAAACATCACGCGCTTCAGTGTGGTTTCTGCACGCCGGGATTTTTGATGACGGCGGATGCGCTGTTGCGCAAGAGCGGCCCGCTCACCGACGCGAAGGTGCGCCAAGCAGTTTCGGGTAATCTGTGCCGCTGCACGGGTTATCAGAATATCGTCGACGCCATCGTCGAAGCTTCGGGTGGACAAGTGGCGCAAGCACACCATGAACACGCGACTTCCTCCAAGTTCATCGGCGCGCGGGTGGAACGGGCCGAAGACCACGAGCTTTTGTCCGGCAAAGGCGTATTTGTCGACGACATCGATTTCCCCGGTATGTTGTACGCGCACGTTGTCCGCAGCGTCCATGCGCGGGCGAAAATTTTGCGTATCGATACCGCTGCCGCCAAGCGCGCTGCCGGTGTCGTCGACGTCATCACCTGCGAAGATCTCGGCGCGGTGCGTAAACTGCCGCTGACGATTCCCCATCCGAATTTGAAACCGCTTACCGAATTTCCCATGGCCAGGGATCAGGTGCGCTACGTCGGCGAACCGGTTGCCGTGATCGTCGCGAAGGCGCGCCATTTAGCCGAAGACGCCGCGCCACTGGTCGAAGTGGAGTACGAAGTCACGGCAGCCTGTGTCGATATCGAAAAAGCGCTGGCGCCGGACGCGCCGCTGGTGCACGAAAGCGAATCGGACAATGTCGCGGGTTTCATGAAGCAGTCGACGGGTAGCGTCGAGAAGGCATTCGCGGAAGCGGACCACGTGATCAAAGAAACCCTGCGGGTGCATCGTGGCGGCTGCCACGCCATCGAGACCCGCGGCATCGTCGCGCAATTCGACTGGAAGGCGGGATTCTTAACGATCTGGGCGTCCTGCCAGGGGCCGCACCGGATTCGCCGCACGCTATTACAGTTGATGGATATGCCCGAGCACAAAGTTCGCGTGATCGCGCCGCGGGTGGGCGGCGGCTTCGGGCCGAAGGGCGGCTTCTATCCGGAGAATTTTCTCGTGCCGTGGCTCGCGGTGCGTCTGGGCACCACGGTCAAGTGGATCGAGGACCGGCGCGAACATTTCATATCCAGCCGCCAGGAGCGCGATCAGACTCATTGGGTCGAAGCGGCGTTCAACAACGACGGCGAAATTCGCGGGTTGAGGAATTTTTTCCTTTATGACACCGGCGCGTATAGCACGAGCCTCGTGGTGCCCTGGATCACGCTGGCGACGATTCCCGGACCGTACAAGATTCCCAACCTGCAACTAGAGTTCAAAGCGGTTTACACCAACAAAGTCACCGCCATGGTGGTGCGCGGCGCTGGCCGGCCGCAGGCGGTCTACGTGATGGAAAAGGTCATGGATGGGATCGCGCGGGAGTTGGACATGGATCCCGTCGAAGTACGGCGGCGCAATCTTATTCAGAAAGACGACTACCCGTACAGCGTCGGCATTCTCTACCGCGACAACAATCCACTCGAGTACGACAGCGGCAATTATCCTGCATGCCTGGAAGAAGCGCTCAGGATGATCGGCTACGAAGATTTCCGCAAATCGCAATTAGTGGAGCGCAAGCGTGGCGTGCGCGTCGGCGTCGGCATCGCGGCGTATGTCGAAGGCACGGGCTTCGGTCCCTACGAGGGCGGCAGCGTCAAGGTCGGCACCGACGGCAAGATTTATGTTTTCACCGGCGCGGCGTCGCAAGGACAAGGACAGGAGACCGCGCTTGGTCAGATCTGTGCCGATTATCTCGGCGTCGACTTCAAAAACGTCGACGTCGTTACCGGCGACAGCGCGGCGATTCCTTACGGTGTCGGTACTTTCGCCAGTCGAGTGATGGTGACCGCGGGAAACGCGATCGCGCAAGCTTCAGAACAATTGCGCCAGAAGGCCCTTCAGTTAGCGGCGAACAAATTGGAATGCCGCAGCGAAGATCTGGATTTGGTCAACGGCGAAATTTTCGTCAAGGGGACGCCGGAAAAGAAAATCACGTTACGAATGCTGGCCCATGAAGCGGCAAACCGCGTTTCGGGGTTTATGGTCGATCGCAGCATCGAGCCGGGGCTGGAGGCGACGGTCTATTATTCGCCGCGCCGCTCGACGCATTCGAACGGCGTGCATATCGCGGTCGTCAAAGTCGACGAGGAAACCGGTCATGTGGAAGTGCAGCGTTACGCCGTAGCTCACGACTGCGGTACGGTAATCAACCCGATGCTCGTCGATGGCCAGATTCACGGCGGTGTGGCGCATGGCATCGGCAACGCGCTCTATGAAGAAGTGATTCACGACGAGAGCGGGCAAATTCTAAACGGCAGCTACATGGACTATTACTTGCCGGGCGCGATGGAAGTGCCGCGCATGGACGTAGCGCATATCGAAACGCCGACGCCGCTCAATCCGCTCGGCTGCAAAGGTGCCGGCGAGGGCGGTACGATTCCGGCGCCGACGGCGGTTGCGCTGGCGATCGAAGATGCTTTGTCGGATTTAAACGTGAAGATCAACCGCATACCGGTGAGTCCGGAAGCGTTATTGAATTTGATCGAAGCGGCGAAACGGAACGGTAAATAGTAAGTAGTCAGGAGTGAGTGGTGAGGAGCACTCGGTCTCCTGACTACTTACTCCTGACTACTCACCAGTTTTTACGGGAGGCAAACCTATGGTCATGATGGAACGTTTTGGCAGCCCGGCAAGTAGAATTATGTCGGTGATGAAAAGTTTTCAGGTCCCGGTACGCTCGGTGCAACCCGGCGACAAATTGCTTGTCATCACCGACGATGCAATGGATCCGTTGATCTGGCAGTGCATGATGGCGGCGATCAACGAAAAGGGTGGCGAGGCGGTGCTGTGCATGTGGCCGCGATTACCGCGGCACTTTGCCGACGTGCCACAGATGGCGATCGAAGCGGCGCGCGGCGCCGACGTGATCGTCGCGCTCACGACCACGGCGATGAGCAATTCCACACCGGGCTCGCGTGCCATGCGCCAAGCGTGTGGCGGGCCGATGTGGCTGATGGAGGAATTGACGGTTGAAATTCTCGCCGACGGCGGCGGCCGAACTTCAATGGCAGACATCGAAGAGATTTGCGCCTTGGGACGCAAAGTCGGCGAGCTGCAGGACAATGGCAAAAAAATTCGCGTGCAAGCCGACAATGGCACTGATCTCACCGCTGAGATTGGTGGTCTGGAGCCTGGATTCTTTGCCAACTGGTGGGGACGAATTCCTTTCGGACGCAATCCGAAAAACGGCAAGCTCGCCGGCGGCACCTGGCCGTGGGGTGAAGCTCACGTGGAGCCAGTGCCGGGCACGGCCAACGGCAAGGTCGTTTGGGAAGTCACGGCGCAGTATCCGCCCGGCCGCTGGAAACACCCGGTGACCTTGGTCATCGAGAACGGCCGCTGCGTCGATGTTCAGGGCAAGACCGAAGCCGATCAAGTGCGTTGGTTCGTGAAAACTTACGGCGACGAAAACTCTTGGCTGGTCGGCGGTGAGATCTCAATCGGCCTCAACAAACTTTGCCAGAAAGATAACGACTCGGTGCGGGAGTGGAAGAAACATTACGGCGCGATGCATTTCGGCATCGGCCACGGCGCCGACCGCGGCAAAGTGAACAGCATCCTCAGACTAGAAGGGATCACCGATTACATCACGATGACCATCGATAATACGGCGGTATGTGAAAAGGGGCAGTTTAAGATCTAATCGCGTTAACGCGGCGGGTAGGGGCGTAAAATTTTACGCCCCTACGACATCGGGGTGGCAGACCAATTCCAGTGGAGCACGAGCAATGACAACACTAACAGCAGCCGAGCGCCGGCCGCGGCCGTTCAACGATCTGCGCGAATATTTATCCGTCGTGAAAGAGCTGGGCCATCTCAAAGTCATCGAGGGCGCGGACGGTGAGTTGGAGATCGGCGCGCTCACCGGAATGATCGGCACGCGGCGGGATTGTCCGGTCTTGCTCTTCGACGCGATCAAAGGCTATCCGCGCGGCATGCGCTTGATGACCAACATGCTCAACAACGCGGAGCGCCAGAAGATCATCCATGGCTGCCCGCCGGAACTCAGTGAAACTGAAGCGGCGCGCTGGTGGAACGGACAGGTAAAAAAGTTCCAGCCCTTGCCGCCGGTTTATGTCAATGACGCGCCAGTCAAACAAAACGTCAAGCAGGGCAAGGATGTCGATCTTAAGATCTTTCCTTGGGCGCGCTGGCACGAAAAGGACGGCGGCGGTTACATGTGCGCGACTTCGACGGTGACGCGCGATCCGGAAAGCGGCTATATCAATGTCGGCTCCTATCGTTTCAAATTGATCGATGAAAATACTTGCGTCGGCCACATGGCGTCGGGACACCACGGCGACATCATCAGCAAACAATATTGGAAACAGGGGAAGGCCTGTCCAGTAGCGATTTCACTGGGACAGGAGCCGTCGATCCTCATCGCTGCCGGCGACAACGCGGCTTGGGGGCATTGTGAATACGATTACGCCGGTTGGCTGCGCGGCGCGCCGGTCGAAGTAACCCAGGGTGTTTATACCGACCTGCCGATTCCAGCGACCGCGGAGGCGGTGATCGAAGGCGAAATTCTCCCACCGAAATCGGGCACGGCGATCGAAGGACC